>ERZ761602.894-NODE-894-length-58819-cov-5.322834_pt1 | contig 58819 bp, 42 predicted proteins | sample MGYA00512165_ERZ761602 | MGnify/ENA primary metagenome ERZ761602 (study PRJEB28899, sample SAMN02445085) | bioreactor sludge metagenome | biome: EBPR sludge; isolation source: Thorneside wastewater treatment plant | place: Australia: Brisbane, Thorneside Wastewater... | reverse complement strand
CTTCACCCCTTCATACCACAGCACGCTGGCCAGGCCGGCGCCGGTGGCGAGGGCGAGCAACGCTGCGCTGGGCGAGGCCAGGTGGAAGAAGTCGCGCAGCACCGGCAGGTAGAGGAGCAGGATGAGCAGGGCCGCCGTGCCAAGCACGATGCCGCGCAGCAGCATGTTCCGGTAGGCGATGGTGGACAGGATGGAGTGCTCGAACGAACGGTTGACCAGCGTGAGGGCGATGTTGGCCACCACCAGCGCGGTGAAGGCGAGGGTGCGCGTCATGTCCTCGCCGAGCTCCTGCACCACGGCGTAGTGGTAGCAGCCCAGCACGCCCGCGGTGATCATCAGCCCCTGGGCGAGGCTGGTGCGCAGTTCGGTCCAGGAGAGGAACGTGAGGTCCATGCGGCGCGGACGGCGCTGCATGCTGCCGGATTCCAGCGGTTCGCTCTCGTAGGCGACGCTGCACGTGGGGCCCATGAGCAGTTCCAGGAAGATGACATGCACCGGCGTGAAGATGTTGGGGTAGAGCCAGCCGAGCAGCAGCGGCAGGGCCACGGTGAGGATGATGGGGATGTGGATGCTGATGATGTACTGGATGGCCTTCTTGAGGTTGCCGTAGATGCGGCGGCCCTGCGCCTCGGCGTCCACCATGCGGCCCAGGTCATCGTCCAGCAGCACCAGGGCGGCGGCTTCCTTGGCGAGCTCGCTGCCGCGCTTGCCCATGGCGATGCCGATGTGCGCGGCCTTGAGCGCGGGGCCGTCGTTGACGCCATCGCCCGTCATGGCCACCACTTCACCTTGTGCTTTCAGCGTCTTCACCACGCGCAACTTGGCCTCGGGGAACATGCGGGTGAAGAGGTTGCTGCTGCGCACGGTGGTGGCGAGCGCGGCATCGTCCATGGCCTGCACAGCATCGCCGCTGATGGGTGTGCCGGCGATGGCGAAGCCCACCTGCCGCGCGATGGCGGTGGCGGTGACGGGGTTGTCGCCGGTGATGATGAGGGTGCGGATGCCGGCCTGCTCGAAGCTTCGGAACACGCGGCCGATGTTCTTCTTCGGAGGATCCTCGAAGGCCACCAGGCCCAGGTAGCGGAAGGTGAAGTGCTGCTGCTCGGCGGGCCAGGCGTCGCCGCTGTGGGTGGTCTCGCCCACGGCGAGCACGCGGTAGCCTTGGGCGGCGAGGGCCTCCACCTGGTGCATCACGTTGGCGCGCGTGGTGGCGGGCAGGTCGCTGCAGGCGAGGATGGCCTCGGGGGCGCCTTTGGCGGCGATGATGCGTTCGCCGCTGTCGTTGGCGAAGACGTGCGTCATCATGGGGGGCTTACCGCTGAGGGGGTACTCATGCACCATGCGGAAGGCAGGGCGGCGGTCGTGGGTGCTGTGGCGCGCGTAGGCGGCATGGAGCGCGGTCTCCATGGGGTCGAAGGGCACGGGCTCGCTGGCCCACATGGCGGTGGCGAGCAGGTGCAGGGCCTCGGGACTGTCCCAGCGGTCGGGGGGGCGGGCGGCGTCCTCGTCGCGGAGCTGCATCGCCACGAGCTCCATGCGGTTCTCGGTGATGGTGCCGGTCTTGTCGGCGCAGATGACGGTGGCGGCGCCGAGGGTCTCCACGGTCTTGGACTGCTTCACCAGCACGCCCAGCCGCATCATGCGCCAGGCGCCCAGGGCCATGAAGGTGGTGAAGGCCACGGGAATCTCCTCGGGCAGGATGCTCATGGCCAGGGTGAGGCCCTTGAGCAGGCTGTCCAGCCAGTCGCGCGAGGCGATGAAGTTGAGGCCCCACACGAGCAGGAAGAAGGCCGCGCCCACGATGGCCATGTGGCGGACGAAGCGCTGGATCTGCCGCTCCAGGGGGGAGCGCCCCTCCTCGATGGTGGCGAGCGAATGACCGATGCGCCCGATCTCGGTGGCGGCACCCACGGCGGTGACGCGCACCACGGCGAGCCCGCCCACGGCCTGCGTGCCGCGGTACACGCGCCCGGGCTTGTCGGCGCTCACTTCCTTGAGCACGCTGAAGGCCTCGCCGGTGAGGATGGATTCGTTCACCGAGAAGTCGTTGGCGTGCACCACCTGCCCGTCGGCGGGCACGAGCTCGCCTTCGTTCACCACCACGTGGTCGCCCAGCACGAGCTCCTCGGTGGGCAGTTCCACCACGGTGTTGTCGCGGATGGCCCGGGCCTTCGGCTGGCTGAACTGCGCGAGGGCCTCCAGGGCGCGGCGGCTGCGGTGGTCCTGGTAGAGGGAGATGGCGCTGATGAGCACGATGGCGCCGAGCATGAAGAAGGCCTCGCTGAGCTCGCCGAGGATGAAGTAGATGGTGGCCGCCGCGAGCAGCAGCAGGAACATGGGCTCGGTGACGGCGGTGCGCAGCGCCGTCCAGAAGCCGCCACCGCTGTGCCCGTTGAGGGCGTTGGTGCCATGCGCCGCGCGGGCCGCTTCCACCTCTGTGGGGGGAAGGCCGGTGAACGGGAAGGGATTGCTGGACAAGCCGATGGGGAGGGGAGTGGAAGATAGATCCTAGGTCCGCACCGGATGTCCTGACACCGGTCGGCACCCGCGCGGCGGAATCCCACGACCTTGCTTTGAGCTTCCATAAGGTCATGGTCAAGCGGATCCTTCTCATCGCCTTCCGGCTCTTCCTGGTGGCGTGGTTCATCCGGCCGGATCGGTGGGTGCCCGGCGTTGATGCCGCCAACGACATGCTGGCCGTCACCGGCGCACATCCTGCAGCTGGTGATCGGCGCCTGCCACGACAGCCACAGCTGCCGGACCGCCTTTCCGTGGTACGGCAGCGTGGCGTCTGTGAACTTCATCATGCACGACCGCATCAGCGAAGGGCGCGGGGTGCTGAACTTCTCGTTGTGGGATAAGCATGCCGGCAGCGAGGTCGCCTCTGAGTGCGGCGGGGAGATACAGGAAGGTGAGATGCCTCCGGGCTACTGCCGCTCCATGCACAGCCATAGCGACTTGGATACGGCCCTTGGGAAGGGGCTCATCGCATGGTGCAATGGCACGGGTGCCGCTGGTGAGGGCAGCGTGGATGCGCATGGCCATGAGGAAGAAGCCCGTGAGGCGCTCTGATCGGCAGCGGAGCGGCCGGCCGGCTGCAGCCGAATGACGCGTATGCCTGCCGCAGATCCGTGTGTGCGTTGAGGTGTCGGCGTGCCTCGCATCTTTAGCGCCGTGCAGCCCGGCTCCGCGCATCCTCAACGCATCGTCGTCATCGGCGGCGGTGCGGCGGGTTTCATGGCCGCCATCAGCGCCAAGGCGCACCGGCCCGATGCCGATGTGCAGGTGCTGGAGAAGAGCGACAAGGTGCTGGCCAAGGTGCGCGTCAGCGGCGGAGGGCGATGCAACGTCACGCACGACTGCTCCGAGCCGCGCAAGCTGGCCCGCCATTATCCGCGCGGCGAGGCATTCCTGCGCAAGGTGTTCGCGCAATGGGGCCAGCCCGAGGCCGTGCGGTGGTTCGCGCGGCACGGCGTGCGGTTGAAGGCCGAGCACGATGGTCGCATGTTCCCCGTCACCGACGATTCGCGGACCGTGATCGATGCGCTGCAGGCGGCTGCGGAGCGGCTCGGTGTGCGCATCCGCATGCACTGCCCGGTATCGCGCCTGGAGCGCGCGGACGGCACCTGGCGACTCGCGACGCCCCTGGGTGACTTGCAGGTGCATCGCGTGGTGGTGGCCACAGGCGGCTCACCCAAAGCGGAAGGACTGGAGTGGCTGCGTGCGCTCGGCCTGGAAGTGGTCGCCCCCGTGCCCTCGCTCTTCACCTTCAACCTGCCCGGTGAAGGCATCCGCGACCTGATGGGCGTGGTGGCACCCAACGTACGCCTGCGCATCGAAGGCACCGGGCTCGAGAGCAGCGGACCGCTGCTCATCACCCATTGGGGCTTCAGCGGACCGGCAGTGCTGCGCCTGAGCGCCTTCGGTGCACGCGTGCTGCACGGCATGGGTTACGCCTACGCCGTCCGGGTGCAGTGGCTCGGATCGGTGGGAGAGGCTCACGCGCGCGAGCAGCTGCAGGCGGAGGCTGCGGCGCATCCCAAGCGCCAACTCGCGAACGCGACGGCTTTCGGCTTGCCCGCGCGCCTTTGGACCTACCTGCTTGAGCGCGCTGACCTGGCCCCCCATAAGCCCTTGGGCGAGCTCGGCCCGCGCCTGCTCGCGCGGCTGCTCGATGTGCTCACCAATGACAGGTACGCTGCGCAGGGCAAGACCACCTTCAAGGAGGAGTTCGTTACGGCCGGCGGCGTGGCCCTCGACCAGGTGGACCCCGCTACGATGGAGAGCCGCGTGGCGTCGGGCCTCCATTTCGCAGGCGAGGTGCTCGACATCGATGGCATCACCGGCGGATTCAACTTCCAGGCCGCTTGGAGCACCGGATGGCTGGCGGGCAGGGCAGCAGCCGAGCCCCCATCGATCACTCCACCGAGCATGAGCGCAGGGTGAAGCGGCCGTAGCTGAAGGGCCCTTCGGCCAGGTGCCAAATGGCTTCGCCATAGCCGGGAACCAGCCGCCCGTTCACATGCCGGTGCTTGCTGCATGGCGTGGTGAAGCGCAACGGCTCCATCCGGCCATCGGGCATCAGGCAGTACCGGTCGTCGCTGATGAAATCCACCAATCGTCCCTCTTCATCGATCACCAGCTCCGCGGAAACGGAGCGGGCGCCGTGCGTGAAGGTCACCCGTGCGCGGTCGTCGGCGATGGGCGTCCAGGACATGCGGGGGTCGACGAGCGCGCCGGGGGCGAACAGGCAGAGGTCATTCAGCCAGGTCACGGTTTCCGAGGCGTCCATCCGGTCACCGCTGTGATCCATCACCGTAACCAGTCCCAGCAGCTTGATGTGCATGCGGGCATGCCCTCCCGCATAGGCATGATGGCCCTTGGTGGGCAGCCCCTTCATCACCGCATCGATCCAGAAGTGGCGCGTCGGTTCGCCGAAGGTGTTCACCTGCACGCTGGTGAAGGGCATCCAAGGGCCATCTGCGCCGCGGAGCTCGCCGCTCAACTCCATCCGGAGCACGCGCGGCCGCGGCCGGCCAACGGCGCCATGGGCGCGCAACAAGCGCTGAACTGGCGGCGGTAGCCCGGTCATGTCGCTCTCCGCGACCATCCGCTGCGGCTCCGCCAGGGCGCGCTGCACCGCAGCCGAGGTGCCGTCCGCGTACCCGTTGCGCAGGCTCCAGACCGCCGCCCCCAGCACTGCAGCGAGGAGGATGGCGGCGTTGGCGTAGGTCCCGAAGCGAGCATCCGACCAATGCAGGATGATGAGCGCTTGGGAGACCGCTGCCCCGGCGGCCGCAGGCACCCACCACGTATCGCGGTGGCGGATGACCAGGGCTAGAGCTACCAGGAACAGGATAGCGGCGGCTCCCCACAGCAGTCCCTGTGCGCGGGAAACGGGCTTGGCGATGGCAGCCACCGGGCCCCAGTCCCACGCCTTTGCGAGGCCCATCAGGTGGATGGCGCCATGAACGAGCAGCAGTGCAAGGAGCAGGAAGCGGAGCATGGCGTCGACGGCTGCCCCAAGGTTAGCGGATGCGGCGGGTCGCAGTACCGAGCATCCTCACCCGCGCACCACCTTGAAGGGCAGCTGGAATACCACCGGCACGGGACGGCCGTTCTGCGTGGCGGGCATCAGGGGAGGCAGCGCGCGGATCACGCGCTCGATCTCGGCCTGCACCGCAGGGCTGGGCTTGGGCACGCAGAGCACACGGCCGATGCGCCCTTCGGCATCAATCTCGATGGAGACGGTGGTGCGCTCCTCGCGGCGCATCTCGTCGGGCACCTGGAAATTGCGCTTCAGATGGCGTTCGATGAGCTCTTCCGTGCAGTCATCGAGCGCGGTGCGGTCACGGCCTAGGCAGCTACGGAAGTAGGGGCGCTGCTCCACGCCATCCCAAGGCATGGGGCCAGGGTCCACCGTTTCGGGAGGCGCGGGCCCGATCGGGTGGGGCACAATGGGACCGGGATCCGGCGGACCGGGATCCGGCCCCGGGTCTGGAACGGGCCCGGGCTCAGGTGCGGGCTCCGGCCCGGGCACGATGGGTCCGGCGCTGCGCTTGGCCGCCGCAGGCTGGGCGGCGGCCCGCTTCTCCAGGATCACCACGGGCGGGTATTCCAGTTCGTCCATGGGCGGCAGCGGATCGCCCGGAAGCGGCAGTGCGGCACCGGCCGTGGTGCGCCACTCGAAGGCCACCAGCGCGAAGGAGAGGGAGATGAGCAGGCCCGCGAGGAATCGGCGGCCATGGCCGGCGGAGGCGGCGCGCCAAGGATGGAGGGCGGCATGCATGGTGAAGGGTGTTTATCCCTTCAACTGCGGGAGCGCGCCGGCTATTGCGGCCCGGGCGCCACCAGTCGGAAGCCCTTGCCGTGTATATTGATGATCTCCGCCTCGGGGTCCTCCTTCAGGTACTTGCGCAGCTTGGCGATGTACACATCCATGCTGCGGCCATTGAAGTAGCTGTCGCTTCCCCACACCTTGTTCAGCGCATAGGCGCGCTCCAGCACGTCGTTGCGGTGGGCGCACAGGAGACGTAACAATTCGCTTTCCTTGGTAGTGAGGCGGCGCTCACCGGCAGGGGTGCGCAGCACCTGCTTGCGCGGGTCGAAGTGAGAGCCGCCGAAGGAGTAGGTCACCGGTTCCTCGGGGCCGGGCTCAGTCCCGCGGGTGCGCCGCAGAACGGCATTGATGCGCAGGATGAGCTCCTCCATGCCGAAGGGCTTGGTGATGTAGTCGTCGGCGCCGCTCTGGAAGCCCTGCACCGTATCCTGCTTCATGCTCTTGGCCGTAAGGAAGATGATGGGCACCTCGGGGTCCTTCGCGCGGATCTCACGGGCCAGCGTGAATCCGTCCTTCAGCGGCATCATCACGTCGAGGATGAGCAGGTCGAAACGCCCCTTGCCGAAGGCCAGCCAGCCCTGCTGGCCGTCGGTGCGGAGCTCGGTATCGAAGCCGCGTGCGCGGAGGTAATCGGCCAGCAGGGTGCCGAGATTGGGGTCGTCCTCAACGACGAGGAGCCGTGCGCTGGTGCTCATGGGCGAAGGGAAGGAAGATGTGGAAGGTACTGCCCTGTCCGGGGATGCTCTCCACGCGGATGCGGCCGCCGTGGCGCTCCACCACGCTCTTCACGTAGCTGAGGCCGAGGCCGAAGCCCTTGGCGTTGTGCAGGTTCCCGGTGGGGATGCGGTAGAGCTTGTCGAAGATCTTGCGCTGCTCGGAAGGCGGGATGCCGATGCCATTGTCGGCGACGCTGAGCGTGATGCCCTCATCGTCGCTGTTCGTGGCGATGCGGATGCGGGGCTCCTGCTCGCAGTACTTCACCGCATTGTCGATGAGGTTGTAGAGCAGGTTGGTGAGGTGGATGCGGTCGCCATGCACCCGGTGGATCTCGGCGCGCAGGTCGGCTTCGATCCGTCCGTTGCGGCGGCTCACCTGCATGGTGCTGCTGCGCACCACATCCTGTATAACGGCATGGAGGTCGAGGTCCACCGGCTTCACCACCATGCGCCCGCCGTCCTGCACGGCGCTCTGCAGCACATTCTCCACCAGCGCCCCCAAGCGCTTGTTCTCGTCGCGGATCATGGTGGTGTAGGCGCGCACCTGCTGCTCGGTGCGCGGGATGCTGGGGTCGGCCAGCGCCTCGCAGGCCAGCCCGATGGTGCTGATCGGGGTCTTCAGCTCGTGGGTGAGGTTGTTCACCAGGTCGTTGCGGATGTCGTTGAGCCGCTTCTGCCGGACCACCGCGCGCAGCGTGTAGGTGAAGACCAGCGCGATGATGAGCAGGAAGAGTGCCGAGGCGATGAGCATGGGCCAGGAGCCCTTGAGCAGTGCCGCACGGCCATGCTCGGCGCGCACGTGCAGGTAGTAGGGCGCCCCTGCCAGGTCGTGCCGGAAGAGCCGCGCCCGGTGCGGTGATGCGCGCAGCAGCAGGGCGGCGCTGTCGGCGGCCGGCGCCAGCGCCAGTGCCCCCTCGGCGGTGAAGACGGCCCAGGCGGGGTCGCCCTGGAGCCCCAGCGGCAGCAGCTCGCCCCGCAGCAGGCTGTCCAGCGTCACCGGGTCCACGCGTTTCCGGATGTCGCGGCCCAGCTCCGAGGCCAGTATGGCGCGCACCAGGTCGGTCACCATCTCCTCGTGCTCGTCTTCGCCCGGGAAGCCGGGAGGCGGCGGCAACGGCTCCAACGGAGCATCGGGCGGAGGCACCGGTTCGGCTCCGGCGAAGGGCTCGTCCGCAGGCTGCGGCAACGGCTGTGCCCGCCGCATCGAGTCGAGCCGGAGGAGCATGCGCCGGCCCTGCCGGTGGCGCTTCAGTTCGCGCATGCGCTCGATGCCCTCCAGCCGATCGCTCACGCGCATCAGGGCGTGCGATACCGCTTCGTCGAACTGGTCCTCGCGCAGCGCGATGGTATTGCGCGTCCACGCCACCTGGATGGCCAGCAGCCCCAGCATGGCCACCGTGATGGCGGCGAGCAGGAGCGCGATGGACCGCTTATCCATGGTGTAGAGCGAAGCTACCGGGGGGCCTCCGGGGGGGCTGCTGCTTAACGAGCTTTAACGTTCCTTGACGCAGCATTCACAAGCGCCGCGCGGGCTGGCGGTAGTTTTGCAGCGTCGGAGCACGCTAACGACGGCGCTTGTCGCCTCAGCATACTGAACGAGCTGTCAAGGAGGTATGGTTTTGGTTCTCTGAACAGCGCAACAAGGGGTCGGAAGGCTCTCACGCAAGTGGGGGCCTTTCGATTTCTCAGGCCTTGGGGGCGCGCACGGCCAGGCGCAGCAGGTGCAGCAGGCCCAGGAGGGCGGTGAGCAGGCCCAAGAATTCGCGCACCACCTCGATGTGCGGGGCTTCGGCCTTCATGGAGCCCACGATGGTGGGGAAGCCCATGCGCGCCCAGTCGGCCATGCCCGGCGCCAGGCTTCCCATCCATACCAGTACGGTCAGCGTCAAGGCGCCGGTGAGCCATTTGAAATGCCCGCCCAATGCGGCCAGCAGGCAAAGGGTGCCCACCGCACCGTACACCGCGACCCACAGGAGCGGGTCCGGGTCATTGTACTGCAAGGCGGCGAAGAGGAAGAAGACCGCGGCGAGCACGTAGTTGAGGGCTTTCATCGGGCAGGGGTCAGAATTCGATGCGGTAGCTGAGGTTCGGGATCAGGCCGAGCTGGGTGCGGGTGATGAACTCGCCTTGCCGGTAGTCGAACACCCGGTAGGCCTCGTTGCGGGTATTGGCAGCGTTCTGCAGGTCAATGGCCCATTGGCTCGTGCGCCCTGGGCGGTCACGCTTCAGGTATACCCGCAGGTCGATGCGATAGACGTCGTTCAGCTTTGCGGAGTACGGTTCGCCGAGTACGAAGGTCCAGATGCCGCGGCGGTTCTGTGCCTCCATGGGGGTATACCGCAGGCCGCCCACCCCCAGCGCGCGGAGGCCCGCACCCCAGGTGCGCACATGCGTCTCCTTGGCCTTGCGCCACTCCTTGCCGGCGATCGCGTTGGCGGTCCAGTTCGCGCTCCAGCGGCCTTCCCGCTCCAGGCCGTCCACGATGAAGGTGCTCCGGAAGGCACTGCCGTTCACCAGCCAATAGTAGCCGCGGCTGAAGTCGCGCGAGAGGCTGAGCTCCGCACCGATGTTCCGCCCCTCGGCGGTCTCCTCCATCGGCAGGTATTGCGGTTGGTCCCAGAAGTTGAGCAGCGCACCGTCAAGGCCGCTGGCGCCCCTGAAGCCCGACCAGGGCCGGGGCACGCCGGTCAACCGCTGCGCGAAGGCCTCTGCGCGCACCACGAGGTTCGCCTGCACGCGGTGCTCGTAGCCCACCACCAGGTCCTCGCTGCGCTGCAGGCCGATGGAGCGATTGTCCGGCACGCCCAGGGCCAGGCTGGCGGGCGAGGGTGCGTAGAGGTTCATCACCGCATGCTGCGGCAGTTGCCCGCGCACGCCGGCGCCGACCATGAGCGCACCGCGCGGCCCAGTGCGCACGAAGAGGTCGATGCGCGGCTCGGGCAGGTCGCTGTCGCTGTAGGTGAAGCGGCTCCAGGCCACGCCCGCGGTGAGGTGGCTGCCGTGGGAGAACGGCACCATCACCTGCGCGAAGGGACGCAGCAGCCAGCCGCTGGTGGTGTCCTTGAGCACGTTCACCGCGGTACGTTCCATTGCGCCGGCACCGGCCGCATAGCGCAGCCGCTTCCCCAGGGCGCCCTCAACGCGCACCACCGCGCTCAGCTTGCGCTCATACAGGCTGGCGAAGGGCTGTGCGAAGGCGCGGGCGGCGGTGTCCGTCTCCGTCTCGGTACGCTCCTGGTAGGCACCGCTCCAGGCCGCGGTGGCATGCAGTACCGACCGGCGCCCCAGGGGGAGCCGCAGCGTGGCGCCCACGGCGCCCATGCTGCTGGTGTAGTCGATGTCGCGCGAGTCCTTGTCGGTCTCCCAGAGCGCGGTGTCCGGTTTCGCAGCGAAGACGTTGGCGCTGGTGCCGCCCATCCCGAAGAGGCGCAGCTCGCCCTGTTCGCCCAAGCGCGTACCCACGTGGAAGGAGAGGTCCTGGAACCGGATCGCCTCATCGCCCAGGTCCACCCCCATCGCGCTGAGCAGCCCCACCGTGCTGTAGCGGTAGTTCACCAGGTGGAAGGCCTTGCCGTTGCGTCCGATGGGCCCCTCGGTGCTCAGGTCGATGCCGAGCAAGCCCGCCTGCACGGTCCACTCGCGGGCTTGCGCATTGCCGCGCCGCAGCTCCAGGTCCATAAGGCCGCCCACGGCATTGCCGAGGTGCGCGGGCAGGATGCCGGTGCGCAGGCGCGAGGGGCCGAGCATCTGCGCGCTCAGGATGCTCACGCCGCCGCCGCTCAGGGTGGGCAGGTCGCTCACCGTGCCCGCGTTGCCCAAGTGGTTCGGGCTCACGATCTCCGCTCCTTCCAGCAGCCAGCTGTTGGCCAACGGCGAGTTGCCGCGCACCATCAGGTGGTTGGCCTGGTCGTTCGGCGCGGCCACGCTGGGCGTGGCCGCTACCAGCCGCGCGGGATCCTGGAACATGGCCGGATAGCGCAGCCCCTGTTCAACGGTGAAGGTGCGCACGCCGAGGTGCGGGATGTGCCACACCTCCACCGCGCCCACTTCCACCGGCGCCAGCTGCACGAAAGCCTCCCTCAGTGCCAGGTCCACCACGGTCTCCTTGCCGCTGCGCACCCACACCTCGGGCAGCTCCTGGGGCTCGTGGCCCACCACGCTGGCCTTCACCGCGTAGAGGCCCACGGGCACCTGGCGCAGGATGAATCCGCCAGCGCTGTCGGTGGCCGCGCCGAGCAGGGGTTCGGAAGGGCGCAGCACCACCGTGGCCTGGGCCAGCGGCAGCCCGGTGGCGGCATCGCGTACCGTGCCGCGCACAACGCCCATCGGCTCCTGTGCCGCAGCCGCGATGGCGACGACGAGGGCGGCGGGCAGCAGCAGTGAGCGAAGGCCGTTCATGCCGCGATGTTACGGAAGCCCCGGCAGGGGTGCCTGCGGGCAGGATACCTTCGGCGCTGCCATGGAAGAGATCCTCAACCTCATCGGCGGGCGGTTGCAGCCGGCCATCAGCGGCGGCTGGCTCGATGATCACGAACCGGCCACCGGCCGCGTCTATGCCCGTATCCCGGATTCCGATGAGCGCGATGTGGAGGCCGCCGTTGCCGCTGCGGCAGCCGCCTTTCCGGCATGGAGCGCACGATCGCGTGAGGAGCGCAGCCGCATCCTCCTGCGCCTGGCCGATCTCATCGAACGCGACCTGGAGGGCTTCGCGCAAGCGGAGAGCCGCGATAACGGCAAACCCGTGCACCTGGCCCGCAAGGTGGATATCCCGCGCGCGGTGTCCAACTTCCGTTTCTTCGCCACCGCCATCCTGCACGAGCACAGCGAGGCCCACCTGATGGACGACATTGCGGTGAACTACACCGACCGGAGTCCCATCGGGGTGGTGGGTGCCATCAGCCCATGGAACCTGCCGCTCTACCTCTTCACCTGGAAGATCGCGCCGGCGCTCGCCGCTGGCAACTGCGTGGTGGCCAAGCCCAGCGAAGTGACCCCCATGACGGCCTTCCGCATGGCCGCCCTCTGCGCTGAGGCAGGCCTGCCCCCGGGCGTCCTTGGCATCGTGCACGGGCTGGGGCCGAAGGTGGGCGCCGCCATCACCGCGCATCCGCGGGTGAAGGCCATCACATTCACCGGTGGCACGCGTACCGGGCAGGAGATCGCGCGCGTGGCCGCTCCCCAGTTCAAGAAGCTGAGCCTGGAGCTCGGCGGCAAGAACCCTGTGCTGGTGTTCGCCGATTGCGACTTCGAGGAGATGCTGCGCACCACGGTCCAGAGCTCCTTCCGCAACCAGGGCCAGATCTGCCTCTGCGGTTCGCGCATCCTCATCGAACGGCCCCTCTACGACCGCTTTCGCGATGCCTTCGTGGAGCGTGTGAAGGCGCTGCGCGTGGGCGACCCCAACGATCCCGGTAGCGATCTCGGCGCCGTGGTCTCGCAGGCGCACATGGAGAAGGTGCTCGGCCATATCCGCTTGGCCCAGGAGGAAGGGGGACGGGTGCTCTGCGGCGGCGAGCGGGTGATGCTGCCGGGCGACCTCGCGGCCGGCTGGTACATCGCCCCCACGGTGATCGAGGGGCTGGGTCCGGCCTGCCGCACGAACCAGGAGGAGATCTTCGGGCCGGTGGTGACGCTGGCGCCCTTCGACACCGAGGAGGAGGCGCTGGCGGCGGCCAACGGCACCACCTATGGCCTCGCCTCAGTGCTGTGGACGGGCGATGTGAAGCGTGCGCACCGGCTGGCGCGCAGGCTGGAGAGCGGTATCGTATGGGTGAACTGCTGGATGGTGCGCGACCTGCGCACGCCCTTCGGCGGCATGAAGCACAGCGGCGTGGGCCGCGAGGGAGGCGTGGAGGCCCTGCGCTTCTTCACCGAGGCGAAGAACATCTGCATCAGGCTCTGACGGGCCTTTTGGGGCTGCTGTGGCGCTGCTTCATGCCGTTGGTGAAGAACCACCCGAAGCGGTGATCGAACCAGGCGGCGAAGCGCTCGAAGCCGAGCAGGAGTCGATGGAAGGCGGTGACCATGGCGGCAGGTTTCAGTGGTAGAACACCGATCGCATGCCGATCGTTATGCCGCGGTAGCCAAAGAAAGCCAACGGCGGCGGCCGGCCAGGAACCGGTCATCGCAGGCGGACCAGCAGCACGGCCTGCGTGCGTGCCCCCTCCTCGCGCACATCAAGGATGCAGGGATCCCGGCTCAGGCGCGCCAGCTCGAGCAGCCCTGCATCGAGGGATGGGCCTGGGCCTGTGCGGCCCAGGAGGGCATCGCGGTAGCGCCGCTCAAGCAACGCCGGCTGCATGCCTTGGACATCCGCGACCTGGCCTCCCAGGGCATCGATGCGCGCGCGGTGTCCCGATGCCGCCAACAGGAGTGCAAGCCCCTCGCCATCGCGGAGCAGGGCCATCACGGCATCCGCCGCCAGGTCCTGGGCTTCCAGCCAGTCCGCGCCGCTGAGGAAGGCGCGCTGGGCGGTGCGTGATTCGGCGCCTTCCAGTTCGCGCTCCAGGAGTCGGAGCACCGCCTCGCGCACCGCGGCCGAAGGGCTGCACCGGCATGCCGCCACCAGGCCCAGCGCAGTGGCGTCGCCATGCATCCGTCGGATGGGCTCGAACGGGGAGGTGTGGGACGGTGTGCCGCCTACGGTGATGTGCAGCACGAAGAGCTGGTGCAGTGCATCAAGAGGCAGCAAACGGTAGCGCAACGCGTTGGCCGATCGGCGGGCCATCTCGATCAAGCCCAGTCCGGCACCGCCGCGGGCGGTGCGCGTGCCTTCGCGCAGGCGGGTCAGGAAGAGTTCCTTCAGCTGGCCGAGGTCGAGGTCGCCGAGGCGGCGCAAGGCGGACTCCAGCTCCAGGGCCTCGTCGGCCTCCACGGGGTCGATGGCCACCACCTCGTCCACCGTGGCCGAGCAGCGCAGCGCGAAGAGGCAGCGGCCGTTGGCGAGGCCTTCGAGCGAGCTGCCAGCGGCCTTGTGGCGGACGATGTTCTGGTAGGCCTCCACCATGATGAAGGCCAAGCGGTGCTGGTGCGTGCGGTCGCGGCCCATGGCTTCGGCTGTGGCCTCGCCCAAGGCGACCAGGCTGGCGGTGTGCGCGTCGGAGAAACCGCCGCAGTAAACCAGGCTGAACCGGTCGCCATGCAGCAGGTCGTAGAGGCTGTGCGCGGCGGCGGCATCCATGCGGGTGCTGCCAAGATAGGATCGGCGTGCGGTGCGCGTCTACCTTCGGCCGCCATGGCCACCATGGATCCTGCGCTCCTCGAGAAGGCCCGGCTGCATGTGCGGCACTGGTTCGCGCGCCGGATGCCCCGGCATATGCGCTTCCACGACCTGGAGCATACCCTGGCCGTGGCACGCACCGCCGTGGCCCTGGCCCGGGCCCGTCGGATGCCCCCGGAGGAGGTGTCCCTCCTCGAACTGGCAGCCCTCTTCCACGATACGGGCTATGCCCTCGCCTATGACGGTCACGAGCGGGAGAGCGCGCGGCTCGCCGAAGCGTTCCTGGTGAAGCATGGGGCGTCGGCCCGCAGCAGGGCCCAGGTGCGTGCACTGGTCATGGCCACCTGCTTCGGTGCCCGGCCGCGCACGGCGATGCAGGCCGTGCTGCGCGATGCCGACTCCGCCAAGGCCGGTCAGGTGGATTTCGCCGCCCGCAGCGAGCTGCTCCGAGCCGAGCGCGAGGTGGCGCAGGGCCGGAGGATCGGCGCACAGGAATGGCTCCGGGAGAACCTGGCCTACCTGGGATCCCATGTGTTCCACACCCCGGAGGCCCAGCGGCGCTACGGGCCGCAGAAGCGGATCAACCTCCAGCGATTGCGCGAGCAGGCCGAGCGGCACCGCGCGAAGGCCAAGAGCGACCGGGAGGACCGCGCGGAGCACCGCTTCGTGGACCGCGACCTCAGCTGGCTGTCCTTCAACGATCGCGTATTGCAGGAGGCCCGGGACCCGCGCAACCCGCTGCTCGAGCGCGTCAAGTTCCTCGGCATCTATTCCAGCAACCTCGATGAGTTCTACCGGGTGCGGGTGGCTTCCCTGCGCAGCCTCGGCCGCCTGAGCAAGGCCACGCGTACGGCGCTCGCTGTGCCGCCCGACAGGCGCATAGCCCGCATCAACGCCAAGGCCCTCGCCCAGCAGCGCGAATTCGGCCGCCTCTGGCGCGAGGAGCTCCTGCCGGCACTGGCACGCAAGGGCATCCGAATCCGCAATGAGGAGCAATTGTCGCCGGCGCAGATGCGCTTCCTGCGCGAATGGACCGCCAGGCGCATCGCTCCGCGCCTCGTAACGGCTGCCGTCCGCGCCGGCAACGCCCCGTTCGTGGAGGACCGGAAGCTCTACTTCGCCTGCCGCCTGGCCCCGGCGGGGAAGAGCGGCGGCAAGCAGCGCCTGGTGCTCGTCAACATCCCCAGCGATGAGCTGGGCCGCTTCATCGCCCTCCCGGCGCCCAAGGGGCGCACGGAGCTCATCTTCCTTGACGATGCCGTCCGCTTGGCGCTGCCGGGGCTCTTCACCGGATTCCGCGTGCTGGGCTGCCACGCCATCAAGCTCTCGCGCGATGCCGAGCTCTACCTCGACGAGGAGTTCACCGGTACCGTGCAGGATAAGGTGCGCAAGAGCCTGCGCAAGCGGATCACCGGCGTGCCCTCGCGCCTGCTCTACGATGCCGCCATGCCGCGGCGCATGGTGCGCACGTTGCGCGAGCTGCTGGGCCTGGCCAAGGACGACCTGGTGCCCGGTGGACGGTACCACCATTTCAGCGACCTCCTGCGGCTGCCTGTCGCAGGGCATAGGGCGCTGCGTGATGCACCCTGGCCGCCGCTGCCTCACCCGGCCCTGCGCGCCCGCAATGCCTTCGCAGCCGCAGACCGTGCGGATGTCCTGCTGCATTTCCCTTACCATGATTTCGGCCAGGTGACCGATTGGCTCCGGCGCGCAGCGCGCGATCCAGCGGTGCGCCGCATCCACATCACCCTTTACCGGGTTGCGGAGGACAGTGCCGTCTGCACCGCCCTTATCGAGGCCTTGCGCCGCGGCAAGGAGGTGCATGCCTTTGTGGAGGTGCAGGCCCGGTTCGACGAGCGTTCCAACCTGAAGTGGGGCGAGCAGCTGGAGCAGGCGGGCGCCGTGGTGAACTACGGCTACGAAGGTCTCAAGGTGCACTGCAAGCTCTGCCTCATCGAGCGGGTGGTCGGCGGCCGCATGAAGCGCTATGCCTACTTGGGCACCGGAAACTTCAACGAGCGCACGGCGCGCCTCTACGCGGATACGGCCCTCATTACCGCGAACCCGACCCTCACCCTGGAGGTGTCCGAGGTGTTCAGGCACCTGGCCGATCGGCGCCACCGGCCCCGGACCCAGCAGCTGATGGTGGCGCCCTTGGATCTGCGCGCTGGGTTGGAGGAGCTGATCGACCGCGAGATCCGCAGCGCTGCGCTGGGCCGACCGTCAGGCATCCTCCTCAAGCTCAATAGCTTGGAGGATAGGGCCTTGATTGCGAAGCTCTACGATGCCGCCCAAGCCGGTGTGCCCATCCGGCTCATCGTGCGCGGCATCTGCTGCCTCGTCCCCGGCGTTCGGGGCCTGAGCGAGGGCATAGAGGTGATCAGCATCGTGGACCGGTACCTCGAGCACAGCCGCACCTATGTCTTCCACAGCGAAGGGCGGCAGCGCGTATACCTGGCCTCGGCTGACTGGATGGGACGCAACCTGGACCGGCGGGTGGAGGTCGCATTCCCCTTGCAGGATGCGGGCCTGCGCGCGGAACTGCTCCACCTGCTCGATCTGCAATGGGAGGATGGGACCAAGGCACGGACCATCAACAAGGCCCAGGACAATCCCTACCGCAAGGCGCTACGGGGTCGACCTATCGGTCACGCGCAGCGCGATGCCTACGGGTACCTGCGAGCCAAGGGGAAACGGGCGGTGCGCTGAGTTGGCGAAAGGGGGGAGAAGGCTTGCCCTACCTACCCTAATGGTCCCTTGCAGGTTCCATCGGTCCAAAACCACCTCCTCCCTCCCTTTCAAGTCTGTCCAACGCTGCCGGTCTGGCGCTTCACCATGGCTTGCCATCGAACCGGGCCAGCGGTGCAAAGTTGGCCTTGCACCCAAGGCGTTTCGTCCCGGTCGCGCCGGTAGTTTTGAACGATCGCGAATCCGGTGGGTGCCCTGTGCCGGCACAGGTAGGCGCAGATTGGCACGGATCGCTTAAACTTGCACCCCGTTCCCGCAAGGGGGCGCTGAAAGAATGGGGAATTAGCTCAGCTGGCTAGAGCGCTTGCATGGCATGCAAGAGGTCACCGGTTCGACTCCGGTATTCTCCACGAAGGCCGCTTCACCTGAAGCGGCCTTCTTCGTTCCATGCCGCTGCCCGGTTCACTCGCAGAGCGCCTCGGTGAGCACATCGCCCGCCATGCCGGTGCCTATGCCGAGGTGGAGCAGGCGGTACCCGTGGGTGGCGGGAGCATCAACGACGCCTATCGCCTCGACACCGCTGCAGGCCGATTCTTCGTGAAGGTCAATTCGGCGGACCGCTTCCCCTCGATGTTCGAGGCGGAGGCCGATGGTCTCCGCCGCCTGCGCGATGCGAAGGCCCTCCGGGTTCCGTCCGTGATAGCCACCGGTGAGGACCATGATGACGCCTACCTGCTGCTCGAGTGGATCGAGGAGGGCGCCAGGACCCTCGCATTCTGGGAGTCATTCGGACGGGGACTGGCCCGGCTGCACGCGCATACGAGCGAGCGCTTCGGCCTCGAGAGGGACAATTACATCGGCACGCTCAAGCAAATGAACACCCCGGAGCCCGATTGGCCCGGCTTCTTCGTCCACCACCGCTTGGAGCCCCAGCTCAAACTCGCGCGCGACCGCAAGCGGATGGAGGCGGGCGCCTGCTTCCGCTTCGAGCGCCTTTTCGCCAAGCTGGACCGGCTGTTCCCGAAGGAAGCGCCCGCGCTGCTGCACGGCGACCTGTGGAACGGCAATTTCCTCTGCGACAGCGAAGGCCGACCGGTGCTCATCGACCCGGCCGTGTACTATGGCCACCGCGAGATGGACCTGGCCATGACACGGCTGTTCGGCGGCCTCGACCCAGCGGCCTACGACGCCTATCAGGCTGAATGGCCCTTGGAGGCCGGCTGGGAGGAGCGGGTGGACCTGTGCAATCTGTACCCGCTGCTGGTACACGTGAACCTCTTCGGGGGCGGATATGCGGCCCAGGTGGAGGCCGTACTGCGGCGGTTCGTGTGAGGGCGCCCTACCACTGCGGCCGCACTGGTGCGTTCCCCAGCACCTTCTCGATCTTCTCCATCACCGCCGGGGTGAGCAGGTCCTGCGCATCGCTGGCCTTGAGGTTCTCCTTCAGCTGGGCCTCTTTGCTGGCGCCGAGGATCACCGTGCTCACATTGGGGTTCTTCAGGCACCAGGCCAGGGCCATCACCGGGAGCGAGAGTCCCAGGCCATCGGCGATCCTGTTCAGCTTCTCCACGGTCTTCAGGCGTTCGGGGGTGAGCTCGCGCTCGCGGAGCCAATCGAGGCCCTCCATGGTGAGGCGCGTGCCCTTGGCCGCCTTGATATCGCGGTGCTTGCCGGTGAGGATGCCGCTGGCGAGCGGGCTCCAGATGGTGGTGCCCAGTCCCACCGTCCTGTAGATCTGCCCGAACTCCACCTCCACCTTGTCGCGGTGGAACATGTTGTACTGCGGCTGCTCCATCACCGGGCCGATGAGGTGGTGCTGCTTCGCCACCATGTGCGCCTCCATGATCTCCTGCGCGCTCCACTCGCTGGTGCCCCAGTAGAGCACCTTGCCCTGCATGATCAACTGGTGCATGGACCACACCGTCTCCTCGATGGGCGTGCTCTTGTCTGGCCGGTGGCAGAAGTAGAGGTCGAGATACTCCAGCTGCAGCCGCTTGAGCGCATCGTTGCAGGCCTCCACCAAGTGCTTGCGGTGAAGTCCTACCTGCGTGGGGCGCTTCCCCCCGGCGCCGAAGTAGGCTTTGCTGCTCACGATCCAGGTATCGCGCGGCCACTTCTGCTTCTTCAGGATCCTGCCCATCACGCGTTCGCTCTCGCCCCGCGCGTAGATCTCGGCGTTGTCGAAGAAGTTGATGCCATTGTCGTAGGCGACCTTCATCAGCTTCCCGGCGGTGGCGTCGGTGATCTGCTTGCCGAAGGTGAGCCAGGAGCCGAGCGAGAGCTCGGAGACCTGGAGGCCGGAGTTGCCGAGGCGGCGGTAGCGCATGCGGGCGATGGATTAGGGTGGGATGCGTGAATGAGGGTGCGAAGATTGCGCGATCGGGATGGGTTAGCGCGAGGAGCCTCACCGGGGTACGCAGGGCTGAAGCCATGGGCGGATGCTGGATTTCACCCCTTTTTCACCCCCTGCTCATGCCGTCTTCCAGGGTGCCGGGCCACTTTTGGGCCGTGAATGTGATTCGGCAGGCATCCCGTCACGCGAGGCCCTGGAGCCGGTTGTTGGTGGAAGTGGAAGCACCCGTGGTACGGTGCAGGTGAACGGGCTGAAGGGCAGGATGTCAGCGAAATGAAGGAGGCTCGCACGGCGGGCCTCCTTTTCGTTGCGGCCGGGTTGGCGCCCGCCCTCTAGCTTCGTCCCATGCGTATCCTGCTGGCCGAGGATGAACCCAAGGTAGCGGCCTTCATCAAGCAAGGCCTTGAGGAGAGCGGCTACCAGGTGCTCAATGCCTTCGATGGCCTGATGGCGAGGCGCTTGGCGCAGGAGCCGGATATCGCCCTCGTGCTGCTCGATGTGGTGATGCCTGGGATGAACGGCGTGGAGGTCTGCAAGGCCATACGGGCCGATGGGGGGCGGATGCCCATCCTCCTGCTCACGGCGCTCGGCACGGCGGACGACAAAGTGGCCGGGCTTGATGCCGGGGCGGACGACTACCTGGTGAAGCCCTTCGAGTTCAAGGAGCTGCTGGCGAGGATCCGTTCGCTGCTTCGGCGTGGGGCGGCCGTTCCGGAGCCAGGCGACCGGCTGGCCTACGCCGATCTGGAGCTGGACCTTGCCAAGAAGGAGGCCATCCGTGGCGGCCGTCGCATCCCGCTCACCGCAAAGGAGTTCGCCTTGCTGGAGTACCTCATGCGCCATCCGGACAGGGTTCTCTCCCGAGCCCAGATCAGCGAGCGCGTCTGGGACATCGCCTACGACACGGGCACCAACGTGGTGGAGGCCTACATCAAGCTCCTGCGTAGGAAGGTGGATCGGGACTTCGAGCCGAAGCTGATCCACAACAGGGTCGGGCTGGGCTATATCCTCACCGACCGGCCATGACCATCCGCAACCGGCTCGCCCTGCAGTTCCTGCTGCTGGCATCGGTGATCCTCGGCATCTCCTTCGCTGCCGTGTTCTACATGGCCGCCCGGTTCCGGCAGGAGGAATTCGCCGGCCGCATGCGGGATCGGGGCACGCGGGCGGCGAAGCTGCTCATCCAGGTGGACGAGGTGGATGAGGACTTGCTGCGGAAGATCGAGGAGGACAATCCGGTGCGGCTGCACGAGGAGGCGCTCTGGATACTCGATGAGGATGATCGTGAGCTGTTCCATATGGGCGGTTTCATGCAGGCGCGCGCCGTCACGCCCACACTGCTCGATAGCGTGCGGTCAGCTGGCGAGCTGCTGCATGAGATGGGCGCCCGGGAGCAGCTCAGCTTCGTCTTCGGCGATGGGGGCGACCGGTTCGTCGTGGTCGTCTCGGGCGTCGATGTCTACGGGCGGAGCAAGCTCCGCAACGAGGCGCGCGTGGTGACGGCCACTTTCCTCATCGGGCTGGTGATCACCTTCCTGGCGGGCCGCTTCTATGCGCAGCGTGCGCTGGCGCCGGTGCAGCGCATGGTCACCGAGATCCAGGGCATCGGCGCTACGGACCTGGCGCGGCGCATTGCGGCGGGCAATGGGCGCGACGAGCTGGCCCAGCTGGCCGCCTCATTCAATGCCTTGCTGGGTCGCCTTCAGGCCGCCTTCGCCGCGCAGCGCAATTTCATCGCCAACGCTTCGCACGAGTTGCGCACGCCGCTCACCGCCATCTCAGGCCAGATCGAGGTGCTGCTGCTCAAGGACCGCTCGGGGCCCGAGTATGCCGCGGCACTGAGGTCGCTTCTTGTGGACATGCAGGCCCTCAACCGCCTCGCCGACCGCTTGCTGCTCATGGCGCAGGCCGAGTCGGAGGCCGCACGGCTCACCTTCGCCCCGGTGCGGATGGACGAGGTGGTCTGGGCGGCGCGCGCCGAGGTGCTCCGTGGACATCCAGAGCGCCGGGTGGACGTGGGCATCGACGACCTGGAGGATCCCGACGACCTGGTGGTGAAGGGCAATGAGGTGCTCTTGCGGTCCATGGCCGCCAATCTGATGGAGAATGCCTGCAAGTACGGGGGCGATGGCTGTGCCAGGGTGACCATCCGGTGCGCCGGGCCGGAGGTGAGCCTGGTTGTGGAGGATGAAGGGCCAGGGATCGGCGGTGCCGATCGGGAGCGCATCTTCGAGCCCTTCTACCGGTCCGACAGCACGGGGGGGACGCCCGGCCACGGCATCGGCCTATCGCTGGTCAGGCTCATCGCCAACCTGCACGGCGGGGGGGTGACCCTTGATCCCGCGGACGGGCGGGGCGCCCGCTTCACGGTGCGCCTGCTCAAGGCCGCGTAAGGATCAGGGCACGACGCGCCCGTCATCCATGGTGATGATGCGGTCCGTCCTGGCGGCGAGCTCATCGTCGTGCGTCACCACCAGCAGGCTGCGGCGCTGCTCATCGGCGATCCGCCGGAAGAGGTCCTCCACGATGGCGCTGTTTCGGCTGTCGAGGTTCCCCGTTGGCTCGTCGCACATCAGGATGAGCGGCTCGTTGATCAGGGCCCGTGCGATGGCCACCCGCTGTTTCTCTCCGCCGCTGATCTGGTTCGCACGCTTGCGTGCCTGATGATCGACTCCCATGGTACGCAGGTGGTCCATGGCGCGCTCCTCCACCTCGTGCTCCGTCAGCAGGCCGCGCTTGAGGCCGGGCAGCATCACATTGCGCAGCACCGTGAACTCGGGGATGAGGTAATGGAACTGGAACACGAAGCCGATTTTCTCGTTGCGCAGCCGGCTCAGGTGCTCGTGCGGGCTTCCCGTGATGCGCTCCCCATCGAGGAACAGGTCGCCCGTGTAGTCCGTGTCCATGGTGCTGAGGATGTAGAGCAGCGTGCTCTTGCCGCAACCGCTCTTCCCCATCACGCTGGCGTACTCCCCGCGCATCACCTTCAGGTCCACCCCCTTCAGCACCTGCGTGTCCACCGGGTCGCGGAACCACTTGATGATGCCGCGCGCTTCGATGACGGGATCGCCGTTGCTCATTTCCCTCGGATGATCTCCACCGGATCCACGCGGCTTGCCTTGCGCGCGGGAAAGAGGCCGGCGATGAAGGTGGTGACGAGCGCGAAGGCCACGCCGATGAGGTAGTACCGCGGATTGTGGTCCACGGGGTAGGTGGTGATGGTGGGCAGCGCATCGAACCGGAAGGGGATGTGGTCGATGCCGATGGCGAGGAGACCGCCCAGCAGCAGGCCGGCAATGGCACCGAAGACACCGATGATCATGCTCAGGTTGATGAAGATCACGCGCACGTCCCGCCCGCTGAAGCCCGTAGCCTTGAGGATGGCGATGCTGTCGAGCTTCTCATAGATCATCATGTTCAGGATGTTGTAGATGCCGAAGCCCGCCACCAGCAGCAGCACCACGCTCACCACGTAGCTGATGAGGCTTCGCACGCCGCTGCCGGTCTCGAATTGGGCGTTGGCGGTCTGGATGTCCTGGGCGTCCGCATCGAAGCGCCGAGCGTATTCCCTTGCCACCGCCGGGGCCATGTCGAGGTCCTTGAGCCGCACCTGCACATCGGTTATCCAGCTCCGCGGCTGGGCCAGCAGGTTCTGGGCGGTGGTGAGCGTTACGAAGCAGGTGATGTTGTCGAAATCCGCCATGCCGCTCTGGTAGAAGCCGATCACCTTCAGGGTGAAGCGGTCGCCGGTGATGGTGGAGACCTGCACGGCATCGCCGATGCCCACGCGCATATTGTCCGCCAGGCCCTTGCCCAGCACCACGCCATTGGAGCTTCCGGCGAGGTCGGCCACGGTGCAGCCAAGGAGATAGTCGCTGAAATGCAGCAGGCGGTCCTCCTCCAGCGGCTCGATGCCCTGGATGGCGCCGTTCACCTCGATGGTCCCTGCATTGAAGAAGACCTGGGCGCTCACCTTGGGCGCTATCCCGTCCACGCGCGGGTCCTTGCGCAGGGCGTCGATGATGGCCAGCGCGTTGCGCACAGCCGCCGGCTCGCCCTTGGGCTTGATGCGGCTGATGAAGGGATGGGTGAGGTCGCGGCCGGTGGCGCGCTCCAGGAGCTGCTTGATCTCCAAGGGCTGCCGCTCGGCCGGGCGTATCTCGTTGTAGATGCGGATGTGCGCCGTGCGGTTGAGGATGAGCCCGTCCAGGAGGCCGTTGAGGCCGTTCATGAACCCGCTGAGCGCGATGTACATGCCGATGCTGATGGCCACACCAACGGCGGCCACCACGCTCTGGCGGAGCCTTGCACGCAACAGGGTTGCGGAGATGCTCAGGAGCAAGCGGTCCCCCATGGGGTCAGGGGTGCAGGATGACGGTGGTGCTGTCGATGCCGCCGAGCACCTCCGCGCGCTGCAGGTCGCGGAGGCCCACCTGCACCGCGCGGCGCTCGCCCTTGCCCACCAGCACATAGCGGTCATCCACCAGATACGCCGCCGGTATGGTCAGCGCGCGCTCCTTGCGCGCCAGCACGATGTTGGCTTCGGCCGTGAGATTGGGGTAGAGCACGGCCGGGGGTTGCTTGAATACGGCCTCCACCGTGAAGGTGCGCGAGCGTTCGTTCATCAGCGGGTCCACGCGCGAAACGGTGCCCTCCAGCAGCTGGCCCTTGTAGCTGTCCATGGTGATGAGCACGTCCTGGCCGGGCTTCACGCGCACGATGTCGTATTCATCCACCTGCAGCTCCAGCAGGAAGGCGTCGGAACGGCCCACGATGGCTAGCGGCCGCTGCGGATTGGCCAGCTCGCCGCGTTCGATGAGGACATCGTATACGCGGCCATCAAGGAGGCTGCGCACCGTATGGTCGCCTTCGGCTGCCCGCCGCATGGCCAGTTCGTTCTCCGCCAGGCGTAGCTCGTTGCGCAGCCGCGAGCGGGTTTCGCTGTAGGCCTTCTGGGCCGTGAGCAGCGCATTGCGCGAGGAGGTGTAGGACAGTTCGCGGCTGTCCAGCTCGGACCGGCTGCCGATCTGCTTCTCCCACAGGGCCTTCTGCCGCACGTACTGCAGGCTGTCGTTCGCCAGTCGAGTGCGGGCCTGCTCCATGGCAAGCCGCAATTGCTCCAGCACGGGAGAGGCGCTGCCGGCGTTCTCGCGAAGCAGCTCCAAGGCCAGCGCAGCACGCTGTGTCCCCAGGCTGGTGGCCCGGTCGTCTATGGTGAAGAGCGCATCGCCCTTGCTCACGCTGTCGCCTGCCTGCGCATGCACCTCGGCCACGATGCCGCTTACCGCAGGGTAGGCCTGGTATTGGTCGCGTGCCTTCACCACGCCGCTGGCATATACGGCAGCTGTGATAGGGCCCGTTTCGGGCTGCGTGGTCTCCGGCTTGGACCCGCATGCGGCGAGCAGCCCTGCAGCTGCGATGAGGCATTGGCGCATGCGGCGAAGGTCGCAAGCCGGGCGCATCCCGCAGCCCACGGCGGTCAGCTGCGCAATTGCCGGGCAGCACCGAACTTCACCCGCCACAAACCCGCCCATGAGCAGCATCTCCAGCAGCAAGGCCCCCGAGCCCGTCGGCCACTACCCCCATGCGCGCCGCGTGGGCGACCTTATCTTCCTCAGCGGTGTGGGCCCCCGAGAGCGCGGCACGAAGAGGATTCCCGGCGTTGAGCTGGACCCTGAGGGCCGGATCGTCAGCTACGACATCGAGACGCAGGTGCGCAGCGTCTTCCAGAACGTGCGCTGGATCCTGGAGGACAGCGGCTCCTCGTGGGAGAGGATCGTCGACGTGACGGTGTACCTGACCAACATGAAGGATGACTTCCCCGTCTACAACCGCCTGTGGAAGGAGTACTTCGAGAAGGACCCGCCGTGCAGGACGACGCTGGAGATCAATTGCCTGCCCACCCCGATCGCGATTGAACTGAAGGTGGTCGCGACCATTTGATGGCACTCGGCGGGATGGCGCGAATGGACGCCCGGCCGGCGATGGTGCTCGTTGGCCTGGTGCTCGCCGGTTGCGCTGCGGATCGACCGGCCGCTGATGGCGCGCGGAGCGGCGGGCAGCGTGGCTCTGGCGTCCTCCACATCCACGCAACGTATACGGAAGCCTTTTGCGGCGGTGTCGATCCCGGGCCCGAAGGCATGCCGCGACCCCGCCCGTGGAGCGGCCGCATGTACATCCGGCTGGCGGAACCGGACAGCACCGGCCGATTCGCGATGAACGACCCCGGCGCACCGGTCCTCGATTCCATCCGGATGAACAGCGAGGGTGATGGATGGCTGCGATTGCCCGCCGGCACCTACCTCATCCTCGACCGCGAACGCGTGGATCGCAGCAAGCATGACCAGCTTCTCCGCGATCACAGGGATGGCGCCTTGTACACCGACCCCATCGACAAGGCCTGCATGGATCGCCGGCTGCGCGGCCCGTTCCCCGTGCACAGCATCACTGCGGGGGACACGTTGCACATGCCCCTTCCCTTGCATGGCCAATGCCCATGGTACAGCACGCCGTGCGTGCGCTATCACGGGCCGCTGCCACCGTGACCTCGGTCCTTCCGAAGCATGCGCACCGCCATCCAGCCCATGCCCAGCATGAGGGCGATGATGGCGGCCCATACCCAGGCGCTGGAGGGGTCGAAGCGAGGCCTCTCGGGCTCGGGCTCCGGCAGCCGCTCCAGGCTGCCGTGCGCCATGGTATCGAGCGGCACCGGCAGCTCCTCGGCGAAATGCGCCAGATCATAGCGCGGCGGTGAGAGCCGTTCCTGGCCCGAGACGACCCGGTAGCGCATGCCCGGTTCCAGGCGCGCGAGCAGCACGCGCTGGCGGCATTGCGCGCTCACCGCGCTGATGCGCAGCGGCAGGTCGTCACCGTTGTCGATGCGGATCTCGAAGGTGTCGAGCCGCGCGGGCATGAGGCTGAAGGCGCAGCCGCCGCGCCGCTGGATCGTGAACGTGCCCATGGTTTCGCGCCAACGCTCGGTGCGCGTGCGCCTGCCCTCGCGCACCTCGGCGCTCCGCCAGGCGCTCAGCTCCGCGGTGCGCAGGAACGGAGCGGTATCCTGCACCGTGAACGCAAGCCGCTCGATCAGCAAGGCATTCGGCGATGCGACGCGCAGGATGGTCCATCGGGCGCTGTCCTTCCGCGTGAAGGGGAGGTCCACCGGAGGGCCATGGACGGCTTCGGGCGCCTGCTCCGGCACGAAGCGCCCGATGCCCAGCACCTTCATCGGCGCGGTGAGCGAATCGTTCAGCGTGAGGCGCAGGTAGCGGTAGTCGCTGCGCGGGGTCCGAAGCACGAGAACCTGATGGGGCGGCTCGCCGCGCGACCCACGCACGGCCACGTGCTCGTCCTTCACCATGTACCATGCCCGGCGATCATCGCTGCCGGTGATGCGCACGCGCTTCTCCGCATCGATCGGCTTGATCCATACATGCAGTTCCTCGATCGCTTCGCCGGCCGGCCGCTCGATCTCCAGCTCGGTGCGGTGCGGGAGCACGGCATTGCGCAGCAGGTTGAAGGCAACGAAATGCTCCGGCCCCGGCGCGCGCGCCACTTCGCGGAGCACGTACGGCACTTCCGTGCCGGTGCTGTCGAGCAAGCGGATGTCGCCGAGGTCGGAACGGGCGCTGCCCAGCAGTTCGGCGCTCAGGGTGATGGCGTGCACCCCTTTCGCGGTCACCAGCGGAACAGGGGCGCCCCAAAGCCAAGGCTGGGCGTGCAGCGGCCCGCTCAACAGGAGCGCAGGCAGGAACAGGTCACGCATGCGGGCCATCGTCCGGCTGGTCTGGGGTGGTGGCATCATCGCGGAAAAGGCCTTTCAGCCGCTGGTACATGAACGAGATCACGAGAAGGAGCGCACCGAGGAAGATGAAGGCCGCCACGCGCCCGCCCTCGCTCAGCGCGCCGAGGTCGAAGAGGAAGAGCTTGACCAGCGTGATGGCGAAGAGCGCCAAGGCGATGATGCGCATGGTGCGCAGCCGGGTGCGCATGCCGTACCACATGAAGGCGAAGCTGCCGATGCCCCAGAGCAACGGGTAGCCCACGCGGCGCGCGGAGTCCAGGTGCGCATCGGTGCCCTGACCGAGGGCCATGGCCACATCGAGCTCCTGGCTGGCCAGGGTGACGATATAGCCCGATGCGGCCCAGAGGTATAGGGTCCACGGCGCGGAGGGCCGCGGCAGCAGGCGGCGGGCGAACCATGCGATGCGCACCACGGCCATGATCATCAGCGCCAGCGCCGCATAGTGGAAGGGCATGAAGCCTCGACCGTCGTCGGCATTGAACAGCATCCAAAGGGCATTGCGCCCCTGCGCATAGGTGCCGGTGATGTACACGAGTCCGCACACGAGCAGGATGGCTGCCACGGCGCGGCCATAGGCGGCATGGGCGTTCCGCACGAGCCGGCCCAGCGCCAGCGCGAAGGCCAGCGTATAGGCCATGAGGGCCTGGTGGACCACGCTGGAATGGTATGAACGGCTCAGCTGATGATCGAGCTCGAGGAAGTTCGTGAGGTAGAGGATGACCACGCTGCCGACGAGCGAGATTACCCGCCAATGCGCGCGCCGGAGTAGGGGCAGCAGCGGCTCCTGCGGTTCCACCCTGGCGAGCAGGAGGCAGCAGGCGGAGAGCGATGCCGCGGCGGCCATGCCGGTGATCCACCCCTTGTTGAGCATCACGCGAAGCGGCGCTTCACGCCAGTCGCCATAGGCATCGGCCAGGTCCATGGCCAGGCTGGCGATCATGAGCAGGCTGATGATCACGCTGGCGCGCTCGATCAACCGCAGCCCGGTGCGGTGGGCGAACCAGAGCAGCAGCACGGCCTCGGCTGCCCAGAACAGCGTGATGCTGCTGCCTTCGAGCTGAACGGGCGCTGCCAGGCTGATGAAGGTGAGGACGAGCCCGATGAGCAGCAGCCGGAGCGGCCGGGGGATGCCCTCCCGCTTATGGAAGTGGAGCGCGAATGCCAGGTAGAACAGACCGAGCAGCACCGTGAAGAGGCCGGTCACACGGACAGGGAGGTCGCTGAGGTAATGCAGGCCCGCCGCATAGTAGCAGGCGGTGTTCACCAGCAGCAGCGCATGGTCGAGCACGGTGAACGCGGCGCCGTGCCGGAGGTTGTACCGCAGGTTCATGGCGAAGAACACCAGGAAGAAGCCGGTGGCGAAGCCGAATGCCGGCCAGGAGGGCCGTGGATCCAGGCCGGTGTAGGCCGATACGGACCAGGCGCCGACGATGAGCACGGTGAGCACGAGCGACAGCACGTTGATGACCTGCCACTTCTTGTAGCCTGCCAGCACCAGCATGCCGGTGTCGAGGATCAGCAGGTAGGTGAACAGCACCCTGTAGTTGCCTTCGCCCGTGCTGACGAGGAAGGGTGCGGCGAAGCCGCCAAGCAGGCTGATGACGGCCAGTTCCTTACGGTCGTAGCCGAGCGTGAGCAGCACGGCCATACCGGTGATGGCGACCATCACGGCGAAGGCCATGCCCTGGCCGATGAGCTGGTACTGCTGGAAGGCGATGGTGATGGTGGTGTAGAAGACCGCGATGCCGCCCGCGATCAGCACCGAGCTGAAGGCGCGGAAGCGCTCGTGCAGCCGGTGGGCGAATAGCACGAGCAGGCCTCCGGCGCCGAGCCCGATCAGGGTCTGGCCGGTCTCGTTGATCAGGCCCTTGCCGATGGCGTAGCGCAGCAGCAGACCGATGCCCAGCACGAGCACGGCGATGCCGATCTTGTTGATGAGGTTCTCGCCGATGAACTTCTCCAGGTCAGGATGGCGTTCGAAGAAGGATGGCTGCTGCGGCGGCGCCGGACGCGGTCCGGGAGCTTCCACCACCACCGATGGCGTGCCATGCTCCGCAGGGCCATCGAATGCCTCCCGCATGCGGCGCAGGGTATCCTCCTCAACGGATGGCGCGGGCTCGGGGGGCTGGGGCGGGACGATTGGCGGTACGATGATCGGCGGTGGCACCACCGGTGCTGCCGGCGGTTCCGATGCCACCGGTGCCGCAGCAGGCGTGGCTGGCGCTTCCCCGATGTTGGGGGGATAGGCTTGCTGCGCCTTCTTCCATTGCGCCATCTGCCCGCGCATGGCCTCCAATTCGCGCGATAATGCGCCCATGCGCACCAGCAGGAGGATCATCAGCACGACGATGGCGATCGGGATCAGGATCGCGAGCAGGATGGCGCCTTCCATGGGTGAAAGCTAGGGAGCGGGTGCGGAGCTCACCTCCGCATCGCCATTACCCTGCCGTAGGTGAGCGAACGCCAGGCCCACTCGAAGGGTCCATACTGGAACCGTGCAAGCCACCAGCGGCTCCCGATCGCCTGCGCGATGAAGACCGCGAGCGCGATGCCCTCGAATGACACCGCGCTCACCCGCGTGCCCCAGCCCAGGCCCACGCCGGTGAAGAGCGCCAGGGCGATGATCGTCTGCATGAGGTAGTTCGTCAGCGCCATGCGCCCCATGGGCGCCAGCACCTGCAACCGCGGCCTCCACGCATTGCTGCGCCACAGCAGTGCGAAGCCGCATGCGATGGCAATGGCCAGGGGCACCACGCTAAGGGCGTAGCTCGCGGTCCGCACGAGCGATGATGGATCAGGCGGATACCCCGCATGCTCCTCCGCCCACCACATGAGCACCGACGCGGGCAGGCCTAGCAAGAAGCCCCCGATGCACAACCGCTTCAACAGCAACGCATGCCGTTCCGCATTCACGAAGAGCTGGCGGCGCGAGACCCACAGGCCCAGGAGGAAGATGCCGAGCACCTTCGGGATCCGGTTGCTCTCCACCAGATGCACGAACCGGAAGAGCCAGCCCCGCGCGTTCATCTCCGCGAACGCTTTCCAGCCTCCGCTCGGCGCTGCGAGGAATGCGTCGAACGTGCTGTTCCCATGGGCCGCGTCGCTGGTCGCCAGCGCACGCATCAGGGGCGCCACCGGGTCGAAGCGGGCATCGGTAAGCACCACGGCGGCATCGATGGCGAGGGGTGACAGGATGAGCGCGGCGGCCGAGACCAGAAGAGCGCGGTCGCTGAGCCCGCGGAACAGCGGCAGCAGCAGGCCGAGCACCGCGTAGAGGAATAGGATGTCGCCCGCCCACAGGTAGCGCAGGTGCAGCCAGCCGATCACGAGCAGGATGAGCATGCGGCGGTAGAAGCGCCGCAGGCCATCGCTGCCCTTCGCCAGGAAGAAGCCGAAGCCGATCCCGAAGAGCATGGAGAAGATGGAGTAGAACTTCCCGTCGATGAGGATGGCGTGGAAGGCCTTCAGCGGTTCATCGAGGAAGGCGCCGGGCAGTGCGGCCCTGGCATCAGGGTCCATGAACATCCACAGCGAGAGCACTGCATAGTTGCTCCACACCACGCCGAAGAGCGCGAAGCCCCGGAGGGCGTCGAGGAGCTCGGTGCGCTGGGTGGCTGGGGCGCTCATGCGATGGATCGGGTCAGGAAAGACCGAAGAAGAGCATCAGCAGCACCACCCCGACCAGGTCCATCCACATACCGGCCTTCACCATCTGGCGCATGGGGATGCGGCCCGTGCCGAAGACGATGGTCTGCATGGGCGATGCCACCGGCAGCATGAAGCCGAGGCTTGCGGCCAGCGCCGCGGGCCATAGGATGCTCTGCGGATCCATGCCCCAGCGCTCGGCCATGGCGGCGAGGATCGGCAGGGCGAGGCTGGCCGTGGCGGTGTTGCTGCCCAGTTCGCTCAGGAGGCACACGATCAATGCAGTGCTGCCGATGAGCATCACCATGGGCAAGGAGCCGAGGCCTGCCATGGCCTCGCCGATGAGGTTGCTGAGCCCGCTCTTGTCAACGCCTGCGGCGAGCGCGAATCCGCCGCCGATGAGCAGCAGCACGCCCCAGGGCACGCGCTGCTCAGCGAAGCCCCAGCTCATGATGGTGCGGGCCTCTTCATGGGTGGAATAGGCATCGAGCGGATAGCGCATGCGCCTGCCGGCAGGCAGCAGGAAGAGCAGCACGGCACCCATCACCGCCACTGCTGCATCGCTCACCTCCTTCAGCGCTATCGCACGCTCGCGCCACCCTTTGAAGAGCACGAGTTCGCCTTGCTTGATCGAGTCGCCGGTCATCCAGAGCACCGCAACCAGCGCGAACACGCACCCGGCAAGCCACTCATCGCGCGATGGGCGGCCCAGCGCCTTCAAGCGGCTACGCACCGCATCGGCAGTGCCAAGGGCGTCACCTCTCAGGTTGAATGCGATGCGCGTGAGCAGCAGCCACGCAATGGCGAAGAAGGCCGCCGCCAGCGGCAGCCCGGTGGCCATCCATTGCCCGAAACCGATGGCCGCCCGGTCCGGGTAGAGCTGTTTCCAGAGAGCAATGAAGACCAGGTTGGGCGGTGTGCCCACCGGCGTGGCCATGCCCCCGACCGTGGCGCCATAGGCCACGCCGAGCAGCAAGGGAACGGTGAGCCGCTTGCGCGCATCGGCTGGCGCATCCTCATCATCGATCAGGCTGAGCGCGATGGGAAGCATCACCAAGGTGGCGGCGGTGCTGTTGATCCACATGCTGAGCAGCGCGCAGGCGGCCATCACGCCCAGCACCAGGCGAGGTGAGGAGCTCCCCACGCCCGCCATGATGCGCAGCGCGATCCGGCGGTGGAGGCCGCAGCGCTCGATGCCCAGCGCGATGATGAAGCCGCCAAGGAAGAGGAAGATGATCTCTTTCCCGTAATGCGCTGCGGTGCCGGGAACGGAATCAATGCCGAGCAGCGGGAAGAGCACCAGGGGAAGGATGGACGTGACCGGGATGGGGACCGCCTCGGTGATCCACCAGAGCGCCATCCAGGCTACCAGGCCGGCCATGGCCGCAGGCTGCGGCCCGTGGTGTCGCATGAGGGCGAATGCGAGCGCGGCAAGGGCCGGACCGGCGAGGAGGAGGAGCCAGCGCTTCATGCGTGGGGTGAAGATGCGGAAGACAGGCAAATCCGTGGCTTCGGACCCCCGGCGGGAAGGCTTCGCTCCGTGCCGCCGCTCCATGCCTGTGGATATTCACGGCGGCCTGTTGTTCGGCTCGTCACAGGGGGCGGGGCGGTAACGCTGGCACGGCTATCTTCGCCGAGCGCTGCGCACCGGCAGTCGCTCCAAATCATCTCTACACGCATGAAGCACCTGTACACTTTCACGGCAGCGGCCATCCTTCTCGCTGCCAGCGCCTCGGCGCAGCAAGCCAAGCATCCCGATGGACTCACCCCGGAATTGGAGCGCCTGAAGGCCGCCCCGCGCACCGCGGTGGTCAATCCTGGCCTTCGCGGCGGTGGTGGCCCGGCGAACGACGAATGCTCCGGCGCCATCGTGATGACCGTTGGCACCAGCTGCGCTCCGGTCACCGCTACGCTGGCCGGCGCCACCGAGTCCCAGCCTGCGGCCGCCTGCAGCGGTTTCACTTCCGCTACGGCCAATGATGTGTGGTTTACCTTCACCGCCACCGGGGCCTCCACCATCATCAGCGTTACCGGAGGCGCAGGCACCACCGATCCCGACACCACCGGCATAGACCCCGTGCTCCAGGTCTTCACCGGCGGCTGCGATGCCCTCACTGCGGTCGGCTGTATCGATGCCACGCTCCCTGGCGGCACCACCGAGGCCGCCCAGGTGGTGACCACGCCCGGCACAACCTACTACTACCGTGTCTATTACTGGGACTACGGCGTGACCCCGGAGAACTTCGAGATCACCACCTGCGTGTACTCGCTGGTTGCACCCGACAATGATGATTGCGCCGGTGCGTTCCCCGTAACCGTTGATACCTGGTGCAACCTGACGCTTGCATCGGGCGTGGGTGCGACGCAATCCCTCCCGGCGATCGCCTGCGGCGGCTTCACGGGCAATGCCAACGATGATGTATGGTTCTCCTTCGTGGCAACTCAGACCACGATGACCGTCGGTGCCGTGGGCTCGCCCAACCCGACCACCCCCAACCAGGGGTACGATGCCGTGCTGGAGGCTTTCGATGCCTGCGGCGGCACATCGCTGGGGTGCGCCGATGCAACCCTCAACGGGGAGGCTGAGTCGCTGGAACTCACCGGCCTCACGGTCGGCAACACCTATTATTTCCGGGTCTACCACTTCTTCACTGCCGGTGCCAATCCTTATACGGTAGGCGGCTGTGCGGTGGAGGGCGGAGGCATCAGCATCGGCCTGCCGGAGCTGGTTGCAGGACAGGAGTGGGTGGTATACCCCAATCCTGCCGCAGGCGTCGTGAACCTGAGCTACGGTGGCCGCACCGGCATGGGCGCCGTCGAGATCTTCGATATCGCCGGCCGCAAGGCATTCGAGCAGCGCGGCACCCTGTTGAAGGGCACCACGCAGGCAATCGACATCACGGCCCTGGCCACTGGCACCTACACCGTGCGCGTCACGGTGGATGGCCACCGCACGGAGCAGCGCTTCGTGGTGGAGTGACCAGAAGCATTCAACGAGCGAGGGCCGTCTCACGTGAGACGGCCCTCGCTCGTTTCCAAGCTCATTCAAAGGCAGGCCGTACGGCCGCCATCCACCGGCAGGTTGATGTCGTTGATGTAGCCGCCTGATGGCCCGGCCAGGAATGCCACGGCGGCGGCGATCTCCTGCGGTTCCGCGAACCGGCGCAACGGGATCTCGGCTTCCATCTCTGCTGCGGCCGCCGCCTCGGAGATGCCCTGCTTCGCGGATTTGCCCCGGATGATGGCCGTGAGGCGCTCGGTGCGCGTCGCCCCGGGCAGCACATTGTTCACGGTGATGCCGTGGGGCCCCAGCTCATTGGCCATCGTCTTGCCCCAGTTGGCTACGGCTCCCCGGACGGTGTTGCTGACGCCAAGGTTGTGCAGCGGCTGCTTGACACTGGTGCTGATGATGTTGATCAGCCGCCCATGACGCTGCTGCTTCATTCCGGGGACGATGGCCAGTGCAACCGCCTGAAAGGCCATCAGGTGCTGCCTGAAGGCGGTCTCGAACCCCTCCAATCCGGCCTCGTGGGCAGGCCCAGGCGGAGGTCCACCGCTGTTGTTCACGACGATATGCACCGGCGCCTCGGCTGCCACTCTTTTCATCGCCTCGGACAGCGCCGCCGTGTCGAGCAGGTCGAGCACGAGGTGGCGATGTGACGAACCGTTACTGGAAGGCAGCTCTGCCAACACCGACTCGAGCCGGTGGCGGTCACGTGCAACGGCGATGATCGATGCCCCCAGGGCCGCGAGTTCCAGGGCCACGGCACGGCCGATTCCCTGCGATGCGCCCAGGACCAGGGCCCGTTGGCCGGTGAGTTGGATGTCCATGCGCGCAAAGGTGGAGTTGAATCCGCTTGGAAAACCCATGGGCAATGGTTCACTTCGTGCCGTTAATCCAAACCAACACCCATGAAAGGAATCTACCAGTTCTCGCTCAGCTTGTTCTGTGCGGTGGGGGTGGTCGGAAGCGTCAATGCCCAAGGCACGTTCTCCAACCCCTCCAAGGCCGCTTTCTCGAAGCTCTCGGTCCAGCGCACCACCCCGGTTCCGGCCGTTCGTTGGCACCAGGATGCCGAGCAGGTGGCGAGCCTAGGAGGTGTGGCCAACGACCTCTGCGCCAACGCCACGGTGCTGACCGTGAACGCTGCCGGTGCCTGCCCGGGAGCCGCTGTGGGCGGCAACAACGGCGGTGCCGGGAATGACAACGGCACGCCCGGCTGCGATGTGACCGAGTCCGCCTTTGAGGATGTCTGGTACAGCTTCAACTCCGGGATCTATGCTTCGATCACCATGGACATCACGCCTGGCACGATCGAGGACATCGTCATCGAGGTGTTCGAGGGAAGCTGTGCTGGCTCGGTGATCGAGTGCGACCTGGGCGCGCTTTCCTACAACCTGGCCGTGACCCCTGGCACCAACTATGTGGTCCGCCTCGCCTCCAACAACGACTTCGGCTTCGGTGGCACCTTCGATATCTGCCTCACCGGGAACGGCGGCGGCGGCGGTTCCGCCAATGATGACTGCGCCGATGTGACCGCATCCCCGCTCGCCATCGGATCGACCGTTACGTTCAATGGCGACAACACGGATGCGGTGCCCGGTGGCGATGGACTCCTCGATGTGGGAGGCGATACCACCACGGTCTGGCATGCCATCACCATCACCGAGTGCGCCAACCTCACCGTTTCCTTCTGCGGCACCGCGGTGCCCGCCGCGAACAACTGGGCGGCCCTCTTCTCGAATTGCCCCGCTGACGCGGAGTACATCCTGTTCAGCGATGGCAACTTCGACGATTGCGGCGACGATAACCTGACCCTGTTCTATAACGACGTGCCCGCAGGCACCTACTATGTGCCCGTGCGGGGCGAGCCCGCCACGGCCGGCCCCTACACCCTTGAGGTGTCGGCGGAGGCCTGTGCCACCGCTGGCGCCTATTGCGCTGCCGGTGCCACCAGCTCCAGCGCTTCCTTCGAGAAGATCAGCAACGTGAACGTTGCCGGGATCGACAACAGCTCCACCGCTGCCTCCGGGTATGAGGACTTCACCGCCGTATCCGGGAGCATGACCGCCGGACAGGGTTACCCCATCACCGTCACCCTCAGCAACGGCTGGGAGAGCGATGAGGTGCGCGTTTGGATCGACTTCGACCAGAACGACGCCTTCGATGCCGGCGAACTGGTCTTCACCTCGACGATCGGCGAAGGCCCGCATGCGGGGACCATCAATGTGCCCGCTGGAGCGCTGGCCGGCAGCACCCGCATGCGCGTACGCCTGCACGACACGCATGACGGTTCGGAATACACGAACATTCCCAATGCCACGCCGTGCGGCACCTCCACCTACGGGCAGGTCGAGGATTACACGATCAACATCTCCGGTGGTGGACCTGCGCCGGTCAACGACCTGTGCGGCAGCGTGACGGCCGTTCCGCTTGCCGTGGGCGGAAGCGTGGAATTCACGGGCGACAACACCAACGCCACGAACACCGGCGACTTCGTGCCGGGTTCCGATTTCGATGACATGGACCCGACCGTGTGGCATGCCTTCACCACCACGGAGTGCGCCAACGTCACCGTGTCGTACTGCGGCACCGACCCAGCGTTCGAGAACGTGTGGATCTTCCTCACGCAGGACTGCCCCGTAGGCGATAACTACGTGATCGGCGCATGGGAGACCACCACCTGCGGCCCGAACGTGGTGGTGAACTACTTCGACCTGCCGGCCGGCACCTGGTATGTGCCGGTGATCATGGACCTCGATGCCGCTCTCGGCGCCTATGAGATCACCGTCTCGGCCACGGCATGCGCTGAGCCCGGCCCCTACTGCGAAGCAGGCGCGACCAGCGTTCAGTTCGAGAAGATCGGCAACGTCACATTCGCCGACATCAACAACACCTCCACGTCCGCTGCGGGCTATGAGGACTTCACAGGCATCACGGGCTCCGTGGTGGCAGGCGTGACCTATCCCATCTCGGTGACCATCGCGGGTGGCTACGCCACCGATCAGGTACTGGCGTGGATCGACTGGGACCAGAGCAACACCTTCGAGGTGGGTGAACTGGTGCTCTCCTCCGCCAATGGTGCAGGTCCCCATACCGGCAGCGTGAGCGTCCCGCTCACCGCCCTCGCGGGCACCACCCGGATGCGCGTACGCCTGCACGATACCTACACCGGCCCCGACTATACCAATACGCCGAACAACACGCCGTGCGGGGAGTCCACCTTCGGTCAGGTGGAGGACTATACGATCGACATGATCGGCATCATCACCGGTATGGAGTCCGCGCAGCAGAGCGGGTTCTCGGTGTTCCCGAACCCCAATGACGGAAACATGACCGTGCGCTGGAATGCCGCATCGGGCCAGGCGCTGATCGAGATCATCGACGTGGCTGGTCGCATCGTGTTCAGCGAGCAGCGTGCCGTTAGCAGCGGCGCTGCCTTGCAGTTGGGCCTCGCCGGCACCATGGCTCCCGGTACGTACATGCTCCGCATGACGACGGACAAGGGCCGTGAGGAGCAGCGCATCGTGGTGCGCTGATCGGAATCGGTTCAGTGGGCGAGGGGCGGCACTGCGGTGCCGCCCCTCGTCGCTTCCGGAGCTTCCCCTTCCCCATTGTGGATAAGTCGTTCACCTCGCGGGGCGGCAGGGGAGTGGGTCGCGTGAATTTTGCTCGCTGATTCCATCCCCATGCGCGCTTCCATGACCCGTCCTGGATACTTGGCCCTGCTCCTCGCTCTGGCAGGGCCATTGCATGCTCAAGTCAACGACTTCTGCGGCGATGTGACACCCGTGCCGCTGGCCGTCGGCGGGTCCGTCCAATTCACAGGGGATAACACCGGCGCCACGGTCGATGGGGATTTCGCGCCGGGCTCCACGCTTGGCGGCTTGGGTATCCCCAGCACCTGGCATGCCTTCACCGTGACCACCTGCGCCGACATCACCGTGGATTACTGCGGTACCGCGCCCGCCTTCACCGAGTTCTGGAATGTGCTGGCCACCACCTGCCCCGCCAGCAATGCCTACATCGCCACCCAGCAGTACGAGTACGTGACCTGCGGCGATGGCAACCCGACCATGCGCTTCCTGAATGTGCCGCCCGCGACCTATTACTTCCCGGTGTGGTATGATGCCGCGGGTGCCTCCGGCCCCTACACCATCAATGTGAGCGCGGCGGCCTGCGGGTCCAGTGTTGCGCCCAACGACAACTGCGCAGATGCGCTGCCCGAGGTCCTTTCCCCGGGCGCTCAGCTGAGCTTCACCGGCGATAACACCTTCGCGACATCGACGGGGGATTTCGCCGCAGGCACTCCGTTCGCTGCAGCGCCGGTTGTGTGGCATGCTTTCACCCTCACCGAATGCACGCGGGTCACCGTGGCCTACTGCGGCCAGTCGCCGGCCTGGGGAAACACCTTGGGCGTGCTCACGCGCGATTGCCCCGGTTCCGACCTGGTGTATTTCAGCACCGTGAACACCTCCGCCTGCGGCGATGGCAATTCGAGCTATACCTTCAACTCCCTGGCCGCCGGCACCTACTACATTCCGGTGCTGCTGAGCCCGGGCACCAACGCCATCGGCGCGTATGAGCTCACCGTTTCGGGTGAGGCCTGCCCGCCACCGACATCCTTCCAGGATAACTGCGCCAGTGTGCAGTACCAGCCGCTGGCTGTCGGCGGCAGCATCACCTTTGAGGGCGATAATAGCAGCGCCACCGGTGCCGGTGACTTCCCCGAAGGCTCGCCTTTCAATGGCGCTCCCGTGGTGTGGCACGGCATCTCCACGGCCACCTGCACGCGGCTCACCATCGCCTACTGCGGACAGGACCCGGTCTGGGGCAACACCTTCGGGTTCCTGGCGCGCGATTGCCCGGCTTCGGACCTGGTGTTCTTCACGAACACCAACAGCACCGATTGCGTGGAGGGCAATGTCACCTACATCTATGCCAATCTTCCCGCCGGCGATTACCTGATCCCCGTGGTTCGGGACCCGGGCAACAATGCCATCGGCCCCTATACCATTCAGGTTTCGGCTGCCAGCTGTCCGGCTGTGCCCCCGGCGAACGACGCGTGCACCAATGCAACACCCGTGGTGCTCGACGCCCTGGCCACCCTGACCTTCACCGGCGACAATACCAATGCCACCAGTGGCGGTGATTTCGTGCCCGGCTCGCCCTTCGCGGCTGCACCGGTCACCTGGCATGCCTTCACCACGGAACAATGCGCCGATCTTCTAGTGGACTACTGCGGCCTGGCACCGGCCTGGACCAACACCTTGGGCATCCTCGCCACTGCCTGCCCCGGCGACGGCCTGGTTTATTTCACCACCACCACCAGCACCTGCACCGACGGCAACTCCACCTACCTCTTCAACGACCTGCAGCCCGGCACCTACTACCTGCCCGTGCTGCGCGATGCGCTCAACGGCTCCTTCGGCCCATACAGTATCGCGGTAACCGCCGAGGATTGCCTGTTCCTGGGTGATGCTGAACCGGCGGCATTCGAGGGATTGGTCCTGTGGCCCAACCCGGCTGCCGATGAAGTGAATCTGACCGGCGTGCCCGTTGGAGCGCAGCTGCGCATCCTCGATGCCGCAGGCCGCATTGTCCTGGAGCAGCGCGTCATCCAGTCGGGGAAGCAGCGCATCAGCACCGCTGGTCGTCTTGCGCCCGGCAGCTACACCCTGCTCGTTCAGGCTGCGGCTGGTCAGCGGGCTTTCCGTCTCGTCCTGAACAGATAAGCATCCGGCTTCGCCATCTTCCAATCACCGATTACCTGACCATGAACGTTTCATTACTCAAGCACGTGGCCGTCGCCGCTTGCTTCGCCATCCCGAGCATCCTGCTCGCACAGCCCGCCAATGACGATTGCGTCGGTGCAATCGAACTCTTCCCTGACGGAGCATGCACTCCGGTATCCGGTACCGTATCCGGTGCCACGCAGAGCACCCCGGGCACGGTGTCGTGCGATGGCTTCGGGGCGACCCCCGATGATGATGTCTGGTACCGGTTCACGGCCACGAACGCGGCCCATTCGATCCGCGTGGCCGGCAGCCCCTCCTTCGATGCCGTGATCCAGCTGCTCTCCGGCTCCTGCGACGGCACGCCCATCGTCTGCCGCGATGTGGTGAGCGCCGGCGGGGTTGAGGTCCTCAATGCCACAGGGCTCATCGTGGGCACGGAGTACCTGATCCGCGTGTTCCATTGGGCGGCCACGCCCCCCGCCACGCCGGATTTCACCATCTGCATCGATGAGCCCGCAGTGCCGGCGAATGATGAATGCGCCGGTGCGGTGGAACTGGTTCCCGCGCCCGTATGCACGCCTGTGGCGGGCAATGTGGCCAATGCCACGCAATCGATCCCGGGAACCGTGCTGTGCGATGGCTTCAACGCCACACCGAATGATGATGTCTGGTACCGCTTCACAGCCACCAGCGATGCGCACACGATCACCGTGGCCGGCGGAGCAGCGTTCGATGCGGTCATCCAGCTCCGCTCCGGCGCCTGCGATGGAGCGCCCATCGTATGCCGCGATGTGGCCGCTACCGGCCAGCCCGAAGTGCTCAATGCCACCGGGCTCACCATTGGTGAGCAGTACCTGGTGCGGGTCTTCCACTGGGCCGCATCGGTTCCCGCCACCACCGCCTTCACCATCTGCCTCGAAGGGCCCGAGCCTGCCGTGTGCGAGGCGGATGCCAGCACCCTTTCGCCCAATCGCCCGGAGGTCTGCTTCGAGGACGGCCCGACGCTCATCGATGCAGCTTTTGATGTGCCGCCCACCGTGCCTGCGGGCTTCGAGGTGGTCCATGTGCTCACCGAGGGCCCGGGCCTCGTCATCCTGGCCACTTCGCCTGCTCCGGCGTTCACGGTGGATGCGCTCGGCAACTACACCATCCATACGCTGGTCTACGACCCCGCGACGCTCGACCTGGGCATTATCGAGCCGGGCGTCACCACCGGATTCGATGTGAATGCACTGCTCCTGCAGGGGGGCGGCTCCATCTGCGGCAGCCTCGATGTGGTCGGCGCCGCGATTGCCGTCATCGTCTGCACGGAATGCGAAGCGGATGCGGGCACCCTTACGGCGGATGCGTCGACCGTGTGCCTCGATGCGGGTGCGGCCGATATCACGGCCACGCCTGATGGCAATGCGGTGGTGCCCCTCGGCTTCGAGGTGATCTATGTGCTTACGCAGGGCAACGACCTCGTCATCCAGCAGGTGGCCACCGATCCGGCCTTCACCGTTGCGGAGGCGGGTGATTACACGGTGCATACCCTGGTCTACGACCCGGCCACCCTCGATCTCGGCATCGTGGAGCTCGGCGTCACCACCGGCGGGGAGGTGAACGCCCTGCTGGTCCAGGGCGGCGGTGCGATCTGCGGCAGCCTTGATGTCGCCGGGGCGGCCGTGACCGCGGAGGAATGCTTAGCCTGCGACGCGGATGCCGGCACCATCACTCCCGATGCGAGCAGCGTCTGCCTGGAGGGCGGCGCCGCGGACATCACAGCTACGCACGACGGCAATAGTGTAGTGCCCGATGGCTATCAGCAGGCCTATGTCCTCACCCAAGGTCCTGGCCTGGTGATCCTGGCGGCCGGCACCACCCCCGCGTTCCCCGTTACCGAGGCCGGCATCTATACCATCCATACGCTGGTCTATGATCCCGCCACGCTCGACCTGGGCATCATCGAGTTCGGCGTTACCACGGGCTTCGACGTGAATGCGCTGCTCATCCAGGGCGGCGGCGCAATCTGCGCCAGCCTGGACGTGACCGGAGCGACCTTGGCTGTGGAGGAGTGCGTGGTGTGCGACGCTGATGCGGGCACCATCACGGCCGATCTGGCCCAGGTCTGCTTCGTGCCTGATGAGACGGTGATCAATGCCACCCCTAACGGCGATGCCGTGGTGCCCCCCGGTTTCGAGACGGTGTACGTGCTCACGCAAGGCGCCGGCCTGGTGATCCTGGATGCAGGCGCGACCCCTGATTTCCTGGTTCCATCCGAGGGCGACTACACGATTCATACACTGGTGTACGATCCCGCCACGCTCGACCTGGGCATCATCGAGTTCGGCGTCACCACCGGTTTCGATGTGAATGCGCTCCTCGTGCAGGGCGGCGGGGACATCTGCGCCAGCCTGGATGTAACCGGTGCGGCCTTTACCGTTCAGGTCTGCATCGAGTGCGATGCCGAGGCCGGCACACTCACGGCGGTTGATCCCATCGTCTGCTTTGCCGACGGCATGGGCATGTTCGCAGCGACGGCGAACGGTGATGCCGTGGTGCCTCCGGGCTTCGAGACCCTCTACGTCCTCACCGAGGGTACAGGGCTGGTGATCGTCGATGCCGCTGCCACGCCCGGCTTCATGGTCACGGCCACCGGCAACTACACGATCCATACGTTGGTGTACGATCCCGCCACGCTCGATCTGGGCATCATCGAGTTCGGTGTCACCACCGGGTTCGATGTGAATGCGCTCCTGGTACAGGGCGGCGGGGACATCTGCGCCAGCTTGGATGTAACTGGTGCCGCCTTCTCGGTTCAGGTCTGCTGCGAGGCCGATGCCGGTACGCTCACCATCGATGAGACGCCCGTGTGCCTGATGATGGGCAGCGCCCAGGTGGGTGCGACCCCGAACGGCGATGCCGTGGTCCCCGATGGCTTCGAGACGGCTTACGCCATGACGCAGGGCGCGGGCCTCACCATCGTCGCCCTCAGCGGAGGTCCGGTCTTCACCGTGAGCGAGCCGGGCACCTATACCCTGCATACCCTTGTCTATGACCCGGCGACCATCGACCCCGCCGGGATCGAGCTCGGGGTCACCACCGGATTCGACATCAATGCGCTGCTGGTGCAGGGAGGCGGTGCCATCTGCGGCGCCCTGGATGTGGCCGGCGCTACGGTCGTGGTCAACGACTGCAGCCCCGCGAACGACGATTGCATCAGTGCCATCCCGCTCGCCATCAATGGTGCGGATGACTGCCCGGCCAATGCGGTCGCTGGCGACAACACCTATGCGGACATGGATGGAGGCATCCCATCGTGCGACGATCCGGGCAGCACGCTGCTCGATGTCTGGTACACCTTCAATGCCGGCGAGAACACGGAGGTCGCGCTGACGCTCGACCCCGGCACCATGGAGGACTGGGCCGTCGCCGTGTACGACGGATGCGGAGGCACGGAGATCGCCTGCTTCATCACCCCCACGGAGCCCATCATCCTGGCCACCTCCGCGTTCACCGATTACGTGGTGCAGGTATACAGCAACTTCACCTTCGGGAACGGTGGCCAGTTCACCCTGTGCCTCACCGGTGATGTGCCCACCGTGGTCTGCGACGGCGGCCTGGTGCAGACCAGTGATGGCCACTTCTCCGTGGATGTCTGCCAGGATACCGAGGCTGATGTGATCGATTTCGTCAACAGCAGCACCAGCTCCGAGGAGTATGCCTTCCTCCTGACGGACGACAATGATGTGATCGTGGCCGTGCTCTCCGGCAACTCGCTCGATTTCAACAGCGCCGCCATCGGCCTTTACAGGGTGTGGGGCATCAGCTACAACGGCGTCCTCACCGGCGCGGATCCCGGGGCGCTCGCCACGGAGATCGCGTCCACAGGCAGCTGCTTCGAGCTCAGCGACAACTACGTGCTGGTGAGCGTGGACATCTGCGATGGCATCGCGGCCGCCGACCGGATGGAATGGTCGCTCTTCCCGAATCCCGGGAATGGCGACTTCAGCATCACTTATGCCGGTACGGCCGGCCCGGTTGACCTTGAAGTCTTGGACATGGACGGCCGCATTGTGCATGCGGAGCGCGTGGCCATGACCAAGGGCCAGGCCCAGGCCTTCGCCCTCGCAGGAAAGCTCGCAAGGGGCCTTTACACGGTGCGGCTCCTGGGCCCCGGCGGCCCGGCGCAGCTCCGGTTGGTGGTGCAGTAGGGTCCCTGTATCGCATGGGATGGGGCGGGAGAGATCCCGCCCCATCGCGTTCGCGCGTAACCTGCCGCCGCCCCTGGCGGTACAAGGCCCATGCTCCGATGGCTCATCCCCATTGCCCTGCTGCAGTTCGCCACGGCGGTCGCGCAGCAGGACGACTCGCGCATCCTCGAGGTCACCGGCCGCATCACCGATGGTCAGCAGAAGCTGCAGGGCTGCGAGGTGGTGGTGTACGAGGGTAACGTGGAGGTGGGGCGGCAGTTGACGGACCGTTCGGGGCGATTCGGGCTTGGCCTCGGCATGGGCAAGGAGTTCGCCATTCTCTTCCAGCGCGAAGGATACCTGCCCAAGCGCGTGCTGGTCGATACCCGGGCCAGGATACCCGAAGAGCTTGCGGGCATCCCGCCGTGTGAGATGGAGATGAGCCTCCTGGCGGTGGACAGGTACGCGGGCGCCGACACCGATGTGCTTGATTTCCCCTTCGCCATCGTCAAGTGGAACAGGCAGTTGCTAGCCTTCGTGCAGGACCAGGAGTATACCGTGGGCATGATGCGGGCGAACGGCGCAGCCCTGCTGCAGGCCGGCCGTGCCGGCAAGCCGTGAAGGCGCGTCCGCGGTGAAGGTGGCGCAGGCGCTGCTACCTTGCGGCGGAAACGATACGGTCATGCCCATCCGCCGCCCCTTCAATCTCAAGCAATGGATAGCCGAGAACCGCGATGCGCTGAAGCCTCCGGTGGGCAACCGGAACCTCTACAAGGAGGCCGGCGATTACATCGTCATGGTGGTGGGCGGCCCCAACGCGCGGAAGGATTACCACTTCAACGAGACCGAGGAGCTGTTCTACCAGGTCGAGGGTGATATCGAGGTGGGCATCCAGGAGGACGGCAAGGCCGTGACCATCCCCATCCGGGAGGGTGAGATGTTCCTGCTGCCGGCCCGTGTCCCCCACCAGCCGCGCCGCGGCCCGAACACCGTGGGTCTGGTGATCGAGTGCAAGCGCGACGATCGGCAGATGGAGGATGGGCTTCAGTGGTATTGCGAGAAGTGCAACAACCTGCTCCACGAGTACCGCTTCGTCCTGCACAACATCGAGCAGGACTTCCTCCCCCGCTTCCGGGAGTTCTACGCGAATGAGGGGTACCGCACCTGCAAGAAGTGCGGTCATGTGATGGAGACCGATCCGCGCTTCGTGTGATGGAGCTGTTCTCCATCGACATCCATACGCATATCCTGCCGGAGCAGATCCCCGATTTCGGGGCGCGGTACGGCTACCGGGGATTCATCCACCTCGACCATCATCGCCCGGGATGCGCGCGCATGATGATGGACGACAAGTTCTTCCGCGAGGTGCAGGCCAATTGCTGGGATCCCGTGGTCCGGCTCGGGGAGTGCGATGCGCATGCCCTCCATGTGCAGGTGCTGAGCACCGTGCCCGTGATGTTCAGCTATTGGGCCAGGCCGCAGGATACGCTGGACCTCTCGATGTTCCTCAATGACCACATCGCGGGCATCGTGCAGCAATGGCCCAAGCGCTTCGTCGGGCTGGGTACCATCCCCATGCAGGAGCCCGACCTGGCCATTCAGGAGCTGGAGCGCTGCAAGCGGATCGGCCTGGTCGGGGTGCAGATCGGCACGCACGTCAATGGCCTCAACCTCGGTGAGCCTCGGCTCTTCCCGGTCTTCGAAGCCTGCCAGGAGCTGGGAATGGCGGTGTTCGTGCATCCCTGGGATATGATGGGGGCCGAGCGCATGGACAAGTACTGGATGCCCTGGCTGGTCGGCATGCCGGTAGAGACCACCACGGCCATCGTGAGCATGATATTCAGCGGGCTCTTCGAGCGGCTGCCGAGGCTGCGCGTGGCCTTCGCGCATGGCGGCGGGTCCTTCCCGGCCACGCTGGGGCGCATCGAGCACGGATTCCTCGTCCGCCCTGACCTCTGCGCAGTGGACAACGACGTGAATCCCCGCCACTACCTGGGCCGCTTCTGGATTGATGCGCTGGTGCACGATCCGGAGATCCTCCAGCTGGTGGTGGACCAGATGGGCGCCAACCGCGTGGCACTCGGCACGGATTATCCGTTCCCCTTGGGCGAGCTGGTGCCCGGCGCGCTCATCAAGAGCATGCCATGGGACGATGCGCGCAAGGAGATGCTGCTCAGCGGTGCGGCGCTGGAGTGGCTGGACATGCCCCGCTCCCTTTTCCGCTGAGGGCGCGCCTCAGGATCCATACCGCGGGTCCGGTTTCCAAGGCAGGCGCTCGAGGGCTGTCGTGCGCAGGGCATAATGCCCGAACTCCTCCTCCACGATGCCGGCCAGCCGGTAAACCCCGCGCCCGCCGAAGGGATGCTTGGCGGCCACGTCCGGGAATTGCGTGCTGTCCCAGAAATCGCCGGCCGGGTCGATGAAGGAACCGAAGCTCATGAGCGACCCGGCGCTGGTGGTGGTGCTCTTCACATGGATCATGTAGCCGAGCATCTCCACGCGTCGCCCGGCATGGGCGGCCATCTCCCGTGCCAGGATGCGCGGGACGCCCGGGCGCGGGGCCTCCGCGTGCCCTTCCGCAACCAGGTCGAACGGGTCGCAGAGGGGGAAGCCCAGCAGCTCCAGCTCATCGAAGGCATCGGCCAGGGGGTGGTGCTCAAGGGCGGGCAGGCGGGGCTCCTCCACGCGTGCGGTGAACAGGTCTCCGCCAGCGGGGGTGCACGAGGGGCGGTGCAGAAGGGTCAGGTCCCACAGCAGCCGGGGCTTGCCCTTGCCCGTGAAGCGCAGCGCCCCGGCGCGGATGAGCGCGCGTGCCTGGTCGGCGTGCAGGGGAACCCGCTGCAGCAGGTCCTGCAGGTCGGCGAAGGGACCCTGGCGGCGTCGTTCGCCCAGGATCAGCGCGACCGCTTCGGTGGGCAGTGACCTGATGTTGCCCAAGCCTAGGTGGATGCGGGGCTTCGCCAGAGGGAATCCGTCGCGCACCAGGGTGCACAGCTCCCCGCTCGTGTTGATGCACGGCGCCTCTATGGCAGCCCCGGCGCGCCTCGCTTCATGCAGGTAGAATTCGGTTCGGTAGAACCCCCCGAAGTTGTTGGCCACCGCTACCATGAACTCCAGCGGATGGTGGGCCTTCAGCCAAAGGCTCTGGTAGCTCTCCACGGCATAGCTGGCGCTGTGCCCCTTCGCGAAGCTGAAACTGGCGAAGCTCTCGATCTGCCGCCATACCTCGCGCGCCTCCTCCTCCGGGTGGCCCTTCGCGCGGCAGCCGGCGAAGAACCGGTCGGCGACCTCCTTGAATTCCGGCCGGTCCCGGAAGCGCGCGCTCATCCCGCGCCGCAGCATATCCGCATCGTCGAGCGAAAGGCCGGCATAGAGGTGCGCCACGCGCAGCACATCCTCTTGGTACACCATCACGCCGTAGGTCTCGGGCATGATCCGCAGCAGCGATCGCGGAGCCATCCGTCGCCGTTCGGGGTCGTTGTGCCGCAGAAGGTACTCGCGCATCATGCCGCTCTCGGCCACGCCGGGCCTGATGATGCTGCTGGCCGCCACCAGCCCCAGGTAATCGTCGACCTTCAGCTTCTTGAGCAGCATCCGCATGGCAGGGCTCTCCACGTAGAAGCAGCCGATGGTGTTGCCCGTGCGCAGCAGCTGCTGCACCGATGCATCCTGCTTGAACCGCTCGATGTCGTGGATGTCCACCGCTTCATGGGCGGCGCAGGATTCGGCGCTGTTGCCGCGGCGCCCGGTTGCCTCCGCGCTCCCGCCCGCGCCTTGCGCCCTGTTCACGAGCTCCACGCAATCCCGGATGTGCCCCAGCCCGCGCTGGCTGAGCAGGTCGAATTTGTGCAGGCCCAGGTCCTCCGCCTCCAGCATGCTGAACTGCGTCACCGGGAACCCTTTCGGCGGACGGTGGAGCGCCGAGTAGCGGGTCATGGGGCGCTCGCTCACCAGCACGCCGCCCACATGGATGCTCAGGTGATGCGGCATGCCGAGCAGCCGATGGGCGTACCGCACCACCGTGCGCGCCACGCGGTCGAGCCCTTGGTCGACGGCCGTTGCGCTGGGCCTGCCGCGGCCGTAATGGCCGGTGCCGCCTTCGCTCAGCGCCTCGATCTCCCCGGGCGGCAGCCCCAGCGCCTTGCCAATTTCGCGCACAGCGGCACGCCACTGGAAGGTGGCGTAGGTGGCGAGCTGCGCCACATGGTGGTGGCCGCCCTTGCCCTCGTTGTAGCGCGTGAAGACGTAGCGGTAGATCTCGTCGCGGTCCTTCCAGCTGAAGTCGATGTCGAAGTCGGGCGGCTTCTTCCGCGCGGTGCTGATGAACCGCTCGAAGTACAGGTCGAGCTCCACCGGATCCACGTCGGTGATGCCCAGGCAGTAGGCGACCAGGCTGTTGGCGCCGCTCCCGCGGCCCACATGGAAGAAGCCGCGCCGCCGGGCGTAAGAAACGATGTCGTGGTTGATGAGGAAGTAGCTGTTGAATCCCATCGTAGCGATGGTCTCCAACTCGCGCTGCAGCCTACTCTCCGCCCTGCCGGCATGCGCGCCATAGCGGCGCTGGAGCCCCGCACGGGCCAGCCCTCCCAGCAGCTCCTGATCCGCCTGTGCGCTGCTGCCCACCACGGGAGGCGTCTTGTCGCTTCCGTCGAAGGCGATGGAGCAGTTGTCCAAGAGCCGCTGCGCGTTCTGGAGCAGGGCAGGGAATCCCTGGTAGGCCGAGCGGGCCTCCTCGGCGGTGCGGAAGCGCTCATCGGGCTGCGCCAGCTCCTCGTTCGGCAGCAGGCTCAGCACCGTGTTCCTGTCCATGGTGCGCAGCAGGCGATGGGTGTTCCGGTCGGCCTTGCCGCTGCCGAAGGTCACGGGCATCAGGGCGACGAGCCCCTCCGCATGCCGTGCCCAGGGCGAGAAGGGCAGGCGCGTGACCTCCGCCGGCCGTATCCCGATGCGTTCATTGGGCCGCAGGCGCCGATGGGGCGTGGCGAAGGGCAGGATGAAGAAGGCATTGTCAAGCTCCGGCGGGTGCTCCGGCAGTGACACGCCATCGAGCAGGTGGGGCGACAGCAGTTCGTTGAGCCGCTGGAACCCATCGTTGTCCTTCGCAATGCCGATGTAGAGCAGCCGCGCGCCCTGCCGGAACTCGATGCCAGCCACCGGGCGGATGCCGAACCCCTTCTCCGCCAGCCGCACGAAGTCCGGTATGCCGGCTGTGCAATGGATGTCGGTGAGCGCCATGGCGCGCACCCCCGCCTTCGCCGCCTCCTCCAGCAGCGCCTGGGGGCTGAGGATCCCGTACTTGAGGCTGAACCAGCTGTGGCAGTTGAGGAACATGGCGGATCGACGCTTTCCCCGTCGATCGGGGGCCCCAGAATGTATTGATCATCCGCACGCCCCGATGACGGAACTTCGCCCCGCCATGTCCGAGCAATCCTCCCGCACCGAGCTCTCCGCCATCGGGGAGTTCGGCCTCATCGAGCGTCTCGCCTCGCGCATCCGCTTGCAGCAATCATCGACTGTCAGGGGCATCGGCGACGATGCCGCGGTGATCGATCCGCAGGGCCTCCACCAAGTGGTCACCACCGATATGCTGGTGGAGGGCGTCCACTTCGACCTGGGCTATGTGCCACTCCGCCACCTGGGCTACAAGGCCATCGTCGTCAATCTGAGCGATGTGTATGCCATGAACGCCGAGCCCAGGCAGGTCATCGTGGCCCTCGCCCTCAGCAACCGCTTCCCGGTGGAGGCGGTGGATGAGCTCTATGAAGGCATGCTGCTCGCGTGCCGCAACTACGGGGTGGACCTGGTGGGCGGCGACACCTGCAGCAGCACAAGCGGCCTCGTCATCGGCATTACGGCCATCGGTGCGGCGCTGCCTGGCGACCTCGTGTACCGGTCGGGTGCTCGGGAGCATGACCTGCTGGTGGTGAGCGGCGACCTCGGCGGGGCCTACATGGGGCTACAGGTGCTCGAGCGCGAGAAGGCCGTCTTCAAGGAGACCGGTGCGCAGCCCGACCTCGCGGGCCACGACTACATCCTGGAGCGCCAGCTCAAGCCCGAGGCGCGCCGCGACATCGTCGCACTGCTCCGCCAGCTGGGGGTGCGGCCCACGGCGATGATCGACATCAGCGACGGGCTCGCCAGCGAGGCCATCCACATCGCTCGTTCCTCGGCCCTTGGCGTCAGGCTATACGACGAGAAGCTGCCCATCGACCCTCATACCTACGGCACCGCGCGCGAGTTCGGCCTCGACCCCACCACCTGTGCGCTGAATGGCGGGGAGGATTACGAGCTGCTTTTCACTATCGCTCCGTCGGACTATGAGAAGGTGAAGGGCAATCCCAGCCTTACGGTGGTGGGCCATATGACCGACCGGGGCAGCGGCTACCGGCTGGTGGACAGGCAAGGCGGCGAGCATGAGCTGCGCGCCCAAGGCTGGGATGCTTTCCTGACCGCGCGCTAGGCGGCGCGGTGCAGGCGGGCCGCGCGCTCCTTGAGCGTCAGCGCAAAGGGCTTGCCCAAGATGCGGCTCTCGGCCCAGGCGATGGGGTCGAGGTGGTCGAGTACACGGCGTTCCATAGGGTCTTCGAGCAGCGCAAGCGTGTCCTCGCGGAAGTCGGTGAGGGCCTGGGTGCGGTCTTGGGCGCTTTTGGCGCGCGCGAGCGAACGCATCAGCTGCAGCAGGCGGGGCTCGAAGCGATGGACCACGCGATGGATGCGCAGGTAGCGCTCCGTGTTGCGCACCGCGTAGGGCAGCAGGTCGTACTTGCCCAGGTCGGCCAGGATCAGCAGGTGCAGCAGCCGCGTGAAGCAGGCCGTATCACTGGTGTCGTCGTGCCGGGTGGCGTTCAGGGCCTCGTTGGCGCGTTTGAGCGCGCCCTCCGGATCGCCGGCCGCGAGGTGTGCGTAGGCGGACAGGTATTGCAGCGCCGCGCGGCGCACGGGTCCAAGGCGCGGTCCGTGCTGCCTCAGGCCGCGCTCCAGCACCGGCATGAGCTCCATGGCGCGCTCCACCTGGCCTACGCGCAGGTGCATGCTCAGCTCAAGGCTCGTGGTGGTGGCGAAGAGCTTCACATCCAGGTCCTCGGTCTCGGGCATGCCCCATTGGGCCGGCAGGGCGCGGAAGCGTCTGAGCAGCTCGAAGGCCTCGTCGTGCAGGCCGCATTGCACGGTAACGTAGGCCAGGTTGCTCATCACGCCCAGGATCAGGTTCGGCTCTTCCTTGAACCGGTGCCGCTCGCGCTCAAGCAGGTCCAGGTTGGCGAGGAGATGCCGACGGCTCTCTTGCGCCGCACCGGCGGCGAAGGCGGCAGCGCTGCGCACATGATGGTGCAGGAACTGGGCCTGCGAGGTGAGCAGCTCCGCCCCGTCGTGCAGCAGCGGGTGTTGAAGCAGGACCTGCACCGCGGCCAGGGCGGCGGCTCCACGTGCGCTGCCCTGCCGATAGAGCAGCAGGAACAGGCGGCTCTTCACGTCCCATAGTGCGTCGATCTGGGCCTGGGCTTCCCGCAACCGGCCCGAACGCTCCCGCATCGTGTCGAGCCCCGCATCATCCAGGCCGGCGTAATTGCGGCATTCATGCAGCCGTCGCTCCCAATCGGCCACCTGCTGCAGGCCGGGCAGCCGCTCCATGGCTTCGGCCATCTTCCGTGCGCTCTGCAGCACCTTCCAAGCGTCGGTATACAGCGCGCGCTTGTGCAGCAGCTCCACCTGGTGCAGCAGACGGTGCAAGCGGGCATCCGTGGAGCTTTCCGCATGGAAGGCCTCCAGGCTGTGCAGGATCGCCTCGTAGAGCCGGCGCTTGGTGATGGCGAAATGCCGCATGAACGGCGCTTCCTGGAACCGCTCGAGGAGGGCGCGCTCATCGAAGACGGGCATGCCGGCGATGGCATCGAAAAGCACCTGCTGGTTGCTGCCTGGTTCCTGTCCGTTGCGGGCCAAATGCACCTTGAAGTAGCGCTTCTCGGCCGGGCTCATCGACTGGATGAGGCGATGCACATGGTCCTGGCTGGTATGCGGCATGGCAGGGGTATCAGGTACGGGAAAGTACCCGGAGGCCCTGTTGCGCCCCAAGCTCCTGCGGGGAATGGTTGCAATGGCCCAGCGATGGGTGGAAATGAAAACGCCCGGTGACCCGGGCGTCCATCGGAGGAAGCGCGCTGAGGGGGGTCAGCTCGGCTTCTTCTTGCGATTGCGCTCTCCGTCACCAACGTCGTCACCGTCGTCGCTGATGGATGCACCGTCCTTGTCCGTCTTGCGGCCCGAACCCTGCCCTGAATTGGAGGGGTCGGTTTCCGAGGTGATGCCACCCTTGCTCTTGGTCGTACCGTTTTCATTCGCATGGCACGGCCCGATGGACTCCTCCTTGGCGCAGCTGACGGCCATGAACGCGAGCAGGGCCAAGGTCAACAGATATGAAGGAATCCGACGCATGATTCGATTGTCAAATGTAGTGCACGGAATGGCCGTTCACAAGCCCTCGGCGGACTTTATTACGGACTGTTGGACAGGCAGTTCGATGGTCACCTCCGTGCCAATGCTCCGTTGGCTGGCCAGGTCCCACCGTTGCTTGGGCCCATCAATCCGGATATCGGTCAATTCGAGCCGACGCAAGACATCCGCCCGGCCCTTGGTGATCTCGATGCCCCTGGAGATGTGGTCGTTCTCCTGACCGGCTTTGGCCTTGCGGCTTTCGTCGACGCCGATACCGTCATCCGCAATCCGCACCATGACCCGGTCTGCGTCCGTAGTGGGTTCCACGGTGATCTCCACATGCCCTTGGTGCCCCATGGGCAGGATGCCGTGCCAGATGCTGTTCTCCACGTAGGGCTGAAGCATCATGGCGGGCAGGCGCACCTGAGTGGCATCCACCGCGGGGTCCACCGCGATGGTGTAGCGGAACTTGTCCTTGAAGCGCATGTGCTCCAGCTTCAGGTAGAGCTCCAGGCGCTCCAATTCCTCGGCCAGCGTGGTGGTGTCGCTCTGGCTGGCATCGAGGTTCTTACGGATGAGCTTCGCGAAGCTGGTGAGGTAGCGGCTGGCCGTGGCCCGGTCCTGCCGGTTGATGTGGAACTGAATGCTGTTGAGGGCGTTGAAGACGAAATGGCGGTTCATGTTGGCGTTGAGCGCCTGCTGCTCCAGCTGCAGCATGCGCGACCGAAGCACCAGCTGCCGCGTGCGCTCACGGCGCTCCCGCCTTTGGGTGCGGATGCGGTGGATGCCCCAGGCCAGGGCTGCGGCGGCGGCCGCGCAGGCGGCGAAGAACCACCAGCGTGCCCAATAGGGCGGGTCGATCCGGAAGGAGAAGGTCGCTGGAGCGCTCCAAGGGCCATTGCCCACGGCGGCCATCACCTCGAAGGTGTAGTCGCCATGCGGGAGGTTGCTGAAGCTGGCGAAGCGGGCTTCCGTGGCGGGCAGCCAGTCGGGATCGAGGCCCGTGAGCCGGTATCGGAAGCGCACTTGCTCGGGTCGGTTGAAGGCAACGGCCGTATAATCGAAAGTGAGGTAGTGGCGCCGATAGGAGAGGTGCAGGCCGGCCGGCAGCCCATCGGCATCCAGGCTGTCGCAGGCATCCTTCCAAGCGCTGGGCTGCAGGAAGGAGCGCACACCGGTGATGTGCACCCGCGGCACTGGATCCGAGGCCGCATGGCCATTGGTCAAGGGGCTGTGCAGCACGGTGCCCGATGCGCTGCCGAAGAGGAGCCGCCCTTTCGTCCAGGCGTGGGCCGCGTTCAGGTTGAACTCGAGTCCGCGCAGGCCATCGCTCAGGGTGATGTGCGTGTAGGCGGAACTGTCGGCCAGCAGGCTGTCCGGGTGGAAGCGGAAGAGCCCGTTATTGGTGCCGGCCCAGACCAGGCCGTGCTCGTCGGCGATCAGGAAATCGATGTAGTTGGAGCCGAAGTCCTGCGCCATGCGGATGCATCTGGCTCCGCCGTCCTTCAGGCATGACAGGCCGTTGGCGGTGCCCACCCAGGTGCGGCCCGCCTGGTCGCGCAGCAGGCAGAGGGCGGTCTCATCGCAGAGCCCCTCGCTCTCCCCGATGCGGAGGAAGGAGCCGTTCCGGTACCGGTAGCACCCATCGTCACCGGCCAATTCGAGCGTGCCATCGGGCAGTCCGATGATGGCCCGCACCGAGCGCTGCGGGGCTCCCGCGCCCCGGGCCGCGGTGGTGGTGGATCCATCCGGGGCCAACGAGAAGAGCCCCTCGCGTGTGCCGCACCAGATGCGTCCCGACGGGTCCTGGTGCAGGGCGAAGACGCGCGAGCCGGCAAGCGGCGCTTCCCCTTGGGGGCGCTCCACGACACCATTCACCACGCGGGCGAGGCCGTCGCTCGTGCCGAACCACATGGTCCCGTCCTGGGCGAGGAGCCCCGACCAGATGGTGTTGTTCGGCAGTCCGTCCAGCGTGGTGATCATGGCCATGCCATCCAGCCGGCACAGGCCGTTGTCGTAGGTGCCCAGCCACAGATCGCCTCGGGAGTCAGGCGTGACGCTCATCACCTGGTCGCTGCAGAGCCCATCCTTCACCGTGAAGGTGACGAAGCGGTCGCCGAGGTAGAGCAGCACCCCCGCGCCATCGGTGCCGAACCAGATATTGCCCTCGTGGTCCTGGAAGGCGCATTGGATGTTGTCGTTCGGCAGGCCTTGATGCACGGTGAAGGTCCGCAGGCGCTGCCCATCGTATTGGTTCAGGCCGAGCTTGGTGCCCACCCAGAGCCGGTCGCGGTCATCGATCAGCAGGCAGCGGACGTTGTTCTGCAGTAAGCCGGTCTCCTCGTCGAACTCCGCCAGCAGGCGGCCATCCGGCGCGATGCGGTACAGCCCGCTGCCCAGGGTGCCCACCCACCAGGAGCCGTCCGCAGCCTCTTCCAGCGCGCTCACCAGCTTGGGCTCGGCATCACCCACCGGCACGGCCCTGCAACCGGAGGCCGAGCAATGGAGGAGGCCGTTGCGCAGGCCCACCAGTAGGCTGCCGTCGCGCAGCTGGTGCAGCGCGCGCACATGGGTGGCGGTATCCGAGGGATACCCCGGGAACGGGTGCGTGCCGCCGGCATCGCGCACGTGCAGCCCGCCCCCGTCGGTGCCGATGTACAGGTCGCCGTCAGCGCCGGCGATCAGGCCCAGGATGCGCGAGCCCTTGTCTGCGCCGGGCACGGGCTCGGTGATCAGCCGGTTGCCATCGACCCTGGCCAGCATGTTTCCGGTGCCCATCCACAGCCTGCCTTCGCGGTCACACGCCATCGCGCTCACCTGGGCATCGGGCAGGCCGTCCTGCAGCGAACGGTTCTGGAAGGTGACACCGTCGAATCGGCTTGCGCCGCCAAGCGTGCCCACCCAGAGGTAGCCGCGGCCGTCCTGCGACATGGCCCGCACCTGGCTCTGCGCGAGACCATCGCGCGCCGTGAGCTGCCGGAAGGCGTGCTGTTGCGCGTGGCCCAGCGCTGCAACGAGCGCGGCCAGCGTGAGGGTCAAGGGGCGCATCGCCCGCAAATCTCAGAACGTGTTGATCAATCCCAGGAAATCCGGCAGGCGGCGGCGGGAGACCGGGATGAGTGCGCCGTTGTCCAGCGCCGCCATGTTGCCCTCCGTGCGGCTGAAGCCCTTCAGGTGGGCGAGGTTGATGATGTACGACTTGTGGACGCGGAAGAAGGTCTTCGGGTCCAGGTTGTCCTCGAAGACGCGGATGTGCTTGCTGCTCACCGAGCGCTTGCCGTCCTTCAGGTGGATGGTGGTGTAGCTGTCGTTGGCCTCGAGGTAGAGGATGTCCTCATGCTTCAGCAGTACCAGCCCGTCGCGTCCGGGGATGGCCACGCGCGAGCTCAGCGGCGATTCAGGGTCCTTCATCAGCGCCGCGATCGCCGAAGGCTGTTGGCCCACCAGTTCGCCGGTGGCCTTGGTGAGCTTCTTCACCGCCCGCTCGAGCTCCTCGTGGTCAATGGGCTTCTCCAGGTAGTCCAGGGCGTTCTCCTTGAAGGCCTTCAGGGCATACTCGTCGTAGGCCGTGGTGAAGACCACGGGCAGGTCGAGCTCGGCGATGGAGGCCAGCAGCTGGAAGCCGTCCTCTCCCGGCATCTTGATGTCGAGGAACAGCGCATTGGGCTGCAGCTCCTGGATCCGTTGCCGCGCTTCGGCGGCGTTGCCGGCCTGTCCCACCACCTGCACGTCGGGGCAATGCTCCTCCAGCATCAGGCGGAGGTTCTCCCGGGCATCGGCCTCGTCGTCCACGATCAGCACGCGCAATGACATATCGCTGGGTTTGGCGAAAAGATAGGTGCTTGGACTCATGCGGCGGCGGTGTGCCAGCCACCGGCGCCAGCGGCACGGCCATCGGCAAGGGCCATCCCCGGGCCCGGCCTTGCACGGGCCATGCGCTCCCTTGTCCGTACGCTCGCTGGCCGCTGCCGATGCTCGTTCCGCCCTTTCCACGGGTTCCGAATGGGGGTAGCTTGGTGGCAAGTTCACGCATTAACCCCTCGTTGCCATGCGTACTGATAGCACTGCACCGTTCTGGATGTTCAACGACCAGGGGAGCTGATTCCCCGCTTGGATCAGGGTTTGGTTTGGTTTGGTGGTGGAGGCCCGGTCGGCGCAAGCCGATCGGGCCTCAGGTTTACAGGAACCAATGACCGGCTGCCTGCGTAGGAAGGCCCAAGACGAGAGCCATGCCACAGCCGACCCGCGAAATCCGATTGCGCATCGACCAGCTAGAGCGTCTGCTCATGTTCGACTACGAACCTGGGACGGCGGATGCCCTGTTCGACATCTGCGACAGCAGCGGGCACATTGTGAAGACCGGTGAGGTGAACGGCCCTGTGACCCGGGTGCGCATCACCGACCTGGATGGCGAGGAGTATTACCTGATGGTGCTCGACGGGGAGACCTCCACCGTGCAGCCCTTCCAACTCCGCCGCGTCGCTTGACCTCCTCCACGCCGATCATCCCCTCGTACCGCGCCCTCACCATCGCTGGCAATGTGCTGGAGAAGGACGAGCAGGGCGAAGTGTACCACACGCTCGTGACGGATACCACGCTGCCCGATGCGGTGGAGGTGGTGTTCGAGCTGAGCTGATCAGCATCCCCTTCTTCGAACCTTGCCGACCGTTCACGCGATGAGACGTTTCGTTCCTCGTGGCGCGCCGTTGCAACGCATGCCATGAGCCTATGTTGGCCTTGCGCAGCGGTCATATCGGTTGCGCAGGTGCCATGCGCAATCGATCCACCCTGCTTGTCGCGCTCTTGGCAGCCGCGCCATACTCCTCCGCAGCACAGGCCTATAGCGAACTGAACATCGGCGATGCGCGTGCTCGGTTCTATGCCAATGGACGCGTTTCCTTGAGCCAGTCGCCCGGACCCTCGAACTTCGAGGTGCCGATCGGCAGCGGGGCGAGCGTGCTATATGCCGGCGGTATGTGGATGGGCGGCGAAACCAACGGCGGTTTGCTCCGGGTGTCGAAGAGCTTCTACGCCCAGGATGAAACGGAGAGCTTCTATCCGGGACCGCTTTCCTTGTCCTTTGGATATACCGATGCCGCCACCTCCCAGGCCTACAACCAGGTGTGGAACGTGACGCGCGAGCAGGTCGAGCGGCATCTGCTATTCTTCACCTGCATGGCCGATCCGAGTTGCTCCATCAACGATGAGTTCCCTACGGGCTACATCATTCCATCAGGGATCGCGACCTGGCCGGCGATGGGCAATGGCGCAGCCAACTATGAGGCCTACTTGGCGCCGTTCTTCGACTTCGACCAGGACGGCACCTATGATGCTCAAGCCGGTGATGCTCCATGCATTCTCGGGGACCAGGCGCTGTTCAGCGTGTTCGGCGACTACCTGAGCCTCTCCGCCGGTCAGCCCGCATTGCGCGTTGAGGTGCAGCAGATGCCCTTCGCTTTCGCCAGTGGCGACCCCGCGCTGGACCAGACCGTCTTCGTCCGGTACCACCTGATCAACCGCTCCAATCAGACCTACAATAACATGATGATCGGATTCTTCAATGACTTCGATCTCGGTTGCGCGAATGATGATTTCATCGGATGCGACCCATCGCGGAATCTGGCCTATGTGTACAACTGGAGCGATTTCGACCCGACCTGTTTGGGAACGGTCGGCTATGGCCAGCAGCCTCCCGCATTCGGCATGGTGCTCCTGAAGGGACCCTTGCAGGATCCGGATGGTCAAGCGAACCCGGCGGGGAGTCTGCTTCCGCAGTGGAACGGCCATGGCTTCGGAGACAACTTCGTGGACAATGAGCGCCATGGGCTGTCGCACTTCCTGTACTTCAACCGGGAAACGCCGAACGTTGCGGCCACCGACCCGGTCATCCCGCAGCACTACTACAACTACATGCGCGGCATCTGGAGGGACGGTGTGACCATGACCTATGGCGGCAATGGCTACTCGACATCTCCGGATGCGATTCCCGCTCGGTTCATGTACCCTGGTGCCAATGACCCGGTTGGCGCCGGAACCGGAGGACTGCCCCAGGCACCGTGGAGCGATGCGGACATGACATTGGTCGATCGCCGGGGCGTCATGAGCTCAGGACCCATCACCCTTGAACCCGGCGAGCATGTCGATCTGCTGTTTGCCTACGTGTATGCGCGCGCTGGCAGCGGAGGCGCATTCGCGAGCGTGGCTGCACTCCAAGCCCGTGTCGATTCCGTTCGTGCCTTTGCGCAAACATTGCCCATCTGGGATGTTCCCGAGAACCAGCCCTACGCCGGCATGTGCGTGGACCATGCGACCATCGGCATTGGGGAAGCCAGCGCCACCCGGGCATTGACCTTCTACCCTTCGCCTGCTGACGACATCGCACACTTCGCCGCGCCCTTAGCGCTAGTTGGTGGCGTGCTCACCCTGCGCGATGCCACCGGCCGAATCGTGCAACAGCAGCGTATCCAGGCTGACCGCAACACGATCGACTTGAGCGGATTGGCCATCGGGGTGTACTCCTGCGAAGCCATGACCCGCAAGGCGCGCTACACCGGCCGTTTGGTGAAGCAATAGCCCGATGTGGACGCGTGTTGATCAGCGCTGAGCAACACGCGCCGCAGGCCGCAGCTGCGTGGCCAGCACCCAGGCCGCGGTGGCAAGCATGCCCAGCATCAGGAGCGCATTGGCCCCGGGCCAGTGCATCGTCTTGAAGA
>ERZ761602.892-NODE-892-length-58865-cov-7.982469_pt1 | contig 58865 bp, 55 predicted proteins | sample MGYA00512165_ERZ761602 | MGnify/ENA primary metagenome ERZ761602 (study PRJEB28899, sample SAMN02445085) | bioreactor sludge metagenome | biome: EBPR sludge; isolation source: Thorneside wastewater treatment plant | place: Australia: Brisbane, Thorneside Wastewater... | reverse complement strand
CGGAGATGCCGCCGAAGCCCACGCCGTGGTAGCCGCGCTCGCGGCCGATGAGGCGGGTGCGCGAGGCCTCGCCCTTCACGCGCTGGTACGCGAGCGCGATCTTGAGGGCGGTGTCCACGGCCTCGGAGCCGGAATTGCAGAAGAAGACCTTGTCCAGGCCCGCCGGCATCAGCTTCGCCACGCGGTTGGCGAGCTCGAACGCGAGGGGATGGCCCATCTGGAAGGCGGGCGCGTAGTCCATGGTCGCGGCCTGCTTCTGGATGGCCTCGACGATGGGCTTCCGGTTGTGGCCCGCGTTGCAGCACCACAGGCCCGCGAAGCCGTCGAGGATCTTCCGGCCCTCGGGCGTCCAGTAGTGCATGCCCTCGGCCTTCGCCATCATGCGCGGGGCCGCCTTGAACTGGCGGTTCGCGGTGAAGGGCATCCAGTAGGCGTCGAGCTGGTCGGGGTGCAGGTGCAGCTGGTCGGAGAGGATCGTCATGGGGCCGTCCGGGCGGTGAACGCGGAAAGAGGCGCTATTTTGCGCCTTTGCGCGAAAGCCTTCCCGGGGGCGGGGTGGACAGGGGCCATCGGGTATGCTTCCGCCCGTCCATGCAGACGATCCTCGGCATCACCGTTCCGTTCTTCGCGCTGATCCTCGCGGGCTATCTCGCGGCCCGGCGCGGCTGGGTGCCCGTCGAGGCGGTGCCGGCCTTCAACGGCTTCCTCATCCGCTTCGCGGTGCCGGCGATGCTCTTCCGCTTCGCCTCCACGACGCCCTTCGGCGAGATCGCCAACGGCGCGCTCCTCGCCGCCTGGGGCGCGGCGGGCCTCGCGGTGCTGCTCCTCACCGTGTGGGCGGCTCGGCGCGCGGGCCTGCGGGTGCGCGATGCCGCGTTCTTCGGCCTCGCGGGCGCCGTGGGCAACATCGGGTTCCTGGGCGTACCGCTGCTCGTCGCGCTGCTGGGCGAGCGGGCGGCGGCGCCGGCCATCGTCGCGATCGTGGGCGATCTCGTGGTCCTGTCCACCGTGGGCCTCGCGCTCGCCCACACGGACCCGGCGGACCCGCAGGACAAGGGCGCGGGCCTGAAGGAGATCGGCCTTCGCGTGCTGCTCAACCCGATGCTGGTCGCGATGTCCGCGGGCGCGGCCTTCAGCTACTTCGGCTGGCGCCTGTGGCTGCCCATCGAGGAGGTGGTGCGCCTGCTCGCGCTCGCGGCCGGCCCCTGCGCGCTCTTCGCGATCGGCGTGTCCCTCGTGCGGCCCGATACGCCCCTCCGGTCGCCCGCCATCCTGCTGCCGACGGCGGCGAAGCTGCTGGTGCACCCGGCCATCGTGGCCGTCGCCGTGTGGGCCGCGGGCGTCGAGCCCTTCGCCGCGAAAGTGGCGGTGCTCGCGGCGGCATTGCCCTCGGCGGGCTGGGTCTTCATCTTCGCCCAGGACCACCGCGCGGACGCGGGGCGCATCGCCGCGACGATCCTCGTCACCACGGCGCTCGCGTTCCTCACCTTCTCGCTGCTGGTGTGGGCGCTGGGCGTCACGCCGCCGGCGCGCTGAGGTCTAGCCGCGCCCCACGAAGGGCATCTTCGTGGCCATGATCGTCATGAACTGCACGTTGGAGCCGGGCGCGAGCGTCGCCATGAAGACGATCGCGCGGGCCACGTCCTCCACGTCCATGCGGGGCTCGACCATCACCTGGCCGTTGGCCTGCACGATGCCCGCGGCCATGCGCTCGGTCATCTCCGTGGCGGCGTTGCCGATGTCGATCTGGCCGCAGGCGATGTCGAACGCGCGGCCGTCGAGGGAGATGGACTTGGTGAGCCCCGTCATCGCGTGCTTGGTGGCCGTGTAGGCCGGCGTGTTGGGCCGCGGCGCGTGGGCCGAGATGGAGCCGTTGTTGATGATGCGACCGCCCCGGGGCGACTGGCGCTTCATCAGGGCCATCGCGGCCTGCGCGCACAGGAAGGCTCCGTTCAGGTTGGCGTCCACGACGGCCTTCCACTTGTCCCAGGGCAGCTCGTCCATCGGCACCGCGGGCGCGCCGGTGCCGGCGTTGTTGAAGAGCACGTCGACCCGGCCCCACTTCGCCTCGACGGCGTCGAAGAGCGCCTTCACCGCGGCGGGGTCGCCCACGTCGGTCGGCATGACGAGGGTATCGGTCACGGCCGCGGCGGCGGTCTTGTCGAGGGCGTCGCGGCGGCGGCCCACCAGCGCGACGCGGTAGCCGGCGCGCGACAGGGCGAGGGCCGAGGCGCGGCCGATGCCGGAGCCGGCTCCGGTGACGACGGCGACGGGGTTCGTGACGGACATGGCGTTCTCCGGGAAAGGCGTGGGTTCGGGAAGGGCGATGCTCGCGGCAGCCGCGCCCGCCTGTCAACGACGGGGGTCAGTCCCCGTGGGAGAGCAGGTCGGTGCGGATGCGCCGGCTCGCGGCGTCGAAGGTGAAGACGAGGGCGACGATGGCGATGAGGATCGTGGCGAGGCGCCCCCACTGGAAGAGCGAGACCGCCTCGGAGACGAGCAGGCCCAGCCCCCCGGCGCCGATGAGGCCGAGCACCGTGGAATCGCGCACGTTGTATTCCCAGACGTACAGGTGCGTGGAGATCCACTGGGGCATCACGGCGGGCCACAGCGCGAAGCGAAGGCCCTGCACCGGCGTGCCCCCGAGCGCGAGCGCCGCCTCGAACAGCGGCCGGTCCATGGTCTCGATGGCCTCGGCGTAGAGCTTGCCGTAGGTGCCCAGCGAATGGGCCGCGATGGCGAGGATGCCCGCCATCGGACCCAGGCCCACGATGCCCACGAAGACGAGCGCGAAGACGAGCGAGTGGATCGCGCGGCAGGTGTCGAGCAGCAACTTCGCGGGCGCGGCCACCCAGCGCGGCAGCGCCATGTTGCGGGCCACCAGCACCCCGAAGGGCAGCGCGATCACCGCCGCGAGGAGCGAGCCCAGCGTGGCCACCTGCAGCGTGGACCACACGGCGCGCGCGAGGCCCGCGAGGAAGGCCCGCTCCGTCTCCTGCCGGTTTTCCACCCGCAGCACGCGGCCGTCGTCGGCGCGGTATTCCAGCCGCGTCTCGCCGAACCACGCGTCGAGGAAACTCGGCCGCGACAATTCCGACGCCGTGCGCGAGAGGTTCTCCCAGGGATTGCGGCCCAGCGAGAGATCGCCCGCCGCGGCCAGCGTCCACAGGCACGCCCCGGCGAGCAGCGCGAAGGCGAGCGCGTAGAAGCGCTGGCGCAGCCCGCGGCGGGACGGAAAACTCATCGCGGCGGCGTGAGCTTGCCCGTGGCGAGGCCGGCGTCGCGGATGGGCCCGTAGAACGCGTTGTCCTTCGCGACGAAGCCGGTGTAGCGCGACGGCAGCAGGTTCGGCTGGGTCTTGAGCAGCGGCCCCACGGCCTCGAGCGCCGCGCGCAGCTTCGCGACGAAGGCCGCGTCGCCGGCGAGGCCCTTCCTCACGGCCACCGCGTCGTTGGGCAACGGGGCCGAGGTCCAGACGATCTTCGAGTCGGACGCCTTGATGAGCCCTTCGGCGATCATCGCGTCGCGGTTTCGGTTGTAGTCGGCGCCGGCGTCCAGTTCGCCGCGGGCCACCTGCGTCTCGATGGCCTGGTGCTTCGTGTGCAGCACGCGCGAGAAGTACTTGTCCGGATCGATGCCGCGCTTCTGGAATTCGTGGAAAGGGATGAGATAGCCCGAGGTGGAGCCCTTGTCGCCGAAGGCGAAGCTGCGGCCCTTCATGTCCTCGATGCGCTGGATGCCGCTCTTCGGGTTCGTGACCATGATCGCGAAGTACTCGGGCTTGCCGTCGTAGAGGATCGTCGCCACGGCCTGGGCGCCGGCCTGGTGGTTCGCGAGCACGTAGCCCCACGGGCCGAGGAGCGCGATGTCCGTCTCGCCTGCGGCGAGGCTCTTGGCCAGGCCCTCCCACGAATCCACGGTGGCGAGCTTCACCTCGCGCCCGAGGGCTTTCGCCAGGTGCTCCGCGAGGGGGCGGTAGGTGGCGTCGTTCTTTTCCCTGTCGGGCTGGAACAGGCCCACGCCGAAGCGAAGCGGGCCGGACTGGGCCTGCGCGGCGGTGGCGACGGCGGCAAGCGAGGCGAAGAGCAGGATGGCGAGGCGGCGGATGGCGGTCATCGGTGGGGCTTTCACGAAATGGGGACAGTTCCCTCCGCCACGGCGTGTCGCCGGGCGAGGTTGTCAGAGGGCGCTCGCGGCCCCGAGTTCCTCGAACGCGGCGGCATCCAGCGCGAGGCTCGCGGCCGCTACGAGGTCGCGCACCTGCTCCACCGTGCGCCCGCTCGCGATGGGCGCGGTGATGCCGGGCTGCGCCATGGCCCAGGCCACGGCCACGCGGCCGGCCGTGGAGCCCAGGCGCGCGGCCACCGATTCGAGCGCCGCGACGACGCGAAAGCCCCGCTCCGTCATGTAGGTCTTCGCGCGGAAGCCCCGGGCGCTCGCGGCGACGTCGGCCTCCGACCTGTACTTGCCCGTGAGGAAACCCGCGGCGAGGGCGTAGAAGGGAATCGCCCCGATCTCCTCGGCCGCGCACAGCTCCCGCAGTTCCCCTTCGAAGACGTGGCGGTCGTGCAGGTTGTAGAGCGGCTGCACCGTCTCGTAGCGGGGCAGGCCGAGGCGGCGGGACGCATCGAGCGCCGCACGCAGCGAGGCGGGCGCGAAATTGGAGCAGCCGATGGCCCGCACCTTGCCGGCGCGAATCAGCTCGTCGTAGGCGGCGAGCGTCTCCTCATGGGGGGTCTCGGGGTCTTCCTTGTGGGACTGGTACAGGTCGATCACGTCGGTGCGAAGGCGCTTCAGCGACGCATCGGCGCTCGCGAGAATGTGGCGGCGGGACAGGCCCTTGCCGCCTTCCTTCATGTCCCAGCCGACCTTCGTCGCGACGAGCACCTTGCGGCGATTGCCGGGCTTGGCGAGCCAGCCGCCGAGGATCGATTCCGATTCCCCGCCGCGGTGGCCTTCCACCCAGATCGAATAGCAGTCGGCCGTGTCCACGAGGTTGAATCCCGCGCCGGTGAACTCGTCGAGCAGGCGGTGGGACGTGGCCTCGTCCGCGGTCCAGCCGAAGACGTTGCCGCCGAAGGCGAGGGGCGCCGAGGCGAGGCCGGAACGGCCGAGGGGACGGAAGCGCATGGGGATCGGTTCGGTCGGGAAAGCCCGATTCTATGCGCCCGCCGCCGAGAGGGGAGCGCGAAGGTCGCGTACAATGCGGGGCCTTCGCCGCATTCGTCCCGCCAACCGTTCCCCCCGTTCCCCCGATGACCGCCACCCGCAAGAAAAAGAAGCCCTTCCCCGTCAAGGTCCGCGTGCAGTACGACTGCCTCAAGTGCCCGGCCTACTGCTGCACCTACCCGGAAATCCCCGTGAAGAAGCGCGACCTCGAGCGCCTCGCGAAGCACTTCGGGGTGGACGTGGAGATCGCGCAGGAGCTCTACACGAAGCCCACGGAGGACGGGAAGGGACGGCAGCTGCGCCACCGCAAGGACGACATCTTCAAGACGGCCTGCGCCTTCCTGTCGAAGGAGAACCGGCGCTGCACCGTGTACGAGGCGCGCCCGTCGATCTGCCGGGAGTTTCCGGGGGAAAAGCGCTGCGGGTACTACGACTTCCTCAAGTTCGAGCGCGAGCACCAGGAAGACCCGGAGTTCATCGCCCTCACCTGAGGACCGCCGGGGCCGCTACAGCTTCGCGGCGGCCTCGCGGGCGGCTTCCTGGGTGGAAAGCACCTTGTCCGGCGATTTCTTCACGGCCGCCGCCACGCGCTTGCTGTAGGCGTGGGAGACGTGGAGGACCTTCCGGCCCTTGAGCACGAAGGTGGCCGAGGCCCCGGGATTGGCCGAGGCGAAGGCGGGCAGTCCCGCGAGGGGCTCCACCTTCGCGCGGGTGCCCTGGCTCTTGAGTTCCCGCTGGTAGGCCGCGTTGGCGCCGGCCTCCGCCGAAAACTCCATCACCGTCACCGTGAACTGGCCGATGCCCTCGTTCGCCCCGCGGAAGCGGCAGGTGGTCGAGGCCGTCATGCCGTCCGGGTTGGCGTGGACCGCGTTCTTTTCCACCGCGCGCTGCGTGGCATCCACGAGGATGGCCTTGCCGGCCGTGGCGGCCGATAGCCACGGGCAGTCCTCCGCGGCGAAGGCGGCGGCGGGCGCGAGGGCGAGGGTGACGGCGACGAGGCGCGCGAACATGGCGGGGGTTCCTAGCTGGAGAAGGCGGTGGTGCCCTTGTCGCCCACGACGGAATAGCCCGTCTGCAGGCGCGCGATGCCGAAGAGATCCTCGGTGGTCGCGACGGGGCGGAGCGTCCAGGTGACGGCGTCGGGGCTGGTGAAGATGGTGCCGCCCGCGCCCACGGCGACGAACTGGCCACCCCACCGGATCGCGTTGACGGTGGCGGCGCTGATGGCGGGCGAGGCCGTCCAGGCGGCGCCGTCGGCGCTGGTGACGAGCGTGCCGTTCGTGCCGGCGGCGACCCACAGGTTGGTGGCCGTGGTGCCGCTCGTCACCTGGCCGAGGGCGACGGAATTGAGAGCGGCGGTGGTGCCGGAGGCGACCGGCGACCACGTGATGCCGTCGACGCTCGTGATCATCGTGCCGCCCGCGCCCACGGCGACGTAGAGGTTGTTGCCCCAGGCGACGCCGTACAGGTCGGCCGAGGTGCCGGAGTTCTGCTGCGTCCAGGCGTTGCCGTCGCTGCTGGTGAGCACGACGCCGCCTTCGCCCACCACCACGAACTGCGTCACCGCCGAGGCGATGCCGTAGAGCTTGCGCGAGGTGCCGGAGAAGGTCGTGGTCCAGTTGGTGCCGTCGGCGCCCAGCAGGATGGTGCCGTTGGCGCCCGTGGCGACGAAGCCCGGCGCGCCGAACGCGATGGCGTAGAGGTCGTTGGGCGAGGCGGGGTTGGTGTTCTGCGTGGTCGCGGCGCCGGCGACGCTGGTGTAGATCGCGCCGCCTTCGCCCACGGTGGCCTGGACGAGGCCCGCCACGACCGTGCCCGAGGCGACGGCCCGCAGGCGCGTGGTGCCCAGGACCGGGCCGAGGGACCAGATGTTGCCCGCGAGGCGCGGCGAGGCGGTGACCGTGGGGGCGCCGGGCCCGCCGGGCCCGCCGTTCTTGCGGCCGTTGATCGTGAAGGAATAGACCTGGTCGTTGGTGAGGCCGGTGATGATCTGGGGCGAGGTGGCGTTGGTGATGACCCGGCCGCCCGAGGTCGCCCAGTTGGTGGTGGTGATGCCGGTGCCCGCGCCGTAGAAGATCCAGTAGTTGACGTCGGGTTCGGCCGTCCACGTGGCGATCACGGACGAGTCGGCCGCCGTCACCTGGAAGTTGGGGGGCGCGTCGGCCGAGCTGCCGCTGCCGCCGCCGCAGGCGGAAAGAAGGAGGGTGGCGGCGAATGCGGCCGCGAGGCGGGCGAGGGTGTTCACGGGTGGGGTCCTGGGGATTTCGTCCGGGCGGGAAGCGGGAATTATCCCATATCGTCCCCGCCCGGCACCGTCACGCCGCCCGGAGCGCCGTCACGGCCGCGCCCTCGCCCGTGAAGAGGGCGGGGGCCTCGTCCGGACCGGCGGCCTTGAGCAGCCGTTCCTGCACCTGCGCGGGCGACCAGCGGCCCTCGCCCAGGGCCTCGGCGAAACGCGCGGCGGCCGGCGGGTCGTCGAAGAACTTGAGGAACATGCGCTCGAGCTGGTCCCGGTCGCAGGGGCCGAGCTCCAGCCGGAAGTCGACGCGGCCCGAGCGGATGGCAGCCTCGTCGAGCGCCTGCGGGTGGTTCGTGGTGAGGAAGACGACGGAGCCCTCGTGGGCGGCCACGCCGTCCAGCGCGTTGATGAAGCCCGAGTAGGAAACCTTCACCTGCGAGTCGGCCTTGGCGCGCTGGGTGAAGAACGCGTCCACGTCCTCGATGAGGATCACGGAGCGGCCCGGCACGCTCGAAAGGAGGTTGCCGATCTTCTCGTCCGTCACGTTGGGCGAGGCGAGGGAGAGCACGCACACGTTGAGCGAGAGCTCCGAGGCGAGGGCCGTCACGAGCGAGGTCTTGCCCGTGCCGGGCGGGCCGTGCAGCAGGTAGCCGCGGCGCCAGGGAATGCCCAGGGCCTCGTAGCGCGCGCGGCTTTCGAAGAATCGGCGCAGGTCGGCGAGGATGGCTTCCTTCTGGCCGGCCTTGAGCACCACGGAATCGAGCTGGCGGTTGTTGCCCAGGCGCGCGCGGGACCAGTCGTTGCCGTAGCTGCCGGGCACGTAGATTGCGATGCGGTCGAGCTCGCGGGCGATGCGGTGGGCCATCGCGGCCTCGACGAGGGCCTCCAAGGGCGCCTTGTCGCGGCCGAAGGTGGAGAGCGAGATCTTCTCGACCACCGTCATGCCCACCTGCACCTCGCGCTTCATCCACATGAGGCGGCCGTCGAGCGCGAAGAGATGGAAGCCCTCCCCGGGCGAGAAGAGCGCGCGGGGAACGCCGCCCTGGCGCAGCTCCTCGGCGAGGCTCTGGTAGGTCGAATCCTGCTGGCGCACCGCGCGCACCGTGAAGTTGTTGATGGCGCGCAGGGCTTCGCGCGTGTCCATGTATTCCACGAGGGCGGGAAAGAGCAGTTCCTCGCGGCTGTCGACGGTGAGCGTCGTCACGAAGAAGTGGCGCGCCCAGGCGGCGATGCGCGCGGGCACCTCCCGCAGCCACAGGGCGGCCACGCCCACGAGGGCGAGCGTGAGGCCGCCGGAAACGAAGGGGTTGGCGGAAAGCGAGGCCTGCAGCGTGTCGATCACGGGATCTCCCGGTCTGGTGGGCGCGGCCCGGATCGGCCGCCGATCCCTAACGCGCCGCCTGCCCTCCGGGATGACACCCGAACCTTGCAATGGGGACAGTTCCCTCCCCGAGGGAACTGTCCCCAATCAGCAAGAGGGACGCTTCCCTCGTCGAGGGAAGCGTCCCTTTTTAAGAATTGCCGAGGGCGATTTGCCCCACGAGTTGGGGCAAATCCCCCGCCGGGTCGCTGGCGAGTGACTTCGCCCGGCAACAGGAAATCGGGCTTTCAGAAAAAACCCAATTGATTCAACGGGATGAAAATCGGCCCGCGATTGGCACGGCCCGTGCAATGAAGTGGGCATGCCCCGGATGTTCCGGGTCGGAGCCGAACATGAAACGAACCGCCCTGAGCCTTGCCCTTCTGTCCGCCCTCGCCGTTCCCGCGATCGCCGCCGAACCCGACACGGAGGCCGTGGAGTTCTACCACGGGGGTCTCAACCACTACTTCATCACCGCGACGGCTTCCGAGGCGAAGCTGATCGACGACGGTGCGGCCGGCGCGGGCTGGGTGCGCACGGGCCGTTCGTTCCGCGCCTGGCTGGATGCCGCCAAGGCCCCGGCCAATGCCGCGGGCGTGTGCCGCTTCTATTCGCGTGGCGCCAATTCGCACTTCTACACGGCGAGCGAGGCCGAGTGCGAAGGCCTCAAGTCGATCGAGTCGCAGGAGCGCGCGCGCCTCGGCGCAGCCTTCACGGGCTGGCAGTTCGAAGGCATCGCGTTCCGCATCGAGACCGCGGGTGCCGCGGGCTGCGAATCGGGCACGGTTCCCGTGACGCGCGTGTACAACGACGGCTTCGTCTCCGGCGAGGGCTCCAACCACCGCTTCGTGGACGATTCCGACCTTCGCAGCCTGATGCTCGATCGCGCCTGGGTGGGCGAGGGCACCGCCTTCTGCGCCCGCGGCAAGGCCACCGGCACCAACGCCAACCTGCCGCCCACCACCTCGGCCTTCGATTCGCTGGCCGCCACCTGGTCCGGCACGGCGAAGTGGAAGAAGGAGATCGCGGGCGTGGAGACGCGCGTGTCCGCCCCGGTCAGCCTCGTCATCGCCGCCGACGGCACGGTGTCGGGCTCGGGCCGCGGCTGCGCCTTCACGGGTCGCGTGAATGCCGGCGACGGTTTCCGCTCCCTGTTCTCCGGCAGCCTCGCCGCCTCGGGCTGCGAGGACGCCGCGTTCAACGGCGACTATCGCCGCTTCCAGCTCGAGCGCTACTCGGGCGGAACGCTTCGCATCAAGGCGAAGCGCGGCGACGGCGCGAACGAGGCCGAGATCGAAGCCACGCTCACGGCGGCCGGCGGCACGACCGCGCCCCCGCCCTCGTCGGCGCCCTCCGCGGGCGGCATCTCCGGCGAGTGGAACGGCACCGTGGGTTGGACGCTCCTTCGCCGCCAGGGCGGCAACGAGACGGTGCTGGTCGCCTCGAACCTGCCCCTGTCGGTCACGGTCGGTGACGGCGGCGCGTTCTCCGGCACGGGCTTCGGCTGCACGTTCGCGGGCACGCTCGGGGCGACCGCGGTGCCGGGCGTCTTCGGCGGCACGGTCGCGGCCACGGGCTGCACGGAAGCGGGCTTCGGCGGCACCTATGCCGAGGTGAAGGTGAAGCGCGACGACGCCCGCCTCGAAGTGGAGCTGGAGCGCGAGACGGAAGCCGGCGGCGTCACGACGAAGGCGAAGGTGGAGGGCTATCTCGCCCGCGCCTCGGCCGCGCCTACCACGCCGACCACGCCGACGACCCCGACCACGCCCGCGCCGGGCACGGGCGGCGGCATCGCCGGCAGCTACGGCGGTGCGCTCCTCGCCACGATCGAGATCCGCGATCGCACGGGCGGCGGCGACGTCACCACGACCAGCACGATCAACGGCACCGCGCAGCTGGTCGTCGCCTCCGGCGGCGCCGTCACCGGGTCGGGCTTCGGCTGCAGCTATTCGGGCACGCTCACGCTGTCGAACGCGGCCCTCGCCAACTGGACCGGAACGGTGAGCGCCTCCGGCTGCTCCGATTCCCGCCTCAACGGTTCGTACGTCGCCGCGGCCCATCGCGAGGATGGCGGCGCGCTGCAACTCGAGCTCGAGCGCGAGACGGAAGCGGGCAACGTCCGCACGAAGGTCAAGGTGAAGGGCACGCTTTCGCGGACGGGTGCGTGATCCGCTTCAGCCACGCCATGGGGGGAGGCGCGACCGGCACCGGCCGCGCCTGAATCGCGCAAAGGGGACGCTTTCCCAAAAAGGGACGCTTACCGTGGAACCAAACCGTGCATGCACGTGTTCCACGGTAAGCGTCCCTTTTTGGGAAAGCGTCCCCTTTTCACGACTTGATGACGGCGTGGTTGAAGAGCGAGACGGGCGGCAGGAAGCCGAGCGTCTTGGCCACTTCCATCCGAACAACGAACGAATAGCGCGAGAGTGTCTCGATGGGAATGTCCCGCGCCCGAGTGCCCTTGCCCAGGACCTGCGCGGCCTTGTGCCCGGCGAACTGGCCGATGGTGTAGTAGCTCGAGACGAGGCCCGCGAGGATGGGCGCGGGGGCGTTCAGCACGCCCTCGGTGGCCGAAAAGGTGGGCAAGCGCGCCTCCATCGCCGGCGCCGCGATGCGCGCCACCTGAGAGAAGAGGTAGGTGTCCGGCCCTAGGTAGAGCCACTCGGCGCCCGCGCGCTTGAGCGCGAAGACCTTGTCCTCGATGCCGTCGGCCACGGGCTTGCCGTCGGCGCCGCGCGCGAAGGTCTGCTCCACCACGGCAAAGCCCCGCGATTTCGCGAGGTCCTTGAGCCCTTCGGCCGTCGCGAGGGAGTTGGGCTCGGCCGCGTTGTAGATCACGCCCAGCTTGCCGAAAGGCCGGTAGGCGCGGATCGCTTCCACCTGCGCCGACAGCGCCGCCACGTGATACACGCCCGTCACGTCGCGGCCCTGGGCCTTGAGCGCGGGTACGAGCTTCGCCGCCACGGGCGCGGCGACCAGCGCGAAGACGATCGGGATGTCGGTCACGTGGCGCGCGGGGTCCGGCTTGTCCCAGGGACCCGCGATGCCGAGCGTGGGCGGCGTGCCCCAGGTGTAGACGAGATCGGGCCGGGTCTCGCGGATCTCCCGCGCGAACTCCGCGATGCGTCCCGCCTGCTGTCCCGCGTCGCGCCAGGTGACTTCGATGGGGATGCCGCTCTTGCCGAGCTGGTCCATGAAACCCTGCTCGACCTGCGTGGGCCCGCGCCACGTGATGCCGTAGATCCGCTTGGCCTTCACGGGCTGCGCGAGGACGGCCGGGCCGGCGGCGGCCGCGAGGAGCGCGGTGCCGCCCACGCCGAGGAAGGCGCGTCGCTTCATCGCGCGGCCTCCAATGCGATCTCCGGTGCCGGCGAACGCCGCGGCAGGAAGACGACGGCGAAACCCGCGGCGCACGCGAGCACCCCCGCACCGATCGCGATGAACGACTTCTCGAAGCCCAGGCTCGCGAGCAGCACCGCGGCGAGCACCGGCCCGGCGGCATTGCCCATGCGCTCGACGAGCCGGTACACGCCATAAACGGTGCCCTGGCCCAGCGTGCGGATCTGCGCCTGGCACACGTCCGCGACCATCGCGGCCTGGGGCGAGATCGAGATGGACTGGCCGATGCCCAGCAGCACCACCAGCACCAGCGCCGCGACGAGCCCCCAGGGCAGCGCCATCGCGATGCCGGCGAGGCCCGACAGGACGAGGCCCGCGAGGACGAAGGCCGGCTCCGGCCGGCTGCCTTCCCGCGCCCGGCGAGAAACCACCCACCCCGCCATCCACGGCACCAGCACCACCATCAGCACCGAGTACAGCATGATCAGCCGGCCTGCCATCGCGGCGCTGCCGCCCGTCTCCACGATGTAGAGCGGGATGAGGTAGTAGCAGAACGCGATCAGGATCACCTTCGCCGGCACCGCCGCGAAGAGCAGCAGCGCGAGGAACCGGCCGTTGGCGAGCGCCGCGAAGGTGGCGCCGCGCGGTGCCGGTGGCGCGGCCTCGGCGGACCGCGCGGCATCCGCCGGCAGGCGCCGCCATGCGAGCAGCAGCCCCAGCGCCGCGAGCCCCGCGCCGAGCGCGAGCGTGCCCCGGTGCCCGAACCCGTCCGCGAGGATGCCGCCGATCGACGGGCCGCAGATGAGCGAGACCATGATGATGCCCACGAAGGCGGCGAGGCCCGCGGTGCGGTTGCGCGAGTCGGTGTGGTCGAGCACGTAGCCCTGCGCCGCGACGAAGGCCACGGCCCAAGCCGCGCCGCCCGCCGAGCGATACGCGAGCAGTTCCGGCAGGCTGCCGGCGTTGGCCGAGAGGGCATGGGCCACGAGCGCGAGGGCGCCGCCCGCAAGGAAGGAGCGCCGGCGGCCGATGCGCTCGCTCCAGCCGCCGAGCACCGGCTGCGACAGCGCGACCACCGCCATGAACACCGCCACGGGAAGGCTCGCCACGAGTTGCGGCGAGAGCGAGAGCCCGCCCGCGGGAAGCCCCGCCGCGAACACCGGCAGGAACGCGCGGGACAGGTCGTCCGCGAGCAGCAGCAGGAAGAAGGGCGTGCGCATCGCACCCAGCACGAAGGCCGCGTCATTGGTGCCGCGGGCGCCGCGCTTGTCGACGAAGGTGAAGCGCTCCCGCATCGCCTTGAGCGATTCCAGGGACCGATGCGCCGCGGCCCGCGCATCGCCGTGCCGCTTGGCGAGTTCCTCCCGCAGTACCGCGAGCACTTCGGCATGGCGGCGCGACACGCGCTCGCGCCGGCTGTCGAGCGCCTCGCCCAGCGCGACGCCGATCAGCACGGGACGGGCCAGCGGCACGAATGCCCCGCGGCCCATGGAGGCGAGCTGCGCGCGCAAACGCCCGAGATCCGCGAGGATCGCCGAGGCGAGGAAATAGAGCAGCTCCAGCGACACGAACAGGGCCACCACGGCGACCACGACGAGGTCGAGGGCCATTTCCTCGAATAGCCGCCGCACGTAGCCCGGATCCACCGTCACGGCGACGTGGGCGCGCTCGGCCTCGTAGCCGGCGATCGGAAGCCGCGCCACCAGGGGGCTCGCGAGGGCCGGGCCGTGGGAAAAGAGCGCCTTCTCGCCGCGCTGCAGCTCGATGCGGGCGAGTTCCGGGTAGCGGCGCGCCGTGCCGGCGAAAAGATCCTCGACGCCCACGAGCTTGTCGAGCGCGAGATCGTGCTGCGCGGCGAGCGAAAGCGTGCCCGAGAGCGAACGGCCGGCGGCGCGGGCCTTCGCGAGCGCCTGGGGGCCGACGCTCTGCTCGAAGCTGCGGTAGGCGAGGGCCACCGTGGTGCCGACGGCCGCCAGCACGATCGCGAGGATCGCGGCGGAGGCGAGGAGCATCTGGCGGTGGAAGAAGCTCGCGGTCCTCATCGCGCCGGCCCCGCGGGGTGGGCGGCGGCGAGCATCGCTTCGGCCTCGGCGAGTTCGCCCTGGACTCGCTCGAGTTCCGGCGCGAGGGCCTTCGGCGCCGCGCCCCCGCCCGCGAGGTGGTCCGCCGCCCGCAGGAAGACGCGCTCGATCCGCTGTCGCATCAGCACCAGCACGACGAAGAGCAGCAGCGTGAAGCCGGCCCAGGTGGCCCCGCCGATGAAAAGCAGCTCGCGCGTGAATGCCGCGACGGCCTCGTGCTCCGCCGTGCGGCCGTAGCGCACCACGGTCCACCCCGAGAGCTGGTCGAAGCCGTTGCGGATGGGCGAGGCGACGACGGCGAGCTCCGGCGTGGGCGCGAGGCTCGCGTGGCCGGTGGCGCGCGTGAAGGCGGCCACCCAGTCCTCCGGCAGGCGGCTGCCGATGCGCGCGGGGTCCGTGGAGTAGGCGACGCGCCCGTCGGCGCCCGCCACCTCGATGCCCTCGAAGAAGGACTCGGCGGCGCGGCCCCGGGCGAGCACGTCGGGCAGCGTCTCGATGCTCCAGAAATCCTGGCCCAGCGACAGGTCCCGCTCGGCGATCTCGTCGATCTCGCGGGCGACCAGCAGCACGCGGTCCCGCTGCAGGCCGGCGAAGGCGGACTGGTACTTGAAGTGCAGCAGCAGGCCCGTCATCGCCACGGCGAAGCCGACGACCCAGAACGCCAGCCAGAAGAGCTTGCGGGTGAGCGACGGCATGGCGCCGGGGCCCGGGGCGCCGCGCCGCTAGCCGCCCGAGCGCGCCATCAGCGCCTCGAGGTGCAGCTCGATCGCGGGCCACTCGGAATCGAGGATGCTGTAGTACACCGAGGAGCGCGGCGTGCCGTCGGCGAGCAGGATGTGGTTTCGCATCACGCCCTCGCGGTACGCGCGCAGCCGCTCGATCGCGTCGAGGGAGGCGAAGTTGCGGTGGTCGATCTTGAATTGCACGCGCATCGCGCCGAGCGTGTCGAACGCGTGCTTGAGCATGAGCTGCTTGCTCTCGAGGTTGAGCCCCTCGCGCTGGTAGCCCAGGCCGATCCAGGTGCCGATCTCCACGCAGCGGTTCTCCACCTCGATCTCCATGAAGCGCGTGGTGCCCACGGCATTGCCGCTCTTCAGGTCCATGATCGCGAAGGGCAGGTCCGTGCCGGCGGCCTGGCGCTCGAGCAGCGCCTTCACCATGCCCTCCATGCCGCGCTCGCGGTAGATGCGCGCGTCCAGCAGGTAGCGCCAGATGGTGCGCTTGCCGTCGGGGGAATCCTTGCAGGCGTAGTCGAGATCCGGCACGTGCGCGAGCGTGAGCGGCTCGAGGCGCAGGTGCCTGCCGACCAGGGTGACCGGTTCGATGCGCATGGGAGCTTTCTTTTCGTGGCGGCCGGACGGCCGGTGGGAGGGCTCAGGTAACATGGGCCGCTTCCCACGGCCCACGCCTCCGCGAGCATACCGCATGAACCCGCCCGACGATAAAGACCGCGACACGCGGGACGACATCACGCGACTCGCGCGGGACGGGCCGCTCCGGCGCCCCGCCGATCCCGATGCGACCATACCCCTTCGGAGCCCGGGGGATTCCGATGCGACCGTCCGCACCGGCGTCGATCCGGACGCGACCGTACGCCTGACCGGGGAAGGCGAGCCGACCGTTCGCCTCGCGGGCGATCCGACCGTTGCAGCACCCATCTCCTTCGCGCCGCCGAAGGCCGCGCGTCCCGAGGCGCCCTCCGTCGCGTTGCCCGTGGGCTACCGCCTGCACGAGTACCGCGTGGATTCCGTGCTGGGCCAGGGCGGGTTCGGCATCACCTACCTCGCTGCCGACGTGAACCTCGACGCGAAGGTGGCCATCAAGGAATACCTGCCGGAGCAGGTGGCCTGCCGCAACACCGACATCACGGTGGTGCCGCGCTCGGCCAACGACGAGGACACCTACGGCCGGGGCCTGGAGAACTACCTGGTGGAGGCCCGCACCCTCGCCACCTTCCGGCATCCCAACATCGTGCGCGTGGCCCGGTTCTTCGAGGCCAACAACACCGCGTACATGGTGCTCGAGTACGAGCGCGGCGAATCCCTCAAGAACTGGTGGCGCAAGCACGCGAACCTGCCGGAAGCCGACCTGCTCGCGCTCTTCGGCCCGCTGCTCGACGGCCTCGCCACCGTGCACGACGCGGGGTTCCTGCACCGCGACATCAAGCCCGACAACATCTACGTGCGGGACGCCGACGGCTCCCTCGTGCTGCTGGATTTCGGCGCCGCCCGCCGGACCTCGGAGGAGCAGGCCGAAGGCACGAACTTCGTGACGCCCGGCTACGGCCCGATCGAGCAGTACGTGCTGGGCGAGCAGGGCCCGTGGACGGATCTCTACGCGTTCGGCGCGACGCTCTACTGGATGGTGACGGGCAGGAAGCCCCTGGCCGCCCCGGACCGCCTGGTGGGCGAGGACCCGCTCGTCCCCGCCGTGGAGGCGGGCAAGGGCCGCTACAGCGAGGCCTTCCTGAAGGCGATCGACTGGGCGCTGAAGCCCGAGACCCAGGACCGGCCCCGGGACGTCGCACAGTTCCGCGAGGCGCTGTTCGCGGGCCAGCCCGGCGCGCTCGACCTGAAGACGGCGCTGCAGGCGGGCGGCGGCGAAGGCGAGAAGGTCGGCTGGGGCGCGGTGCTCACTTCGCCCCGGCTCGCCAAGGCGAAGGCCGCGGCCGTGCTGAGGGGCCTGTCGCGCCCGGGCTCCTGGCCCCTCGCCGTCAAGATGACGCTCGCGATGGTGCTCGCGGCCCTCACCCCGATGATCATCACGGCGGTCTACAACTACCGCGGCGCCGTCGAGGCCGTGAGCGCCGGCGAGCGCAGAAACCTCGAGCAGCTCGCCGCGAGCGTGGCGGGCCGCGTCTCGCAGCTCATCACCGACAGCCGGAACCTCGGCGTCTACATGGGCATGGACGAGGATTTCGTCGCGTTCCTCCGGAAGCCCACGGAAGCCGGCAAGGCCCAGATCCTCGCGAAGATCGAGGGGCTGGTGAAGGCCAACCCCGACATCGACGTGGTCACGGTGCTCGACGCGGGCGGCACCGCGCTCACCTCCACCAACAAGACGGTGCCGGGGGTCAACTTCAAGTTCCGCCGCTACTACCAGGAGGCGATCGCGGGGCGCCCGTACATCACCGGCATCATCGTGGGCGCGACGGCGGGCGCCTCCGGCGCCTTCTTCGCCAACCCGGTGAAGGACGACAAGGGCCAGGTGATCGGCGTGGTCACCCTGCGCATCCGCGCGAGCAGCGTCGCGGCCATCCTGGAGGAATCGCGCGGCACCACCTCGCGCACCGCGATGCTGGTCGATGGCGACGGGGTGCTGCTGCACCACTCGGACCCGTGGCTCATCTTCAAGAGCCTCGTGCCGCTGTCGGCCGACGCGCTCAAGGCCATCGTCGCGGACCAGCGCTTCCGGCGCGACACGATCGAGTCGGTGAACGCGCACGAACTCGCGAAGGCCATCGTCGGCGCGAAGCAGCAGGGCAGCGCGAGCTATCCCTCGTTCCTCGAGGGCACGCCGGCCATCGCCGGGTACGCCCCGGTGGCGGGGCAGGACTGGGTGGTGGCCATGGGCGAGTCGCGGGAGGTCTTCGAGGCGCCGCTGCGCGAGCTGCTCTCCAACGTCCTGTACAGCGTCGCGATCGTCGGCGTCGTGTTCCTGCTGCTCGCGGTGGGCTTCGCCCGGTCCATCGTGCGGCCCGTCGAGCGCCTGACGGCCGCCGCCCACGCGCTGAAGAGCGGCGACTACGACAAGGCGACGGTGCAGGTGAGCTCGGGTGACGAGATCGGCCAGCTCGCCCGCGTCTTCAACGTGATGATCGACGTGCTGCGCCAGCGCGAGCGCGAGCTCGGGTCCCGGAAGAAGCGCCGGGGCTAGCGCGCCCCTAGCGGCACTCGAAGGCCACCGTGAAGGCGGCCTTGTCGCGGCTCTGGCCGAAGGCGATCAGGCCCCGGCCGAGCAGCGCGAAATCCTCGCGGCGCACGACGAACTCGGGGCTGCCCTCGAGCGTGACCCAGGTGCCGTTCACGCTGTGGTCCACCACGAAGAAGCGGCCTGCCCGCCACTCGATGCGGCCGTGGGCGCGCGAGGCGTTCGTGTCGTCCACCACCAGCGCCTGGCTCTTGTCGCGGCCGAACGCGATCGCGGGCCGGGCGGCATCGAGCACCACGTCCTCGCGACCCGGCACCTTGAGCACCAGGCTCGTCACCTTCGACGCGGGCAGCTTCACGGTGGGCGACAGGACCGTCAGCGTCTGCTCCGATTCCTCCCAGAGCAGCTCGCAGATGGCCACTTCGCCCTTGCCCTTCAGGTCGATGGCGTGCAGCTGCCGGCAGGCGCCCCGCAGCACGGGGTTCAGGCGCTCCACGCTCGCGCGCGAGGTGATGACCTGCCCGCGAACCGCCACGTCCGACAGGCGCGCGGCGAGGTTCACCGTGTCGCCGAAGACGTCGCCGTCGCGCTCGATGGCCGGGCCGGCGTGGAAGCCGATGCGCGCGCCGAGGCGGTGGCCCTCGGTGGGCGGCAGGGCCTTCACGCCCTGCTGCATGTCGATGGCCGCGACGGCGGCGGCATCCGCGTCCGGGAAGATCGCCATGACCTCGTCGCCGATCGTCTTGATCACGCGCCCGCCGGCCTTGTGGGTGGCCTGCATGAAGAGGTTCACGCACGCCTGCACGGCGGCGAAGGCGAGCGTGTCGCCCACGGTGTCGTAGAGCTTGGTGCTGCCGCTCACGTCCGCGAAGAGGACCGCGCCTTGAATGGGCTTTTCCATGGGGATGCGCTCCGTCGGCCGCGGAAGGCGCGGCCCGGCCCGGAGTGTGGCGCGGAACGCCGCCCGCGATCAAGCGGGCGGCATCCGGATCGGGCTCAGTCGGCCGCGGAACCCTGGGGCGAGGGCAGGCGCCGGCCCCGAAGGCGGGCGACGAGGCCCGCGAGAAGGCGCCACGCGCCCCGGATTCCCATCACGGTGAGGCCGGCCTCGACGAGCGTGAGCAGGAAGGCGAAGGCCGCGGGCATGCGCGCCGCGCGGGCGCGGAACTTGGCGATGGCCCGATCCCGCGAGATCTCGATCGAGTCGTAGAACGTGGGCACCACGAGCAGCGTGAGGATGGTCGAGGTGATGGTGCCGCCGATGATGGCGACGGCCATGGGACGGTAGAACTCGCCGCCCTCGCCCAGGCCGATGGCCACCGGCAGCATGCCCGCGATGAGCGCGAACGTGGTCATCAGGATGGGGCGCAGGCGCACGCGTCCGGCGTGCATCAGCGCGTCCTCGCGGGGGACGCCCTGGGCCTCCTCCTTGCGGGCGCAGTCGAGCAGCAGGATCGCGTTCTTGGCCACCAGGCCCATCAGCATGATGACGCCGATGAAGCTCATGAGGTTGAGCGTGCCGCCCGTGGCGAGGAGGGCCAGCACCACGCCGATGAGCGACAGCGGCAGCGAGAGCATCACCGGCAGGGGCGCGGTGAAGGAGCCGAACTGCATCACGAGCACCAGGTACATGAGCGCGATGCCCATCACGAGGGCGATGCCCATCTCGCTGAAGACCTCCTTCTGGTCCCGCGAGGCGCCGCCCAGCTCGATGCCGTAGCCCGGGGGGAAGCTGATCTGGCGCGCGATCTTCATCGCGTCGGCCGTCACCTCGCCGGGCGAGCGGCCCTGGGCGTTGGCCGACACGGCGATCATGCGCTTGCCGTCGGAGTGCTGGATCTTGGCCGGGCCCTTGCCCATGGTGATGGTGGCGATCTGGTCCAGCGGCACCATCATGTTGGTGCCGGATACCGTGATGGGCAGGCGCTCGATGTTGGCGGCCTCCACGCGGTCCTCCGGGTGCAGGCGCACGGAGACGTCCCGCGTCTCGCCCGTCGGATCGACCCAGTCGCCCACTTCCACGCCCGCGAAGGCCACGCGAAGGGCCTGGGCCGCATCGCCCACGGAAATGCCCATCGCGTTGGCGAGGCCGCGGTCGAGCTCGATCTTGAGCTCGTCCTTGGGGTCCTGCTCCGACAGACCCACATCCACCGCCCCCGGAACCTGGCGCAGCTTTTCCATGAAGTCGCCGGTGATCTCGAGGAGCTTGCGCGAATCGGGACCGGAGAACTGGATCTGCACGGGTTTGCGAACGCCGTTGTTCAGGTCGTCGAGCACCGTGTACTCGGCGCCGACCACCTGGGCCATGAGCACGCGCAGGTCCGCCGCGATCTGCTGGGCCGAGCGGGCGCGCTGGGTGCTCTTGCCGATGTCCACGTACACGCGGCCGCCGCCGGCGAAGACGCTGCTGTCGGTGGCCTTCACCTCCTTCACGGTGCGGGCGAGTTCGGCGGCCTTTTCCACCTTGCTGCGGCCGTATTCCAGGCTGGCCGACGAGGGCGTGCGCACGTCGATGGCGATGGTGCCCACGTCGGAGGCCGGCAGGAAGCTCGAGCCGCCCACGGTGCCCTGCAGCACGAGGGCCGCGACGAGGCTCGTGATGGCGATGGCGGCCATCGAACGGCGGTGGTGCAGCGCCCAGGCGATCACGTTGCCGTAGCGATCGGCCTGGTGGTCGAACCAGTCGTTGAAGCGCTTGAGGACCTTCGAGATGCCGGTCTTGGGCGCGTGGCTGTAGCCGGGCGGATCCCCCCAGTACGCGGAGAGCATCGGATCCAGCGTGAAGGAGATGAAGAGCGAGACCAGCACCGAGGAGGCCACGGTGAGCGCGAAGGGGCGGAACCATTCGCCCGCGCCGCCGCCCATGAAAGCCACGGGAATGAAGACCGCGATGATCGAGAAGGTGGTGGCCGTGACGGCGAGGCCGATCTCCGCCGTGCCCACGCGGGCGGCGGTCATGCGGTCGGAGCCGCGCTCCATGTGGCGCACGATGTTCTCGCGCACCACGATGGCGTCGTCGATCAGCACGCCGATCGCGAGCGACAGGCCCAGCAGCGTCATGAAGTTGAGGGTGAAGCCGCTCGCCCACACCGCGATGAAGGCCGCGATGACGGAAGTGGGCAGCGAGAGCGCGGTGATCAGCGTGGAGCGCCAGGAATTGAGGAAGGCGTACACCACGAAGATGGTGAGCACCGCCCCGAAGATCAGGGCCTCGATCACGTTGTTCAGGCTCGCCTCGGCGTCCTTGCCGCCGTCGCGGGTCACCTCGAGCTTCGTGCCCTTGGGCAGGGTCTTGTTGATCTCGGTCACCAGCTCGCGGATCTTGGCGGCGACCGCGACGGTGCTCGCGTCCCGAGAGCGCGTGACCGACAGGCCGACGTTGGGGTGGCCGTTGCGCAGCGAAAAGCCCGAGAGCTCGCCGAAGCCGTCCTGCACCGTGGCCACCTGGCCCAGGCGCACCACCTCGTCGCCGCGGCGCTTGACCACGATGCGCTCGAATTCGCGGGGCGATTCGATCCGGCCCACGAGGCGGATGCTCTGCTCCTCGAGCGGGCCCTTCACGCGGCCCACGGGGGCGGTGGTGTTCTGCAGGCGAAGCGCGGTCGTCACCTCCGTCACGGAGACGTTGAATTCCCGCAGCTTCTCGGCCCGGAGCAGCACCGAGAGCTCCCGGCGCAGCGCCCCGTTCACGTTGACCACCGCCACGCCGTCCACGCCGCGGAAGCGGTCGGAAAGCACGTCCTCGGCGAGGCGCGAGATCTCCGCGTGGCTCTGGCTGCTGGAGGAAAGCGCCATCTGCATGATGGGCTGGGCGGACGGGTCGATGCGGGTGAGGATGGGCTCCCTCATCTCCACGGGCAGCTTGTGCCGCACGGAGGCGATGGCGTTCCGGATCTCGTCGGCGGCCTCCACCATGTTCTTCTTGAAGTTGAACAGGATGACGATGGAGGCGGTGTTGAAGTCCGCGGTCGAGCGGATCTGGTAGACCTGCGGAATCGACTGCAGCGCCTTCTCGACGCGGTTCACGATCTCGCGCTCCACCGTCTCGGGCGAGGCGCCGGGGTACGGGATCGTGACCACCATCACGGGCTGCTCGACGTCGGGGATCTGGTTGACCCGCAGCTTCTTCAGGGCGAGCAGGCCCAGGCACATCAGCGCGATGATGATGACCACCATCGACACCGGCCGCTTGATGCTGAAATCGGAGAGCAGCATGGGTCAGTTCCTCGCGGCGGGCGGGGCGGTGTCCGCGGTCTTGGTCGGCGCGGCGGACGCGGGGGCGCCCGCGGCGGCCACGGCCTGGCCGTCCTTCATCGTGGAGGCGGGATAGCGCACCACCTTGTCGCCTTCGGCGAGGCCGGCTTTCACGGGGAAATCGCCCGTGCGCGGATCGCGCTCGCCCACCTGGATCGGGGCCTTCTCGAGCTTCGCGCCGGCGACGCGCCACGCGGAGGTCTTGTCGCCCTCGCGCACGAGCGCCGTCGCCGGGATGGTGAGGCTGGTGGCCGATTCGGTTTCCACGCGGCCTTCGGCGTACAGGCCCGCGAGGCGCGGCTGCTTCTGGCCGGTGAAGTCCACCAGCACCTCGACCTGGCGGGTGGTCGCGTTGGCGGCCGGGTTCACGCGGCGCACCTTGCCGGCGAACTGCTGGTCGCCGTAGCCGTTCACGCGGAAGGAGACCGCCTGCCCGGCCTGCACGGCGCCGATGTGGTCCGCGGAGACGAGGCCCTCGAAGCGCATGCTGGCCGGGTCGATGACCTTGAGGAGCTCCTTGCCCATCTGGGCCGTGTCGCCGGCGGAGACCTTGCGGTCGCTCACGACGCCGTCGAAGGGGGCGCGGACCTCGGTGCGCTGGAGTTGCTGGCGGGCCTGGGCGACGCGGGTCTTGGCGGCCTCCAGGTCGCTCTGGGCGCTGTTGCGGCGCACTTCCGTGTCCTCCAGCGCCTGGGCGGAGGCCATGCCGGAGGCCCGCAGGGTCTTCATGCGCTCGAGCTGGCGGCCGGTCTGCTCGAGGGATTGTGCGGCGGTGCGGCTCGCGGCCTCGGCGGAGGCGAGTGCGTCGCGGATGGCGTTGTCGTCCAAGCGCACGAGGAGATCGCCTCGGCGGACGGTGTCGCCGTTTTCCTTGAGGACCTGCAGCACCACTGCCTGCACTTCCGCCCGCAGGTCCGCCCGGCGCTCCGGCTGGATGGAGCCCGTGATGGCCGGCCCGCCCGCGAGGGAGGCATTGCGGACGGTGTGGACATCTTCCGCCGAGAGCTGGAGGGCGGGCGCCGGCCCGGCCGCCGGCTTGGCGGGCCCCTGGCCGCAGGCGGCCAGGACGAGCGGGAGGGCGATCAGGGCGACGGGATGGATTTTCATGGTTTTTTCTGGGGTGGATTCGCGGGCTCGTGGCCCGGGGAGGGCGCCATTGTAGGGCGGCGGGCCCATGGCTTTCGTCACGCCCCGTTACGGCAGCCCAGCTTTGGCAAGGTTCCGTCTCGCAGCGTGGCCGCAGGGTAGGCCTTCCCGGCACCCCCTTCCAGCCCCGCGAGACGAGCGGCGGATTTTGCGCCGCCAACCGCCGGAAATCGGGGCCGAAATTCGGGGTCAGGCACCAAATCGTGCCTGACCCCGAATTTTCACTTGAGACGGAACCCTGCAAAGAGGGACAGTTCCCTCGCCGAGGGAACTGTCCCCATTTCGAGCCGGAGGAAGCCATGGCCACCCGCAAGCCCCGCCGCACCACCGCCAAGGCGCCGAAGGCCGGCGCCGCCACGGTCGCCCGCATCGCCCCGGCCCGCGCCGCGAAGGCCGCCGCGCAAAGGGGGCTTTCCCTGCTCAAGCGCCTCGCCACGGACGGCGCCGTGCCGGAGGTGGCGACGGTCGTCTATGTCCACGGCATCGGCAACAAGCCCGAGGCCTCGGTCCTCAAGTGCCAGTGGGACACGGCCCTCTTCCAGGGGGCGATGGGCGATCGCACGCGGATGGCCTACTGGGTCGATCGGGACCGGCACCCGGTTCCCGAAGCGGCGAGCTGCGCCGGAGGCGACACCCTGCGCGATCCGGCGGATGCACTCGGCCCGCGCGCGCTGGCCGTGGAGGCCGGCGCACTGGATGCCGACGATGGACTGAACGCCGCCGAGCGCAGGATCCTGGGCGCCATCGAGGCGCGGGTCCGCTCCTCGTTCGAAGGCGTGGCGCCCGATGGAAAGCGGGGTACCCGATCCGCGGCAGCTCGAAGCGCCACCGGCGCAGCACGTGGCACAGGCCCCGCCGCCGCATCCCGTGGCCCTTCCGCCAAGGTCCTGCCCCTTCCCGAAGGACTGCGCCGCGGCGTGACCCGCCTTCTCACGAAGCTCTTCCTGGGCGACGTGAAGGACTTCCTCTTCGACGAGACCGCCCGCGAGCGCATGGTCCGCACCGTGCTCGATCGCCTCGAGGGCGCAGGCCCGTGCATCGTGATCGGCCACAGCCAGGGATCGATGGTGGCCTTCGAGGCCCTTCGCCGCCTCGCGAAAACCGACGCCGACGTGCGCCTCTTCGTCACCATCGGCTCGCCCCTTGGCCTCGCGGAAGTCCAGGACAGCCTGAAGAAACGAGGCCGCCTCGCGACGCCGGAATGCGTCGCCCGTTGGCTCAACGTGGCCGAGCGCCTCGATCCCGTGGCCCTCGACGCGAAGCTCGGCAACGACTACGCCGCCAACGGTCGCGGCGTGAAGGCGGAGGACCACGGGGGCCTGCAGGTCAATCCGGACTGGAAGACCAACCCCCATTCCGGCACGGGCTACCTGCGCATGGCGATCGTGCGCGAGACGGTGCGCGAGGTGGCCGGCGCGGGCTTTTCCACCGTCGTGGGCCGCGCGATCCTGATGAAGGATCTCGTCGACGCGATGGAGGACGGCACGCGGGAGGAGCGCCACCCGGCCCTGATCCAGCTCGTGCCCGCGGAAAGCAAGCCCGGCGCCGAGGCCACGGTGGAATCGGTGCGTGCGAAGACGCTCGCCCGCATCGAATCGCTCGTCGTCGAAGGCGGCAGCGCGGTTGCCGAAGCGCGCGTGCAGCATCTTCGGCGATTCATTTCCGCCGACCTGACGCGCCGCGAGATCGAGCGCTTGCGCGAGGCGAGCGCGGACATCCAGGTGGAGCGCGTGTGGCGCAACGCCGTGAAGCGCGCGCTGCTTCACCAATCGGGTGACACCGTGCAGGCGAGGCCCGCACGCCTGGGCTATGGTGCCGTGGGTGCCGGCGTGGGCTGGGCCGTGCTCGATACCGGGATCGCGGCGGGCCATCCCCATTTCGCGAAGCACGCCAACATCGTCGCCCAATGGGATTGCACGAAGACCGGCGCGGCCGTGCGGCTCGATCCGGGCGCGAAGGGCTTCGACACGCTCGACGGCAACGGCCACGGCACCCATGTCGCGGCGATCATCGCGGGCACCCATTCGCTGCCGAAGGAAAAGGGCGCCAAGGAGACGATCGACCTGCCGGGCATCGCGCCGGAAGCGAAGCTCTATGGATTCAAGGTGCTCGCGGACGACGGCGCGGGCGAGGACGCCTTCATCATCAAGGCGCTCGACGAGGTGGCGCGCATCAACGAGGAGGCCGGGCGCCTCGTGATCCACGGCGTGAACCTGAGCCTGGGCGGCGGCTTCGATCCGAGCGTCTTCGGCTGCGGCCACACGCCGTTGTGCCAGGAACTGCGGCGGCTGTGGCGGCAGGGCGTGCTGGTGGTGCTCGCGGCCGGCAACGAGGGCTACGCGGTGCTGGAGACCGAGGACGGCGCCGTGCCCGCGAACATGGACCTTTCAATCGGCGATCCGGCCAATCTCGAGGAGGCCATCGCCGTGGGGTCAGTGCACAAGGCCAATCCTCATACCTACGGCGTCTCGTACTTTTCCTCGCGGGGCCCGACGGCGGACGGGCGGCGAAAGCCCGATCTCGTCGCGCCCGGCGAGAAGATCCTCTCGGCCCGGCACCGCTGGCCCAAGGGCGCCGACAGCGCGCGGGACCTGTACGTGGAAATGAGCGGCACCAGCATGGCGGCGCCGCACGTGTCGGGGCTTCTCGCGGCGTTCCTGTCGGCGCGGCGCGAATTCGCCGGTTCGCCCGATCGGGTGAAGGCGCTGCTGCTGTCGCGCTGCACGGACCTTTCGCGCGATCCCTACATCCAGGGCGCCGGCATGCCCAACCTGGTCAAGATGCTGATGGATACCTAGTGACGAATGGGGACAGTTCCCTGAAAAGGGGACAGTTCCCAAGCGAAGTCGGGCATGACAGGGAACTGTCCCCTTTTCAGGGAACTGTCCCCTTCATCGTCCCCGGATCCACCCGGCGATCGCCGCCACCGCCTCGCGCTCCATGCCGATGAAGCCGTGCCAGTGGTGGGCGCCGCATGGATCGCCCCGGGGACCGCTGCCGCCCGTGGCCATCAGGACCTGGCGCGAGCGTGCGCCGCTGAGCGCATCGTAGGCGGACTTCACGTCCGAGGGCGGGCAGGCGGCGCACTCGTCCCGCTCGTGGTGATACAGGAGCGTCGGCACTTTCACGCGGGAAAGGTCCACGCTGGTGATGGCCGCCCCCCGGTGGGCCACGAGCACGCTCGAGGACATCACCGCGCCGGCGATCGCCGGGTCCTTGAGCTTCACGGCCGCCGCCGCGACCGAGACGCTGCCCCGGCTCGTGCCCACCAGCCAGATGCGCTTGGCGCCGCGGCGCTTGAGGTGCTCGACCACCCGCGCGATGTCGTCCACGTGGGAATCGGAGATGCGCTCGTTGCCGCCGATCTCCGTGCCGCCGTTGGGACGGCCCAGGATCGCGATGTCGAAGCCCTCCGCGACGAAGTGCGGCAGCGAGCGCACGAGGAAATTGCCGCTCGAAGGCTTGCCGCCTTCCAGCTTGCCGAATCCCCCGCCGCCGCCCGGGAAAAGCAGCAGCGTATCGGCCGCGCCCGCCCTGGGCTCGTCGTAGATCGCGATGTCGCCCGATGCCGTGGGCACGTGGACGATGGAGCCCGCGGCCGCGAAGGGCGGCACGAGAAGCAGGGCAATGGCGGCGAGAAGTCTCATCCCGCGGATTATGCCTCTCGTGTAAAAAGGCGGAACCTTGCAAAAGGGGACGCTTCCCTCGCCGAGGGAAGCGTCCCCATTTCCTCCACAGGGAACCGTCCCCATGATCCGCTTCATCCTTGCGGCCATGTTTCTCGCCGCCCTCCCCGCCCGCGCCGCCGAGCCCCTCAAGCTCGTCGCGGTGCAGGCGCGCCTTTTCTTCCAGCACTCGGGCACGCTGTCCAAGCCCCTGGACGATTCCACGATCCTGCACAACGTGATCATCGGCGAAGGCGGCGTGCCGGAGCCCAGCCGCTCGCTGCTCGCGACGGCAATCGTCGAGGGCAAGCCCGGCAGCTACGACGAGAAATGGCGCGTGGACTTCACCGCGACCGATCGCGAGACGGGCAAGGTGATCGCGAGATTCGCCAAGGACGTGGGCGTGCTGAGTGACAAGGGGCGTTACCACGTCCCCTTCTGGCTGCCGGAGACGGGCTGCATTCCCCTCGTGATCACCGCCCGCATCCGGGGCGCCCGCGCGGAGGCGAAGCGCGTCGTGCCCTTCCGCTGCGGCGAGTGATCGCGCCGTAGTGCGCCGCCCCATTCCACGTGCAACACGCCGCTCCGGCCGCCCCGTTTCGCCGGATGTCCCGTAGTGGCAAGATTCCGCCCGGACGCCCACCCCATTCGCCCCGAAAGAACCCCCCCCATGCGCACGCTCCGCCCCCTTGCCGCCGGCCTTGCCACCGTCGCCGCCCTGGCCGCCCTGATGCCCGTCGAGGCCCTCGCCTATCCCTCCGGCGCGTGGCGCACCCGCAACACGGGCCTCACCTCGGAGGGCCAGTGCACCCGCCGCGCCTTCCGGGCGATGAAGAACGCCAATCTCGACGCGCAGTCGAGCGGCAACATCGGCGTCTACGGCCGCAACGAAACCGCCATCGTCTACGTGCTGTGCATGGAAGGCGGCCAGGTGGCGACCATCTTCTGTTCCAGCGATCGCGATCGCGGCGGCAATTATGTCGCCAACCTGTGCGATTCCATCTCGCGGCAGATGGACCGGTGACGCCCGGCGCCCGCCGAACCGGGCCGGCCCTCGCGCGCATTCGATGATCACCCGATCGCTCCTCGTCGCGGCGCTGCTCGCCGGGACCGTGATCGCATCCGCCGGTGCGCAGGAGCGCCCGGCCGCCCCCGCGCCGGACCCCGCGGCCCGCGCCCGCGCCGTCACGGCGGAGGTGAACGGCCGCCTGGCCAGCCTGCGCGTGGTGAAGAAGACCGTGCGCCTGCCGGGCAACGAGTTCGACACGAAAGCCACGGGCTGGCTCGAGAAGGGCGCCCTTCGCAAGGCCCTCGCCGTCGCGGCGGACGATTCGGGCGAGGTTGCCGACGAGTATTTCCTCGAGAACGGCGAACTCGTCTTCCACTACCGTGCGATCAAAGGCTTCGAAGGCACGCGGCAGGTCACCCGCGTCGAACACCGCTTCTATTTCCAGGGCGGAAAGCTCGCGCGCTGGCTGGGCGGGATGGAAAAGGCGCCGCAACCGACGGGCGATGCCGAGGCCAAGGCCAAGGCGGAAGAGCGGCGCGCCCTCGATGCGGTGAAGGCGCTCGCCGCGGCGCTGCGCTAGGCCATGCAGCTCGCGGACCTGCGCTCGCGTCTCGCCGCCCTCGGCGCCGGGCCGCTGCACGAGCGTTCGCTTCTGAAGGCCTGGCTGCACGCGAAGCCTCTCGAAAGCGGTCGCCACCGCGCCGAGGATTTCCTGCCCCTCGCCCTGCGCGATGCGCTGCCCGATCTCGCCGCCGACCTCGCCGCGCTCGTCCGAATCCGCTCGGAACATCCCGCCGAGGACGGCTCCACGCGCTTCCTTCTCGACCTCGCCGACGGCCAGCAGGTGGAATCGGTGCTGCTGCCCCGGGCGGGCCTGTGCGTCTCCACGCAGGCGGGCTGCGCCGTGGCCTGCGCCTTCTGCATGACGGGCCGCGAAGGGCTTCGCCGCCACCTGGGCAGCGCGGAGATCGTGGCGCAGGTGGCGCTCGCCCGCGCGCGGCGCGAAGTGCGCAAGGTCGTCTTCATGGGCATGGGCGAGCCGTCCCACAATCTCGACGCCGTGATGGACGCGATCGAGCTGCTCGGCACCGTGGGCGGCATCGGCCACAAGAACCTCGTCTTTTCCACCGTGGGCGATGCGAGGGCCTTCGATCGCCTGCCCCGCGGGCCCGTCCGCCCGGCCCTTGCCTTGTCCCTGCATTCGACCTTCGACGACAAGCGTCGCCAGTTGCTGCCGAAGGCGCCGCGCATCGCGCCGGATGAACTCGTCGCCCGCGCCCAGTCCTATGCCGACGAGACGGGCTATCCCGTCCAGTACCAGTGGACGCTGCTCGAGGGCGTGAACGACGGGCCGGAGGAAATCGAGGGGATCGTGCGCCTGCTCTCGGGCCACTACGCGGTGATGAACCTCATCCCCTTCAACGAGGCCGAGGGCGCGGGTTTTCGCCGCCCCTCCCGCGAGGCCATCGCGCGGATGGCGGCGGAGCTGCACCGGCGCGGCATCCTCACGAAAGTGCGCCAGTCGGCGGGCCAGGACGTGGAAGGCGGCTGCGGCCAATTGCGGGCGCGCGCCATCCGCTTGCACGCGGCCTGACTTCGCGGCACCTTGGCGCCATGTGCGCCAACTACGTCCCCACCCCCGCCGAGCTCTGGAAGGGCAAGGTGCCCGCGCCGTCGGTTCCGTGGAAGGCCGAGACCTATCCCGGCTACGACGCGCCCTTCATCCGGCTGGGCCACGACGCGCCCGAGGCGCGGCTGGGCCGCTTCGGCCTGGTGCCGTGGTGGACCAAGCCCGAAGGCGTGAAGGGATCGAGCCGCTACACCTACAACGCCCGCAGCGAGACGGTGGCCGCGAAGCCTTCCTTTCGCGATCCGTGGAAGCGGCGGCAGTTCTGCGTGATCCCGGCCCAGGCCGTCTACGAGCCGCGCTACGAAGGCGGCCGCCCCGTGCGCTGGCGCATCGAGCGGGCGGACCGCGAGCCGCTGCTCATCGCGGGCATCTGGGAAAGCTGGCGGCCGAAGGAAGGGGGCGAGGCCGTGCATTCCTTCGCGATGCTGACGCTCAACGCCGACCACCACGAGTTGATGCGCCACTTCCACGCCCCGCAGGACGAGAAGCGCATGGTGGCGATCCTGGACCCGGGCGAGGTGGACGCGTGGCTCGGCGCCGATCCTGCCGCCGCCGCGGCGATGATCCGCGCGTATCCGGCGGAGGAACTGACGGCGCGCCCGGAGCCGAAGGGCGCGCCCGCCGGGACGCTGCTCTAGGACTTGACCCCGAACTGCGCGAGGGAATCCTTCGCCATCTGCAGCGCGAGGGCGGCCATCTCGCGGTTGCGCGTCTCGGCCGCGTTCTGCGCGATGCCGGCGATGAGGCCGCCCACGATCACCATGGTGTCGTAGACCTGCGTGCGTTTTTCCGGGGACATCGAGGAAAAGGCCGACAGCGCCGCGAGCTGGTCGTTGAGGCCGCGCATGAATTCCTGCGACTCCGCGTCGGGGATCTCGATCTGCTTGACCACCTGCAGGCTCACGCCCAGCAGCACCGTCATGGCCGCGGCGAGGTTGTTCTTGCGGAAGCCCGGCGTCTTCTCGATGGTGGCGAGGATCTCGCGGCAGGCGGCCTCGAACTGGCGGCGCTCGTTGGGATCGCCCACGGCCGCGGACAACTGCTGCGGCACGTTGCGCGCGCCGGCGGGCTTGAAATCCGTCGCGGTGAGCGGGTACTTGTAGGCCACCTTCGCGGGCGCGGCCTTCGGTGCCGGTGCCGGCGCGCGGCCCTGGGCGGCCGGCGCGGGGGCCAGCCCTTGGGCGCGCCGCTGCTTCTCGATGGTCTGCTCCATCGTCATGCGCATGATGTTCCACTGGCCCTGCTGGATCATCTGGCTCATCAGGAAATCCGCATTGGCCGCGTGCATGTTGCTGAACTGCCGCCCGTTCATCGTGTTCGTGTACTGCGCCGAGGCGGGCAGCGCGAGGGCGAGGAGGGCGGCGGCGAGGACGCGGACGGACTTCATGGCGGATTTCCTTTCGGGTGGAGGGCGATCAGCCGAAGGGCCTCACGCCGATGAGGGGGGCGTGCAGCCACAGCGCGAAGGCGACCCACGCGCCCACGCCGACGGCGACGGTGATGAGATCGCGGGAGATGCCCACGACGGGATGCACGGTGCCCTGCGCGCGGTCACGGGCACGCGCGGCGCGGAAGCTCAGGGTGGCCCACAGCAGGAACCCGCCGAAGAGCAGCACGTCCGCGAGGCGCCCGTTGGCCAGCAGGTGCGCGACGGCCCAGAGCTTCACGCCCAGCACCATGGGATGCCCCAGCTTGGCGCGCAGGTGGCTGCCCGGGATCTTGGGCGCGAAAAGCAGGATGAAGGCCGGCAGCGTGAGGAGCGAGGCGAGGTGCCTCGTCCACACCGGGGGATTCCACAGGTCCACGGGCGCGGCGCGGGAAAGCCCGTAGCCGTAGGCGATGAGTGCGAAGCCCGCGATGGAAACGACGGAATAGGCGGCCTTCCAGCCGTTCGCGCCCCACGCCTGGATGCGGGCGGTGCGGAAGTCGTCGGCGAAGACGCGGACGGAATGCATGCCGAGGAACAGGACGAGTCCGAGGATGAGCAGGGTCATGGGGGCTCCGGGCGGGGCGCGGGTTGCGCCGGGGGATCGGGCCCGCAGGGTACAACGAATCCCGTGGCGGGATCCGGACAGGCTCAGTCGATGCCCAGGACCTGCTTCACGGCCTTCATGAGGCCGCTGATCTGGAAAGGCTTGCTGACGTAGCCGTCGGCGCCCGCGGCGAGGCCCGCCAGGACATCCGTGGCCTCGGACCGGCCCGTCATCAGGATGACGGGCAACTTGCCCAGCGTGGGGTGCTGGCGGATGCGCTGCAGGACCTGGAGCCCGTCCGCGTCCGGCAGGCCGATGTCGAGCAGCACGAGGTCGATCTCGTTGCCGCGCTTCATCTCGCGGTTGATCGCGAGGCGATTGGAGGCCGCGCGCAGCTCGAAGCCCGCCGTGCCGAAGATGTCGAAGATGAGCTGCGCGAGATCGCTGTCGTCCTCCACCACCAGGAGGGTGTGGCTCTTGCCGTTTCGCGGAGGCACCTTGGCCTCGGCATGGCGCGCGATGCTCACGTAGAAGCCCTGGTGCTCGAGCTGGGGCACGACCTTGGGCGCTTCCGCCTTGGCCTGCGCGACCTTTTCCGGCTTCGGCGGGGGGGCAGGCACCTTGGACGGCCGGGTGAAATCCAGGTCGTTGTCGTCGATGGCGGGGGGCTTGGAACTCAAGGGTCAGTCGCTCTGGGCCGGGAGAGTGGGGCATTTGCCCCGCGCGAGCCGTCCGATCGGGTCATATCGCCCGGCGCATCCGCCAGGCCGGAGGGCCTCGCGTCGCGGGATTGCGGTCGTGCTCGCGCAATTGGATCGTGACATCAAAGGCTTACGGGATCAATGACGCCGTGCGCCGGAACGGGGCGAAAGCCGGCATGGGTGTTGCAAATGAAATGGCGGGAAGACCTTCCGCCATCGCGATCGCGCGTCCGGCGAGGGTGCCGAACGACGAATCCATTACAAAGGAAAACCATGAAACTCGCCCCGATCCTCCTCGCCGCCGCCGTTGCCACCGGCTTCGCCGCCACCGATGCCGCCGCCAAGAGCGACGACCCGCTCCTGTGCAACCTGCGGGCCGACTATCTCATCAACCGCACGCTGCGCGCGCCTTTCCTGCACACGTTCACGATCCAGCCGGGCGCGAGCTACGACTACGACTTCTCGAACGTGATCCGCCAGCGCTACCTCAACGCGAGCGCCGAGCAGGATCCGGTCACGGGCGTGACCACCGTGTCCATCAATCTCTTCCAGGACACCAGCGCCTTCAACTTCATCGAGCTCATCACCGCCGTTCGCGTGACGAACCACAAGGACGCCTTCACCTCCCAGGGCAAGAGCACGTTCTTCACCACGCTGGGCACGGCCGGCGAGCACACGACGGACTGGGAGCTCACCTGCATCGTCGACAAGCTGTAGGCGGCTAGAGGATGCCCCGCTCGGCGTACGGCTCGTTCCGCAGGATCCGGTCGTAGCCGAAGCGGGAAAGATCGATCGAGCGGAACTCGCCGTGCACGACGAGTTCCGCCACCGCTCGTCCTGCCGCCGGCGCGTGCATCATGCCGTGGCCCGAAAAGCCGCTGCACTGGTGGAAGTTGTCCAGGCCGCCGCGCCACGGGCCGATGATCGGGTTGCCGTCCAGCTCGCACTGCTCGTACAGGCCCGACCAGGTGCGGTGGCACCGGGCCGATTCCAGCGGCGGAAAGCGGTGGGCCGCCGCGGGCCACACCACGCGCTCGAACCAGTCGTGGTCCACGTCGAAGTTGAAGCCCCTGGGCTCGTCGCCATCGACCACGCCCCCGGAAAAGCCCGAGCCCTCGGACCGGAAGGCCATGCGGGCCAGGTCCTTCACGTAGGGCAGGCGCTCCATCGGATTGCCGCAGGTGAAGTAGTGCTCGAATCGGCGAAGCGGCGAGACGGGAAGGGGCATGCCCGCCATCGCGGCAACCTGTCCTGACCAGGCGCCGGCCGTGTTCACGAACTGCTCGGCCACGAGGCGCGCACCGGACTTGAGCGTGGCCGCGCGAACGGCCTTGCCCGCGACCTCCAGCCTCACCACCTCGTCGTGGATGAAGCGCACGCCTTGCTCCACGCATTTGCGCCGGAAGCCCTGCAGCAGGCTGGAGGGATCGCACCAGCCATCATGGGGCGTGTGTACGCCGGCGGCCAGGTCGTCCACGCGCATCGAAGGCCAGCGGGACTTGAGCGCGGAGGCATCCAGCAGGTGCGCGACGCAGCCTTCCTTCACCTGGATGGCGTGATTGGATTCCAGCAGGCCGAGGTGCTGCGGCTCGGCGATGAGGAGGTATCCACCCTCCACCCAGTCCACGGGCGCCTCCTGCGAACCGGTGCGCATGGCCTGCGGGAAATCGCGGATGAAGTCGATCGAGAAGCGCGACATCCGGATGTTCTCGGGGCAGCTGAACTGCACGCGGCAACCGCCCGAGGCGCGGGGCGTGGAGCAGAACTCGTAGGTCGGATCGCGCTCGACGACCGCCACTTCCATCGTGGGGGCGAGGCGCTTGAGGAAGTGGGCCGTGGCGAGGCCCATGATGCCGCCGCCGAGGAGGATGGCGTGAAAGCCTGGATGGCTGCCCATGATCAGCCGGCCAGGCCAGTGCGACGAAGGGTCATGCGACGGCCCGCCGGGTCTCGTAGCGCCGAACCAGAAGCGACGCCGAGATATCGAGCCCTTCGGATAGCCGACGAATCATCTCCAGGGTCAGGGGCCGCGTGCGATTGAGTATCTCGGTCACCCGGGCGCGGGTGCCGATGAACGGCTCGAGGTCCTTGCGGGACAGCCCCCGTGCTTCCATGACATGGAGGAGAAGATCGATCGGATCCGGGTCGGGCATGGGGACATGCCGGGCTTCCCAGGCCTGGACAAGCAGAACCAGGATTTCCAGCACTTCGCCGTCGCGGGAATCCGGCGGCGCAGTCCACAGCCTCTCGATCTCGCGCAGGGCGGCGGCGTGATCGCGCTTGTTTCGAATCGGTCGCAGGTTCATGGGGGTCAGATGGCGGTCACATCGATGCGGTCGTATTCGGCGTGGGAACCCACAAAACGGACGAAGAGGATTCCCCTGTCGTAGTGCGCGGCGACAACCAGCCGGTAGCGATTGCCGCCGATATCGAAAACAATGCGATTGCCGGAGACGATGCTTGCCGTGCGGTAGGCTTGGCGTACGTCCGCCGGGGAAGACCATTGGGCCCTCGATGCAATGGCATGCCAAGCCCTGAGAGGCGTTTCGGATTCGGGGTGGCGAAGCCAGAAGTCGCGAAGCGTCGCGAGGGCGATGATGCGCATGGGAGTCTACATTGCTCCCAAAATGGGAGCAAGCGGCCTTTCGATCGTCAATGGGGATTGCTCGAGGCGGACAACCCTTCAACGGCTGAAGGCCGGAATCGCTGACCGCGAATCGCGGTCGCCTACTCCACGTCCGGCAGCCTCGTCCGGTAGAAGATCCGCCCCATGTCCGCCGGCTGGAAGGGCGCGAGGCTCTTCACGGGCTTGCCCTTGATCTCGGGCGCCTTCTCCCCGGCGAGCGGCATGTCGCGCGCCTGCTGGTCCGCCACGAGGATGTAGGCCTTCTCGATGGCCCGGAAGCCCAGGAACGGCTTGCCGAGCGTGCCGGTGCCCACCATCTCGCCCAGGTACGTCACCTCGCCCGCCTTCACCTCGATGGGTGCGCGCGATGCCGCCCGCAGCCGGAAGTTGCGATTGGTCGCGACGTCCTCCATCTGCACGTCGTTCACGAAGTAGGTGCCGGGCTTCAGGGGCAGGACGACGACCTTGCCCTTGCGTCTTTCCTCGTCGAAATCGTTGGTGCCCCACAGCAGCGGACGCATGTAGAGCAGGTCCGTGGAAAACAGGCCGGTGGCCTCGCGCTCCTTGAGCTGGATGCCGACGCTGGCGATGGCGCCTTCCTGGATGAGCGAGGCGACGATCCAGCCCTTGGGTTCGTCCTGGGCGAGGGCGGGGGTGGCGATGGCGCTGGCGAGGAGGGCGGCGAGAAGGTGACGGCGGAGGGGGTTCATGGCGGGCTCCTTCGGGAGGAAGACCGAACGAAAGCGAGGCGCTTCGTTCCTATTGCCACGGTAGAACGGCATTCGGTCCCGAATGAGGACAGGGTCCGCTTGAAGCAAATTGCCGCGACCGCCGAACCGACCTACCGCCGTAACTCCTCCAATTGCTCCGGATGCCGGTCCAGCAACTTGAGGAGTTGGACCAGCGCGAGCGGGGGCTTCGTCTTTCCGGTCTCGTAGCGGGAGAAAGCGTTGACGCCGCCGCCGAAGAGCTCCGCGGCCTGCTTCTGGTCCAGCGAGAGCTTCTTGCGGACCTTGACGATGAACTTCGGATCGATGAGCGCGGCGTTGACCTTCTTGTTGAAGGCGAGGGCGATCTGGCCCACTCGGTCGACCTCATCCATGTCGAGCACGCCCTCCCCACAGGCAGGGCAGAAGTCTCCGGCCACCATGGGCACAACGGTCGTCTCGCCCTTGTAGGTGTACGGAAGGTCCCGACTCCCGCGAACAAGCTTCGCCGCACCACAATTGGGGCATTTCATGTTCAAAGCTCCTTGAACGAAACGACGAGCACGTCATCGACCACCGTCAACTTCACATAGGCACGCCCCGTTCGCGTCATTGGGCGGTAGACGTCTTGCCAAATGCGGTGGTCCGCATGGGTCGTCATGCTCTTGTGGAAATCGACCTCGGTGAGATTGCGTACGACGGCGATCAGCTCGTGACGCCCGATGCCCATCGACATGGCGCCGAAGGCCGCCGAACTGGTTGCGGACACCCTTCCGGAGTCGATGAGCTGCCGAACGACCGAAAGCCGGCAATGGGGAACCCGCTTCTCCACGAGAATAACCTAGTAGGTTATCGGCCGCAAGGGCCGGACTTCCTCGTAACGGATTGCCCCACCTAACCGCCGACCTGCCGACTCTAAACGTCCGTCGGCGTCTCCACCGTCAGCTTTCCCGATTCCAGCGCCGATTCCGCCAGCGTCTTGAGCCGCGCATCCTGGTTGGCCGTCAACGCCCGCAACGCCCGCCGCGTCCGCCGCATCGCAGTGGAGATGAAGATGCGCGCGTTGTCGATGTCGGCTTGCGCCTTGTCCGGCCCGCCTGCCTTGGCGATCGCCGCGGTGGCGCGGGAGAGCGTGGCGGTCGACAGGAAGATGTCGATCGCGGAATTGGCGAGGCGCTCCTGGTGGAACTGGCGCTCGATCACGTCCTTGCCGTGCGCGATGAGGAGCTTTTCCACCGCGAGGCCCAGGTCGTGCGTCGCGGTGGCCACTTTGTCCGCCTCGTCCGCGAGGGCCGGGTGCACCTTCGTGAACGAAGGCTTCGTCACCTGCCGCTTCACGCGCCCGCCGATGTAGGAGCCGATCGCCCCGAGGGAACGCAGCGGATCCTTGAAGGCCTTGCCCAGCTCCTTGAGCTGCTCGCCCGGCTGCTGCAGGCCGGACAGGGCGATGAGGGCGCGCAGGATCTCGTTGGTGCCTTCGAAGATGAGCATGATCCGCGAGTCGCGCACGGCCTGCTCGTACGGGTACTCCTTGGAATAGCCCAGGCCGCCGGCGATCTGCTGCGCCTCGCAGGCGGAGCGGAAGGAAAGCTCCGACGCGAAGACCTTGCACGCCGCCGTCTCGAGGGAGAAATCGATGCCGCCCCGGTCCACCATCGAGGCCGCGACGATCCATCCCGCATCGGCTGCGTAGCAATCGGCGGCGGCGACGGCGAACTTCTTCTGGATCATCTCGAAGGATCCGATCGGCCGGCCGAACTGCTTGCGCTCCTTCGCGTAGGCGAGGGCGAGGTCCATGATCCGCCGAGCGCCACGTGAGGAGCCCGCCGCGAGACCCAGGCGCCCGGAATTGAGGATCTCCAGCGCGATCTTGAAACCGCCGCCCACCTCGCCCAGCCGGTCCTCCACGGGCACGCGCACGTCCTTGAACGACACGCTGCGGGTGTCGCTCGCCTTGATGCCCATCTTCTCCTCGATCTGGCCGAGGGAAACGCCCGGCGCATGGGCATCGACGATGAAGGCCGTCACGCGCTGCTTGGGCTTGCCGTCCACCTCCACCGGCACCTTGGCGAACACCGTGAAGACGCCCGCGTAGCCCGCGTTGGAGATCCAGATCTTTTCGCCGTTCAGGACGTAGTGCGTGCCGTCTTCCGAAGGCACCGCCATCGTGCGCATGGCCTGGGCATCGGAGCCCGAGCCCGATTCCGTGAGGCAGAAGGCGGCGATGCGCTCGCCACTGGCGCACTGGGGCAGCCAGCGCTTCTTCTGCTCGTCCGTGCCGAAAAGCGTGATGCCCTTGCAGCCGATGGACTGGTGCGCGCCGAAGTACACCGCGAGGGCCGCGTCGGTCTCGCCCACCTGGCCGAACACGCGGCTGAAAAGCAGCGCCGAGGCGCCGAAGCCGCCGTATTCCTCCGGGATGTTGAGGCCCATCATGCCGAGCTCCGCCATGCCGGCGCGCACTTCGTCGCTGAACCTGGCGTCGTGGTCGAGCTGGTGCGTGTCCACCGTGGCCTCGGCCCAGGCGCGGAAGGAATCGAGGACGGCGGTGAGGTTTTCTTTCTCTTCCGCGGGGAGTTCGGGGAAGGGGAAGACGAAGTCCTCGCGGATCTCGCCGAGGAAGACGCCTCGGGTGAAGGAGGGGTTGCGCTCGGGGTCGGCGAGGTGGGGGGAGGACATGGAAGTCTCCAGCGTGGGGAGGCTTCCACTTTAGGCCTAACGGAGCGGTGCGCGATAGCGGAGAGCGATCTTGCGCCGCAGAAAGGACAAATTGCTATCGACTCGTGGCCGCGCAATTAGTCCTGTATTCGGCGAACGAACACCTCACTTCTGTCGATGACAAGCCATTCGACTAGCTGGGAACCCAAGAGGGTCAAAAGCATTCGAGGGTCCGGGATTGGGTTGCCTACCCTGTCAGCGCCCGGGGGCCAATGCTCCCATTCATTTCCTGTCATCTTTGCTGCTCCCTAATCACTTGATACCCCGAACTAGAGTCAAGGAATGATTAAGTGCAAGATAAGCTCGTTCGCAAAGGTATCCTGGAAGTCCCACCTCGCTCAATCGCAATTGCGGAAATGGCCTCGCTTCCACAGCAACCCACTCGCGCCTGGTACCAAGATTCGATCCCCGGATTCTTGGCAGCGAACCCCGATACCGTGATCGGGCGCCTGGTTGCAAACGGACAGTTCGATTCGGAGATCGCGCAAATCGCCGCCTGGCAGCGTCAAGTCTCGTTGCTTAAAGAGTGGCTTTCCGAAATCGATGGGGCAATCTACCTAGAGTTCAGCATTCCTCGCATGGGACGGCGCATTGATGCCGTTGTGCTTGTCGGTCTAGTTGTTGTCGTCATTGAATTTAAGGTTGGAGCAACGGACTTTGGGGGCAAGGCGGTCGAGCAGGTTTGGGACTATGCGCTGGACCTCAAGAACTTCCATGAGGCCAGCCATGCGGCTCGAATAGTTCCAATCCTTGTCGCAACAGAAGCGACTGGCTCGCCGGTCAAGCCGATCGAGTTTGCTCAAGACGGTGTCGCGGAGCCATTGCTTGCGCATTGCAATCGAGCAGCTGAGATCATTCGCGAAATTTCGGCCGCGGCAGCAGGCCGTCCCATGGACCCAACGACATGGTCGGCTGCTCCTTATCGACCAACGCCAACGATCGTCGAAGCCGCTCGTGCTCTCTACGCACAGCACTCTGTCGAGGCAATTGCCCGGCACGATGCGGGTGCCAGAAACCTAAAGATCACTTCAAGTCGCGTCCAGGAATTGATAGATGACGCTCGCGAGCACCATCGAAAGGTCATTTGCTTTGTGACCGGAGTGCCAGGGGCTGGAAAGACCCTGGTTGGTCTGAACGTGGCGACTCAACGTCGCGAAGAAGCGTCTTCAGCTCACGCGGTATTTCTTTCGGGAAATGGTCCGCTGGTAGCCGTCTTGAGGGAGGCGCTGACTCGCGATGAACTTGCCCGAAGGAAGGCTGCTGGCGAGTCCGTGACCAAAGGCGGAGTTGCGAAACCGGTAAAGGCGTTCATCCAGAACGTTCACCATTTTCGAGACGAGGCGCTTCTAAGCGAGGAGCCGCCTGCCGACCGCGTTGTGATCTTCGATGAAGCCCAACGCGCGTGGAATCTCCAAAAAACAGTGGCGTTCATGAAGCAAAAGAAGGGGCAGCCCGACTTTTCGCTCTCAGAGTCGGCATTCCTCATTTCCTACATGGATCGCCACCCAGACTGGGCAGTAATCGTTTGCTTGGTCGGCGGCGGGCAGGAAATTCACACGGGCGAGGCGGGAATTGCAGAGTGGCTTGACGCATGCGTCAATCGCTTTCCGCACTGGCATCTCTATATCTCGGAGAGTCTTGTCGATTCCGAATATGCGGCGGGGAACGCATTGGCTGGAATCAATGGGCGGGCCAAATCGCATCTTGATCCATCTCTGCACCTCGCAGTTTCAATGAGATCTTTCAGGGCCGAGAATCTCTCTGAGTTTGTGAAGCTTTTGCTTGATTGCGAGGCTGAAGGCGCTCGCCGAGCGTTTGAGCGGCTCAAGAGCAGATACCCGATCGTCATAACTCGAGATCTGCAAATGGCCAAGAAGTGGGTTCGTGGCAAATCACGGGGTTCGGAGCGATGCGGGTTGGTTGCTTCTTCCAAGGCAATGAGACTCAAGCCTCACGCAATCGACATCCGTGCTGCGATCGATCCCGTGCACTGGTTCCTGGATGAGCGCTCTGACACCCGTTCCAGCGATTTTCTCGAGGACTGTGCGACGGAGTTCCAAGTTCAGGGACTGGAACTCGACTGGACATGCGTCAACTGGGACGGTGACCTGAGATACGCCAACAATCGTTGGAGCTTTCACGATTTTCGAGGTAGCCGTTGGGAAAATGTCAGGCAAGAAGGTCGACGGAACTATCTTCGAAATGCTTATCGCGTTCTCCTGACGAGGGCTCGTCAAGGAATGGTGCTTTTCATCCCCCCTGGTGATACGGAAGATCCCACTCGGTCGCCTGAATATTACGATTCGACGTTTCAGTACTTGGTTGGTCTTGGTATTCCTGTACTGAGTTAGCCCTTGGTGGTTTGGTTGCCCCAAGAATCCCTAAGCGTCACCGTCCTAGTAATCCACTTTCCCCCAGCCCCCCCATCCACCACGAAGTACCCGTGCCGCTCGAACTGGAACCTCTCTCCCGTCGCAGCATCCCGTAGCGAAGGCTCCAGGTAGGCCCGGATCGCGCTCAGCGAGTCCGGGTTGAGGTCGTCGATCAGGTTCCCCGTCTCCTTGCCCGGGTTCGGCATCTTGAAGAGCCGGTCGTAGAGGCGCACCTCCGCCTCGTAGGCGTGAGCGGCGGAAACCCAGTGGATCACGCCCTTCGTCTTGTAGGTGTCGGCCCCCGGCGTGCCCGACTTGGAATCCGGGTAGTACTCGCACTGCACCTCCACCACGCGGCCGGTCGCATCCTTCGTGCAGCCCGTGCACTTCACGACGAAGCCGTACTTGAGGCGAACGGTGTTGCCCGGATAGAGGCGGAAGAAGCCTTTCACCGGCGTTTCCTGGAAGTCCTCCCGCTCGATCCACAGCTCGCGCGAGAAAGGCATCGACCGCTTGCCCCAGTCGGCCTTCTGCGGGTGGTTGGGAGCGAAGCACTCCTCGGACTGGCCTTCGGGGTAGTTCGTGATGACGAGCTTCAGGGGATCCAGCACCGCCACCCGCCGCGGCGCGGTCTCGTTCAGGTGCTCGCGCATGCAGTCCTCGAGCACGGAAGGATCGATCCACCCGTCCGCCTTCGAAACGCCGATGCGCTCGGCAAAGGCGCGGAAGCCCTCGGGCGTGAAGCCCCGGCGGCGTGCCCCGGCCAGCGTGGGCATGCGCGGGTCGTCCCACCCCTCGACATGGCCGTCCTGCACGAGCTTGAGCAGGAACCGCTTGCTCATCACCGTGTGCGTGAGGTTCAGGCGCGAGAACTCGATCTGCTGGGGCAGCGGGCGCTGCAGCTTGCCGTGGGTCGCGAGTTTTTCCAGCAGCCAGTCGTAGAACGGCCGCTGGTCCTCGAACTCCAGCGTGCAGATGGAGTGGGTGATGTTCTCCAGCGCGTCCTCGATGGGGTGCGCGTAGGTGTACATCGGATAGATGCACCACTTGTCGCCCGTGCGGTGGTGCGTGGCGCGCTTGATGCGGTAGATGGCCGGGTCGCGCAGGTTGATGTTGGGCGAGGCCATGTCGATCTTCGCGCGCAGCACGTGGGCGCCGTCCGGGTGCTTGCCGTCGCGCATCTCGCGAAGTAGCGCGAGGTTTTCCGCCGGCGTGCGATCGCGGAAGGGGGAGTTCTTCCCCGGCTCGGTGAAGCTGCCGCGGTTCCTCGCCATCTCGTCGGCGGGCTGGGAATCGACATAGGCTTCGCCGTGCTCGATCAGGCACTCGGCGAACTCGTACATCAGGTCGAAGTAGTCGCTCGCGAAGAAGAGCACCTCGTCCTTCGGCCCGAAGTCGAAGCCCAGCCAGCGCACCATCTCGATGATGGACTCGACGTATTCCACCTCCTCCTTCTCGGGGTTGGTGTCGTCGAAGCGCAGGTGGCACACGCCGCCGTAGTCGCGCGCCAGGCCGAAGTTCAGGCACACGCTCTTCGCGTGGCCGATGTGCAGGTAGCCGTTGGGCTCCGGCGGAAAACGCGTGCGGATCTTCGCCGGGTCCAGGGGCGCGCCGGCGTGCGTGTCGAGCTTGCCGGGCTTGCCGCCCCACCGGCGCTGGGCGTACTTGCCGCTCGCCAGGTCCGCATCGATGCGCTGCTTGATGAAATTGGTGAGGTGGGCGCCTTCGGGCGTCTTCGGGTCGTTGGGCATTGCGGCGTGGGGCGCTTTCGGAGAGGAAGCGGGTATTTTGGCCGATTTTGCGCCGGGCCGTCCGATGGCGGTCGGCGCCGATAGAATGTCGCCATGAAATCCCGGAACGCCACTCCCTTGTCGCCCCGCCTTCTGGCCCTCGCCTTCTCCCTTTTCGCCCTCGCCGCCCAGGCCCAGGCCCCCATGGCTCCCCTGGACATCGCGGGCACCCGCGCGCTGGCGGAGGCCGGTGATGCCCAGAAGCAGGCGGGCCTGGGCATCGCGCTGCTCTTTGGCCAGGGCGTGGAAAAGAACGAGGCCGAGGGCATCGTGTGGCTCCGGCGCTCGGCGGGGCAGAACCAGGCGTGGGGCCAGTACTACCTCGGGCTCGCGTATCTCAACGGCGTCGGCGTGCCGAAGGACGGCAAGGAAGGCGCGGAGCTCACCCGCAAGGCGGCGGAGCAGGGCCTCGCCCCCGCGCAGGCCGCGATGGCGCAGCTGCTGCTAGCGGGGCGCGACGTGCCTCGCGACGACGCGTCGGCCGCGAAGTACGCCCGGCGCGCGGCGGACCAGGGCAATGCGGACGGCATGTTCCTCCTGGGCGCGGCCTACGGCAGCGGCCGGGGAGAAAAGCAGGACCAGGCCCAGGCGGCGGAATGGATCCGCAAGGCCGCCGGCATGGGCCACGCGCGGGCCAAGCAGATGCTTCCGCAGGTGGAGGCGCTGCTCAAGGCCGAGAGCACGCCCGAGGGCCGCGCGAAGGCGCTGGAGCTCGCGAAGTCCGGCGCGGAAGCGGGCAATCCCGCCGCGCAGTTCACGATGGCGGTCGCGTACGAGCGCGGCGAAGGTGTGCCCAAGGACGACGCGAAGTCCGTGGAATGGCTTCGCAAGGCGGCGGCGCAGCATCACCCCGATGCGATGGATGTCCTCGCGCGGCGTTTGGTGACGGGGCGCGGGGTCGAGAAGGATCTCATCGAGGCCCGCACGCTCCTGCTCAAGGCGGCGGAGCGTGGGCATGGCCCCTCGATGCGCTTGCTGGGCGCGATCTACGCCCGGGGCGAAGGCGGCGCGCAAAGCGGCGTCGAGGGCGCGAAGTGGCTGCGGCTCGCGGTCGCCGCAGGCGAGGCCGAGGCCGCCAAGGACCTGGAGGCGGTCGATCCGATCCTGCTGCCTGCCGAAAAGGAAGAAGCCCAGAAGCGTGCGGAAGCGTGGCTCAAGCTTCCGCCCAGGGAGCGGATCACAAGGTAGATAAAAGGGGGGGCGAGATGGGGAACGCGTACCGTGGTTGGCCGCGCTGGGTCGTGGCCGTGATCCTGGCATTCTCGAGTCTCGCCTTCGCGCAGGATTCGCCGCCGCCCAATGTGGATCTGCCACGCCTTCGCGCCCTCGCGGAAGGCGGTGACGTCGACCGGCAGGCGGGCCTGGGGGCCGCGCTGCTCTTCGGCCGGGGCGTGCCGAAGGACGAGGCCGAAGGGCTCAAGTGGCTCCGGCTCGCGGCGGACAAGGGCCAGCCCCTCGCGGAATATTTCCTCGGTCACGCCTATCTGGGCGGTCTCGGCATGCCCAAGGATTCCGCGCAGGCCGTCGCGTACTTCAAGCGGGCGGCCGGTCGCGGGCAGGCCAACGCGATGGTGTCGCTGGCCCAGCTCTATCACGCGGGCGAGGAGGTCGAACGCAACCCCGCGGAAGCCGCCAAGTGGGCGAAGGCCGCGGCGGACAAAGGCGATCGCGATGGGCAGCGCATCTACGGCGGGTTTCTGATGGCCGGTCGCGGCGTCCCGCAGGATTTCGCGCTGGCGGAGCAGTGGCTGCGCAAGGCCGCCGACCAGGGCGACCCCCTCGCCAAGCAGATGATTGCCGTCATCGCCAACGCGAAGAAGGCGGATGAATCGCCCGAGGCGCTTGCCAAGTCCGTGGATTTCGTCCGTCGCGCCGCGGGGGAAGGGCAGGCCTCGGCGCAGTTCCAGTTGAGCATCCTCTACCGCAACGGCGACGGCGTCCCGAAGGACAGCGGGATCGCCAACGACTGGGAGAAGAAAGCCGCGCAGCAGGATCATCCCGAGGCGCTCACGAGCCGCGGCCTGCGTTTGGTGACGGGCAAGGACGCCAAGCCGGACATCCCCGAGGGCGTTCGCCTGCTGCATCGGGCCGGTGCCCTCGGCCACGCGCCGGCGCAGCGGCTGCTCGGAAGGCTCTACCAGACCGGCAACGGGGTCCGGAAGGACGTCGTCGAATCCCTCACCTGGTACGACCTCTCGGTGCGCGGGGGCGATGCCCTCGCCCAGCGAGGCCAGGCGGAGGTGCTCAAGGTCGCGAGCGCGGCACAAGTGGCGGAATCGAAGCGCCGCGCGGACGCGTTCCTCGCCAGGACGCCGCGGGAACGGCTTCCCAAATGAGCGCGACGCCTGTCCTGTTGCCGGATCCCGCCCGCGTCGCCTCGGCCCAGCGCCTGCTCATCCTGTCCATCGCGCTGCTGCTGGTCTCCGTGGGGCTCGACGTCGCGGGCGTGAAGGTGCCGGGTGTTTCGCTGGTCTTCGCCCTCGGCGCCATCGTCGTCGCGGTCGCCGGCGCGATTCTCATGGGCCGCGCGCTGGGGTTTCACTGGGCCATCGTCGTCCTGTGCTCTCTCGCGATGGTCGTCGACTTTCTCAACCTGATCGTGCTCGCGGTGCTCAACGCCCGGGCGATGAAGGTGCTGCGCGCGGCGGGATGGCGGGTGGGATTCCTGGGGTCGCGGCCGCCGGGTTGAAAAGGGGACGCTTTCCTTTGGCCCCGGTGTCCGCTTGCGCGTACACCGCCGGGAAGCGTCCCCTTTTCAACTAGAATCCTCCGATGCCCACCCGCAAGATCAAGGACCTGGACCACTGGTACGAATACGGCGCGATGCAGGCGCCGGGCGTGGTGCGCCTCGCGCTGGAATGGCGCGCGCCGTGGGAATTCGCGGCGGGCCTGCTCGCGCGGCCCTTGCTCACGATGGCCCCGCCGGGCGACGGCCACGCGGTGGTGCTCTTTCCGGGCCTCATGGCGTCGGACCGCACGACGGGCCCGCTGCGCAGCTTCCTCAAGGACCAGGGCTACGACGCGATGGGCTGGGGCCTGGGCACCAACAAGGGCCTTCGCGAAGGCGTGATCGAAGGGTGCCACGACGTGCTCGCCAAGGCCTTCCGGAAATCGAAGCGCAAGGTCTCGCTCGTGGGCTGGAGCCTGGGCGGGCTTTACGCGCGCGAGGTGGCGAAGGTCCATCCGGAGAAGGTGCGGCAGGTCATCACCCTCGGCACGCCGTTCACGGGCCACCCCAAGGCCACCAACGCGTGGCGCCTGTACGAGAAGGTCACGGGCCACGCGATCGGCGACGCGGACCTGCACGAGCCCCTTCGCAAGCCTCCGCCCGTGCACACCACCAGCATCTTCAGCCGCACCGACGGCATCGTCGCGTGGCAGTGCAGCGTGGAAAAGGAAAGCGCCATCCACGAGAACATCGAGGTCGTCGCAAGCCACCTGGGCCTGGGCTTCCACCCGGCCGTGTGGTTCGCCATCGCCGATCGCCTCTCCCAGCCCGAAGGCGACTGGAAGCCCTTCGACCGCGGCGGCGGGCGCGCGTGGTTCTTCCGCGACCCGCATCGCCCCGGCTGGTTCTGATGGACGCGGCACGCCGCGCACGAAAGGAAACCCGCTGATGCCCGTCACTCGCGCCAACGGCGTGGACATCGCCTGGGAGGAGACCGGCCCCGCCGATGGCCCCGTGATCCTGCTGGTGATGGGCCTCGCGATGCCCCTCGCGCTGTGGCCCGACGACTTCGTGCAGGGCCTCGCGCGCGAGGGCTTCCGTGTGATCACCTTCGACAACCGCGACGCGGGCCGCTCGGAGCGCATGGTGGGCGAGCCGCCCGGCCACGCGTTCTGGGCCGTGGGCCGCGCGATGCTCGGGCTGAAGGTGCGGGGCGTCTACACGGTGGAAGACATGGCCGATGACGCCGCGGGCCTGCTGGAGGCCCTCGGCATCGCGAAGGCCCACGTGGCCGGCATGTCGATGGGCGGCATGATCGCGCAGGCCGTCGCGTCGCGTCACCCGCAGCGGGTGCTCAGCCTCACGTCGATCATGTCCACCAGCGGCAATCCCCGCGCCTCCATCGGCCATCCGCGGGCCCTGCAGGCCATCCTCAAGCTGCCCCCGGATCCGCGCGACCACGAGGCCGTGGCCCGGCACCTTGCCTTCGTGCTGGGCGTCATCGGAAGCCGCACGCACCCGACGCCGGAGGCCGAGCGCCTCGCGTTGGGCCGACGTGTCGCCGAGCGCGGCACCGATCCCCAGGGCGCCAATCGCCAGCTCTTCGCGATCCTCGCCTCGGGCGATCGCCGGCACGACCTCGCCCGCGTCACGGCGCCCACGCTGGTGCTGCATGGCGCGGAGGATCCGCTGCTGCCCCCGGGCGGCGGGCGCGACACCGCCGCGAGCATTCCCGGAGCGGTTTTCGAGGAGATCGCCGGCATGGGCCACGACCTGCCCGGGCCCGTGATCCCCCGGCTGGTTTCCCGCATCGCGGCCCATTGCCGCGCGGCGCAGCCGGCGCCCCCGTCCGCCGTCGTCCCCGCGGATTCGCCGCCGTCCTTTGCGGCAGCACCGGCCGCAGGCCCGCCATCGGCTCCGCAGCCGCCCGCCGCGCCGGAAACGCCGCCGGAAGGATCGTTGCGCTCGGACAACCCCGGGGGGTAGGCGAAGGGCCACAATGGGGGCAGGAGGTGACCATGAACTCCCGCACCCGCCTGACCTTCATCGCGGCCCTCGCCGCCGCGGCCTGCTCCGCTGCCCTCGCCCAGGCGCCCCTCGTGGGGGATGCCTCGCGAGGCAAGAGCCTGTTCGACAAGCGCTGCACGACCTGCCACGTGAATACCGAGATGGGTCCGCACTACCGCGGCCTCATCGGGCGCAAGGCGGGCACGGTGCCGGGCTTCGACTACTCCCGCGCGCTGCAGGAAAAGGGCGTGGTGTGGAGCGAGGAGGCGCTCGATCGCTGGCTCACGAACCCGGACGCCTTCGTGCCCGGCAACCTGATGGGCTTTCGCATCCGCGACCCGCAGGAGCGCGCGGACATCATCGCGTACCTCAAGACCCGCGTCTGAGCGACGCGGGTCCCGCCGCGATCAGGGTTTCTTAACCAGCTCCGCGCGCAGGTCCTTCACCGTCTTGAAGGGCCCGGCCAGCTTCGTCGCGCCGAAGCTGAGCGTGGCGTGGTTGCCCTTCTTCTCGCCGGCCCCGAGGCGATAGGCCGTGAAGCCCGCGAGGGCCATGCCGTCGTCCAGCCAGCGCTCGCGCGCCTTGCCGCCCAGCGTGCCGGCCAGCCCGAACTTCACGCGCTCGCCGGCCTTGGCGCCCGCCGTCTCCAGCGTGAGGTCGTAGGCGAGCGTTTGCGCATCCTTGCGCGTCACCTTGCCCGTCACGGCCCAGGGCGGATCGAACTTGAGGTTCAGGCTCGGCGTGAAGGCGACCAGGGGGCGCTGCGTCTCCTTCAGGTTCACCGCCTGGGTGCCGGTCACGCCCTCGGGCCCGTTGGGCAGGGCGTCGGTGAGGATCTTCGTGAGCAGGCGCAGGTGCACCACGGCGCCGTCGAGCGGATCGATCTCGAAGCCCTTTTCCGGCACGAAGCCCTTCACCGCGATGCCGGCGCCGGCCACGAGCAGCAGCGTGCCCTTGGTGCGGCCCTTGGCGGCGGGCGTGTCGAGTTCCACCTGGATGTCCGCCGGATCGTCGAAGGTGCGGATGCGCCAGGTGCCCGTGTCGCCCTTGGGCGGCACCTTCAGCGTGAGCACGATCTCCGGCACCTTGCCCCAGGGGGAGGCGGGCGCCGAGTGCGGGTTGGCGGCCGGGGCGTTGGCCGGCAGCGGGGGCGCCTTGGCGGGGGCCTGGGCGAGGGCGAGGGCGGGCGCCGCGAGGGCGGCCGCGAGGAGCAGTCGGGTCGGGTTCATGGGCAGGCATTGTGCCCGGGGCCGGGGCACCCCGGGCGATTTCGGTCAAATCCGCGGGCGAATGCCCCGGGGACGAAAGGCTCACTCCTCCCAGCGGAAGCGGGCCACCGCGAGGACCGCGAAGACCGCGCTGAAGGCGAGCAGGATGCCCGCGGGCGCCAAGGCCGCCTCGAAGGGCAGGCCCCGCCAGGTCATGCCCTCCAGCCCGTCGATGGCCCAGCGGGTGGGAATGGCGAGGGTCATCGATTGCAGCCATTCCGGGAAGACGAAGGTCGGCACCCACGCCCCGCCCAGCATCACGAGAAGCAATGTCGCCACCACCGCGAGGCCCCGCGTGGCCTCGGGCGTGCCGCCGATCGCCGCGATGAGCAGGCCGAAGGTGGCGGTGAAGAAGGCGAAGGCGACGGCCACCAGCGCGAAGCCCGCGAGGCTGCCTTCGATCCGCACGCCGAAGAAGGCGAGGGCCGCGGCGTAGATGCCCGCGAGCAGCGCGACCGCGATCACCGCCCCGGAGAAGACCCGGCTGCCGAGCACCGTGCCCTTGGTGAGCGGCGCAGCCCGGAGCCGCTTCCACAGCCCCTGCCGCCGCTGCAGCAGCAGGGCCATGCCCAGCTCGATGCCCATGAACAGGATGAACTGCACCGCCATGCCCGCGAAGGAGTGGGCGTACGCGTTGTAGCGCTTGTCCTTGCCGCTCGTCACTTCGATTTCCTTCGTGGCGAAGGGCATCGTCATGAAACCCGCGCCGAGGGCATTGGCGTTGCCGCCCGAGGCTTCCGGTGGGCGCTTCTGCACGCGCTCGATGCTGTCGAAGAGCGATTCGAGGTCCTTCTTCCAGCCCGCGTCGACGCCGCCCGACTCGGCCAGCGACTTGCGGGCCTCCGCGATCGCCGCGCCGCCCTGCTCCGGGCCCATGGCCGCGGCGGAGATCGCCTGCATGCCGTGCTGCGCGAGCAGGCCCTTCACGAGGGAGAGCGTCACGGCCTGCGACGGATCGAAGTGCACGCGCACCTCCGGCTTCGCGCCGCCGGGGCGGAACATGCCCTTGGCGGCCGAATCGCCGAAGCCTTCGGGCAGCACGATCGCCGCGCGGGCCTTGCCGCTGCGCACGAGCGCCACGCCCTCGTCCTCGGCCACTTCCTTCACCTCGAAGGCGCCGTCGGCCTTGAGGTTGTCCACGATGCGCTTCGAGACCGCGCCGGCGTCCTGGTTCACGATCGCGACGGGCACCTTCGACGGCTTCTTCGGCGCGCCGCCCAGCACGGCGCCGAAGAACGCGGCGATGAAGATCGGCGCGGCCAGCGTGACGGCCAGCGCCTTCCTGTTGGAGAAGTACAGCGTGATCTCGGTGCGGGCGAGGGCGAGGAGCGCGTTCATTCGCCGTCCCTCAGCGCGCGGCCCGTGAGGTGCAGGAACACGTCCTCGAGCGTTGCGCCCGTCTCGCCCTTCACGGCGATGCCCCGGGCCGCGAACTCGGCCACGAGGGCCTCGTCCACGGGCCCCTCAATTTCCAGCCGGCGCACGGGCTTCGGGGGCAGCTGGCGCTTGAGCTCCGCGGAGGTGCCGGCGGCCACGACCTTGCCGTGGTCCACGATCACCACCCGGTCGCACAGGCGCTCGACCTCCTCGAGGTAATGCGTCGTGTAGACCAGGGCCTTGCCCCTCGCGCGCAGCTGCTCGAGGTTCTCGAAGATCGCGTTGCGGCTCTGGGGATCGACGCCCGCGGTGGGCTCGTCGAGGATGAGCACCTCCGGATCGTGGACGAGCGCGCAGGCGATGTTGAGCCGCCGTTTCATGCCGCCGGAGAACGTGGCGGGCTTGGCCTTTGCCCGGTCCGCGAGTCCCACGAGGGCGAGGGCGGCGCCCGCCTGGGCCTCGAGCCGCGCGCCGCCGATGCCGTACAGGCGCCCGAAGAGCCGCAGGTTGTCCAGCGCCGGCAGGTCCTCGAACAGGGAGATGTCCTGGGGCACCAGGCCGATGCGGCGCTTGGCCGGGCTCGCGTCGCCTTCGACGGAGTCGCCGCCCAGGGTCACGGTGCCGCGGTCGGGTTTCGCGATGCCGCACAGCATCGAGACCGTGGTGCTCTTGCCCGCGCCATTGGGCCCGAGCAGGCCCACGATCTCGCCGGGCGCGGCCGAGAAGCTCACGCCCGCCACGGCCGCGGTCGCGCCGTAGGATTTGAAGAGGTCCGTCGCCTGGAGCATGTCGCCTCCGCCGTGGTTTCAGTGGCGGCGAGACTAGCAGCGGAGCGCGGCGGCCGTCAGCGGGGCATGCGACGGGCCGCCGGATGGCGGGACGAACGGCGGCGGGTTGGCGCGAACGGCGATCCCGCGGGCCACGGCCGCCGGCGGCGAGGAGACGGGCGCCGCCGGCGGACCGCGGACCCTACTTCAGGAGCGGTGCGGTCTCCAGGTGGAAACCCAGGGACCAGTAGTTCTCTTCCTTCTGCCCGCCGGATCGCTTCACGTAGGTGAGGTCCACGGACAGGTGCTCGTCGATCACCGTGTACACGCCGCCCAGGCGCATCCACGGGTTGCGGCTGTTCTCGCCGAAGACCTCGCCCACGGCGGCGAAGCGTTCGGTGATGGGCTTTTCGAACGCGACGCCCCAGAGCGTCACGTTCCTGCCCTCGTCCCGGGCGCGGGTGCCGCCCAGGTTCAGGTGCACCACCCAGCGCGTGTCCTTGTCGGCGCCGATGCCGAAGCTCACGGGCACGATGAAATACGGGTCGCCCCAGCCGGTCTTTTCCTCCCGCAGGCGGTCGCGGGAGATGCCGGCCACGAAGCCCACGCCCCAGTCGCCGTCGTCGATCGACTTGAAGGCGTGCTTCAACTGGAAGAACTGCCCGGCGGTGCGGGAGGTGTGCTCGGCGCGCGTGTTCTGCCAGCCGAACTGGGCCTCGACGCCGAAGGCCGCGCAGGCCGGCACGAAGAAGTAGTCCGACGTGTTGCCCCGGTAGCGGTCCACCCAGGATTCGAGCTGGCAGGACCAGTCCCCGAGGGTGGTGGCGTCTTCGGTGTTGAGGGGGCGCCCGGCCTGGGCGGGCAGGGCGGCGGCCGCGGCGACGGCGGCGAAGGCGAGCGGGGCGGCGATCTTTTTCATGGTCGTCCGGAGGGCGTGGAGGGAAAGGGACCGCCACCGGCTTCGCGGTGGCGGGTTACCTCATTATCGGCCCGGCGGAGCCGGCCCTGAATCCCCCGAGGGGGGGAAAGGCCGCCTATTACGTGCGATTGGCCGGGCAGGTGTTCAGGCCGATGAGCGGGTAGAACGGGCAGAAGCCCATCAGTCCCGTGGCGAGGGGCACGAGGCCGATCAGGCCCCAGAAGCGGTTCGGGCCTTCGGCGAGGGCGAAGAAGGCGAGCAGGGCGACGCCGCCCGCGATGCGAAGGATCTTGTCGATGCCGCCGACGTTGGCTTTCATGGGGATCTCCTTGGTGGGGTCGTTGGGGTGACTGACGGCCCGAAGTCTGGGGATCCCGGCCCCCGGCGTCTGTGACCGCGGTTACACAGGCCTCGCGCGGCCGGCGGCGAGGTCCGCGAGGCCCGCGGCATCGGCCACCTCCACCCGGCCCCGGGCGAGGCGCACCAGGCCCCGGTCCTCGAAATCCCCCAGCAGGCGGCTCACGATCTCCCGCACGCTGCCCAGCTCCTCGGCGAGGTCCTGGTGCCTCGCCTCGATGACGGGGCCGCGCGCGGCGAGCAGGGCCGCGAGCCGTTCGTCCAGGCGGCGGAAGGCTACCTCCTCCACGCGCACCATCAGCTCCCCGAGGCGCTCGCCGAACAGGGCGTGCACGAAGTCGCGGAAGGCGCCGCTGCCGGCCATCAGCGCGTCGAAGGTCTCGCGGCCGATGGCCACCAGCGTGACCTCGCCCTCGGCGATGCCGGTGGCCGAATAGTCGCGCCGGCCCAGCAGGCAGCTCGTGGTGATGAGGCAGCTCTCGCCCGGTTCGACGCGGTAAAGGACGATCTCGCGGCCGTTCGCGGCGAGCTTGGCGACCTTCACGCGGCCGGCCACGACGAAGGGGAAGGCGCCGCAGGGCACGCGCTCGTCGAAGATCCGCGAGCCGGCCGGGACCGTCATCACGCGGGCCTCGGCGTCGAAGCGCGCCGACAGCGCCGGCGGCAGCGCGGCGAGGACGGAAAAGCGTTGCCTCGCGAGCGCGAGGGCTTCGGCGGGGGAAGCGGCCACCGTCAGTTGCCGGCGCTCGCGCGCCCCATGGCCTCCAGCAGCGGGTTGGTCGCGGACCGCGAGCGCATCTGCGGGATCCAGTCGGCCGGCACGGCGAAATTCAGGTTCTGGCCCGTGCGGTGCTGGAAGGTGACGATGCCCACGAGATTGCCGTAGGCGTCGAAGAGGCCGCCGCCCGAGGAGCCCGGCGAGATGGGCGCGGTGGTCTGCACGATGCGGCCCTGGGGCAGGTCCCGCAGCGACGAGACGATGCCGTCGCTGATCGTGAGGTCCATGCCCTGGGGCGAGCCGATGGCGAAGACCTTCTGGCCGGTCTTGAGCGAATCGACGGTGCCGAGCTTCACCGCGGGCGCATTGAGCCCCGGCACGCTCAGGCGGCACAGGTCGTATTCCTCGTCGGCGACCTCGACGCTGGCGGAGTACTGCTCGGCCCCCAACTTGACGGCGATGGAGCCGCCCACGCTCGTCACGTGGCAGTTGGTGACGATGGTGCCGCGGTCCGTGACCACGCCGCTGCCGATGCCGACGGCGCGGCCCGACATGTCGTGCACCGTGATGCGGGCGATGGACTTCGACAGTTCCGCGAAGAGCTCCTCGCCGGTGCGGGCGACGGCGGGGGTCGCCATCACGGCGCCGGGGCTGCCCGTGCCGGCCGTCTCGACGGGCGGGCGCAGCTCGCGCTGGGCGACGATGCGGGGCGCGGGCGGATCCTTGGGCCGCATGGCGTACCAGCCCACCAGGATCACCACCAGCACGGCGCCCGTGATGCCCCACTTGCTCTGCCACACGGGGGGCTTCTCGGTCTCGTCCTCCAGGGGCAGGTCGGTGCCCGAGGCGACGGCGGCCTTGGCGGCCTCGCGCTCGGCCATGGTCACGAGCTTGGCGTCGTAGGCCGCGCGCTCGTTGGGCATGCAGAGCACGTGATAGGCCTCGTGGACGAGGTTGGCCTCGTTCGGGTCGGCCCCCGGGTCGCGCTTCATCGCCTCGACGCGGGCCTTGTAGGCGAGGCCGATGTCGATGGCGCCGGCATCCCGCGGAACGCCGAGGATGTCGTAGAGCGTGCGCTTCTTCGGGGGCGAAGGGGGCGTGGCCATGCCCCATGATCGCGGATTTGGGAGGGGGGAGGCAAATCGACCTGAAGCCGACCGTTCGGGTATCGTGACCGCGAGCCCCGACCGGGAGGCGATGGGGCGATCCCTTGGCGTTCCTTGGGGACGCGGCCGTCGGAAGGGCATCGGGCGGAAGCGCCGGTGCCAGGTGGGAAGATGAATCGGGGCCAGTCGTGTGTTGACTGGCCCCGATTCGACGGGCCCCACTCGACGGCCACGATTGCGGCCCTCAGGAACGCCAAGGGATCGCCCCATCGCCTCCCTACCGCCACCAAGGAAACCCGATGCCGAAACCTGTATGCCTGTCCTCGACTTCAATGGCCGCCGCAACGCTCCTCTCGCTGGCGCTCGCCGCCCCCGCCTTCGCCCTCGACCTCCAGGCCCACCGCGGCGGCCGGGGCCTCGCGCCGGAAAACACGCTGCCCGCCTTCGCGAAGGCCCTCACGCTGGGCGTGACGACGCTCGAGCTGGACACGGGCATCACGAAGGACGGCGTGGTGGTGGTGGGCCACGATCCTTCGCTCAATCCCGACATCGTGCGCGGGCCCGAAGGCAAGTGGCTGGAGAAGCGCGGCGCGGCGATCCGGGAACTCACCTATGCGGAGCTCGCGAAGTACGACGTGGGGCGCTTGAGGCCCGAGAGCACGTACGCGAAACGCTATCCCCAGCAGGTGCCGGTGGACGGCACGCCGATGCCGCGGCTCGCGGATCTCTTCGCGCTGGTGAAGAAGAGCGGCAACACGGCGGTGCGGTTCAACATCGAGACCAAGCTCTCGCCGAAGAACCCGGACGAGACGCTCGCGCCGGAGCCCTTCGCGAAGGCCTTGCTCGCGGCGGTGAAGGCGGGCGGCATGGAGGGGCGCGTGGCGATCCAGTCCTTCGACTGGCGCACGCTTCAGGTGGTGCAGAAGGAGGCGCCGGCGATCCCCACGGTGTACCTCACGGCCCAGCAGAAGTGGCTGGACAACATCGGCGCGATCGCGGGCGACCGCAAGGCGGCGGGCTATCTCGATGCGCCGTCGGACTGGACGGCGGGCTTCCAGCTGAAGGCGCTGGGCTCGATCCCGAAGATGGTGAAGGCCGCGGGCGGCAAGGTGTGGTCGCCCTACTTCGGCGACCTGGACGCGCAGGCCCGCGAGGAGGCGAAGGCCCTCGGCCTGCAGGTGGTGGTGTGGACGGTGAACGACGCGCCCAACATGGAGAAGATGATCGACCTGGGCGTGGACGGCATCATCACGGACCGGCCGGACCTGCTGCGCGAGGTGATGGCGAAGCGGGGGATGCCGCTGCCTGCCGCGACGCCCGTGACGCCCTAGCCGGGCGCCGCCGCGACGCCGGTGACGCTCCGGGTCAGGCGACGCCGAAGGCGAAGGCGTCCATGCCCAGGGACCCGAGGTCGTAGCCCAGGTCGATGCGCCGCGCGGGAAAGCCGCCGGCGCCCATCGCGACGAAGAACGGCAGGAAGTGCTCCGGCGTCGGGTGCGCGCGGCGGGGCTGGGGCGCGAGGCGCTCCCAGTCCGCCAGCGACGGGGCGTCGTGCGCATCGACCCGAGCGGCCACCCACGAGCCGAAGTCCCGCGCCCACTCCATCGCGCGCCCGCCCGTGGCGTGCCAATCGAGTTCCCGCAGGTTGTGCACGAGGCCGCCGCTCGCGAGCACCAGCACGCCTTCGTCCCGGAGCGGGGCGAGGGCACGGCCCAGCGCGACGTGATGGGCGGCATCGCGCCCCGATTGCACGGAGAGCTGGATCGTGGGCACGTCGGCGCGGGGAAAGGCGAACTTCATCGGCACCCACGCGCCGTGGTCGATGCCGCGGGAAGGGTCGGATTCGGTCGCAAAGCCCGCGCCCGCGAGCAGGGTCGTCACGCGCTCGGCGATTTCCGGGGCTCCCGGCGGCTCGTAGCGCACGTGGTAGAGCGGCTGCGGAAAGCCGTAGAAATCGTGGATGGTGGAAAGACGCAACCCCGAGGTGACGGCGGGCACGGTCGTATCCCAGTGCGCCGAGACGGCCACCACCGCCTTGGGCGCGAGCCCTTCGGCCAGCCGCGACCACGCCCGCGTGACGGGCGTGTCTTCCAGCGCCAGCGTCGGCGCACCGTGGGAAACGAAAAAGGCCGGCAGCGTCATGGAAATTCCGTGTCAGGAAATCGGGGAAAATTGGGGTCAGGTACGAAAAGGTGCCTGACCCCGATTTATTCAATGGTGCCTGACCCCGAGTGAATCAAGCCGCGGCCACCGCCGCGCGGCCGCGGCGCTCGTTCACCGGCGCGAGGAAAGCGAGGGCGGCGAGGAAGAAGCCGCCCGTCACGAGGATGGCGAGCCGGTGGTTGCCGCCCGTCGCCCAGGTGACGGCGCCGTAGGTGACGGGCCCGAGGATGGAGGCGAGCCGCGTCGCGACGCCCCAGAGCCCGAAGAATTCCCCGCTGCGATCGGGCGGGGAGAAGTAGGCCACGAGCGCGCGCCCCGCCGATTGCGACGAGCCCATCGCGAGCCCGGCGAGGTTGGCCGCCACCCAGAAGAGCGCGGGCGTCGTCGCCGCCCAGGCGACCAGCACCATCGCGACCCACGCCCACAGCGTGAGGCGAAGGGCCGCCACCTTGCCGATGCGGTCCTGCGCGTAGCCGAAGCCGAAGGCGCCGATGGCCGCCGTCACGTTCACCGCGCCGATGAGCAGGATGGTGTCCTTCGTCTTGAAGCCCATCACCTGCTCGGCGTAGATGGCCGCGAGCGCGATCACCGTCGCGACGCCGGCCTGGTAGAACGTGCCGCACGCGAAGACCGCGAGCAGGTCCCGGTAGGACGCCGCCTCCCGCGCCGTGCGGGCGAGACGCGCGAGGGCGTGGGACGACCGCTCCGACGCCGGCACGGGCACCGCGCGCTCCTTGAGCAGCAGGAACGTCGCGAGGCTCGCGAGCGCGAAGAGGCCCGCGGTGATGAGCATCGTGCCCGGCACCGCCGCCGCCGTGCCCGACCCGCGCGACTCGGCCGTGAGCACCCACGCGAGGCAAAGGGCCAGCGTAAGGAGCCCGCCCGCATAGCCCAGGCTCCAGCCCCAGCCGGAGACCTTGCCCATCGCCTCGGGCCGCGCGATCTCCGGCAGGAAGGCCGCCGTGAGATTCTCGCCGAGGGAATAGGCGACGTTCGAGACGATGAGGAACGCGACCGCGATCCCCACGTCCCCCGGACCCGCGAGCGAGAGGCCCGCCGTGCCCGCGATGCAGCCCACGGTCGAGAAGGCGAGGGCGCGCTTCTTCGCGGCGTGCGCGTCGCACCACGCGCCCACGAAGGGCCCGGCCACCATCACGATGCCGTAGGAGACGCCCAGCGCGAGCGTCCACGCGAAGGTGGCCCAGTCGGCCCCGCGCGCGACGGTGGCGACGAAATACGCGTTGAACACGGCCGTGAGCACGACCGTGGTGTAGCCGGAGTTGGCGAAGTCGTACATCGCCCAGCCGAAGGCCTCCCGCCGGCGCACGCCGGGGCGGAGGGCGCCCGGGCCGGGCATCAACGGGCCTGGCCCCCGGCGACCTTCTTCGGCGCGGGCTTCGGCGCGGCGGCGAGGATCGCCTCGGCCGCCTCGAGGGCGCGGTCGCGTTGGGCGACGAGGTCCGCCACGGCGATGTCCACCGCCTTGTCCGGCACCACGCCCTTGCCCTCGACGCGCTGGCCGTCCGGGAAGAGGAAGCCCATCTCGCTGTAGGCGAGCTTGCCGCCGCCGGGCACGGTCGCGTAGCCCATGAAGCCCAGCAGGCACCCGCAGGTGGTCTCGCCCACGATCGTCGCGCGCTTCTGGCTCTGCATCGCGGCGGAGAACATCTCGCTCGCGCTGCCGCTGTCGCGGTTCACCAGCACGACCACGGGACCGTCGTGGAGCCCGGTGCCCTCGACTTTCTGCTCGAGCTTGATCACGTCGACGAACGCGAGCGTGATGGGCTTGCCCGTGCGCGTGAGGGTCTTGCCGAGCACCCGCTCGTCGTCCTTCGGGAAGAACTGGCTCGCGACGTTGCGCACCATGAGCCCCGAGCCTCCCGGGTTGCCCCGCAGGTCGATCACGAGGCCCGGCGCGTCCTTGTGGGCGGCGATCGCGGCGATCATCGCGCCTTGCAGGTTCTGGGACCAGGCGGTGAGGCGCACGTAGCCGAAGCCCGAGGGCAGCCGGCGATGGGTGACCCGCGGCGGGTTGGCGAGGCGGGTGCGCTTGAGCTTCGCCGCGAGGGGCGTGCCGTCGCCGCGCGCGAAGACGAGGCTTGCGGTCGAATCGGGATCGCCCCCCACGAGGCGTCGCGAGGCGGCCACGTGCTTCGCGTGGTCCGTGGAGCTGTCGCGCGATTCGGCCAGGAGCTTGCCGTAGGCGGCCCGGGCGGGCTCGCCTTCCACCTGCTCGATCGTCATGCCCGGCCGCACGCCGGCCCACCAGGCTTCCGATTCGGGATTGACGGAGACCACCACGAGCCGGTCGCCCAGCAGCCGGAATCCGAAGCCCAGGCTCACCACTTGCTGGCGCTCGATCTGCTCGGCGCGCTGGGGCGATTCGACGCGGGTGTGGGCATCGCGAAGCTCGCCGGTCATCCGGTCGAGCAGGTCCCAGAAGGCCTTGTCGTCGGATGCGCCGAGCACGCGGGGCCGCCAGCGCTCCCCGGCCGCCTTCCAGTCGACGCCGTTCAACTTCGGGTCGTAGTAGCGGTCCGCGATGGTCTGCCAGACGAAGTCGAAGGCCTCCTGGCGCGTCGCGGCATCCAGCGGCCCGGCGGGCGAGGGCACGGGCACGTGGGCCGGCTGGCCGGCGGGCGAGAAATTGCGGGTGACGATGCCGTTGGGATCGATCACGGCGCAGCCGGAGGCCGCGGCGAGGACGGCGAGGCAGGCGGCGAGCCGGGCGGGGCGGGGAAGCATGGGCGCGATCCGGAAATGTGATGACAGGAAGGGGGCCATTGGGGCTAGACTGGCGCCGCCGGCAACGGACCGGCCGAGGATAACCGATAACCATGCGTGCGGCGCCCGCCCTTCTTGCCGG
>ERZ761602.890-NODE-890-length-58937-cov-8.767195_pt1 | contig 58937 bp, 61 predicted proteins | sample MGYA00512165_ERZ761602 | MGnify/ENA primary metagenome ERZ761602 (study PRJEB28899, sample SAMN02445085) | bioreactor sludge metagenome | biome: EBPR sludge; isolation source: Thorneside wastewater treatment plant | place: Australia: Brisbane, Thorneside Wastewater... | reverse complement strand
CTCTAGGGGAGGGGGAGCAACTCACTCTCGGGGGAGAGGGTTCAAACACAAGCGCTCCATGGTGTGCGCGCCCCGGCTCCAGCGCAGGAAGGGCGGGTCGATCGTCTGCCCCCCCAGCCGCGCCCGCACCTCGCGCAGGACAAAACGGGTGATCGAGGGCAGGTCCAGCGCGTCGGCCTCGTCCAGCGGGAACCATTTGGTGTGGAGAAGCTCCTCCCCGGCCTCGGGAACGTCATGCGCAAGGACCGCCTCGGCGTGCGCCAGAAAGAAGCGCGCGTCAAAACGCCGGGGCCGATTGGGCGGGGTAATCGCCCGCGCCACGAAAGCGAGCTGGGAAAGGTCCGGCCCCTCCGCCCCGCCGACGTGCAGACCCGCTTCCTCCCGCGTTTCCCGAACGGCGGCCAGCGCAAACGCCCGTGGCCGCCGGCGCACGACCCCGCCGCGCTTCAGCAGCGCCTCGGTTTCGGGCGCGAGCTCGCGGGCCGCAGGGAGCTTCGCATCGCCTGGATCGACCCTGCCGCCAGGAAAGACCCACTTGTCCGGCATGAACACGTGGCCCCTGGCCCGCTGGCCCATCATGACTTCGCACCCGTTCCGAACCAGGATCAGCGTCGCCGCGTCACGCGGCTTCTGCCCCTTCGGCTTGTCGCCCCCCGGCGGGTCGAAGGGCTTTTCGTCTTCATTGAGTTTGAACTCGTTGGCGCTCATGCCGGCCTTCTACCACAGCTCACGGCGGAGCTTGGAACCCCCAGGCGACGCGCCTATCGTCGCGCGGTCAAGGGGAGCATCACAATGGCGCGCAAGAAACCGGGCGAGGGACAGACGGCGCTTGTAACCGGCGCGTCCATGGGGATCGGCGTGGACCTCGCCGAATGCTTCGCGCGCGAAGGCTACAATCTCATCCTCTCCGCCAGAAGCGCGGGTCCGCTCCAAGACGTGGCGAGCCGGCTTTCCGCCGCCCATGGGGTCACCGCCACCGCCGTCGTTCAAGACCTCGGCGCCATTGGCGGCGGATCAGCCTTGGCGCAGGCGATCGCGCAACGCGGCTTGAGCGTCGACGTTCTCGTCAACAACGCCGGCTACGGCCACGCCGGCGCGCTGACATCATCCGATTTGCAGACGCAGCTTGGCATGATCGATCTCAACGTGCGCGCGCTGGTCGAGCTGACTTATCTGTACTGGGATCGCATGCTCGCGAACAGACGCGGCGGCGTGCTCAACGTCGCCTCGACGGCGGCGTTCCAACCGGGGCCGCTGATGGCGAACTATTACGCGTCGAAGGCTTACGTGCTCTCATTCTCCGAAGCGCTGTGGGAAGAGTCACGCGGCACGGGCGTGCATGTGAGTTGCCTCTGCCCTGGACCCACCGTCTCGAAGTTTCGCGAACGCGCGGGCACCGGCAAGACGCGCCTTGCCAAGAACGCTGGCGCCGCGATGGCCTCGGCGCCCGTCGCGCGCATGGGCTATCAGGGCTGGAAGCGCAACAAGCGCGTCGTCGTGACCGGCGCCTCCAATCAATTCATCGCCGGGTTCGGCAAGTTCATCCCGCGTACGACGCTTCTGCGCATGGTGCGCAATCTGCAATCGCCGGCTTAGTCTACGGAGCGCACCCCATGAGCCTGCACGGCGCTTACGACGACGACAATTTGTTCGCCAAAATCCTGCGCGGTGACATTCCGTGCGTGCGGGTGTTCGAGGACGAGGCGGTGTTGTCGTTCATGGACATTTTTCCGCAATCGCGCGGCCACACGCTCGTCGTGCCCAAGAACGTGCGCGCGCGCAATTTCCTCGAACTGCCCGCCGACCGCATCGCCCCACTGATGGAGCGCGTGCAGCGCTTGGCGATCGCGGTTGAGCGAGCGCTCAAGCCCGACGGCGTGGTGATCACGCAATTTAACGGCGCGCCCGCAGGGCAGACCATCTTCCATCTGCACTTCCACATTATCCCGCGTTACGAGGGCGCGGGCCTCGCCGGACACGGGCATGGGGCCAAAGCCGACATGGCGGAGCTGCAGCAGATCGCCGCGCAGATTTCACAGGCGATTTAGCGTGTAGCCAGTTCCCGCAGCGCCGCCGTCAGCGCTGGGTCCGCGCCGCTTGCGTCGGGCGCGTCGGCGTTGGGCAGCAGAACGGGAGGCGTAAACGCTTCGCGAGGCGCGCCGTTCACGTGGTAGAGCCGTTCAGCTGGAAGTTTCAGCGCGATGCCGCTGCTCGGCAGCGGAAAATCATACACAGCGCCGAGCAACCCGGCCATGCGGGTCCCGATCACGCGCGCGCCGATCGCGTCAAAACCCAGCGCCATGCCTTCGCCCATGGACCCCGTCCATCGGCTCACCAACACAAACACTGCGCCGCCATAGCGCGCGCCGCGGGGCGACACCTCTTCAAGCCACGTACGCGGCGGACCGCCATCGCGCGCCTCCTGTGGAAGTTCGTGCCGTTGATACGGCGTCCGTCGGTCGACAAACCACCCCAGTACCGCCCGCGCGACGCGCGTGTTGCCGCCGCTGGCGGTGTCGCGCAAGTCGATGATGACGGCCCCCTCGCCTGGCCCTCCGCGCATGAAGGCGTCGAACGCCTCGATCGTGGCGTCGTCCCCCAAACTATCGTTGAAGCGCACGTGCGCAACGCCCGGCGCTGGCAACTGCACCGTGAGCGCGCCCTCGGCGCGCGCAACGCCTTGCGCGTAGAGGTTGGGCAGTGCGAGCCGCCGCCGCACGCCGTTATGCGTCGCGCTGAGCTGGCGTATGCGATCGCGTCGCCCCGCGGCGAGCACGCGTGCGCATGCGGCGCGCTGCGCGGGAGAGAGATCGCCAACCGGCGCTTCGATGAAGCGCTCGATGGCGCGCGAAACAGGCTCGCCCTCCACCAGAACCAAAAAATCGCCTGGCCTTATCCCAGCGGCGGCGGCGGGCGAACCGGCGCGCACATCCTCGATAACGTAGCGCCCGCGCGCATTGGTCTCGATCCACATGTCGGCGAAGCTCGGCACGAGCCCGTAAGAATTCGCGCGCGAAGAGTTGAGAATGGCGTGGTGATCGAACAACGCCGCAAGCGCCCGCTCGCCAAAGCTCACCAGTTCGCCAGCCGTCGAGACACGCGCCGCCTCGCCTTCACGCAGCGCGCGCAGGCGTCTCTCGCTGAACCCAGTCAAGCGCTCTTGATAGGCGTAGTTCTCGAACACGAGGTCGATCAACGCACGCGCATCGTCTGACGCCGCCGACGTCTGCGCCCGCGCGGCGTCCTGAAGAAACGGTGCGACGGCGGCGACAGCAGCGAACGCCCGCCGTGACAGTCTCGGCATCACGCCTTTTCCGGACGCTTACCAAAGCTCAGCAGCCCACGCGATTCCTGATGATAGCTGAACTTCAGCTTGTCCTTGTCTTGTGGATCGATGTCGATCTTGACGATGCCGCCGTCCTTGAGCTTGCCGAACAAGAGTTCGTCGGCCATCGGCTTCTTGACGTGCTCTTGGATCACGCGCGCCAGCGGGCGGGCGCCGAAGCTCTCGTCATAACCCTTGATCGCCAGCCAGTCGGCCGCGCGATCGGTGATTTCGATCTGCACGTTGCGCTCGGCAAGTTGCCCTTCGAGTTGGATGATGAACTTCTGCACGACATTGCGCACCACCTCCGGGGCAAGCCCGGCGAAGTGGATGACGGCGTCGAGCCGGTTGCGGAACTCCGGCGTGAACAGCCGCTTGATCGCCTCTTCGTTTTCCTCGTCCTTCTTGCCGCGACCAAAACCGATCCCCTGCCGCGCGGCGTCCGAAGCGCCCGCGTTCGTGGTCATGATCAGAATGACGTTCCGGAAATCGACCTTCTTGCCGTTCGCGTCCGTCAGCGAGCCGTGGTCCATCACCTGCAACAAGATGTTGAACAGGTCGGGGTGCGCTTTTTCGATTTCGTCGAGCAGCAAGACGCAATGCGGATGCTGATCCACGCCGTCTGTCAACAACCCGCCTTGGTCGAAGCCCACATAGCCGGGAGGCGCGCCGATCAACCGGCTTACCGTATGGCGCTCCATGTATTCCGACATGTCGAAGCGAAGCAACTCGATGCCCATGATGTTGGCCAGCGAGCGGGCCACTTCGGTTTTGCCGACGCCGGTTGGACCCGCGAACAAATAGCAGCCGATCGGCTTTTGCGGTTCTCGCAAACCGGCGCGCGACATCTTGATCGCCGCGGCGAGCTGCTCGATGGCGTAGTCTTGGCCGAACACAACGCGCTTGAGATCGGCTGATAGCGACGCCAACATTTCCGCGTCGTTTTTCGACACGGATTTCGGCGGAATGCGCGCCATGCGCGAAACCACCTCCTCCACGTCGGTCACGTCGATGGTCTGCTTTCGCTGCGCCGGCGGCAGCAACATCATCGACGCGCCGGACTCGTCGATCACGTCGATGGCTTTGTCCGGCAACTTACGATCGCCGATATGGCGCGCCGAAAGCTCCACCGCGGCCTTCACGGCGTCGTCGGTGAACTTCACCTTGTGGAATTCCTCGAAATAGGGGCGCAATCCCATCAGAATCTTGATCGCGTCCGGGATCGTCGGCTCGTTGACGTCAATCTTCTGGAAGCGCCGCGCGAGCGCGCGGTCCTTTTCGAAGTGCTGCCGGTACTCCTTGTAGGTCGTCGACCCCATGCAGCGGAGCTGACCCGATTGCAGCGCCGGCTTGAGCAGATTCGAAGCGTCCATCGCGCCGCCTGATGTGGCGCCGGCGCCGATCACGGTGTGAATTTCGTCAATGAAGAGGATCGCCTTGGGGTGGTTCTCGAGCTCCTTCATGACGCTCTTCAAGCGTTCCTCGAAGTCGCCCCGATAACGCGTGCCCGCGAGCAGGGACCCCATGTCGAGCGAGAAGATCGTGGCGTCCGCCAGAACCTCGGGCACCTGCTTCTCGTTGATCTTGCGCGCGAGGCCTTCAGCGATGGCGGTCTTGCCCACGCCCGGATCGCCGACCAGCAGCGGGTTGTTCTTTTGGCGCCGGCAGAGAATTTGGATCGAGCGCATGACCTCGGCTTCCCGGCCGATCAGCGGATCGATCTTGCCCTCCTTGGCCTTCTTGTTGAGGTTCACGCAATAAGCCGCCAACGCCTCTTGGCCTTGTTTGACGACGCGCTCGCCTTCCTCTTCGTTGGCGCCGCGCACGGGGCGCGCCTGCGCCGCACCGGAACGCTTTGGCAGCCCGTGCGCGATGAAGTTCACCGCGTCGTAGCGCGTCATGTCCTGCTCTTGCAGGAAGTACGCGGCGTGGCTCTCCCGCTCAGAGAACAACGCGACGAGCACGTTGGCGCCCGTCACTTCCCGGCCGCCCGATGAATCCACGTGCAGCATCGCGCGTTGCAGAACGCGCTGGAAGCCGGCGGTGGGGCGCGGCTCCTCATGCTCGCGGCGCTCCACGCGAAGGCTGTTCAACTCGTTGTGGAGGTAGGATTCGAGGTTCTGCCGCAGCTTATCGAGATCGACCTTGCATGCATGCATGACGCCCGCGGCGTCTTCATCATCGACCAGCGACAGCAACAAATGCTCAAGCGTCACATACTCGTGTTCGTGGTCGTTCGCGAGCGTGAGCGCGCGCCGGAGCGTCTGTTCAAGCGTGCGTGAGAAAGTCGCCATCCGGCTCTATTCCTTTTCCATCGTACATTGCAGCGGGTGTTCATGCCGCCGCGCGAGATCCAATACCTGGGCGACCTTGGTTTCAGCCACCTCGTAGGTGAACACGCCGCACAGACCCACGCCGTTCTGGTGGACGTGCAACATGATCGTGGTCGCCTCCTCGCGCGACTTCTGAAAGAAGCGCTCAAGCACGTACACGACGAATTCCATCGGCGTGTAGTCGTCATTGAGGAGCAGGACGCGATAGAGCGAGGGCTTTTTGGTGCGCGTGAGCGTCTGCGTGCCGGCGCGCTCGTCCCCCCCGTCTTCGGGGGCGCCATCCTGATCCCACGGCTGCCCACTCATCACGCCACGTCCGCCCGGCCCGACTCGTGGACCGCTCCGCGTGAGACTAGCCCACACGGTGAACAATTTATGGTGCAACTTAGTTTTGGAAAGGGCTTGACGGCGCGCGCTCGCAGCCGTGCGCCGCGAACGAAAACGGGCCCGGCTCGCGCCAGGCCCGTTAATCTCGTTCGCGAAGGCGAAGCGGCGTTTAGCGCGCGTTCGTCTGGATCAACTGACCAACAGCGTTAACGCGCTCGTTGATCGGCTGCATCGTTTCCTTGGCGAGACCCGCCACCAGCTCGGAAACGCCCGTCAGTTCAGCGACATACGCCTCGAAAGACGACTTCGCGTAGGCGTTCTGCTTTTCAACGAACTCCTGCACGCTCTTGGAGGTCATGAGCGACTTCGCCGCCGTCATGTGGTTTTCGAGCGCCTGCTTCTGGAACGCAACCGTGCGGGCCGAGATCGCCTCAAGTCCCTTTTGGGCGGCGGTAGCCGAAGCAAGCCATGCATCGACGTTCTGCTTGCCGAAAGACGAGGCTTCCGACAGCGCCGCCAAGCCGCGGTCAAAATTCTCGCGGACGGCGTCGTTCGACGCGGCGGTCACTTGCTCAAAGGCTTCCGTGGCGGTTTTGGCGGCGCCGCGGGCGGTCTTCGTGGCCATTTCGGTCATATCTCCATAACTCAAGACTGGCTGGCCCGTTGGGGGCCGGGTTCATTCGTGCAGCCTATATGTTATGCTGCACCTGCGAAGTCAAGGCATTTTTGCTGCAATGCAGCATAGTCGGTATGCGCCCTGAATTCATGTGCAATTAACCATAGGTCCGCAGCCTTAGGCTGCATCGGCGACTCGCGCCCGCGTGTTTACCGTGTCACAGAACGTGGACTTAACCGGAGCTAATGAGACTGTAAGCTGCGCGGCACGCAAATTGCCTGAAATTGTCCGTTATTGTGCGGGATCGGATGACGATGAAACCAGCGGGATTTTGGGCGCGTTCTGCGGTCGCCCTCCTCTGCGTGACGGCGGGCGCCGCATGGGCTGGCCAGGCCGCCGCTCAGGACCGGTATGCGGCGATCGTTATGGACGCCCGCACCAACGAGGTCTTGCTCGAGGACCAAGCCGACGAAACGCGGTACCCCGCTTCTCTCACCAAGATGATGACGCTCTACATGCTGTTCGAGGCCATCGAACGCGGCGACGTCAGCATGGGCACGCGCTTCACGGCCTCGCGCAACGCCTCGCGCCAACCGCCATCGCGCCTGGGACTTCGCTGCACCCGGCGCGGCGTGTGCGATTCGATCACGGTTGAGCAAGCCATCAACGCGCTGGTTGTTCAGTCCGCTAACGATGTCGCCACCATGGTCGCCGAGCGCCTGGGCGGCTCCGAGGCGCGTTTCGCGGCGAGCATGACCGCGCGCGCGCGCGAACTTGGTATGTCCGACACCCGTTTCGCCAACGCAAGCGGGCTGCCGGATGATCGCCACCGGACAACCGCGCGTGACCTCGCGACGCTCTCGTTGGCTTTGTGGCGGGACTTTCCACAACACTATCATTATTTCCAGACGCCGAGCTTCGCCTGGCGGCGCGGTTCTGGGCGCAACCACAACCGGCTCCTCGGCCAAGTTGAAGGCGTGGACGGCATCAAGACCGGGTACACGCGGGCGTCGGGCTTCAACCTCGCGACCATGGCGGAACGCAATGGCCGCAGGGTGATCGTTATTGTGCTTGGCGGCGAGAGCGCCGCCGCGCGGGATGCGCAGGTGGCGTACTTGGTTGAAGGCGCCTATCAGGAATTCGCGCGCCGTGACGACCCTACAGCGACGTTGGTCGGACTCACCGGACGCCGCTTGGATGGCGCTGGTCCCGGCGCGACCGCCATTGCGAACGCCGCGCGTCCGCTTCCCCCATCCTCACCGTATGACACCTATCAAGGCATGGTGATGGAGACGCTCTCGTCGGTTCGCGCGCCGCTAGCGCCTGTCGGCCAAGGCGATGAGGGCGACCTAACGGGCTCCACCTCGGAGACCGGAGAAGACGAAGCGCTTCCTCCGGAAGACGCCGAGGAATAACTTAGCGCGATAGCGCCTTTAGTAAGTGATCGCGCGCCGCGGTTAGCGCCGCTGCTGATGCATGGGAGCCGCCGCGGTCGGGATGGGCGCGCGCCATTTTGGATCGATAGGCGCGGCGAATGTCTGCTTCGGTAGCGCCGCGCGCCACACCCAGGACGGTGCGCGCGCGCGCGTCAGCCGGATCCTCCGCGAGCGGCGAGGAGCGACCGGCGCGAACGGAAGGCCAGATCGTCCAGGCGATCAGGGCGGCAGCCGCCAGGCCAAGCGCCGGCCACAGAGCGCCTCTGAGCCCCGCCGCGCCTGCCGCGAGCGCAAACAGCAAGGCCGGCCATCGCGCCAGCAGAAGCCGCCGCCGCGCGCCGCCAACGCGCGCGAGAAACAAGACGGCGAAAGTCGCCGTTAGGATCAGCAATGCCCAGATCATGACGTGAAGAGCCTAGCTGAAGGCGCTCAAAACTTCAGCGGTTCGCCATCTAAACCGGGCAGCTTCAAGGTGACGAAGAGATCGCGCAATTCCTGGCGCGCCGCGATGTGGGCCATCTTCAGCCCGCCGTCTGCGTTTCCGCCGTCCACATCCAACATCGTGAGCCCTTGCGGGAAAAGCTCGCGGTAGATCACCCGCTCCGAAAGCCCCGGGGCCAAGCGAAAGCCAATCCGTTGGGAGAGCGTCTTGAGGGCGTCGCCCACGCGTTGCTTGTTCTTCGCCTCGATGCGGCTCGCGGACGTGCGATTGCGCAACACGACCCAGTCGATGGGCGTTTTCGCCGAGAGCGCCTTTCGCTTACGGCTCTCCCAGACCATCTCGCTGTAAATCGATGGTCGGACGATTTCCGGATTGTTCGGATCGATATCGCCCAAGAGGTCGAAATCGACAAAGCTGTCATTGAGCGGCGTGATTAAGGTGTCGGCATGCGCGTGGGCGAGCCGCGCGAGGAAGGAATCGCCGCCCGGGCAATCGACAACGATGAAGTCGCACGTCTCCGAAAGGCGCCGGAGCGCCACTCCGAACGCCGCGCCTTCTTCCGCTTCAGCGACATCCAAGGACCGCTGCGCGCTCTCCTGCATGTCGAGCACTTGCGGCGCTGGTATCGTCGACCCGCGCGCCGCGATCCAGCGGCCACGGTTTTCGATATAGCGCATGAGCGAGCGCTGCCGGACATCCAGATCCAGCGCGCCAGTGCGCTGCCCCATCCGCATCAGGGCGACGACCAGATGCATGGCGACGGTGGACTTGCCGGCCCCGCCTTTTTGATTGCCTACCACGATAACGTGCGCCCGGCGGGGGCGCGGTTCGGCGTCAACGGCATAGGCCACGCTCATGCCCCGCCCCCGTGCGAACGGACGCGCGCGCGCAAACCCGCCAGAAACGGCACGCTCAAAACCATCGATCCGACCCTCTCTGACCCGGGTTAAGACGTTCTTAATCGCCTTGACGCGCGCCTCGGTCCGGGGGATGCGGCAAGCCATGACGTCGCCGCTTCCCGTCGTGCGCAGCACGCTCGCTTTACGCCAACAGGTCGCCGCGTGGCGCGCAGCGGGTTTGAGCATCGGCTTCGTGCCGACGATGGGCGCGCTCCACGAAGGCCACCTCTCCCTGGTGTGCGCGGCCAAAGAGCGCTGCCAACGGGTTGTCGCCAGCCTCTTCGTGAACCCCCGGCAATTTGCGCCGCACGAAGACTTCGAACGGTATCCCCGCGATGAGGCGGGCGATTCAGCATTGCTGGCGAGCGCGGGCTGCGACCTGCTTTACGCGCCGGAACGCGCGGCCATGTACCCCGATGGCTTCGCCACCAATGTCATCGTCGCCGATGTCTCGGCGCCGCTCGAAGGAGAGTTCCGGCCGCATTTCTTCGGCGGCGTCGCGACAGTGGTGACGAAGCTATTGATGCAGGCGCTCCCCGACACCGCGTTTTTTGGCGAGAAAGACTACCAACAATTGCTGGTCATCAAACGCCTGGCGCGCGACCTGGACATTCCGGTTGAGATCGTGGGCTGCCCGACAATCCGCGAAGCGGACGGTTTGGCGATGTCGTCGCGCAACGCCTATCTCAGCGCCGACGAACGCCGGATCGCAGCGCGGCTCAATATGGTTTTGCACGACGCCATCAAGGCGATGCGCGCGGGCGCCGCCGCCGAGGCGGCGGAGCGCGAAGCGGAGAGCCACTTGATCGCGGCGGGATTTTCGGGCGTCGATTATGTCGCCGTGCGCGACGCCGCGACGCTCGGCCCGCTTCGCGATCTGAACACGCCTGCCCGCATCCTGGCGGCCGCCTGGCTCGGCAAAACCCGCCTTATCGACAACATCGCGCTATAGAAAAAGGGCCGCGACTCTCGTCGCGACCCTTTGCTTCTCGCGAAGCGACGCCGGTTACGGCGTCGTTGTCGCCGGCGCTGCTTCCGTCGTCGCCGCTGGCGCGGCTTCCGTGGTTGCTGCGGCGGGCGCTTCCGTCGCTTGCGCTGGCGCCGCGGCGGGCGCGGTCGGCGGCGCGATACGCGTCAACGCCGCGATATCGCCTTGCACGACATAGTAGATGTCGCGGTTGCGCGAGCCGCCTTCTTGCGTGGCGTCGTCATTGTACACTTCATACGTGGTCCAATCGTCTTCCGTCGTCGCCGGGTTGTCGAGGTGCGCGGCGGCAAGCAAGGCGTCCATGCGATTGTACACATCGTTCAGCACGGCGTCTTCCGTGCCCGTGTAGACCATGCGCAACGCGCTGCCGTTTGGCGTTTGGCCGACCTTCCCGATCAGCAGCGCACGCGGCTCACGGCCGCGATACGGATAACCGACCTGATAGCAATATTGGCCGTTCACAACGCGCGGCTCGACCGCCATAAGCGGCCCCGCTGGCTGCAGTCCATTGCGACGCATCACCGGCGGAATCACTTCCACGGCCTGCGCGATGATGGACGTGATCGACTCCGCGTCGCTCGCAGAGCAATTTTCGACGTAGAAGAAAGGTTGCGCCTGGATCGGAACAACTTCGTAGGCGAGACCCACAAAGCTCGCGCTCGGAAGCGCGTTTAGATCTTCCGTGAGCGAGGTCGCCGCGGCGGTGATCAGCGGCGCCACTTCGCCGCCCGTCAGCGCTTGCACGCGATCGAGCGGGTTCGGCCCCAGGTCTTGCTCCAAGCGCACTTGGACGCTCGCGCCCTCGCCCGCTGGCGTGACGGTGTACACAATGCGTCCTGTCGCGCCGTCCGCGAAAGTGACGGGCGCGGTGATCGTGTCGCCCTCGGTCGTCGCCGGTTCGGCGATCGTCACGCCTTCGGTGACCGTGGTCCCGACCGGCGTCGACGCCAAGCGCGCCAAGACGGTCGGCGCTGGGCGCTCGATCGTGAGTGTCTGACTGCGGCTGGCGCGCGGCGGCACCAGGAAATAGCCTGCGGTCGCGGCGACCAACACCAGCACCACGATGATCGTGAGCGTCCGCACTACGCCGCTCAATGCGTTATTTGCCATTGTCCTGCCTCTTGGTTGTCCCACGGGCTACGCTTAGCAAATCCGGCGGGCTGCGCCAAAACGAAATCGCGCCGCGCGCCGATAGGCCGCTCCCCGGACGCCGTTCCCGGAGGGCCCGCCCTGCTCTAAGCTCGTGAATCAAGAAGAGAACTGAGGAGGAAATGGGCCATGGACCAACCGGTGACCTATGGCGGCTACTTGCGGCTTGATACGCTCTTGGGTTGCCAGGAGCCGCGTAGCCAAGAGCACGACGAACTCCTATTCATCATTCTGCACCAGACCGAGGAGCTGTGGATGAAACAGCTCCTGCATGAGATCGACGTGGCCCAAGACGCCGTTGAAGGCGGCGAACTGGTTCCCGCCTACAAGCACCTCGCGCGGGTTTCCCGCATTCAAGCCGTCATGACCCAGACCTGGGACGTGCTGGCGACGATGACGCCCGCGGACTACCTGAATTTCCGCTCGGTATTGGGGACCAGCTCAGGCTTTCAGTCCGCCCAATTCCGCGCCTTGGAATATCGTCTCGGCTTGAAGGATGACAGCTTCCTGCGCTTTCACCCCGAAGGCGGCGCCGCTCGAGCAATGCTCGAAGCCGCGCTGGCGCGGCCAAGCTTCTACGACGCGACGCTGATGCAACTCGCGGGCGCGGGGTTTGCGATTCCGCGCACAGCCTACGAGCGCGAGCCCAACGCGCCATACACCGCGCACGAGGCCGTCGAAGCGGCGTGGCTTGAAGTGTATCGCGACACGAGCAAGCACTGGGCGCTCTATCAACTGGCCGAGAAACTCATTGACCTCGACGACGCCATGCTCACTTGGCGCCATAAGCATGTCTTGACCGTCGAGCGCGTCATTGGACGCAAGCGCGGCACCGGAGGCACCGAAGGCGTCGGCTATCTTCAGCAGACGCTCGCCAAGCGCGCCTTCCCTGAGCTTTGGTCGCTGAGAACGAAGCTGTGAAATCCTACAAGCACTTATTCACGCGCGCGCTAGCGGCGGCGCCTGGGCGCCTCCACTTCGCGGCCCACTCTCACCATTTGTGGCCAGACGCTTCGTTCGACGGCCATGCGCGCGCATGGATGGACGCCGCCGAACTCGCGGATCGAAAATGGGAGAAAATATTCTCCGAAGTGATCCCCACGGCGCAACGCCACATCGCCGACGAACTGAGCCTGCCGGACCCTCGCACAATCGCGTTCGCACCGAACACGCATGAGTTGCTGGTTCGGCTGTTCTCAGCGCGAAAAGGCGATCGACCGATTGAAGTTCTGACCAGCGACGGCGAATTCCATTCGTTTCGCCGTCAGGCCGCGCGCTGGGAGGAAGACGGCGTCGTCCGGCGGCGCATCGTCGCTTGCGAACCGTTCGAGTCCTTCGAGGACCGGTTGGACGCCGCGATGCGCGAGCAAGCGCCCGATATCGTCTTCTTGAGCCACGTCATGTTCCGCAGCGGCCTACGCTACGACGGCGTCGAAAGGCTGGCGCTCACTGCCCCGAAGGACACCTGGATCGCGTTTGACCTCTACCATTCGTTCATGGCGATCCCTTGCGACTTCTCCCGCATCGCCGATCGCGTTTTTCTGCTCGGGGGCGGCTACAAATACGCAATGGCGGGCGAAGGCGCCGGCTTCCTGCATGCACCGCCAGGCTTTGCGCCAAGACCGCAGTACACTGGCTGGTTCGCCGATTTCGGCGCCATCGAGGCAAAGCAGGGCGAAGTCGCCTATGGCGCGGATGGCGGACGCTTTCTCGGGGCCACGTTCGATCCCACCGGTCTTTACCGGTTCAACGCTGTTCGCGCGATGCTCGCCAGCGAGGGGCTCGACACGTCCGCCATCACCGCGCGTGTCGCGACGCTGCGCCACGACTTGCTCTCCCGGATCCGCGACGGCCAAGCCGGCGCGTTGGCGAAAGCCGACATCCTTGAGCCCAATGCGGAGGGGCCGCGCGCGCGTTTTGTGGCGTTGCGCCACGCCGAAGCCACGCAATGGAAAGCGGCGCTGCTTGACGCCAATGTCGTGACGGACGCGCGCGACGACGTGCTGCGCATAGGCCTTGGCCTCTATCACGACCCCGATGACGTCGAGGCGCTGTGCGCGGCGGTTCGGCGGGTGCTCGGCTAACGCAAGCGTGCGTGCAGCGCTTCGCGCGCGACGCCCGGGAAGTCGCTGAAGACGCCGTCGACGCCCGCGGCAAAAAACGCGTCAAGCTCACCGGCCAGATCGCCGTGTAGGCGCAGATAGTCCGGGCTCGCGGGATCGCCAGCGCGCCGTTCCGCCGGCAAAAAATAATTCTCCGCCCTAAACGTCCAGGCGTGAACCAACAGTCCAACGCCGTGGGCCCGCGCGCAGAGATCGGTGGCGGGCAGCATCCGGGCGTGATCATCGCGCGGAATCACGAGCGCCTTTTCAACGCCGACGCCGCGTGCGTACGCGGCGATGTCGCGCAGCCCAACGTCGCTGATCATCGCTTGAGGCGTCAGCTCGCGACGATCCCAAGGCCCGCCATCGGCGCCAATCAGCTGGATGCAGGACAGCCGAAGCGACGATATCCCCGCCAACGCCTGCAACGGCCCCACTTCGAAACACTGCACATACATGGCGTCAGCGGCGCGCTGCCCGCCGCCCGCATGCACCGTCTCAACAAAGGCGGCGACGGGATCGAGACCTTGTGCGGCAAGAAACGAGGGGTGCTTAAGTTCCGGATACACGCCCACGCCGGCCGAAAGCGCGAGTTCGAGCACTTCAGCGAAGGTCGTTATCTGCTCTTGCCCGTCGAACGCAACGTTCTGGGGCCGCAACTCAGGAAGGCGTTCCTTGCAGCGCAGCGATTTCAATTCCGCGAGCGTAAAGTCCTCCGCCCACCATCCTTCCGCTGGAAAACCGTCGACGATTTTCTCTTTACGGCGACCGGCGAATTCGGGTCGATCCGCGACATCGGTCGTGCCCGAAATCTCATTTTCGTGGCGGCATACCAAGACGCCGTCGCGGCTCATCACCAAGTCCGGCTCGATGTAGTCGGCACCTTGCGCTATGGCGAGGCGGTAGGATGCGAGCGTGTGCTCCGGTCGTTCCCCGCTTGCGCCCCTGTGCGCGATAATGATCGGTGGTCTTGGCGAAGTCATCGGCGTCACACACCCCATCAATGAAGCCGCGCCCAACAGGATCGCGCGCCGGTTCAAACGCGCTCATCCTGCGGCGCAAGGCGGGTCATCAGGAGACCCGTGAAGGTCATCGACGCCGCGTAGATCATCGCGAGACCGCCGAACACGCCGTCAAGGCCGGCGTCAAGGTTTGGAAAGATCATCGCGAACTCGTGCGTCAGAAGCGCATTGAGCAATAGACTCGGAAACGCCAGCGCCGTCGCCGCCTCGCCTTCATCTCCGGGCGCCTCGCGCATGAGCTTAAGCACGGCGAAGGAGATCACCGCGCCCAAGGCGGCCACGGCCGCGAACAAAAGCAACGGCGGCGCGACATCGGGAACGAAAAAGTATTGCCCCGCGAAGCGAAAGATCGCCGCGTTCATGAGCCAAAGCGCGAAGCCGATCGCCATAGCGCGCATTATCATCACTCACACTCCTCATCCGATCCGATGCTGGCGCTTCGTAGCGCCTGGAGGACGACGCGCAAGTGCGCCGCATCCGCCTCCCTGTCAAAATACGTTCGCTCGGTCTCCCGCAAATGCGCCAAGATCGTGTCATCGGCAGCCTGCTCGCGCAACAGGCGCACGAGGGGCCAGACATAAGCGTCATATTCGTCTTCTGGCAGTCCGGCGGCGCCGACTGGATTCCACACCTCGGAAAGGACGCGCCGCACTGTTGCGAACCAGCGGCGCAGCTCCAAACGCCGTCTCACGCCCTCAGCATCTCCCGTGAGATGATCACGCGCATGATCTCGTTGGTCCCTTCGAGAATACGATGAACGCGCAGATCGCGAACGATCCGCTCAACCTCGTAGTCGGCGAGATAGCCATAGCCGCCGTGCAGTTGCAGAGCTTGATCCGCGACCTTGAAAGCGGCGTCGGTGACAAACCGTTTGGCCATAGCGCAGAATTTGGTTGCATCCGGCGCCTTGGCGTCAAGCTTGCGCGCGGCCGTGTGGAGCAGCGCGCGCGCGGCCGCTATCTCCGTTTCCATGTCGGCGAGCGCGAACTGCGTATTTTGAAAATCCGCGATGCGTTTGCCGAATTGCTTGCGCTCCTTCACATAGGCCAACGCTCGATCCAACGCGTCCTGGGCGCCGCCTAAAGCACACGCGGCGATATTCAGACGGCCGCCGTCCAAGCCCATCATGGCGTATTTGAAGCCCTCGCCCTCTGGACCAATCCTGTCTTCCACTGGAACACGGCAGTCTTCGAAGTTGACGATCGCGGTGGGCTGCGCGCGCCACCCCATCTTGTCCTCTGCTTTTCCAAACGAGAGCCCCGGGGCGCCGTTCTTCACCAAGAGCGTCGACACGCCCTTGGGGCCATCCTCGCCGGTGCGGCACATCAACACGTAAAGATCGGAAAAACCCGCTCCTGAAATGAAAGCCTTCGATCCGTTGACGACGTAGTGCGCGTTGCCATCCGCCTTCGCGGTCGTGCGCATCGCGCCCGCATCTGAACCCGAGCCCGGCTCGGTGAGGCAGTACGATGCGATCTGCTCCATACTCGTGAGCTTGGGCAACCACTGCTCCCGCTGCTCCTTGGCGCCGAAGGCGTCGATCATCCAGGAGCACATGTTGTGGATCGACACAAACGCCGCCGTGGCGATGCACCCTCGTGAAAGTTCTTCGAAGATCAACGTCGCATCCAGACGCGAGAGGCCGGAGCCGCCCACGTCTTCCCGAACGTAGATGCCCGCGAACCCGAGCGCGGCCAGTTCGCGCAGCACGCCGCGATCCAGCCCCTCTTCCTCCCAGCGCGCGGCATTGGGCCGTAGCTTCTCCAATGCAAACGAGCGCGCGGTCTCCACAATGAGCTTCTGGTCTTCCGTCAGATCGGCCATGTCGTCCTCTTTGCCGGCCTTATAGCGCCGCGAGCTCGCGGCGCCAGCGCGTCGCGAAACAGAGTCCGCGGTTGCCGGATGCCGGCCGATCAGCAACAAGCACTCCCTGGGGGAAGTCATGCGTGCGTTGTCGCCAGTCTTGGCGCTTGTCATAGCCATTGTCTTGGGCGCGGCGATGGATGCAACCATCAAGCACCTTGGCAATTCCAACCACATTCTGCTGGTGGCGCTCGGGCGCTATGCCTTCGGCGCGGCCTTTTCCATGATCGCCTACGCTCACGCCGGCATGCCCCGGATCACGCCGCCGATGTGGCGCGTCCACGGATTGCGCGGGCTCGTGACAACGTTCGCGGGAACCGGCTTCTTCTGGTCGATAACGGTGCTGCCGTTGGCCGAAGCCGTGACCTACTCCTTCGTGGGGGTCCTGCTCATCCCCTTCGCCGCACGGGTCATAGCGGGCGAGACGCTTAGACCCTCCAGCCTCGCCGCCGGTGTGATCGGCTTTGTCGGCGTCGGAATCGCCGCTTCAGGCGCGCCGAATGCAAGTGAATCGCCGCTGCATGCGTGGGGTGTTGTCGCTGTGCTCGTTTCGGCGGCGCTGTTCGCGGTTTCGATGGCGCTTCTGAGGTTGCGCGCGGCCATTGATGGCGCGCCGGCCGTAAGCCTCCTTTCGAGCCTCGTTCCCGCGCTTATCCTCGTTGTGCCCACCTCGGTTTTCGCGACGCCGCCAAATCTGAGCGACTGGCCTGTGTTTTTGCTCATGGGCCTGTTCGCGGCCGCGTTCATGTACATGATGGCGCGCGCCTACGCGCACGCCGAGGCGCAGCAACTCGCGCCCATTCACTATTCCGAACTGCTGTGGGCAAGCGTGATCGGATACTTTATCTTCAGCGAACTGCCGCGCCCTCAAATTTATCTGGGCGCGGTTCTCATTGTCGCCGCCGGTTTACTCGCGGCGTGGGATGAACGCAGGCTGACGCGGGCGCGCTCCTGACGGAGCTCAGGCCGCGCTCGCCTGCGCCTTCTTGACCGCGTCATCGGCGCGCCGGCCGCTCACTTCGACCATATGGTCGAACACAGCCTCGAACGTGGCCAATCCCTGCGTGAGCGAGCGCAACTCGATGATGAAGTTCTGACGCTCGGCATGCGGCAAGTATGCGTCCACCCGGTCCCAACCGGGCCATCCGTCGCGGGCTTCAAAGCCCAATATCTGCCCGCCATTGCTCGACACCGCCGAATTGATCTTCGACGTGCCGGAATTCGGCGTGAAGATCGAGAGCTTCTCGATTGGTTCGAGCAGGACCGGACTGCACTCCGCAAGCGCGTCGCTCATGCCGATGCGCCCCGCCATCTGGAATGAGTGTTCGGAGGAATCGACCGGGTGGAAAGACCCATCGATCAAAGTGACGGACACGTCGACAACCGGAAACCCTATCGGCCCCTTTTGCATCGCGTCTTTCACGCCGGTTTCCACCGCCGGAATCCATTGCCGCGGGATCGCGCCGCCGTGAATCTTGTCGACGAACTCGAATCCGCCGCCGCGTGGCAGTGGCCCAACCTGGATGACGCAATCGCCGAACTGTCCGTGTCCGCCGGTTTGCTTTTTGTGGCGCCCGCGCTTTTCGGCGCTCTTCTTGATCGTCTCTTGATACGGCGTCGAAGGGCGCGCCGTGGACACATCCACGCCAAACCGGGATTTCAGGCGATCAAGCACCACGCGCAGGTGCGGCTCACCTTGTCCCTGCAAGAGAATTTCATGCGTTGTTTGATCGTGATGAACGTGCAAGCCTGGGTCTTCCTCAACCAGTTTCTGCAACGCGCCGGACAATCTTACGTCGTCCTTGCGATCCTTGGTGGCGATCGCGAGTTGATAAACGGGGTAACGCCGGGGCGGCGCGACAGCGGCGCGTTTGACGCCCCCGCCGATGCTCAAGAGATCCCCCGCGGCCACCGGGTCGAGCTTGCCTAGGGCGACGACGTCGCCCTCCGGCGCGGAGGATACCTTCTTGGTCTGCGCGCCATGGACCGAGAACAACGCGCCCGCACGCTGGGTCGAGCCGTCGCTTAAGGTGAACTGATCGGCGTCGGCGATGGCCTTGCCGAACATGCGCGCGTAGGCGAGTTTTCCCGCCTGCCCGGCATGTGAAATCTTCATCACGTACGCTCCCGCGCCGTCCAATCCCAGCCGCCTGGCGGCCAGCGACGGCGCCGGGGTATCGTGGCGCAACGCCTTCAACAGGCGACGGATGCCGTGGCCTTGCGCGGTCGATCCGAAAAATACCGGCGCGATGAGTCCCTCGTGCGTTTCGCGCACAAGGTCGGCGAAGATCGTGTCGCGATCTGGCGTCACATCGGAAAGCAGCTGCTCCATGAGCGCGTCGTCGAAGTCCGCAAGCTGCTCCAACATGTGGAAGCGCGCTTCATGCTCGCGCTCCGCGACATCCTTGGGAATATCAATCACCTTCGACGGCTTGCCCGCCTCATAATGATAGGCGCGCTCCAGGGCCAAATCGACATAGCCCGCGACTTTCTCGTCTTCCCAGATCGGGATTTGCCGCGCGACCAAGGGCAACGCGCTGACCGGTTGCAGCGCCTCCAGCAAGTCGCGGATGCGTCCGCGCGCCTGATCGATCTTGTTGATGAAAAGAACGTGTGGGACCTTGCTCTCCTCGACCGCCCTCAAAAACGGCTGCAGCAACACCGCCTTGTCTGGGTCAGGATCGGCCACAACGATCGCGAGATCGGCCGCCGGCAAGGCGTAGTCCGCGTCGGCGAGGAAATCGACCGCGCCCGGCGCATCGATAAGAGCGTAGTGATCGCCCATATAGTCGAGCGCGGTGAAAACGGTTTCCGTGGATTGGCCTGCTGCGTTCGGGATCGCGCCCGACCCGCCCGAGGCGGCCGATGCCAGAGCCTGCGTCAACGCCGTCTTGCCCGCCCCGGTGGGCCCGACGACGGCGATTGCCCTCACAATGTTGGCTGTCTTGCTTTCAGGCATGGCCCGCACCTCCCAATATCCACTCGTGTGGCCGGGCGGCGCCGTATCGCCGGAGCTTTGGCGGCAGGCGCCGCTTCTTGCATTCGCGCCGGCGACTTCCCGCCGACACGGATACTGTTTCACGCCTTCGCCGCCAGCTCAAGCGGTCACCACGCGCCGAGTTCGACCAGCTGCCTACGCAAGTGCTCCGGAAGATCGTCGCCGCCCTTGAGGTCGCTCAAATCCTGTGGCGCATCCTTCGGTTCGAGGTAGCGCCACCCTTGAAACGCCCGCCGCGGCTGCGGGCTGGTGCGCACCAAATCCGGCTCAAGGTAAAGCCCGCAACGCAAACCGTGATCGTCGCGCACTTCGGCGATCTCGACGATCCGTTGGCGCACCAGGATCGCCCCTTTGATCACCCAATACAGCGATCCGCCCGCGAGCACTTCGTCGACACGCTTGGGCCACATGCGTGTGCCGCACACGGGGCGTTTGCGCTTTTTGATTTGCCCGCTTTGCCAGTTGGCCAAGTCCTCCACGCTATCGGCGCCCACGCAGAGTTTCATGATGTGAAGCGTCATGACTTCAGCGTACGCATCAGGCCGGCGATCTCGATAGATGCTGGCACGCAGGTTCCCGCAAGCCCTTCGGCAACGCCCGCGAAATCCGCCGCGCTTTTATTCTGCGACAATTTGCGTTTCGATTCTATGGCCTCCGCGCGCATCGAAAAGCCCACGATGCCGCGCAGCATCGCATCGATGTAGGGGCGCGGCGCATCTTCGATGCGCCATGGGTTTTCACGAGCATTCTCATGCACCGCCGACAGATCGCTCACTAGTGCCCGCAGGCGCTCGGCGTCATCGAACCACGTAATCGAGCCGCTCAGATGCACCGCCTCGTAGTTCCAAGTCGGGACGACCTTGCCGTGTTCGGCCTTCGACGGGCACCAGGATGGAGAGACGTACGCCTCGGGTCCCGCCAACACAACAAGCGCACGCGTCGAAGGAAAACGCCATTGCGGATTGGCGCGCGCGATGTGACCGCTTGCCGTTTTCGCGCCGGCATCCCAAAGCAACGGCGCGTGCGTGGCGACGGGGGCTCCTTCAGGATCGACAGTGATCACGATGCCGGCGAATCGAACCGATAGACGCGCCGCAAGCGCCTCGTCAGCCTCGAAGTGAGATGGAACGTACATCCCTACTCCGCGGCTGTCGCCGCGCTTTGTCCCTGCGCGCGCCAAGCGGCCTTGATCGACGCCGATGTTTTTCGCGATCCGTCCGGGCTCCAACCCGGCGGGCCGAACAAGTACCCAAGAACCTCGGCGAAGGACTTCGCGCCGGTCACGTCGCGCCAAATGCCGAGCCACTCATGGAACGCGACGCGGAACGGGTTGAACGTGCCGAGTTGCGAAATGATGCCGTACTGGATCTTCTCATCCTTGGTCTCGGGCACGAAGGTCCCAAAAATCCTATCCCAGATGATCAGCACACCCGCGTAGTTCGCGTCGAGATAGCGCGCGTTGATGGCGTGATGCACGCGATGATGAGAAGGCGTGTTAAACACCCACTCGAGCGGCCCCATGCGGTCAATCAACTCAGTGTGGATCCAGAACTGGTACACAAGGCTTATGCCCGAGAACATCAGCACCATTTCCGGCGGGAAACCGATCCAAACCAGCGGCAGCCAGAAAATGAAGGTGAGGCCCAATGTGCCCGTCCAGGTTTGGCGCAGCGCTGTGGTCAAATTGTAGTGCTGTGAAGAGTGGTGGATGACATGGCTCGCCCAAAACCAGCGCCGCTCATGGCTGACGCGATGCATCCAATAATAAGCGAGATCCTCGGCAAAGAAGCAGGCGACAAGCACCGGCCAGGTCCAGCCAAGATCAAACAATCGATACTGCGACACCCAATAATACGCCGCGACCGCCACGGCGCCGACCAACACCTTGGCGACTTGGTTTCCCAGCCCCATCGAGAGCGACGTCGCTGAATCCACGAACTGATAGCGGCCTTTGTGGGTTGCGCGCACCACGATCATCTCGATGATGATCAGCAGGACGAACGCCGGCACCGCGTACGTTACGATCGGCGGTATCTCGAACGGCGGCTCAATGGGCGCTCTCACGGCTAGCCTCCCCGCGCCAGGCTCGCCAACCAGGCAGCCGGCGGTTCTTGTGTTTTCAGATAGAGCGGCGGAAATCCGGTGTCGGCGAATGACAGCGTGACGCCGCCGCGCCGGAGCGTGATCCGCGCCGCTTCAACCCGCGCGACGCGCACGCTGATCCCGTCGCCCATGACCCGCACCGCCATGAACCTGCCGCCGCTCAAGCGCGCAGCCGCGGCGCGTTGGCCCCGTGCGATCGCCCACTCTTCCAACGCAGCGCCCTCGCCCGCCGCCAAACGGCGCAACTCGGCTTCGTCCAAGCGCACGGTGTCGCGAAACCCCAGCAGCGCCGCGAACACGACCATCGCCGCGACAAACACGGTTGAGATGGCCAGGATTATCCAGTCGCTCATCCGCCCAACCCCAAGACGATGATTGCGATCATGAAGATCGTCAGCGAAAGGAACGCGAACAGCAGCAGAAACAATGTTCGCCAGAATGCCGAGTACCAGCCGAGCGCATAGGCGCCCTTCAGGTGGAAGAACATATGCACCGGCATGGCCAGCATCGCCATAGCGCCAAGCCACTGAAGCCACGGCACGCCCTCTGTCACCGCCGCGAAAACGAAGATCAGCGACGCGAACGACAAAGAGTACAGCGTAAACACAGCGTGATCGTAAAGCGTCAGGCCGCGCTTCCAGAGAAACAGCAGCCAGATGAACGGCAGGGATATCGGAACAAGCAGGAACGAAAATTTGTAAGCCGCCTGCTGCATTTTGTAGAGCGCCAGGTCCGGATTCTCGAGGCTGTGCTGGATGCGCTGGTTCAGCTGCGGGAAAGGCGTTCCCACCGTGATGTCGCCATTCTTTGCGGCTTCGCTGACAGCATCCTGCCATCGCGGCTCGCCGGCGACCGCATGCGCGCCAGCCGCGTCTGCTTCGGGCGATGCTTCGGTTGTCGCTTGAGGCGTTGCGGCGGGCGTGGGCTCTGCGAGCCTCGCTTCAAGCCGTTCCACCACGCGACGCGCAACCACAACGCCGCGCTCGTCCTCTGTGACGGCGCCGCCGGCCGCCGCGCGCCGCGCCGCCAACTCTTGCTCTGTTCTTTGCAGGTCAGCGCGCGCTTCTTGAAGGTCCGCCTGCAGCTCCGCGCGCCGCTGCTCGCTGATCGGGCCGCCAGGACCGGCGTTCACCTGCAGCAAATCCACGTCCACGAACGCGAACACGAAGAACATGAAAAACACTGTGAACAAGAACAGCGCCAGCGGCGAAATATACCGCGCGCGTTTCCCGTAGATGTAATCGTGGGTCAGCGTGCCCGGCCGGCTCGCCAGCATCGGCAAGGTCCGCCACGCCTTGGTGTCGAAGTGGAAAAGGCCGTGCAGTACTTCCTCGAAGAGGTGCGACAGTGTCCGGTGTGCGTGAGCAGCCTGGCCACACTGGCTGCAATAGGCGCCCGCCAGCACGGCGCCGCAGTTCAAGCACGCCCCTTCGGCGTGATCGTGCGCCTGCCGGCCCTCGATTGCTCCAGCGACAAGCCCGGCGGTCGCCATCGCGCCCGCTGCTTCCAGTTCCCCGCTCATGCCTTGGAGTCTCTCGCGCCTAGGCGCGGTAATCAAGCCCGGGCGCCACGCCTGGAGGGTCCGGAAGCGCCGGTTTCCCCATCGATCCGAGGCAGAAACGCAAGTTCGGTGCGCGAGACCGCCGCCGGCACGTTTTTGGGCGCCGCAGCGGGAGGACATTGCTTGGCGTCGGCGGTTTGCACCTCCAGCCCCTCTTCCTCCAGCGCCAGTGACGCCAAGCCTTCAGCTTCCTCGATCGTACGCGCCCAAACGAAGACCGCCGTCACCGCGAAGCCGTGCTTGCGCGCGAGCCGCATGCTCGCGCCAAGCTTCGCCTCCACGACAACGCGCCAAAACGGCAAACGCGCGCGCGCAAGGCCCAAGCGATAAAGCGCTGGCCAAATCTTGCTTGGTCCGCGGCCTAGTTTCACGCGTTCCACTCCGGTTTGCGTTTCTCAAGAAACGCCGCGAGGCCCTCGCGCCCCTCTGCTGAAGCCCGGCGCTGAGCTATCCGGCGCGCGGTTTCCTTCGCCATGGCGTCATCTATAGGGCGACCCGCAACGTGGGCCACGAGCGCTTTCGCATCCGCCACCGCGCCGGGCGCCGCAGCCAACGCAAGATCGCTCAGGCGTTCCGACATCGAACGCAGACCGTTTTCATCTTCAACCACATAATGAACTAGCCCAATTTTTTCCGCAAAGACGCCGTCAAAGCTCTCGGCGGTGGCAAACAGCGCTTTGGCCCAACGCGCGCCAATAGCGGCGACGACATGGGGTGAAATCGTCGCGGGCGTCAGGCCAAGACGAACCTCGGAAAAGCGAAACGCACTGTTTGAGAGCGCGACGGCGACATCACATGCCGCGACGAGGCCAATCCCTCCGCCAATGGCCGCGCCATGCACGAGAGCGACCGTGAGCTGAGGGAGGTCGCGCAGGTGCTGCAACATGCGCGCGAGCGCCAACGCGTCCGTTTCATTGCCCTGTTCCGTGAACGTGGCGGCGCGGCGCATCCAATCGATATCGGCCCCCGCGCAGAACGCCTCGCCGGCGCCGCGCAGGAACACGACGCGCACGTGATCCGCGCCCTTCAAGGTCTCGAACACGTCGGCCAAGCCCGCAATCATGAGTTCGTCGAAGGCGTTGCGCTTTTCGGGCCGGTTGAGCGTGACAATGGCGACGCCCTCGGGCGACACGTCGAGCAGTACGGGGTCAGGCGATGTGGACATGTTTTCAGCCTAGCACGCGAACCAGCGCTTGTGGACGATCTGCCTCAGGCGTTTCGAACAATTTCAGAGGCTGAAGACCGGCGAAGAAATACTCGAAGTCCTCAGGCGGCTCAGCCTCCTCCACATACACCGGCGTGAGCTTCTTCTGGTACCGATCCGCCAGATATATCTCGCGTTTGACGTGATCAGATTCAAACGCGGCCCTCGAGCACATGACAACCACGCTCGCGGCGTTTCGTATCGCGCGCACAATCTCGCCCGCCCAGGAATCGCCCGCGCTCACCCCGCCCTGCTGATCGACCCAAAACGTGCGCCCCGCCTGTTGCGCTCCCTCGATAATCGGCAGCACCAACGACTCGTTGGCGCGGGCGTAGGAGATAAAGATCGCGCCGCTGGCTGGTTGCGGCGACGCCGAGCGGGGCCGCGCCAACACCCGTCGCAAACGCAACGCGACGCTGACAAGCCCGAACGCCAAGATGGCCAGCGTGACAGCAATGGTCAGCCCAAACATCCACGGCGCAGCGCCCGTCGGCGCACCCATTCGCTGGCCCAACGCGTCCACCCCGGCCACCAGTTCGCGCCAGCCCCCAGGCACAGGTCCTATGCGGTTGGCGAGATAAATGGCGACCGCCGCGGCAGCCGCGAGGACGCCAGGCACGGCCGTCAGGGCGAGGCCAAGCCAGAGGAACCTGCCCATTCCGCCGCCGTTCGGGCGCGCGGTCGGGACGTGGTTGTCCTCCGAGGAGGCCCGGAGTTTCTGTTTCTCTCGCGCTTCCTCTGCGACCTTCAGCCAAACAAATTCCTTCTGCGCCTCGAAAGTAGCGTCGACGGACGGGAGGTCACGCAAGCCCACTGGCGCTATCCCTTTGTCCAATCTCACTAAAATGAGTCGGCCACTGGCCCATGCATCGAGCGCGCGCTGTTCGAGGCGCAGGCGCGCCGTCGCCAACGACAGCGCATTTGAGACCAGCAATATGAAGGCGTCGCCGGCCATGACCGGCCTAAGCGCTGTTTGCCCATCGTCCAGCTCCGCGAACTGTCCCCGGCGCTCGATAACGGCCTCCAGGCTCTCCGCGGCGGAACGGTCGGCCGGCGCAAACGCGATGAACACGGTCATCGTTGGTCTTTAGCACCCATTCGACTCCAAGAAAGCGGACACGGCGCCGCCGCTCTCATTGCGCCTTAACCCCCCGCTCCTATGCTGCGTTCCGAGCGAGATATTCATGAAACCGACGCTGTCCGACATCCCGTTTCTCGCCGATGCCCCGCGCGACCTCCTCGCCGCGATCGAGGACGAAGCCGAGTGGTTCTCGGTGCCGGCCGGCTGGCAGGTGCTCAGCGCCGGCGAGCCCGCCGACGATATGTGGTTCCTGGTGTCGGGTTCGCTGGCCGCCTTCCGAACCGTGGATCGGGGACGCCACCAGCTTCTCGGTTACATCCGGCCCGGCGAGCCCGTCGGGGAGATGGCGCTCATCGCGCGCGAACCGCACACCAGCAGCGTGTTCGCCATGCGCGACAGCGAAGTGCTGAAGCTTTCTCGGACAGCCTTCGAACGGCTGGTGCAGGCGCACCCGAAGCTGATGGAGCACATCGCGCGTCTCATGCTCACGCGGGCGCGCGCGAACGCCAAGTCTGGGCCGCGCGCGGCTCCAAAAGTCTACGCTTTGGTCTCCACGTCCCCAACCATTGACCTGAAACTTCGCGCGCGCATTCTTCAAACCGCGTTGAAGCGGCTTGGCGCGCGCGCCGTGATCGTCACCGAAGACGATGAGCGCGCCATGAGCGCGGAGGGCATGAACAGCGCTTGGTTCGATGCGTTGGAACGCAAGAACGATGCGGTGTTCTTGATTACGCCAATCGCCGACACACATTGGTTTCGCACCTGCATCCGCCAAGCGGATCGCATCTGGTTTTTCGCGCGCGCCGATGCACGCCCCTCGGTGCCGATCCTGCCGCACGAAGAACCCTCGCCGGCGCGGCAATTCCGTTTAGTCGACGTCATCCTGCTGCATCACGGCATGGACCGCCAAGCCGCGACCACCAATGAATGGCGCGTGGCCTGCGAGGCGGCGCGGCTGTTTCATTGGCGCGGGGTTGAAGATGAGGATTCGGCGCGCTTGGCGCGCGTCATCGCGGGACGCTCGATTGGGCTCGTTCTATCCGGCGGCGGCGCGCGCGCCTATGCCCACATCGGCGTCGTGCGTGCGTTGCGTGAAGCGGGGCTGCCGCTCGACATCGCGGGCGGCACCTCCATGGGCGCGATCATCGCCGCGTGCGTCGCGATGGGATGGGACGACGACGAAATCGAATTGCGCATTCGCAAGGCCTTCGTCGAATCAAACCCTCTGGGCGATTATGTGCTGCCGGTCGTTGGTTTGGTGCGAGGGCGGCGCGTCGAAGACAGGTTGCGCGAGCATTTTGGCGAGACGCTCATCGAGGACCTGCACATCCCCTATTTCGCGGTTTCAACCAATCTCGTCGCGGGTGAATCGCGCGTGCATCGCGGCGGGTTGCTGCGCTGGGCGTTGCGCGCTTCAATCTCGCTGCCGGGCATTCTGCCCCCCGTCATCGATGCGGACCAGGGCCTGCTCGTCGACGGCGCCGTGTTGAAGAATTTTCCCGTCGACGTGCTCAAGGATCTGCATCGGGGCCCGATCATCGGCGTTGACGTCGCCCGGCGCGACGGGATCGACTTGGAGGACTTTCGCGAGCCGCCCGGCTTCTTCGGCTGGGTCGCTGCACATGGCCTGCAAGCCGCCCCTCCCATCGCTTCGCTGCTGATGCGCGCGGCGACTCTCGCCGTCGATCCTTGGGAGGGGCGTTCGGGCGCCGACGTGCTGGTGGCGCCGGAGATGCCCGATCTCGACATGCGCGACTGGAAACGCTTCGACGAAACGGTCGCCGCCGGCTACGAAGCCGCGGTTGCCGCCCTGCAACGGCCACATGGCTTGTTTCAGGCGCCGGCCGAGTTCGCGGAACTGCAGGCGGCGGCGCTTGAGAGCGCCGATTAGACTAGCGCTGCGCGGCGCGGCGGCTAATGTCCGCGCGATCATTTTCCGGGGAGCGCATGTTTCGAACACTCGCCTTCATCGCCATCGCGCTTGGCGCATGCGCGCCAGCGCCCGCGCCAAGCCTCGAAGGCTGCCGACTTAACGCTACGCATAACGTGACGTGGAGCAACACAAGCGCCCAGGATGTCGTCACGGCGCGGGCTGACGGGCCCACGTGCGCGCAGGCGGTGGTGAACTTCACTGTTCGCAACGCGAACGGCGATCCGCTTTGGACCTTCGCGTCCACCTACTACGATATGACTATAGGCGGAGCCCCGCCGCCAAATACGTCAGCGCCGACCGACGCCGAGGTTGGCGCTTTCTTGAACGGCTGGGCGAACGTCGAAGTCACTCGCTCCAGCGATTTGCCGTCATGGAGCGAGGGCGCTGCGTCGCTCTCTGAATCGGCCTCGCCGTTCAGCTACGATACGGCCTTCGATCGAGAGGCCTACGAAGCTCTGCGCGCGCGCGCGTCGCCAATGCTGTGCTTCGCCGCCGCCGCCGAGGCGGTCCGTTGCCTCGTCATCGACCCCCTCTCGAATGCGCCGACAGAAATTGTGGCGTACGGGCCATGATGAGAGCGCTGCTGTTCTTGCTTGCGCTGAGCGCGTGCGCGCCCGCGCATCCTCCGCGATGCGATATGTCGAGCGAACGCACCTTGGCCTTCTCCGCGCCGGAAGCGAGCGATGTATTGGTCGCGCGCGCGGAGGGCCCCTCCTGCGACAAGGCGATCGTCGTGTTGAGCCTTCGGAGTGAAGAGGGATATCCCCTCTGGACATGGGCGACGACATTATCGCACGCCTTCGGCGACGTTTTCGCACCAGGGGATCGCGAGGCGGTTCAGGATTTTCTCAATCGCTGGATTGAAGTCGATCTCTCGACCACGACGCAGGCCCCGCCCTTCGCCATGCTTGAGGACGGCGCGACGACGCTCGATCAACTCACATATGATGACATACGCGCACGCGACCTGCCGATGTTGTGCCATTATTCTGGAACAAGCGCTCAAGTCTGCGTGTTCTGGGAGCCGGCCGCTGGCGGCGCTGGCCACTTGTTCGATCGCGCGGTTACGGAGAACCAGGAATGAGGCGAGTATGCGGAGCGTTGAGCGCGGTTGCCCTGGCGGCGTGTACGCCTCAGCCTCAGCCGGCGCAGACCACGCAGCTCCCGCCGCTGCAAGCGCCTGGCTGCACCGCGCAGACCTCCCGCGACTGGTCCGCGGTCGGCAGCCAATACTACGTGATCGAAGCCGAAGCGCGCGGCGACGCATGCGCGGACGCGATTGCGACGCTGCGCATAAAATCGATGGACGGCGCCGTGCTCTTCTCCGGCGATTACCCGGTGCGCGATGTGCCGCTCGCGTTTAATCCCAACAACGACCAGACGGGTCTACGCAATGACATTGAAGCGTGGATTCAGAACAGCGCCGATCCCGCGACCGCGAACACGCTCCCCGCTTGGCCCGCCGGCGCCGCGCGCCCGCCTGGGTTCGAACCGCGCGTCGGGCGCAGTCAGTATGAAGCGGCGCGTGGCGCGCAAGGGCCGCTGTTTTGCTTTCCAGACGGCGCCGAGAGCAACGCCTGCGTCGCCATGGCGGGCGATAATGCGACGCTGCTTGGCTCGCTCACGCCTGAGCGTCCGTAATATTCGCCAAACTGTCGCTGTCGCGACACGCCCCGCGCGCGCTCCGCAGTAAGCGTCAACCATAGCGGTTTGCGAACCGGCGCCGGCATACTATCTTTCAAACGTTTCCGGCGACTGGCGCCGGTTTTCAGAAAGGAGGTGTCCATGTCTCATTGTCACCCGTCAGGGACTTTTCGGATGGCGTGGGCTGCCTCGATCATGGATTCGAGCGGGGGACGCTCAGCCTAAGGTCCACCAGGGACTGACAATGGAAAGGCCGCGCCATGAGCGCGGCCTTTCGGCTTTTTGGGAAAAGAAAAGGGGCGGGATCGCTCCCGCCCCGAGGCTCACCAGCGAAAGGGATTAACCGAAGGAATTGCGCCGCAGTTCTTGCGCCGCGACGAGGCCAGCGATCACACCAGGTGCGATCAACGCGGCGCCGCCCACGAAATCGACGACGCCGCCCTCGCCGCCGACCACAATGGCGGCGCCCATCCCGGTTAGCGCCAAGCCAAGCACAAGCAGTCCGCCCGCGCCCAATTGCTCGTCGTTTGACCGCTTAAGCCAAGGGAAGCGCTTTTTGGGCGCGCCGGCGGCCGCGGCTTCGAACTCTCGCCGTGCGACCGGTTTTGCGTGCGCGGTCGTGATTTCATCTCCGTCGTCATCGCCATCGCCATGCCGTGTCGTCGCGGGCGGCGCCTGCAGCAATGCCGCCGTCGCGGGCTCCGATCTCAGGATTTCGGTGAGCCGTATCCCTATCGCGCGGCGTGGCCGCGCGTCAGCCGGCGGCGCCTGATCGGGCACCGCGCGCAGCAGCGCTGAAGGCGCGGCTTCAATCGGCACGTCTTTCAGGAAGTGGGCGCGCTCCGCGGCGCGGCGGCGCGCCAGCGCCTGTACGACAGTCAATGCGCCGTCAACACGCGCGCTGCGCCACGATTCCATGGCGGCGGCGGCGGCGTCGACCTCACCGTCGTTCAATAGCTTGAGGACATTGCTCTGAGCGAAGGCCTCGACGCCAATTGAAAACGCGAACGACACCAGGGCGTCAAACTGCGCCTGCCCAATCGGGCGCGACACAAGCTTATTTACCATCGCCTCGAAGGGAGCGAGATCGCCCGCCAACAGCGCGCGCGCTTCAGCTTGAGTCACCGAGGTCCCCGGCGCACCCGTCCTGCGATGGCTGTAACCAACCACCCAGGCCCCCTCGCCCGTGGGCGCTGGCTTTGCGCGGAAGCCCTCAAGCTTCCGCAGCAGCGTCAGCCCCGCGCTGGATATGGTGTACGCCATGAGACCTTCTCGCGTGTCGTTTTGGTCTGGGGTCAGACCTCGCTCGCCTCACATGCAAGTATGCGGCCAACGCTTCGCGCCTGGCGTGAATTTCCGTTAGGGTTATTGGCCGTCAGCCGAGCAGAATAACCGTCGCCAAGCCGAGGAAGGCGAGGAAGCCCACGACATCCGTCACGAAGGTGACAAACACCGATGAAGAGACGGCGGGGTCGGCGCCCAGGCGCTTCAGCGTCAACGGCACGAGAATGCCGGCAAGGCCCGCGCAAGCGAAGTTAATGACAATCGCAAGCGCGATCGACAACGCGAGCAACGCGTTGTGCGACCAAAGCGCGACGACGCCCGCAAGCACGAGCGCGAAGATCGCGCCGTTCGACATGGCGGTCATCGCCTCGCGCAGCACGTAGCGTGGCGCGTTGGTCTCGGTGAGGTCGCGCGAGGCGATGGCGCGCACGGCGACCGCGAGCGCCTGCGTGCCCGCGTTGCCGCCCATCGACGCCACGATCGGCATGAGCACCGCCAGCCAAACCAGCTGCGCGATCGACCCTTCGAAACTCTGAATGACCGCCGAGGCGACCAAAGCCGTTCCGAGATTGACCAGCAGCCACGGCGCGCGCGCGCGCACCGAACGCATCACCGTATCCGTTTGCGCGGCTTCGCTCACGCCGGCGAGCTTGAGCAAGTCTTCCTCGCCTTCCTCGCTGATGACGTCGACAATGTCGTCCACGGTCACTGTGCCGGTGAGGCGCCCTGCCTCGTCCACGACCGGCGCGGACGCCAAGTGATACTTCTGGAAGGTGACGGCCACCTCTTCCTGGTCCATCTCGGGGCGGATAAGCGCCTTCAGCGGCGCCATGATCGCGGCCACGGGCGTTTCGCGCACTGCTCGCATGAGCCGGGAAACATGCACCGCGCCGACGGGGCGCATCATCGGATCCACGACATAAATCTCGAAGAACACGTCGGGCAACTCCGCCGCGTCAGCGCGCATCCGGTCGATGACGTCGCCAACCAGCGCGCCTTCCGGCGCGGCGACGTACTCGCGCTGCATCAGGCGCCCAGCGGTCTCCTCCTCGAAGGAGAGCGCTTCCTCGACCGCCAAGCGGGTGTCTTCGTCCGCGGCGGCGAGCACCTCGCCCAACTGCTTTTCGTCGATGTCGGCGGCGACCGCGGCGGCGTCGTCGGTGTCCAGTTCGCCAAGCGCCTGGCCGACATAGTCGGTCGGCAATTCAGGGAGCACTTCCTCGCGACGTTCCCAGGAGAGGTCGGCCAGGAACTCCGCGGGCAGTTCGCGCCCGATCATGCGCGCTATGGTGCGCGCCGTTTCCAACGGCACATGCTCGATGACATCGGCGATGTCGGCGCTGTCCAAGCCGGCGAAGAGCCTGCGCAACAGCGGGCCGTCATGATCGCCGGCAGCGCCAATCACGCGGGCGATGAACCCGGAATCTTCGGAGGGCGCGCGCCGGTCGGTCTCGGCGGCCGCCGTTTCGTTATCGATGCTCATCGGCCGCCGCTTGTGCTGAGGTCGCGTTCGCTTCCCAGAACGCCGCCCCGCCGCGCCCGTCAAGCCTTAGTTTGCGACGCGAAGGGGTCGGAGGCTCCCTCGGGCAACCCTGCCGCTGCTAAGCTTCGGGGTTCTTCGCGCTTCAAGCTTAGGCATGTGCTTCGCCGCAAAGGTCCAGGGCTCGCCGGCGCGCGGGGCAATGGTCCGCCTTCGCCCTTCGGGCTCCGGCGGGACAGCCTTCTCTGCGCTGCGCGCGGCGAAGGCTGGTGCGCTCGAGAGGACTCGAACCTCCACGATTTTACTCGCTGCCACCTCAAGGCAGTGCGTCTACCAATTCCGCCACGAGCGCACGAGGGCGCGGGGTTAGCAGACCCGCCCCAAAGGAACAAGACCCGTGCGAGCAGGCCCTAACGAACAAGGGCCGGGTCGCCATGGACCCGGCCCTCGACCACAATTCCTGTCGAACCCGTCCGGTTACTGGCTCGACACTTCCGAAACGTGGAGCTGCGAAGCGGCCAGGTCGCCGCCATAGCTGCCCACCCAGATTTCATACCTGCCGCTCATGGGGCTATTGAAACGCAGCGCGGGGTTGAGGCCGTTCACGCCGCCATCGTCATCACAATACCAGGAACCGTCGGGGCCGTTCACGACGAGGGTCGTGTCCGCCGACGACGCCACCGAAATGATCAGCGGCAACGAAGAGCCCGCCCGGAAGTTCAAGCGCACATCAGGGGCGTTCGAGATGCTCCCGCGGCAGGAGGAGCTGAGGTTCGCGGCGTTGAGTTCGCCCCCGGCGGTGACGTTGACCACGGCCGGGTCTGGCGAAAAGCCGGTGGTGAGGTTGAGCGTGCCGTAATTGGGCGCGGCGTTGAAGTCTTGCGCCTGCGCGGCGCCCGCGGCCACCGCGAGCAAGGCCACGCCCGCGGCCAGAAAGCGCTTAATCGAAGTCATGCAGTCAGTTCCCCGTTTTCCACACGCACCGGGCTCAGGCGCGCGTCCATGTCGTCCCTTCGCTTCTAGGACCATGAACCAAAGGCAAAATTGGGGAGGCCGCCACGAAATTCGCCCGAAATTCGAGCGACTTTATGCCGCCGCGTTGAACTCGTGGACATCGCCAGGGTCGGTTACCGTAATACACAGCCGTTCGCCCTGGATGGTGATCTCGCCGCGCGCGATGGGATGACCGTTGGCCAGGATCCAGAGCTGATCGCTCTCCTTGGTGTCCAAGGGGATGACGGCGCCCCGGCCCATCTTGAGCAAATTCTGCATCGGCATGCGGCAACGGCCGAGCAAGATTGAAAGATCGACCACCACGCGATGGACTTGGCTTTGACCCGGCATTGCAGAAGCCCCACATCTGATTCCGCACCAGTCCAACCGGAAAGGGTTGCCGAGCCGTGAATGACCCGCAGTCCACCCCAATCGGCTGGGCGGTTTCCCCCGGACTGACCGCTTACGAGCCTGCCGTTGCCGCCATGGAGCAGCGGGTTGCGCTGATACAGGACGGGGCCGCCGGCGAGTTGGCGTGGCTGCTTGAGCATCCCCCGCTCTATACCGCCGGCGTTTCCGCCAAGCCTGAGGATCTGCTGGCGCCGGACCGTTTCCCAGTGTTCCGCACCGGACGAGGCGGTCAGTTCACCTATCACGGTCCCGGCCAGCGCGTCGTGTACGTCATGCTGGATTTACGCCGACGGGGCCGCGACGTGACGCGCTTCGTGGCGGACCTTGAGCGGTGGCTGATCGCCACGCTCGCTCAGTTCAATGTGAAGGGGGAGATTCGACCCGGACGGGTCGGCGTCTGGGTGACGCGCAAGGGGCCCGGATGGTCGCGAGAGGACAAGATCGCCGCCATCGGCGTGCGCTTGCGTAAATGGGTGAGCTTCCACGGCGTCGCGTTCAACGTCGAACCTGACCTGGAACACTTCTCTGGGATCACGCCGTGTGGGATTTCGGCTTCCGAGCACGGCGTCACGAGCCTGGTCGACCTTGGCTTGCCGGTGACGCTGGCTGACGCCGACGCCGCGCTGCGCACGGCCTTTGAGGACGTGTTCGGCGCAACGCGACGGGAAGAGCCGCTGATTTAGCCATGCGATCGTTCAAGGGGCGCGCGCCATTGCGTCCAAACGAAGGCGTCCACGCATCTCCAAGCTGACGGGCAAAAATCCCCGGAGGCTATGGAGAGAGAAAATGAGCGCTGAAATCCTTGTCCCGCTGACTTTTTTTGGTTTCCTGGGAGCGATCATCCTCGGCCCCACCATTGTTCGCGAACGCACCAAACGCTCCGCGCACGAATTGGTGTCCAAAGCGCTGGAGCGCGGGCAGACGATCGACCCCGCCTTGGTCGCGCAAATGACGCAAAACATGCTCGACGAGGGCAATCGCGCCCGCAAGAGCTTGGGCAACGGCGTTATTCTCCTCGCGCTCGCGGGCGGGTTCATGGGCGCCGGCTTCATGATCCAAAATATCGATGGCGATAGCGACGGGCTCTACGGGATGGGCATTCCGGCGGTTATCCTGGCGGCCGTCGGCGCGGCTTATCTTCTGCTGGCGATCTTCGACTACGCGACCAAGAAGCGTGTAGCGGCCTGATATCGCTCTAACGACATTGGCGGAGGCTGCGCTGCGCGGCCTCCGCTTTCGTTTGCACGCTTGGCATCGCGGTGATCGATCGCTACCTCGATTTCGGTCGAGGGGAATTGCATGACGCGATCAATGTTGTTGGCTGCGGCGCTTGCTGTCGTGAGCTGCGCCGCGCCGCAGGCGATAGGCAGCGCCGAAACGGAGTTCGCTGCGCCCGCGGCTTCGGCGGGCGACATGACGGCGCCCACGTCCGCCGGCTGGGTGGAGATCACGCCCGAACCGGTGGCGGTCAATGGCCGGCGCATCACCGCAGCGTGTTCCGGAGCGCCCGGCGCCGATCCGGCTTATCGGTTCTGGATCAGGCGCGGTTCCGCTGATGGGCTCGTCATTTTCTTTGACGGTGGCGGCGCATGCTGGGACGATATCACCTGTTCCGTGCCGTGGTTAGCGACGGGACGCGCCGACGACGGCTTCTACAAGGCCGAGCTTCTTCCCGGCGACAATCCCAATCGGTTCGGCGGCGTGTTCGCGCTGAACGATGAGCGCAATCCGGTGCGCGACTGGAGCTTCGTGTATTTGCCCTATTGCACTGGCGACGTGCATCTCGGCGCCAACACGGCGCTCTACCGCGACGCCGATACAGGCGAGACCTTCGACATCCAACATCGCGGCGCCGACAATGCGCGCGTCGCCCTGGACTGGGTCCAGCGCAACATGTCCGCGCCGAATCGTTTGTTGGTCGCAGGCTCCAGCGCGGGCGCGTACGGCGCCGCCGGTCATTACCCGCATATTCGCGACGCATTCCCGCGCGCACACGCGATGTTTTTCGGAGACGCTGGGCAAGGCGTGGCGACCCCCGCCTTCACAACGGCAACCGAGCAACGCTGGGCCTACCGCCTTCCGCGCGCTATCCGCGGCGGAGATACGGTGAGCCGGCTCGCGGCGCGCTACCCACGCGACCGTTTCGGGCAATTCACCAGCGCCTTTGATCGCACGCAGTCCGCCTTCTACGCGCTGATGGGCGCCGATGACGCGTGCAACTCTTGGAGCGCAACCATGCGCGCGGAGTTGAGCGGACGGCAACAAGCGCGGAACTTCCGCGCCTACGTCGCCGCTGGCCAGCAGCACACAATCCTGCGCTCCACCGCATTTTACGCGGAAACAAGCGGCGGCGGCTCGTTTCTTGATTGGTTCAAGGCGCTGCTGAACGACAGCGGGAGCGAGCCGCCCAATCTCTCATGCGTCGATTGCGCGCCACCGGCTTCGAGTTGCCGCTTCTAACGGCGCCCTGCCGGTAGCGGCCGACCCTCAGCCATAGAGAAACACGGCTTCCTCCAAGTCGATGGCGGGGAGTTCGTTCTTCTCGCGCCAATAGTCTTGGGTGTGTTGCCACTCATGCCCAACACCTCGTTTCGGCAAGGCTTGAATGCTGCGCATGAGATAGCCGGGATTGAAGTTCTCGGGGTCGATCCAGGGCATTGGCGGCGCCTTTTGATCATCCGGCAGCACCACCTCGACCCGTTGTGTTCCAGTCGCCTTCATGTGGTTGAGCAACCGGCAGACAAAGTCACAGACCAGATCAACGCGAAGCGTCCAGCTGGCGCGGAAATATCCAAATATCCAAACCATGTTCGGCACGCCCGTGAACATCATGCCGCGATAGGTCACGGTGTCGGCCCAATCGACGGGCTTGCCGTCAACGCTAAATGGAATGTCCCCCAGCACGCTGAGTTGGAATCCGGTCGCGGTAATGACGACATCCGCGGCGAGCTCCCGCCCTGATTTCAGGCGCACGCCTTGCGGCGTGAAATGATCGATCTCATCGGTGACCATCGTCGCTTTGCCGGCAGTGATGCCTTGGAACAGATCGCCATCGGGCACGAACGCAATGCGCTGGCGCCAAGGCCGATAACGCGGCGTGAAATGCGTCATGTCGTAGTCGGGACCAAGAAACATGCGAACGCCCGCGAGCAATTCTTGCTTGACCGCTTCGGGCTCTTCAAACGAACGGCGCGTGAATTCAGCTTGATCAAACAGAATTTTCTTGCGCGCTATCTCATGGATCCATGTTTCATCAACGCCGATCTGCCGAAGCGTCTCGACCAATTCGTTGATGTTCCGCCCTGGAATGAAGTAGGTCGGCGAACGCTGCAGCACGGTGACGTGCTTGCAGTCGCCAGCGATGGCGGGAACGACCGTCGCCGTCGTCGCCCCCGAACCGATGACAAGAACCTCCTTGTTCTTGAGATCGATGTCCTTCGGCCAGGTCTGCGGGTGGACGACTTGGCCCTTGTAATCCCCTAGCCCGGGCCAGTCCGGCGTGTACCCTTCCGCGTGTCGATAATATCCTTGGCACATCCAGAGAAAGGTGCAGGTTATGGTCGTCTTCTCGCCGGAGTCGGTCTTCGCAACCTCCAGCGTCCAGCGATTGCTTGCACGCGAGAACGACGCCGACACGATCTTGTGGCGATAGCGAATGTGGGCCGCGAGATCGTTCTCCTCGATCACTTCGCCCATGTAGTCGAGGATCTCCTGAGCGGTCGCGATTGGCGGGCCGAGCCACGGCTTGAAGCGATAGCCGAACGTGTAGAGATCGCTGTCCGAACGAACGCCGGGATAGGTGTGCATCAGCCAAGTCCCGCCGAAGCTCTCCATGGCCTCGAGCACCGCGAAGCTTCTGTCCGGACACTGTTGTTTGAGATGATAGGCGGCGCCTATTCCCGAAATGCCGGCGCCAACGATCAGGACGTCAAAATGTTCGCTCATAGGCACGCTCCGCGAGCATGCTCATCTAGCCAGGGCGATTGGATTTGAGGCAAGTCAATTGACGCAGCGGGAACTCACGAAAGTTCCAGCAGCACCTCGTCCGCCGCGACACTGGCGCCGGCGGCGACATGGACCTTGGCGATCACGCCGTCGCGCTCGGCGCGGATGATGTTCTGCATCTTCATCGCCTCGACAACGGCCACGCCCTCGCCCGACTTCACCTCTTGCCCAGGGATCACATCGATCGCCACAACAAGGCCGGGCATTGGCGACACGATCAGCCGCGAGGTGTCGGCCTTGGCCTTTTCCGGGATCTTCTTGGCGAGTTCGGCGCCGCGCGGCGTCGCCACCAGCGCCTGCGCGATGACGCCGCGATGGCGCAGCGTGTAGCCTTCCGGCGCGGTTTTGACTTTCACGGCGAACGGCTCGTTGTCGAAGCGCCCTTCAATCACGCGCGCGCCCGGGCGGGTGTGCGTGTCAAAGCGGTGCTTCTTGCCGTCGATGAAAACATGCGCGCCGTCGTCATCGAGATCGACGTGCGTGAGATGATGTTCTTTGTTCAGAATAACAACCCAATCGCGCTGCGACACGATCGGCGCGCCGTTCAGGCGGCCCGAGGTCTGTGTCGCGCGCCGCGCCGTGAATGAGCGGGCCACGGCCGCGCAAGCGATCAAGAGCTTTTCCTGCGCTTTCGTCGGCGCCACGCCCTCGAAGCCTTGCGGGAACTTCTCTTTGATATAGGCGGTCGTGAATTCGCCCTTGCGAAACGCCTTCTCCTCCATCACCGCGCCAAGAAACGGGATGTTGTCGGCGATCCCTTCGATCAGAAACTGATCCAAAGCGCGCGCTTGCGCGTCGATGGCGGCGACACGATTGGAGCCGTGCGTCACCAGCTTGGCGATCATCGGATCGTAGAACATCGATATCTCATCGCCTTCGCGCACGCCGGTTTCGTTGCGCAACGTGATGTCGCCGACCTTGCCTTCTGAGGGGGCCTTGTACGTGCGCAAGCGCCCGATCGACGGCAAGAAGTTGCGGAACGGGTCCTCAGCGTAGATGCGGCTTTCGATCGCCCAGCCTTTGATCTTCAAGTCTTTCTGCTTGAACGAAAGCTTCTCGCCCGCGGCGACACGGATCATCTGCTCCACCAGATCGAGCCCCGTAATCATCTCCGTGACCGGATGCTCGACTTGGAGGCGCGTGTTCATCTCCAGGAAGTAGAAGCTCTTGTCGGCGCCGGAAGCCACGAACTCGACCGTTCCCGCGCTGTCGTAGTTCACCGCCTTGGCCAGCGCGACCGCTTGCTCGCCCATGGCCATGCGCGTCTTTTCATCGAGAAGCGGGGACGGCGCTTCCTCAATCACCTTCTGATTGCGGCGCTGGATCGAGCACTCGCGTTCGAAGCAGTGCACGACGTTGCCGTGCTTATCGCCCATGACCTGGATTTCGATGTGGCGTGGCGCGGCGACGAACTTCTCGATGAAGACGCGGTCGTCGCCGAACGCGCCCTTCGCCTCCGCGCGCACCGCCGGAAAACCCTCTTCCACGTCCTTGCGATTGAAAGCAACGCGAATGCCCTTGCCGCCTCCGCCCGCGCTTGCCTTGATCATCACCGGATAGCCGATCTCCTCGGCGATCTGGATCGCATGGTCGACGCCCTCAATTTCACCGATGAATCCAGGCACGCAAGATACGCCCGCATCCGCCGCTGTCTTCTTGGACTCGATCTTGTCGCCCATGGCGCGGATCGCGCCGGGATTGGGCCCGATAAAAACGATCTCCTCCGCCAGCAGCCGGTCCGCGAACTCCGCCTTTTCGGACAGGAATCCGAAACCGGGGTGGATCGCCTGCGCGCCGGTTTTTTTGGCCGCCTCCACGATCTTGTCGATCACGAGGTAGGATTGCGCGGCTGGCGAGGGGCCGATGAACATGCTCTCGTCCGCCATCTCAACCGCAAGGCTGTCGCGGTCGGCCTCCGAAAACACCACCACCGTCTTGATGCCGAGCCTGCGGGCCGTGCGAATGACGCGGACGGCGATCTCGCCGCGGTTGGCGATCAGGATTTTGTCGAACATGGACGCGGTGTTAGCGGGAAATTTCGCCCCCGCAAGCCCTTGCTTGCCCCACGCTTGGGGCATTCGAATCCCAACCGCGTTCAGTAATCGAACATTTTTTCGTCGCGCTCGGCGCGGCGCTTCGCCTGGGCGACAATGTGCTCGGCGAGTTCGGCGCGGGTGAGCGTGGCGGTGACGCCGCTTGGATCGAGGTTGTGCTCCGCCACAAGCGCACGCAACGACCCAAGATCAAAGCCGCCGAGCGCGGCCACAAGCGCCTCCGCGCCCTCCTTCTTGAAGAGGCCCGCTGGATTGAGATCAGGCGCCGCCTTGGCCTTCCGGGGTTTGGAGGCGGGCGCCGGCTCGACCGGCGCCTCACCCTTCGTTTCCGGCGGCGCCGTTTCGCTCTCCGTCGCTGCGTGCATCACGTCGTCGGCGACATCGCGCCGTGAGCCATGCACGCGCAACACCGCATCCAGCCTATCGGCGAAAGCTGCATTGCGCTTCGCCTCGCGGCGGATTTCGTCGAAGAAGCGGTCGAGCGTTTTGTTGAGGCTCATAGAGCGGGCGCCATCTCCACCTTGGCTTGGAACTCCTCGCCAAGCTTCTTCACGATCGGCGCCATGGCTCCGTATTTCTGTTCGAACGTGCGCGGCGTTTCCGACCATTCGGCCGCCTTGGCGATATCGACATGCTGTGGAATGCGGACATCGAACATGGCGTCGCCAAGATTATCCTTCAGCAGCTGCGCTTCCGAGCGGTGCAGGGAAAAGCCTTCCTCATACTTGGTGGCCAACACCATCAGCTGTGAGGCGCCGCCGCGGCGCTCGTTGATCAGGCGCAGCGCGCGCTTGCGGAACGTGATCAGGCCAAGCCGCGAAACATAATCTGGAATTGACGGCACCAGGATCGCGTCCGCGGCGATCAGCGCCGCCTCCGCGAACAGGGATATGCCGGGCGGGCAGTCGATCAGGATGTAGTCGTACTCGTTGACGATGTTCTTGATGCCGTTGGCGAAGCGTTCGCAAATCCATTTCTGGATCATGTCGATCTGGAAGCCGCGCTTCACAAAGCTCTCGATCATGTCGCGCTCGACGATGCGGAACTCAGGCGCCGAAGCGCAAAGACCGATATCGGGCTTGCCCTTCAGATCGCTGACGTTCTTCTCGATGAGCTGTTTGAACGGCTTGGCCTTCTGCTGAACAATGTAGGCCTCGAAGTAGAAGTCGAGCGTGCGCTCCGCTTCGCGCAAGCTGTTCCACTTCTCCGGTCCCGCCACCATGATCGAGGCGTTGGTTTGCGGATCGAGATCGATAATCAGCACGCGCCGCCGCTGGTGCAGCGCCAGCGTCTCCGCAAGCGATACCGTCGTCGTCGATTTGCCGACGCCGCCCTTCATGTTGATCACCGACACCAAACGCGCGGGCATGCGAGCCTCTTTCTGATGGTCCGTCTCCGAACTGGGGACGGTCGGGCCGGAGGGTTAGTTTTTGGTGAATGAGGATCAAGACGCGTGCGCAGCGTGATCCACTGCAACCTAAAGCACAGGCTCAGCCGCAGTTCAGCCCCCGCCCCCTACAAACGGCGCGAGGCGACAGTGAGGCCGCCCGTGCGGCTTGGGAGCGAGTGCTATGAAAAACAAAGTGTTGGCAGCGGCCATGGCGGCTTTGGCGCTTGGCGCGGCTCTGCCGGCGGCGGCGCAGGATCGCTATCGCGGACACGACGGTTATGTGGATACCTATCGCGGCGACTCACATCGCGAGTGGAACCGCGACGACCATCGCGGCGGCCGTTGGCGGTTCGCGGAGATTACAATCCGCAAAGACGGCCGGACGTTCGCCTTCGATCGCGACGATCGCCTGTTCTATCGCCTGCTCGAACGACCCTATCGTTTCGTTCCCGGTCTGACGTACCAGTACACTGACCGCTGCAATCGGAACGGCTGCGTCGTGTTCGTCTACGACCGCTTCAGCCGCAGGCCGATCGACCGCATTTTCGCGCCGCATCTGCCTCTCCGGAACTGGGCGTGGCGCGACTATCGCGGTTTTGACCAGGGGTATCGCCAGTACGGCTACTACGACCGTGACGATCGCCGTTTCGACGATCAATGGCGCTATCGTGATGACGACCGCTGGGAAGGCGACGACGATCGCTGGGACAATTACCTCGAAGGCGGACGCGGCGAGCGAATGCGCTAGCCCCACCGCGACAGATGCTCCGCCATTCGTTCGAATGGCGGAGCGTTTGCGTGTTAGCTACCCGCGGCCTCAACGCCAGCGACCGCCGCGCGCCAGCGCTCCATGAGCTCACCCCGTTTCTCGTTCGGCATCGACGGACGCCAAGTCCTGTTCCCGATTGCGGCAGGCACGTCACTGGACAGCCCCGCCCCGGTCGCCGCCAGACGCGCCGCGCCCAATGCGGTGACCTCCTGGAACGCAGGCCGCACGACCTCCACATCGCAGACGTCTGAGAGAAACTGCATCGCCCACGCGTTCGCGGTGAGCCCGCCATCGACAAGCAGCGACGAAATCGGCGGCGCGCCATCGGCCCGCAGCGCGGCGATCAAGTCCGCCGTTTGGTACGCCACCGCCTCCAGGCCCGCGCGCACGACATGCTCGGCGCGTGAATCGCGCGTGAGCCCCACAATCGCGCCTCTTGCTTGCGCGTTCCATTGCGGCGCGCCGAGACCGGCGAACGCGGGAACCAAGTAGACCCCGCCATTGTCTGGCAGGGACGCCGCCATCGCTTCCGATTCCGCCGAGTCCTTGATCAGCCGCAGGCCGTCGCGTAGCCATTGCATCGTGGCGCCGGCCGAAAAAATCGACCCTTCAAGCGCGTAAGCAAAGTCATCGCCAACAGCATAGCCGACCGTCGCCAACAGCCGGTTGCGCGACCGCGGCGGCGCCCGGCCCATGTTCATCATAAGAAAACAGCCCGTGCCGTAGGTCGCTTTCGCCATGCCCGGCCGGAAGCAACCGTGGCCGAACAGCGCCGCCTGCTGATCGCCGGCCACGCCGGTAATGGGGATCGAGCGCCCGAAGAGGTTTGGCTCGGTTTCGCCAAACTCTCCCGCGGAAGCGCGCACCGTGGGCAGCATCGCCCGCGGCGCATCAAAGATCGCGCACAATCCCTCATCCCAGCGCCGCGCGTTGATATCGTACAACATGGTGCGCGAGGCGTTGGTCGCGTCCGTCGCGTGAACTCTCCCGCCAGTCAGTCGAAAGAGAAGATGACTATCGACCGTGCCGAAGCACGCCCGCTCTACGTCGCGCGCGTCAAGATGATCCAATATCCACTTCAGCTTGGTTGCGGAGAAGTAAGGGTCGAGCAACAGACCCGTCTTTTCTTGCACGCGCGGTTCGATGCCGTCCCCGCGCATGCGGGCGCAGACATCGGCTGTGCGTCGGTCTTGCCAGACGATGGCGCGATGCAGGGGGCGTCCGGTTTCGCGATCCCACACGATCGTCGTCTCGCGCTGGTTCGTTATGCCGATGCAGGCGATCTTGTCGGCGCCGCCAACCGCGGCGATGACCTGGCGACAAACGTCAATCGTCGCCGCCCAGATCTCGTCCGCGTCGTGCTCCACCCACCCAGGTTGTGGGAAGTGCTGGGTTAGAGCGACTTGCGCCGTGGCGCAGGGTTTGAACGCGAGGTCAAACGCGATGGCGCGTGTTGAGGTGGTCCCTTGGTCGATCGCGAGAATGTGCGTGGTCATCGCCACACAAAAGGGCGGGGAGGCGCGGCGGTCAATCCATGACCAGACCGGCGAGCGGCAGGGACGGCCGCCCCGTTGGTCCGCGCCTCCCCTCTGCGGGCGGGCTTAGAGCGGGGGAGCGCCCGCCTCCGCAGTCTCAAGCGCGGCGCGAAAAGCGGCCGAGGCGGCGCGCACACGCGCGATCGCGGCGTCAAACTCGCCCGGGGTGACATCACGGCCCGCCGCCGCCATCGCCTCCACTTCGGCGCGCACCAAAGCGAGCTTGGCGGCGAGATCGTCGAGATTGACGGCCACGGAAGCGCCGAGGCTCAACGCCTTGGCCGCCGCATCCAAAATCTCCGCGGCGCGGCCGCGATAGTCCTCCGGCGCCAGCGGCAAGAACGCCGAGAGCGCGGCGAGAAGCATCTGCAATTGCAGCATCATGTTGAGCATCGTCGTCTCCCTAAGCGCGCCGCGCCCGCACCAAATCCTCGAGTTCCGAAACCGGCGCTTGAGCAGCCGCAGTCGCTTCGCTGAGACGCTGCGCGGCCACCGTGAGCGCGAGCGCGGCGCGCTCCAATGACGTTTGCCCCCCGCTCGCCGAGGCCTCGAAGTCGGCGCGCGCCCGCACGTACGCGGTCACCGCGATCTGCAACGTCTCCGCGGCGGGCGTCGCCGCTCGCTCCGCTTGACCAAGCACGCGCTTGAACGCGGCCGGCGCCGACGGATCGCGAACGATATCAGTCGCTTCTTCGATAACGGCGGCATAGGCATGCAACAATGCGTATGCGCGCTGATCGAGCGTGTGCGCGGCCTGCATCGGGCTGGTGATTTCACTCTGGCCGAGTTTGAGCGACGCGCAGGCGGGCGCGAGCATAAGCGCCGACGCGAGCATCAACACGCGCAACGGATGGCGCATGGGCATTCTCCTCTGTTCTGTTTGGCGATGGGGTCAGATGATGGGGCCGCGCGCGCGCGCCCGGCCGATGGATACGCCGATGAGGCCAAGTGCGACGATCAGATCAATGAGCGCCGATGCGGCGTCCTGCGCCAAGCCTTCGGGCAGCGCGACGCCCGCGCGCTGCGCCGCGAATGCTATCGCGAGCGCGACCGCGCTCCGCACCGTGAGGGATTGATAGGCTGGGGTTGCATTGTCCATGATGTTCCTCGCTGTCTCGCGAGAAACTCTAGGGCCACGCGCAACCCGGTCGGATTGATTGCCGCGAATAGCATTTGTCTTCCAGCATTTCGCGGAATGGCCCGAGGATTATCCGGCGCACAATTCCCGCTTCGCTTCGTCGTACTCGCGCTTGAAGCGCGCCACCAGTTCGCCCGCTGAAACGACTTCGCGCACGGCGCCCACGCCCTGCCCCGCGCCCCAGATATCCTTCCAAGCCTTCGCCTTCGAGCCCTCGCCACCCGCGAAGCTCATCTTCGAGGGATCGCTCACCGGCAGATTTTCAGGATCGAGCCCCGCCTTGACGATCGATCCTCTCAGATAATTGCCGAGGACGCCGGTAAACAGATTTGTATACACGATGTCGCTCGCCGCGCTGTCGACGATCATCTGTTTGTAGCCCTCGGCGGCGTTTGCTTCCTTGGTCGCGATAAACGCCGAGCCAATGTACGCCAAATCGGCGCCGAGCGCTTGAGCGGCCAGGATCGAGCGTCCATGGGCGATGGCGCCTGAGAGCAAAAGAGGTCCGTCGAAGAACGCGCGGATTTCTTGAACAAGCGCGAACGGCGAAAGGCCGCCCGCGTGACCGCCGGCCCCGGCGCACACCGCGATCAAGCCGTCCGCGCCCTTCTCCAAAGCCTTCTTGGCGAATGTGACATTGATGATGTCATGCAGCACGATGCCGCCATAGGAATGGATCGCATCGTTCACGTCCTGGCGCGCGCCGAGCGACGTGATCACGATCGGTACTTTGTGTTTGACGCAGCTCTCGACGTCCTGTTGCAGGCGTTCATTGGTCTTGTGAACAATCTGATTGACCGCGAACGGCGCCGCGGGCGTATCGGGATGGGCTTCGTCCCAAGCCGCCAACTCATCCTTGATACGGGTGAGCCACTCGTCCAACAACGATTGCGGGCGCGCGTTCAGCGCTGGGAAGGAGCCCACGATCCCGGCCTTGCACTGCGCCGTGACCAGTTCGGGATTGGCGATAATGAACTGGGGGGCGCCCACAATCGGTAAGCGCAGTTTGTCGAAAATCGCTGGCAAGGCCATGACGTGCTCCTCTTGCGCCATTGCCTAGCTTCTGGCGAATACGGCGTCGATACTCACTTCAGGTCAAGCGGAGCGGAAATGGCGGAGGCGACCCTCCAACTGGGAGAAGAGGCTGACGAAGCCGCCTGGCGAAGCCTTGTCGAGAAGGGGCTCAAGGGCGCGCCCTGGAGCAGACTCATTGGCAAGACCGCCGACGGCATCGATCTCCAACCGCTTTATCGCGAGACCGAGGTCCCGACTGGAAAAGACGAGGCCGGCTTCGTGGGCGCGGCGCCGTTCGTACGTGGCGAACGGCGCGGAGCGTGGCTTGTCAGGCAAACATTCGAACACCCTTCCCCCGAGCGGACCAATCGCGACATCATCGCTGACCTTCAAGGCGGGGTTTCCGCCATCGAGCTCAAAATCGATCCAACCGGCGCCGACGGCGTCGCCATCCAGAGCGCCAACGACCTCGACCTCGCCCTCGCCGACGTAATCTTGGAAGCCGCGCCCATCGCTCTGGACGCTGGAGAACACGGCGCATGGGCGGCCGAGCTCTTGCGAGAAAAAATGAAGGGCGTCGCCGCTGCGGGCACGGCGTTCAACCTCGACCCGATCGGCGCGTTGATGCGCGGCCGCGTCCTCTGCCGCGAAGAACTCCAGAGCGCCATGGCGTTCACGGCGCGCCACGGCGTTGACCTGCCCGCCGCAACCTTCCTGCGCGTCGATTCCCGTCCGGTTCACGAAGCCGGCGGCGCCGAGGCGCAAGAGATCGCCACGGCGCTTTCATGCGGCATCGCCTATTTGCGCGCCTTGACCGAAGCAAGCGTGAGCGTCGACGACGCGGCGCGCGCAATTCTGTTCGCGTGTTCGGTGGGTCCGGATGCGCTGATTGAAGCCGCGAAACTACGTGCGCTTCGGTTTTGCTGGGCGCGCGTGCTTGAGGCGAGCGGCGTGCGTCCAGACGCGCGCGCAGCGCGCATTCATGCCTTCACCTCCAAGCGCATGATGACGCGCTACGACGCCGAGACCAACATTCTGCGCGTCGCCACCGCCGCTTTCGCGGCGGCGATCGGCGGCGCGGACGCGATCACAACGGCGCCGTTCACGGACGCACTTGGCTTGCCAACGCCGTTCGCGCGCCGCGTGGCGCGCAACACGCAACTCGTGCTGATGGAAGAGTGCCGTCTCGATCATGTCGCCGATCCAGCCGGCGGCGCCTGGTTTGTTGAAAAACTGACGCGCGACCTTGCTGAACTGGCCTGGAACAAGATGCAAGCGATCGAGGCCGGCGGCGGCGTCATCGCGGCGCTCACCACCGGCGCATTGCAGACGCAAGTGGCCGAGGCGCGCGCCAGCCGCCAAGCCGCGTTCGCGAGACGCAAGGAGACGATCACGGGCGTGACCGACTTTCCTCAACTTGGCCGGAAAGCGCCCGAATCCGTAGTGCGCGAATACAGCGCCCAGCAAAGGGCGGCGCCCGATGTCGAGGTCAGGGCCGACGCTCTGACGCCGATCCGCTGGGCTGCGCCTTTCGAAATCCTCCGCGCCAAGGCCGAAGGCAGGTCGCCTGCCGTGTTCTTCGCCAACCTCGGCGCGCTCGCGGAGTTCGCGCCGCGCTCCGTGTTCGCGCAGAATCTGCTCGCGGTCGGCGGCGTCGCCTCGCATGCGCCGGATATGGCGTACGCCTCCCAGGATGCTCTGGTCGCCGCTTTCAGGCGCAGCGGCTCGCCTCTCGCCCTCATCGCCGGCACGGACGCCGCTTACGGCGAACGAGCCATAGACGCCGCGCGCGCGCTTAAGAGCGCCGGCGCGCGCTGGGTGATGCTCGCGGGCAAGCCAGGAGAAAGAGAGCCGGCGTTGCGCGACGCAGGCGTGGACCAATTCATATTCGTCGGCGTTGATGTCTTGCGGGAACTTGAGACGCTGCATGCGGCGCTGGGGTTGGCGTAAAATGTCAGACTGGGCGCCCAAGGACGTTTGCCGCGACGGCCGGAGCGGGCGTCAACGCGCCGTCGTATTGGCGCTGGGTTTGGGCGCCTCGATTCTTATCTTCACCTTAGCTGCAGTGGGGCTCGGCTTCTGGACGCCATGGGCGCACCGCTACGCGCAAGGCGTCGATGTCTCACACCATCAAGGCGCGATCGATTGGCGCGCGCTCGCGGCTGACAACGTGGCCTTCGCCTACATCAAGGCGAGCGAAGGCGCCGACCACGTTGACACGCGCTTCGCCGTCAACTGGGAGCAAGCGGGCGACGCGGGCCTCTACCGCGGCGCCTACCACTTCTTCACGCTTTGCCAATCCGGCGCGCGCCAAGCGGCGAACTTCATCGCGGTTGTTCCCGTCTCCCCCGGAGCGCTGCCGCCCGCGCTCGACTTGGAGCACATGGGGCCTTGCCGTGAGGGGCCGACAATAACGGATATTGTGGGCGAGATGCGCATCTGGCTCGATATGGTGGAAGCGCGTTACGGCGCACGCCCGCTGATCTACACGACGCGCGAGTTTCACGATGCGCATCTGCGCCGGGTGACGGGCGAACGCTTCTGGATCAGGTCCATTGGCGTCGCACCCCGCTTCCGCCGTGATGATTGGGTGATCTGGCAGCATCACAATCGCGGTCGCAAGCGCGGCGTGCAAGGCGCGGTCGATCTGAACGCGTTTCGCGGCGATGCAGAGGCGTTGGCTGAGTTTGCGAGCACCCCTTCATGACTCCGACCTTTCGCCACCGCTTATCGTCATTCCGGACGCGCGAAGCGCGATCCGGAATGACGAATTGGATCAGTATGACAAAGACTTGTGAGCGCACTCGATGACCCTCCCTGATTTCTCCAAGCTCGCGCTCGCCGCCGATCTCGAAAAGGGCGCCGCCCCACCCACGGGCGAGCCCTGGCTCACACCCGAGGGCATCGCGGTGAAGCGCGCCTACACGAGCGCGGATCGCGCTGGCCTCGATTTCGTCGACGGCTTTCCCGGCCTGCCCCCCTTCGGCCGCGGCCCCTACCCGACCATGTACGTTCAACAGCCGTGGACGATCCGCCAATACGCGGGCTTCTCGACAGCCGAGGATTCCAACGCCTTCTACCGTCGCAATCTGGCGGCGGGCCAGAAAGGGCTCTCAGTCGCCTTCGACCTCGCCACCCATCGCGGTTACGACTCAGATCATCCGCGCGTCGTCGGCGACGTCGGCATGGCGGGCGTGGCGATCGACAGCATCTACGACATGCGCACGCTATTCGACGGCATTCCGCTCGATCAGATGAGCGTGTCGATGACCATGAACGGCGCCGTTCTGCCCATCCTCGCGCTCTATGTCGTGGCGGGTGAGGAGCAAGGCGTCGCGCACGCCAAACTCTCCGGCACCATCCAAAACGACATCCTCAAGGAATTCATGGTGCGGAACACCTACATCTATCCGCCCAAGCCGTCGATGCGCATCGTCTCGGACATTTTCGCCTACACCGCGCGCGAGATGCCGAAGTTCAACTCGATCTCGATCAGCGGTTATCACATGCAGGAAGCCGGCGCGACCGCCGACCTTGAACTCGGCTACACGCTCGCTGACGGGGTGGAATACGTGCGCGCCGGCGTCGCGGCGGGCTTGGACGTCGACGCCTTCGCGCCTCGTCTTTCCTTCTTCTGGGCGATCGGCATGAACCCGTTCATGGAGATCGCCAAACTGCGCGCCGCGCGCCTTCTCTGGACGAAACTGATGCGCGCCTTCAACCCAAAGAACGACAAGTCGCTCGCACTACGCACGCACTGCCAGACCTCCGGCTGGAGCCTCACAGCACAAGATGTCTACAACAACGCCGTGCGCACCTGCGTCGAGGCCATGGCGGCGGCCTATGGCGGCACGCAATCGCTGCACACCAATTCGCTCGACGAAGCGCTCGCGCTGCCTACGGATTTCTCCGCCCGCATCGCCCGCAACACGCAAATCCTGCTGCAGAGTGAAGCCGGCGTCACGCGCCCGGCCGATCCCTGGGGCGGTTCATACTATGTCGAGCGCCTGACCGCCGATCTCGCGGCGAAGGCGTGGGCGCATATCGAGGAAGTCGAGAAACTCGGCGGCATGGCGCAGGCGATCGACCAGGGTTTGCCCAAAGCGCGCATCGAGGAAGCCGCCGCGCGCACGCAAGCGCGCATCGACACCGGCCATCAAACCATCGTCGGCGTGAACAAGTTCAAGCTCGACGAGGCCGAGGACATTCCGGTGCTGAAAGTCGACAACGCCAAGGTGCGCGCCATGCAGCTGGAGAAGTTGACGCGCTTGAAGACAGAGCGAAACCAGGCGGATGTGGACGCGGCGTTGGCCGCATTGGAGAATGGCGCGCGAGGGAGTGGAAACCTGCTTGAACTCGCCATCAATGCGGCGCGCGCCAAGGCCACGGTCGGCGAAATGTCGGACGCCTTGGAGCGCGCGTTCAAGCGCCACCAACCGCCAATCCGCCTCGTCACCGGCGTATTCGCCAAGGAGGCGGGTTCGGATGTCGCGGTCGAACGCGCGCGCCAAAGCGTGCAAGCGTTTGAGGAAGCGGAAGGCAAACGGCCAAAAATTCTCGTCGCGAAAATGGGGCAAGACGGCCACGACCGCGGCCAGAAAGTCGTCGCGTCGGCGTTTTCTGACTTGGGCTTCGAGGTCGAGATCGGGCCGCTGTTCGCCACACCCGAGGAAGTGGCCGATCAGGCACTTGCATCAGGTGTGCATATTGTCGGCGTCTCGTCGCTCGCGGCGGGGCATCTGACGCTGACGCCGGCCTTGCGCGCCGCGCTCGAAGCGCGCGGGCGGAGCGACATCATGATCGTGGTCGGCGGCGTCATCCCGCCGGAAGACGTGCCGACGCTGAAGGAGATGGGCGCGGCGGCGGTCTATCCCCCCGGCGGCGCGCTGGCCGACATCGCGCAACACCTGCTCGACGCGCTGAACGCGAAGCTGGGGTATAAGCAGCGGGAGCGCAATTGATATGAACCGCCGGCGCCTCGCCGGCAGAGAGTACAAACGCAGAGAGTACAAACATAGTCACGTCATTCCGGACGCGCGGAGCGCGATCCGGAATCCAGGGGCGACAGTCGCGCACTACGACCCCCTGGGTTCCGGGCTCGGCCTGCGGCCGCCCCGGAATGACGGAGTGATTGTGAGCTGAACGATATCGCCCGCAGTCGCGCCGCGACTGTTCAAAAACTATTCAGCCGCCGGATAGCCGGCGCGCAATCCTCGCGTTTTGCCGGGGAACCCCATGCCGCGCTCGGCCTGTAGCGCAATTTATCCGACCGGCTTGCGCACCGCCTCACACTGGCGCGCTTGAATTATGCGCCGCCACCGCCCATGCCATCCGCGAGCCGCCTCTCACGGCTCGCCTCTTGGCTCATGCTGACCATCGCCTGGTTCACGGCGCACGTGCTCGCCATTGTCGCGCCCGAAACCGCCAAGCGTGAGATCGCGCGCTACGCCCGTTGGGCGACGTTGCTCATCGTCGCCCAGGCTTTGGCGCGTGTGCCCACGCCGCTCACCTACCCGCGTCCGCGCCATGATCGTCGGCCGCCGCGGCGCCTCTCCGCCCGGGGAATGGCCGGCGTCTCCATTCGACGCGCACTTCGCGGTCCAACTTGGGTCGCGCGACTTGGCGCGATCCGCGCAGCCATCAAACAACCGGAGCGCATGATCGCGCGGGTCATGCGCCGCCTGCGCATACGTTTCACCAAGCTTCGCGTGTTGCCTGCTCCGCCGCGCGCGGGCGCTGCGCTTGCCTCGACGCCTTCCGCGCCAATGCGGCGCGATAGCTCCTAGAGCATGTTCCGACGAAATGGATGCCGGTTCGGCGTAAGAAAATGCGACCAAAAAAAGCCTAGAGCGAGCGCTCATCGGCTCAAGACACGCCGCCATGTTGGCGCGCTGGGCGTCGTTGCCGCTCAGCTCCCTTGGGCTGCCCGCTGCCCATCGCGAAAGTTCCCATGATCATGGTCGGCGGCGTCATCCACCTGAGTTCTCTGGACAAATCCAGCCACGCCGAAGGCGCAAGCAGAATGCCGTCGAGTCCGCATTTCGCCGGGACCAGTCATTCGTTGCGGCGCACAACTTCTGACCAGAAGGGAATTTCCTTTGCGGTGATCGCGGGAAGTCCGGTCCAATCTCCAAACTGACGTGCTTCTCGGGTGAGCCAGTCACTCAAGTTCGAGCCATAGTAGATCACATCGGATTGTTGGACCGAGAACACGGGGTTTCCGCGTTCCATCGGGCTTTCGGGCAGATATCGGTTTGCATTGAGCGGAATGAGCTTCGGCGCTTCTGCAAAGACCTCCATGAGCCTTGCCGCCTGTGCTGCGTCAGATTGAGGTTTTTCGCCCCACTCGGGCCACCAAAGATCGTTCTTGCGAACATCAAACAAGAATCCCTCATAGGGCCGGTCCAGCTTGCGTTGAATTTCCACGTCCGTCGCGGTGAGCCAATCGAATCCACGCGAACCGAGTATCGGCCTTTGCTTCCGCATCAGTTCGACGAGATCGGGAGGGAAGCGCAGCTTCCACTTGCTCTGAATTTCGTGGAGTTCTGCCTGACTGTATCCCAACACACCCACTCCCAGGTCGCCTCGCAGCTGCGATCCTAGCACACGGAGGAGAGTCCGCTTCGGGCCAAGAACCGAATTTAAACTCCGTCATCCCGGAAACGCCGAAGGCGTTATCCGGGACCCAGGGGCCAACGCGCTGCTTTATGATCGCTGGGTCCCGGGTCTCGCTCCGCTCGCCCCGGGTCACGGTCTGCGCTCGGGTGAAGAATGCGACGAGCCAGGAACGGGCTGGCGAATCGAACGACGATTGAATCTAAACTGCAGCACGAAAGTTCCCTCTTTGTTCTTGACGCCCTTCCCCACTCCGCTCCATTCTCCCCGCTGAGGGAGCACAACACATGATCGGTTACGTCACCATCGGCTCGAACGACATCGACGCCAGCTGCAAATTCTATGACGCGGCGCTTAGCCCCCTCGGCTACGCGCGCACATTCTGCGAAGGCGGCTGGGCGGGCTATGGTCCCGGCGGCAAGAAAGAAGGCCTCGAAATCTACATCGCCGCCGCCACCGCAAACGGCGAGCCCGCGACCTACGGCAACGGCTCGATGCTGGCGTTCAAGGCGCCGTCGCGCGCCGCGGTGGAAGCGTTTCACGCAGCCGCGCTCGCCAATGGCGGCAAGGACGAAGGCGGCCCCGGCGTGCGCGGCGAGTACGACCCGCCCTATTACGGCGCTTACGTCCGCGACCCCACCGGCAACAAGTTCGTCGCCTACTTCAAGGGTTGATTCAGGGGCTGAACCGCGTACTCCGCGCTTGCGCCGAGGCCGCAACGCCGATTGAGTGGGCGCCATGGGACAATCGCCTGTGATGAGCGCGCGCGCAGTGGCCGCAAACCCCGTCGCATGGCTTGCGGCGATCTCAGCGGCGCTCGCGCTCGCCTACGGAGTCGGCGGCCAAATGTTGCGGGACGCCGGCGTTCCGCTCGATGTGGTCGGCTTATTCAAAGCCTCATCGATCGTGATGCTGGCGGCCATCGCCGCCGTCGGGCGAGCGCCGCGCCTCATCGTTTGGGCGCTCGTGTTCGGGGCTGCTGGCGATTTTCTGCTCGCACGCGGTCAACTCCCGCACGGCGCGCTTGCGTTCGCGCTCGGCCATGTATGCTACATTCGCGCTTTCTTGCGGACCGGCGTCGGCGTGCGCGGCGTGCTGACGCGAGCGGTCCCAGCAATAGGCGCGATCGTCCTTGTCGCCGCCGCGATCGTAAGCACGCTCGTCCTGGTCCCACGCGCATCGCCATTGTTCGCGCCGCTTTGCGTTTACACCGCCGTGCTCACGCTGATGACGCTGTCCTCACTGACGCTGCGAGCGACGCATTGGCCCAGCATTCTTGGCGCGGTGTTGTTTTTCGTTTCGGACGGCTTCGTCGCCGCGAACCAGTTTCACGCGCCGGCGGATGCGAACGCCGCCTTATGGATGGGGTTTGTCGGTTGGATGATTTATTGGGCGGGGCAGGCAGGGTTGTGCCTAGGCATGATTCACCGGCCCGCCCGACCGCCGCAAGGATGATCCGCGAAATGCAAGACCAGCATCTCGATTCCCTGGAGTTTCGGCATGTTCCCGACCCCTGCCAGCAGGTCGTGCGGGGCTGGTTCGAAGGCCGCGTGGCGGCGATTGCGCTGGACGGCACGCGCTCCATACATCTGCCGCATCCTGATGGCGGCGGTCGCGTGCTGAAAGTGAAAGGCGCGGGCTATGCCGGCGGACCCGTGCAGTTTGGGGTCAATCACAACACCGGGCCGAAGCAGCCGGTCTTCGACTACGAAGGCCGCATGATGGACGATGTCGCGTCCGGTTGGGACGGCGCGTTCGAAGGCGGCGCTTCATTCCAGCAGGCGGTCACTGAATATCGCGTTGCTTTGCGGTTGACCGAACTCGGTTATTCGATCGTTCCTTGCCTGGGCTACGGGCGCATCGCCAAGGGCGGTCACACATCATGGTTTTCCGTGTTCGATCACGAAGCGGGCCTCCGTACCGACGCCGCGATGATGTACCCCGGGATGCCCATCGAGGAATGGAAACATCTCAACACCACCATCGGCGATTTGATGTTTGAACTGGCGGTGCGGCACGACCTCATCGGCCATTGCTGGTATCAAGCGACCAGCGACGGTCGCTACCTCATCCGCGACCTGCATCCCTTTCGAACCGCCGATCCGCTGACAATGTCGCAGATCTCATGGGTCATGCAGCTCTTCTATTCCATGCACATTCGCGGCAACGCGCCGCGGCTGCTTGGCCTGAAACGCAACGATCCCCTGGAGCCGCGCGATCTGCACGTATGGCAATATCGTGCGTTCTGCCCCGACGTTACCTTGGAGGATCACGACGAACTGCGGCAGGAGCTTGTTGCACCGTACATGCTCGCGCCGCCGCGCGAGTTTCGCGTTGAGCCGCTCGTGGCGCTGCTTCGGCGCAACCGCATTACAAACGCCCTGATGGAGGCTTGCCCCGCGAAATTCGCGCGGTTCTAAGCGTCCTCGCTTTCGTGGACGCGGCGCGCGGCGACGCCGTGGCGGGCGAGTTCGATCGCTTGCTCCACCCACTCCTCCTCATCGACGCGTCCGCCCAGACGAAGGTACTGCTCAACCCACGCGACGTTTTCCGGCGTCCAAGCCGCGATCTGATCGAAGTGGAAGACGCCGAGCGAGTAAAGGGTCGTTTGCTGCAACGAACTCACGCCTTCGATGAGCGTGAAGTCATCGGGCGCGCCGTTTCGCGCCGCCGCCAGAACGGGAGGCTTCGCACGTTTCGCGGCGATGGCTGGCGCCGGCGGTTCGGCTTCGACCACACGCGCTGGACGTTGCTCCAACACTGGCGCCGGGGCCTGTTCGAGATGCCGCACCCGCGCTTCCAGGTAGCGTGTACGCCATTTCCAGCGCTCCGCCTCGACGGGATCAATGGTTGGCTCTGGCGCGCCGGCGCTCTCGCTCCGCAAGTGCGCAACCCGCCGCTCCAGATAGAGCATGCGCCACCGCAGGAGCGCATCAACGTCGGAATCCGAAGCAAACGCCTCCACCTCCATTGGAGGGAGCGCGCTCGCCGCCGCACGCAACTCAGACTCCAAGAACCGCGCCCGCGCCTGGGCCTCGCGCGCCCGCCACTCCGGAAGCGGCGATGCATCATGCGTCGCCGGCCGCTCATTGCCCTCAAGGTAGCGAACGCGTTGTTCGAAGTAGCGCAACCGCCACGATTGCAGCACGCTCTCGTCGTCCGCGGGTGGGGGCGCTGCTACAATGACCTCTCGCGCCCGTTCACTCTCATGATCTCGAACGGCCGCGCGCAGGCGCAGCAGCTCTTCCTGATCCGGCGCGGGTAAAGGCGTCCGTTCCGCCTCCGCGGCGCGAGCAATGGCGTCATCAGCCCGCATGCGCGCCGTCTCTAGAAGACGTGAAAGTTCGTTGATGCGACCGTCCCGCACTTCGATCAAACGGCGCATGGAATCCACTTCGCGTTCGGTCGCGGCGGCGTCCCACCCTTCGCCGCTCGCGAAGCGCATGATGTCTCGGACGAGATTCTCGCGTTCGCGCTGCGCCGCGCGAAATCCCGCCGCCGCGCGCGCCGAAGCCCACGCCCAGCCGGCCAGGCCAGCGACCACAGCCGTAAGAATGAGTCCCAGCGCGAGTTTGCCGATCAAATAGATCATCGCTAGCTGCTCACATAAAATTCAATGCGCCGGTTCGCGGCTTGGCCTTCGGCGGAAGTGTTCGCAGCGCGCGGCCGATCCGGGCCATAACCGCGCGCGGTTAGTCGCGAAGGCCCCACGCCCTGACTTGCGAGATAATCGGCGACTGCATCGGCGCGCCGCTGCGAAAGCTCCATGTTGAGCGCGTGTCCGCCTTGGTTGTCCGTGTGCCCCGCGACCTCGATCATAAAGCGATCACAGCGCAGCGCGACCGAGGCCAACGCATCAAGAACTGGGCGACTGGAAGGGTCGATCGCCGCCGATCCCGTTTCAAAAACGATGACGTTGCCTTCCATGAGTCTCTCGAAGGCGGCTTCGCAAGTCTCCACGCTGGCGTTGGACAAGTCCAGGCCTTGCAGCGCCGGATCCGCGTTTTGCTGGCCCTCGACGCTCACGTCGATCCGCGCACGGAAAGGCGCCGGCGGCGAAGCGAAAGCGGCGCGCAATTCCTCGACAGCGGTTTCGGAACCTTGTCCGATGAACACGATTTGCTGGTCAACTATGCGCACCTCGCCAGAGGTCAGCTTCGCCAGCGCGCGCAAGGCGCGCCTTGCCACATCGGCAAATTCCGGAGACGGCGCGCCGCCAGCGACGTGCATGGAATCAGCGGTTTCCGCGTTCGAGAACGCGCGACGCGCGGCGTCGGCAATTGCTCCTTGCGCCGCACTGCTCGGCGCGGCGCCGCTGAGCGTGACGCGCTGCGACTGATAGCGTGCAGACCAACTAAAGGGGCGCTCCAAATCCCCCACCGACAAATCGGAAACGTCTACATGGGTGACGCCGCCGGCCCATGCGCCGCCTGGCCCCGAAGACGTGAGGACAGCGCGGCGCGCCGCGGCGATCGCTTCCTCGCTCTCAAGCACGCCGCTCAAACGCAGCCGCTGACCATCCGCCTCCACCACGACGCCGGACTGGCCAGACGCGAGGAGCGCGACCATCGCGCGTTCGCGCAAAACCTGCGGCAGCCGCCAGAGCGATCCCTCGTGAGGACCAAGCATGCTGACCAGCGCCACGAGCGCCGCCAGCGTCAAAAACACGGCAACACGAGAAAAGCGGCTGTCGTCCTCTTCGCTCGGCGGCGTCATGGCATTCGCGCCCTGCGCACCTGCGCTTCCGTCAGCGCCTGGCGAAGGTGGTCGAGCGTGGCGGCTTCGGCCCGTCGACGTTCGCCGGCCAGCGCCTCGTAAGCGCGAGCGCCCAGCGCGAAACCAATGAGGCCGGCCGCCAAGAACAAAATCACCTGAGACAAGATTAGGCCGAGCATTTTTCCCGCAATCCGCGCAACGGCCCCCAACGCCTTAACGCCCTTCTAATGCCGGGCGATCTAGGCGAAAACCGGAAAACCCCGCCGGGCGAGCCCAAGAGCAGATATGGTTCACGTCATCACCAGTGCGGCTAACCCCCTGATCAAGCGGATGAAGAGCCTGCACACAAAAAAGGGGCGCTCAGAAACCGGGCTGTTTCTTGCCGAGGGCGCGCGCCTCGCGCTTGAAGCGGCGGAACTTAATTTTTGGCCGGAGACCTTGCTGTATGCGCCGGCGGCGCTTGCGCGCCCCCAGATGCGATCGCTTCTCGAACAGACCGCCGCGCGGGGCGTGAGGACGGTGGAAACAAGCGAGTCGATCCTCGCCCAGGTTTCCAAGCGCGATAACCCGCAGACGGTCATCGGCGCCTATCGCCAGCTGATAACGCCGCTTGAGAATGTGGACGGCGACATGATCGTCGCGCTCGAAGGCGTTCGCGATCCGGGCAATTTCGGCACCATCATGCGCACGGCGGACTCCGTGGGCGCCGCAGGCGTGGTGCTGGTGGGAGAGACCTGCGACCCGTTTTCCGTCGAAGCAGTCCGCGCGACGATGGGATCGATTTTCGCCGTGAAGATTGCGCGCGCCTCGTTCGAACAGCTGACGGCGTTCGCGAAGGCGCGCGGGGCCGCGCTCATCGGCGCGTCGCTCAAGGGCGCGGTTTTTGACGCCGATCAACCAGCGCCGAAGCGCGCCATCGTCTTGATGGGCAATGAGCAGTCTGGCCTCAGCGCAGCGCAGGAAAACGCCTGCGATCTGCTGGTGAAGCTGCCCATGCGCGGGCGCGCGGACAGTTTGAACTTGGGCGTGGCGACGGGCATCATGCTTTACGATCTTTGGCGGAGACGCGGATATGATGGCGCGCACGCCTGACCTTCTCATCGCCGATGACTGGACCGACTATCGCCTGCTCGACAGCGGCAATGGCGGCAAGCTCGAACAAGTCGGGCCCTACCGCTTCGTGCGCCCGGAACCGCAAGCGTTGTGGTCCCCGTCGTTGTCGGCGCAGGAGTGGGACGCCGCCGACGCCGTATTCGCGCCCGCGGGCGTTGACGACGACGAAACAGGCCGCTGGCGCTTCAATCGCGAGCTGCCGCAGAGCTGGGCGATGCGCTGGAACGACATCGTCTTTCTGTCGCGCCCCACTCCGTTTCGGCACTTGGCGTTTTTCCCTGAGCATTCCGTGCATTGGCGCTTCGCGCGTGCGTGCTTGGCCACGCATCGCGGGGCGCAGCCGGAAGTCCTGAATCTGTTCGGCTACACTGGGCTCGCCTCACTTGTATGCGCAAAGGCCGGCGCGAAGGTGACGCACGTGGATGCGTCGAAGAAGGCCATCGGCTTCGCGCGTGACAATCAAACGAGCGCCGGCTTAAGCGAGGCGCCGATCCGCTGGATCTGCGACGACGCGCTCACGTTCGTGAAACGCGAGTTGCGGCGCGGACGGCGCTATGATGGCGTCATCCTCGATCCGCCGAAATTCGGGCGCGGGCCGAATGGCGAGACGTGGCGGCTCGAGGAACAGCTGCCGGAATTGCTCGACGCCTGCCAGATGCTGTTGCGCACGGACGCAAACGACCGCGCCAGCGCGAAGGGCTTCCTCATCGCGACAGTGTACGCCGTGCGCCTATCCTATCTGGCGTTAGCGCAGACAGCGCAGCAAATGTTCGACGGCGGCGAATGGGAAGCGGGCGAAATGTGCCTGCCGCATGCGGAGCGCGCGTTATTGTTGCCGACGGCGATCTTCGCACGCTGGCGCGGGTAATTCACAAACACAGTGTGGGCGCGCCTACCCCGTATTCGGCCATCGTTCGCGCGCGTCGGTGGCGGCGCGGAGGTCGGCGAAGGATTGGACGCCGATGAGCGGCGGCGCGTCGTCGGGCGCATCGAGCACGCGCGCGACGGCGCCTGGCGTGCGCGAAAGCCGGCGCGCGAGGCGCGCGGCATAAGGCGCGGGATTATCGTAGACGCGCAGCAACGCCTCGAACCGCTCGGCGATCGGCCAGGCGTTGCGATGCCCGCGCAGACCGACCTTCGCCGGATCGCGCGGCGCGGCGGTCGGCGACGCCGTGCGAACGATGGACGCGACGGAGTCGCACGGCGCGAACGCGGGAAATGTCACGCGCCAAGTCTCCGGTGCGTCAGCGCTGAACGTCAGCGTGACGCGTTTGCGCGGCCGCGAACGACGCGATGCGCGCGGCGGTTTGGCCGTCAGCGCGGCGGCCTCAAGCAACAACAGATGGCGCAGCAACACTTCGCCCGCGCGCAGCCATGGCCGCATCAGCGCGTAC
>ERZ761602.887-NODE-887-length-59058-cov-10.272020_pt1 | contig 59058 bp, 52 predicted proteins | sample MGYA00512165_ERZ761602 | MGnify/ENA primary metagenome ERZ761602 (study PRJEB28899, sample SAMN02445085) | bioreactor sludge metagenome | biome: EBPR sludge; isolation source: Thorneside wastewater treatment plant | place: Australia: Brisbane, Thorneside... | reverse complement strand
CCCCGTACACCGGTGCCACCGCCTCGGGCCGCAAGCCGCAGGCGGCCAGCCTGGCGCTGAAGCGCTGCACCGTGTCCGGGCTGACCGCCTCGGCCCCGTTGAACGCGAGCCGCCAGCAACTCAGGTCCAGGCCAGCCAGATCGGCGTCCTCGAGCCTGCGCAGGCACAGCTCGTAGGCGAAGTTCGGTCCGGCCGACAGCGTGCCGCGCCAGCGGTGGATCGCCTGCAGCCAGCGAAGCGGTCGCGACAGGAAGGCCAGCGGGGACATCACCACGAGCCGGTAGCCGACGTAGAGGCTGCCGAGCCAGGCGCCGATCAGCCCCATGTCGTGGTACAGCGGAAGCCAGCTGACGAACACGTCACGCGGCGTGGCCCGCACGGCAACGGCCATCGCGCGGATGTTGGCCAGCAGGTTCGAGTGGGTCAGGGCAACGCCCTTGGGCTGGCCGGTGCTGCCCGAGGTGTACTGGATGAACGCGATGTCGTCGGCGCGCAGCGCGACGGGCGAAGGCGTGCCGCCGCCCTCGGCCAGCTGCGGCGGCGTCGCGACCCACCGCAGACCGCTGACCTGTGCACGCAGCAGGCGGGCCACGCCACGGGCCTCGTCGACCGTGACCATGCCGACCGTGCCGGCGTTGCGCAGGATCGCCGCGTGTCGCAGCACGTGGTCCTCGAGCTGGGAGGCACGCGCCGGCGGGTAGATCGGCACCGGGATCCCGCCGGCCAGCAGGATGCCGAGGTAGACGCGGAAGTAGTCGACCGAGGTCGGCAGCATGATCGCGATGCACTGCCGGGGCGCCAGGCCCCGCCTCTGCAGGCCCGCCGCGACCCGGGCGGCCCCGTCGGCGAGTTGGCGATAGGTCACGGGCTGCTCGCCATCATCCTGCAGCACCACGTGCTGCACGTGGTCCGGGTGTTCGCGGCAGTGCCAGTCGAGCACCTCGACGAGTGTGGCGGTGCGCTCGAGGGTGCTGGCGGGGGGCTCGGCCTCGCGCCTGGGCAGCTCCTGCGACGGCAGCCGCGGTTGCGCGCCGGCATCGTCGCGGGGGCCGGCCGGCTTGGCGTGCTGCACGGCGGTCCACAGGTCGCCGACGGTCTCGGCACGCTGCAGCGTGTCGGGCGGCAGGTCACAGGCGAAGGCACGCTCGATGCGCAACAGCACCTCCATGCGTGCCAGGCTGTCGAGCCCCAGGTCGCGGTCCAGGACGCTGCCCGACGCGACCGCCGGCAGGTCCGGACGGCCTGCCTGCAAGTCGCGCAACGCGGCCTCGATGACCTCCCGCAGGCGCGCCTCGGTGTTCGTGCGGCCGCCCTCCGCGCCCGCGGGTTCGAGCTCGGTCGAGACGCTCACGGTGCTGGTCGGCATGGTCATGTCGAACCTCTCGCGGGCCTGCCGGCCCTGGGGCTGCAGGACCTCGCTGCGCGCATCGTGCCGGGCCAGGCCGGCTGCCGCTTGACCGGCGTCAACTGCGGGCCGTTGGCGAGCCGTCGCCGGCCTGCCGGCCCGCGGGCTTGATGGGTGTCAACGCGGCGGGCCGGGCTGGCGCGATCATCCCCTCGTGTCCCACCCTGAACCGGGACCACGGTCATCGCGGCAGCGCGTTGCCGCTTGCTGGTTGTCCCGGGACGAGAGGTCCGCCATGACGGCACCTGCAGTCAGAGCATGTGGTGCGGCAGCACAAGCGGCCCGCGGGCCGTCGACCTTGCCGCCGCGCATCCGCAAGTCCGGCGAGCCCGGCAAGGCGCGACCGAACCTCCCCGATCCGGCCGCCACCCGCGCGGCCTTCCGCTGGGACGACGCGCGGGCGCTGCTGGACGGCCTGCCGGGCGGTGGCCTGAACATCGCGCACGAGGCGGTCGACCGGCACCTTCTGCACGGGAGATCGGCGCGCACGGCCATCCGCTGGATCGGCAAGGACGGCAGCCGCCGTGAACTGAGCTACGCCGAGCTCGCACGCGAGACGAACCGCTTCGCGCAGGCGCTGGGTTCACTGGGCGTGGCGGCCGGGGAGCGTGTCTTCGTGCTGATGGGCCGCTTGCCGGAGCTGTATGTCGCGCTGCTCGGCGCGCTCAAGGCACGTTGCGTCGTGTCGCCCCTGTTCTCCGCGTTCGGTCCGGAGCCGATCGCCACGCGATGCGAGATGGGCGATGCGCGGGTTCTCGTGACGACGCCGGAGCTGTACCGGCGAAAGGTGCAGGCCTTGCGCGGGCGACTGCCCGGTCTGCAGCACGTGATCGTCGTCGGGGACCCCGAGACGTCGGAGGCCGGCGTGCTGCCCTGGGCCGCCTTGATGGCGGGGCAGCCCGACACCTACACGATCGGGCCGACCGATCCCGAGCAGATGGCGCTGCTGCACTTCACCAGCGGCACGACCGGCCGACCGAAGGGCGCCATTCACGTGCACGCCGCCGTCCTCGCGCACGTCGTGACCGGCCGTTTTGCGCTGGACCTGCATGACGACGACGTCTTCTGGTGCACGGCCGACCCGGGCTGGGTCACCGGGACGAGCTACGGGATCATCGCGCCGTTGACCAACGGGGTGACCAACGTCGTCGTCGAGGCCGAGTTCGACGCGCAGACCTGGTACTCGATCCTCGAGCGGGAGCGCGTGACGGTCTGGTACACCGCGCCGACCGCGATCCGCATGATGATGAAACTCGGTGCCGACGCGGTGAAGGACCACGACCTGTCGGCGCTGCGCTTCATGGCCAGCGTCGGCGAGCCCCTGAATCCCGAGGCCGTCGTCTGGGGGCTCGAGGCCTTCGGCCGGCCGTTCCACGACAACTGGTGGCAGACCGAGACCGGCGGCATCATGATCGCCAACGTCGCGGCGCTGGACATCAAGCCCGGCTCGATGGGCCAGCCCTTGCCCGGGATCACCGCGGCGATCGTGCACCGCCGTGACGACGGGGGCGTCGAGATCGTCGACGAGCCCGGCGTCGACGGCGAGCTCGCGCTGAAGTCGCCCTGGCCGTCGATGATGCGCGGCTACCTGCACGAGGACGAGCGCTACCGCAAGTGTTTCGTCGGCGGCTGGTACCTGACCGGGGATCTGGCGCGGCGTGACGACGAGGGCTATTTCTGGTTCGTCGGCCGTGCCGACGACGTGATCAAGTCCGCCGGCCACCTGATCGGTCCCTTCGAGGTCGAGAGCGCGCTGATGGAGCACCCGGCGGTGGCCGAGGCGGGGGTGATCGGCGTCCCGGACCCGGTGGTCGGTGAGGTCGTCAAGGCCTTCGTCGCGCTGAAGCCGGGCTTCGAGGCGGGCGAGGCCTTGAATCGCGAGCTGCTGGGCCATGCGCGCAAGCGCCTGGGTGCGGCGGTCGCCCCGAAGGCGATCGAGTTCCGCGCCAACCTGCCGAAGACGCGCAGCGGCAAGATCATGCGCCGCCTGCTCAAGGCCCGCGAACTCGGCCTGCCCGAGGGTGACCTGTCGACGCTGGAGAGCGACGAGCGACGCTGAAGGGAGCGCGACGTGACCGGGAAGATCCACCTCGACCGTGCCCATCTCCAGGGCCTGTATCGGCAGATGCAGCGCATCCGCCGCTTCGAGGCGCGCTGCGTCGAGTTGTACCAGGCGCAGAAGATCCGCGGCTTCCTGCACCTGTACGACGGCGAGGAGGCGGTGGCCGTCGGCGTCATGGCGGCGCTCGAGCCGCGCGATGCGGTCGTCGCCACCTACCGCGAACACGGCCAGGCCCTGGCGCGCGGCCTGCCGATGGGCCCGATCATGGCCGAGATGCTCGGCAAGCTCGAAGGATGCTGCCGCGGCCGCGGCGGCTCGATGCACCTCTTCGACGCGCAGCGGCGCTTCTACGGCGGCAACGCCATCGTCGGCGGTGGGCTGCCGCTGGCGGCCGGCATCGCGCTGGCCGACCAGCGCCTGCGGCCCGGTGCCGTGACGGCTTGCTTCTTCGGCGAGGGGGCCGTCGGCGAGGGCAGCTTCCACGAGACCCTGAACCTGGCCCAGCTGTGGAAGCTGCCGGTGCTCTTCGTCTGCGAGAACAACCTCTACGCGATGGGCGTGCCGCTCGAGGACTCCGAGGTGGAGACGCAGATCTGGCGCAAGGCGGCCGCGTACCGGATGCCGGCCGAGCAGGTCGACGGCATGGACCCGACGCGCGTCGAGGCCGTGGCGCGCCGCTGCGTCGAGCGCATTCGCGGCGGAGCCGGACCGGCCTTCCTCGAGGTGCGCACCTACCGTTTCCGCGCGCACTCGATGTTCGACACCCAGGCCTACCGGACGCGAGACGAGATCGACGGCTGGCGGCAACTCGACCCGATCGAGCGGCTGCGCCAGTGGATGATCGACCAGCGTGCGGCCAGCGAGGCCGACGTGGCCGGCATCGACGCGCAGATCGCCGCCGAGATCGACGAGGCCGTGGCCTTCGCCGAGGCCGGCACGCTCGAGCCGGTCGCCGAGCTGGAGCGTTTCGTGCTGATGGACCGTGTCGTCCAGGAGGACACGCCGTGAACGCGACCACGCCGGCGCTGCAGCGCTTGACCTATCGCGAGGCCTGCCGGCAGGCGCTGCGCGACGCGCTGCGGGCCGATCCGCGAACCTTCGTGATGGGCGAGGATGTCGGCAAGTACGGCGGCTGCTACGCGGTCACCAAGGGCTTGCTCGAGGAGTTCGGCCCGACGCGCATCGTCGACACGCCACTGGCCGAGAACGGCTTCACCGGCATCGCGGTCGGCGCGGCACTGGGCGGCCTGAGGCCGCTGCTCGAGATCATGACCTGCAACTTCAGCCTGCTCGCGCTGGACCAGATCATGAACAACGCGGCGACGCTGTCGCACATGAGCGGCGGGCAGTTCGCGGTGCCGCTGGTGATCCGGATGGCCACCGGCGGGGGCCGGCAGCTCGCCGCCCAGCATTCGCACAGCCTCGAAGGCTGGTACGCGCACATCCCGGGGCTGAAGGTGCTGGCACCCGCAACGGTCGAGGATGCCCGCCACATGCTCGCGGCGGCGCTGGCCGATCCGAACCCGGTCCTGATCTTCGAACACATCGTGCTCTACAACGCCGAGGGCGAGCTCGATCCGGCGCTGGCCGCTGTCGACATCGATCACGCGAAGGTGAGGCGGCCCGGACGCGACGTCAGCCTCGTGACCTACGGCAACGGCCTGCCGAAGTGCCTGGAGGCGGCCGCGGAGTTGTCGCGCGAGGGCGTCGACGCCGAGGTGATCGACCTTCGCGTGCTGCGTCCGCTGGACAGCGAGACGGTCATCGCGTCGCTGCAGCGCACGCGTCGCCTGGTCGTCGTCGACGAAGGCTGGAAGAGCGGCTCGATCTCCGCGGAGATCGCCGCCCGGGTGGCCGAGGACGCGCTGTACGAACTCGACGCGCCGATTCGCCGCGTCTGCAGCCGCGAGGTGCCGGTTCCCTACGCGGCGCACCTCGAGGAGGCCGCGCTGCCCGCCGTCGACGGCATCGTCGCGGCGGTGCGCGGCATCCTGCAGCGGCGCTGAGGTCGATCGACATGGCCGAGTTCCGCATGCCCGCCCTCGGTGCCGACATGGAGACCGGCACCGTCGTCGAATGGCTCGTGAAGCCCGGGGCGCACGTCAGGTCCGGCGACGTCGTCGCTGTGGTCGAGACGCACAAGGGGGCGATCGACGTCGAGTGTTTCCTCGACGGCATCATCGGCGAGCTCGTGCCGGTGGGGCAGGCGCTGCCGGTCGGCGCGGTGCTGGCGCAGGTGCTCGGGCCCGGGGAGGTGGCCGCTGCGTCGCCGCCCGGCGAAGCGCAGGCCCGGGTCGGCGGCGAAACGGCCGTGACCCAGCCCGGTGTGCCGGTCGCCGCGCTCGGTGCCCCTGCCGCGACGCGCAGCGCACGGCCCAAGGTCAGCCCTGCTGCCCGCCGGCGGGCTGCCGAACTCGGTCTCGATCCCGAGCGGCTGTCGCCGGGCACGGCGGATGGCGCGGTCACGCTGGCCGATGTCGAGCGCAGCGCCGGTGCGCAGGGCCACCCGCGCGTGCCCTCAGCGCCGGCGGCGGCGCCAGCGCCGCTGCGAGCCGCGCGGGGCGGCTTCGATCCCGCCCAGATGCGCCAGGCCATCGCGGCGGCCATGGGCCGGTCCAAACGCGAGATTCCGCACTACTACCTCGGCACGACCGTCGACTTCGCGAGGGCCCAGGCCTGGCTCGAGGCCTACAACGCCGCTCGGCTGCCGGCCGAGCGCCTGCTGGCCGCCGTGCTGCTGCTGAAGGCGACCGCGCTGGCGCTGCGTGCGACGCCGCAGCTCAACGGCTTCTACGAGAACGACACCTTCCGGCCATCCGGGCCCATCCACGTCGGCTGGGCGATCTCGCTGCGCGGAGGGGGCCTGGTCGCACCGGCGATCCACGATGCCGATCGCCTGGGCCTGCCCCAGCTGATGACCGCCTTGCGCGACCTCGTGCAGCGCGCCCGAGCGGGGGGCCTGCGCGGCTCCGAACTGAGCGACCCGACCGTGACGGTCACGAGCCTGGGCGACCGGGGGGCCGAAAGCGTCCTCGGCGTCATCTACCCGCCGCAGGTCGCGATCCTCGGCTTCGGTCGCGTCGTCACGCGTCCCTGGGTCGTCGACGGCGCCGTCGTCGCGCGTCCGCTGCTGTCGGTCAGCCTGGCGGCCGATCACCGCGCGAGCGACGGCCACCTCGGCAGCCAGTTGCTCGCGGCGATCGACGAGGCGCTGCAGCACCCGGACGAGCTTTGAGACCAGGAGTCCCGATCATGTTGAACGACAGGCAGATCCGCACCCTCGCCGCCGACGTGCTCGCCGGGATCGCACCGGAGGCCGAGCTTTCGAGCGTAGGCGACCATGAAGACCTGCGCGAGGCGCTCGACCTCGACTCGATGGACTTCTTGAACTTCGTCATCGGCCTCAGCGAGCGGACCGGTCGTCCGATCCCCGAGGCCGATGCACCGAAACTCTTCACGATGGCCGGGCTCGTGGCCTACCTCGGCGGATGAGGCCGACCCCGCGTCGGCCTCGCCCGGCGCTCAGGTCACCGTGATCGTCCGCCCGCCGGCGGGCTTGCGCTTGGGCAGCTTCAACTCCAGCACACCGTTCTCGAAGGTGGCGGTGGCCTCGGCCTGGTCGATCTCGTAGCCCAGCGTCAGCCCGCGGGCGATGCTGCCTTGGGTCATCTCGCGCATCAGCACGCGCTCCCCATCCTTCTTCTCGGTCTCGTGCATCACCTCGGCAGCGATCATCAGCTGGTTGCCGTCGAGTGTCACGCGGATATCCTCCTTGCGCGCACCGGGCATCTCGGCCTTCACGGTGTACGCGGCCGGCGTCTCGGAGACGTTCAGACGGATCTCCTGCGGCAGGTCGGCCGGCATGGCCGGCGTCTTCCACATCCGGCGGAAGAGTTCCGGAAGCGTGTCGTCGACACGTTCGAAGCGGGTCAGGGCGCTCATGACATCCTCCTTGCGATCGTCGAACCTCAGGGATGCCGGCACGCCGGCGCGTGACCGGCCAGCACAACGTAGGACAGCGTCCCTCGCCGCGCATTGAGGACGATCAAGGGCCGATGACTCGGCAGGGCCGGGGCTTCGTCCCGGTCGAGGACGGGCTCGCGTGCCGGGGCCGGCCCCGGCTCTGCGGTGTCGCGGCGGCCGTCCGGCAGGATCTGCGCCGGGATGTCGGCAGCGCATCGGCATTGGGCCCGGGCCGTGCCGGGGATCGCGGCCGGCGACAGAATGCGGGTCAGTCGAGCGTTGCCGCGACGAGTGCTGGCGCCCCGGCGCTCGGCGCGCGCTGCCTCGTGCCACCTCATGCTCCGGTACCCCGCGATGAACGCCAGCCGATCCCCGAGCCCCTTCGACAGCCGCGTCGTCGGCACGCGGCATCGCCGGCAGGTGATCCTCGGCCTCGCCCTCACCGCCTTCGCGCTCTCCGGCTGCAGCGGCCTCTCCGAGGACGACCGGGTGTCGCTCGATCAGGCGCGAGCCGATGTCGAGGCCGGACGAGCCTTGCTGGTCGACCTGCGGGAGCCGGCGGAGCAGGCATCGGGCGTGGTGCCCGGGGCCCTGCTGCTGCCCAGCTCCCAGCTGCGGCGCCGCCTGGGCGAGATTCCCGTCGACGCGCAGCGTCCGGTCTACCTGATCTGCGCGACGCAGTCGCGCTCTCGGTCGGTGCTGAAGGCCTTGCGCGAACGGGGTTACGCGCACGTGCGCTATGTCCACGGCGGCATGCGGGGTTGGGCCGGCCGCGGTTGGCCGCGGGTCAGGCCGGGCGGCTGATGCGGCGCCGCCGGGCGTAGCGGGCTGCGTCTAAGATCGGCCACGCGGCGCGGGCGGCCCTGCCTGCGTGCCGCGCAGCGCCGACATGACCGATTGCGATCTCGATCTCGACCACCCCCCGTATCGCCTGAGCGGCACGGTCGTCGGGGCGCTCCTGAACCACCGTGGCGACTGGGAGGCCATCGGCGAGCGCGCCCTTGCACCGCCGCACAACGGCCCCCCGCGACTGCCGGTCCTCGCCGTCAGGCCCCCGACCGCCCTCGCGCGTGGCCCCGGCCTGTGGACGCTTCCCGGCGGCGTGGAAGGCATCGTCGTCGGGGCCACGCTGGGCATCGTGATCGGCCGGCCGGCCTGCCGCGTCGACGTGGACCAGGCTCGCCGCGTCGTGGCCGGGTACTTGGCGGTGAACGACGGCTGCCTGCCGACGCCGGGCCACTACCGCCCCGCGCTGCGCCAGCGGGTCCGCGACGGCCTGTGCGTGATCGGCAAGGCCTTCGTGCGCTCGGCCGAGCTACCGGCGCCCGACGCGCTGGAGGTGATCGTGCGGGTCGACGGCCGGGTCGTCCAGGCCACCGACACCGGCGGGCGCCTGCGGGATGTCGGGCGACTCGTGGCCGATGTCTCCGCCTTCATGACCCTGTCGCCAGGCGACCTGCTGCTGCTCGGTGCGGCGCCGGGAGCGCCGGTCGCGACCGCCGGACAGAACGTCGCGGTCTCCATCGCCGGCATCGGCGAGGTGCACACGCGGATCGTCGCGGAGGCGTCGCGATGAGGCAGGCTCGAGTGGCCTACGCCGGCGCGATCCACGCGGCGATGCCCCATCCGCGGGGTGTGCAGCTGGTCGACGGCCGCATCCTGGCGGAGGACGCGGTGGTCTGGCTGCCGCCGGTCGAGCCGGGCGCGATCATCGCCCTCGGCCTGAACTACGCCGATCACGTGCGCGAACTGCGCCGCGAACTGACGGTCGGTGCGCAGGACGAGCCGCTGGTCTTCCTGAAGACGGCCAGCTCGCTGATCGGCCACCGGGGGCAGACGCGCCGGCCGCGGGGCACGCGTTTCATGCACTACGAGTGCGAGCTGGGCGTGGTGATCGGTCGCGCGGCGCACCGTGTCGCGCGCGGAGCGGCGCTCGATCACGTCGCCGGCTACACCGTCTGCAACGACTACGCGATCCGCGACCTGCTGGAGAACTGGTACCGCCCGAACCTGCCGGTGAAGAACCGCGACGGCGGCACGGTGCTCGGTCCCTGGCTCGTCGACGCGGCGGATGTTCCCGACCCGCACGACCTCGTGCTGCGCACCTGGGTCAACGGCGAGCTCCGACAGCAGGGCCACACCGGGCGGATGGTTCACGACATCCCGGCTCTGATCGAGTACCTCAGCGGCTTCATGACCCTGCACCCGGGCGACCTGATCCTGACCGGCACGCCGGAGGGCGTCTCGAATGTCGAGGTCGGCGACGAGGTGGTCACCGAGATCGACGGCATCGGCCGGCTGGCCAACACCATCGTCGGCGACGAGATCTTCGGGATCTGAGCACGCCTTCGCCACCCTGAACCCCACCGGACCCCGACTGCCATGCACGTGCCGCACCTGATCGACGGCAAGCCCGTCGCCAGCCCCGAGCGCTTCGAGACCCTCAACCCGGCCACGCAGGATGTCCTGGCCGAGGTGTCGCGCGGCGGTGCGCCGGAGATCGACGCCGCGGTCGCCGCGGCGAAGGCGGCCTTCCCGACCTGGGCCTCGCGGCCGGCGCCCGAGCGTGCGCGCATCCTGCGCCGCCTGGGCGACCTGATCGCCGCGGCCGCGCCCGAGCTCGCGCGCACCGAGACGATGGACACCGGCCAGGTCATCGCGCAGACCGGCCGCCAGCTCGTGCCGCGCGCCGCCGACAACTTCCACTACTTCGCCGAGATGTGCGTGCGCGTCGACGGCCACACCTACCCGACGCCGACCCACCTGAACTACACGCTGTTCCACCCGGTGGGCGTCTGCGCGCTGATCAGCCCGTGGAACGTGCCCTTCATGACCGCGACCTGGAAGGTCGCGCCATGCCTCGCGTTCGGCAACACCGCGGTGCTGAAGATGAGCGAGCTGTCGCCGCTGACCGCGGCAAGGCTCGGTGAGCTCGCGCTCGAGGCCGGCGTGCCGCCCGGCGTGCTCAACGTCGTCCACGGCTTCGGTCGGGAGGCGGGCGAGCCGCTGGTTGCCCACCCCGACGTGCGCGCGATCTCGTTCACCGGATCGACGGCCACCGGCCACCGCATCGTGCAGGCGGCCGGGTTGAAGAAGTTCAGCATGGAGCTCGGCGGCAAGAGCCCGTTCGTCGTCTTCGACGACGCGGACATGGCGCGCGCGATGGATGCCGCGCTGTTCATGATCTTCAGCAACAACGGCGAGCGCTGCACCGCCGGCAGCCGGATCCTCGTCCAGCGCACGGTCTACGCCGCCTTCTGCGAGGCCTTCGCGGCGCGGGCGCAACGCATCCTGGTGGGCGATCCGCTCGACGAGTCGACGATCATCGGGCCGATGATCAGCGCGGCACACCTCGCGAAGGTGCGGCACTACATCGAGCTCGGGTCCAGGGAAGGGGCGTCGATGCTGTGCGGCGGGCTCGAGCCGCCGGCGCTGCCCGCCGCGCTCGCCCGCGGCCACTTCGTGCGGCCGACCGTGTTCGCCGATGTCGACAACCGCATGCGCATCGCGCAGGACGAGATCTTCGGCCCGGTGGCCTGCCTGATCCCGTTCGGCGACGAGGCCGACGCGATCCGCATCGCCAACGACATCCCCTACGGCCTGTCGAGCTACGTGTGGACCGAGAACATCGGTCGCGCGCACCGCGTCGCGGCGGCGATCGAGGCCGGCATGTGCTTCGTCAACAGCCAGAACGTGCGCGACCTGCGGCAGCCCTTCGGCGGCACCAAGGCCAGCGGCATCGGGCGCGAGGGCGGCACCTGGAGCCACGAGGTCTTCCTCGAGCCGAAGAACGTCGCGGTCTCGATGGGCACTCACCACATCCCGCACTGGGGGACCTGACGATGGGCAAGCTCGCGCTCGCGGCGAAGATCACGCACGTGCCGTCGATGCATCTCAGCGAACTGGACGGCCCGCGCAAGGGCACGCGTCAGGACGCGATCGACGGGCACGTCGAGATCGGGCGACGTTGCCGGGAGCTGGGTGTCGACACGATCGTCGTCTTCGACACGCACTGGCTCGTCAACGCGAACTACCACGTCAACTGCGCGCCGCGCTTCGAAGGCCTGTACACCAGCAACGAACTGCCCCACTTCATCGCCAACATGGCGTACGGCTTCCCCGGCAACCCGGTGCTCGGCAGGTTGCTGGCCCGCGAGTGCAACGCGTGGGGCGTCGAGACGCTCGCTCACGACGCGACGACGCTCGCACCCGAGTACGGCACGCTGGTGCCCATGCGCTACATGAACGCGGACCGGCACTTCAAGGTCGTCAGCGTCTCGGCGTTGTGCATGGCGCATTACCTGAACGACAGCGCACGGCTGGGATGGGCGATGCGCCAGGCCGTCGAACGACACTACGACGGCACGGTCGCCTTCTTCGCCAGCGGGTCGCTGAGCCACCGCTTCGCGCAGAACGGCCTCGCACCGGAGTACGCGTTCCGCGTCTGGAGCCCGCTGCTCGAGCTGCTGGACCGCAGCGTCCTCCAGCTGTGGCAGCAGGCTCGCTGGTCCGAGTTCTGCGCGATGCTGCCGGAATACGCCAGCAAGGGCCACGGCGAGGGCTTCATGCACGACACGGCCATGCTGCTCGGGGCGCTGGGCTGGTCGGCCTACGACGCGCCGGCGGAGGTCGTCACGCCCTACTTCGGGGCATCCGGCACGGGGCAGCTCAACGCCGTCTTCCCCGTGACGCCGCAGGACGGCCGTGCGATCCCGCCGGCCGCGGCTTCGGCGGCCGAGGGCTACACCGCGGTGGCCACGCGCCTGTGACGGCCGGGGACGCGCGATGCCGCACCTCGTGATCCTCTACTCCGGCAACCTCGAGCCGGAGACCGACTTCAGCGGCCTGTGTCGCGAGCTGGCCGACGCGATGCTCGCGGCCACCGACGAAGCCGGCCGGCCGGTCTTCCCGACCGGCGGCGTGCGCGTCTTCGCGTACCCCGCGCCCCACTTCGCCGTCGCCGACGGCAGCGGGGACCACGCGTTCTGCTACCTGCAGCTGCGCATCGGTCCCGGGCGCAGCGCGGCCTTGCACCAGGCCGTCGGCCAGGCGCTCGTCGAGTCGGCTCGCACCTACCTGGCCCCGGTGCTCGCGCGGCGCCCGGTCGGCCTGACTCTGCACGTCGACGAGAGCCACCCCGTCGTCGACGCCCGCTTCGGCAACCTGCACGCTCTGTTCACCAACCGATGACGTCCGCCTACCTCAAGCCCTCGCGCTTCGGCGCCGACGAATGGCATGCCCGCGTGCAGCTCGCGGCGGCCTACCGCATCTTCGCCCACCTGCGCTGGGACGAGCTGATCTACAACCACGTGTCGCTGCGCGTGCCCTCCGAGGATGGCCACTTCCTGATCAACCCGTTCGGGCTGCACTACTCGGAGGTGACCGCGTCGAACCTGGTCAAGGTCGACGGCGACGGGCGCATCGTCGGCCCGAGCGACTGGCCGATCAACCCGGCCGGGTTCACCTTCCACGGGGCGATCCACCGTGCGCTGCCCGGCGTGCACTGCGTGATGCACGTGCACACGACGCCGACGATGGCGGTCTGCTGCCTCGAGGAGGGGCTGTCCTTCAGCAACTTCTACGCCGCGCAGCTCTGGGGCCAGGTCGCTTATCACGACTTCGAGGGCATCACGGTGCACCTCGACGAGGGCGAGCGCATCCTGGCGAGTGCGCAGGGCCGACCCGTGCTGCTGCTGCGCAACCACGGCCCGGTCGTCATGGGGCGCACCGTGGCCGAGGCCTTCAACCGGATGTGGCTGGTGCAGCGCGCCTGCGAGGTCCAGCTGGCCTCGACGAGCATGGGCCGCGTGCGCGAGATCCCGGTGGCCGTGCGCGAGAAGTGCGTGCGCGATTCGCTGAACTTCAATCCGTCCTTCGGGGCGGGCGAGGACAGCTTCGCCGCGATGCAGAGGCTGGTCGACCGCCTCGATCCCGGCTATCGCCGCTGACGGCCGGTCGCGAGGCCGCTCAGTAGCGGGTCTCGCCCTCGCGGGACGGCGGCATCGCCGGCTGCGGCTGGTCGAAGCGGTCGATCTGCACCTCGCAGATGATGCCGCGCGGGCTGTTCTCGCGCCAGCGGACCGCGCCGCCCAGTCCTCGCACGCGCTTGCGAACCCCGCCCAGGCCGAGGCCGTGCGACCACTTCGACGGGTCGCGTCCCTTGCCGTCGTCGGCGATCCACAGCAGCAGCCGCCCCTCGTGCAGGCTGCCCTCGACCTGGAGCCGGGACGCCTTCGCGTGGTAGATGGCGTTGCTCACCAGCTCGCGAAGGATTCGCGTCAGGCCCGACCACTGCGTGACGGTCAACGGCAGGTCGCGGTCGTAGGTGAAGGACCAGTGCAGCGTCATCTGCGCGGCAGCGAGGCGCTGGCCGATGTCCGCCTTCCACTCGGCGATCGCGTGCGACAGCGGGTGCTCCGATGCGGCCAGGCCCCGGGTCAGCGTCTTCAGGTCCTGCAGCGTGTGGCGAAGGTAGTCCTCCAGCTCCGGGGTCTGCGCCTTGTACATGAGGGTCAGCAGGCGCGCGCCGATGTCGTCGTGCAGGTCCTGCGCGATGCGCCGGCGCTCCTCGCTGCGGCCGCGCTCGACGGCGCGGTCGTAGACGACCGCGCGACGCAGGTGCTGGAGGATGCGGTCGGCCAGCCGGGCGTCCTCGGCGGTGAACAGCCGCTTGCCACGGTGGGCGTGCTTGAGGACCCACGCATGCGCCTGCGCCGACGCACTCGCGTCGAAGTCGGTGTAGCCGTCGCGGGGGGCGGGGATCAGCAGCGCCGACCCGTCGGCCACGACGCGCGAGCGCGCCATGCCGCGCGGCACCATCTGCAGCTCCAGCGGTTCGTACAGCTCGCGCAGGAAGTGCTCCATCAGCTCCTGGCGCCGCTCGGGCTCCTGCTCGATCGCCCGGCCGACGCGGTACAGCTGCTCGAAGATGCGGTCCAGGGTCAAGGCCTGGCTGCCCGTCAGACGGTTGACGATCCAGTCGCGCGCCAGCGCGTAGGCTCCCAGCGACAGGAAGACCGCGAGGGCCACCGATGCGAACTGCCCGAGCGAGAACAGCGAGACGAACAACAGGTCCAGCGAGGTCGCCACCGTCGAGATGCCGGCCAGCAGCGCGAACTCCCGAAGCAGCTGGCGCGAGCGCGTCAGGAACGGCGTCAGCAGCAGCACCGACGCGAGGAACACCGTCCAGGCCGCCGAGCCGACCTCGGAAACCCGCTGCTGCATGCCGGGCCGGTCGCCGGCGACCAGCAGCGAGACCAGCAGCAGCGCGAGCGAGCCGACGACGGCGAAGCCCAGGCGCCGCATCGTGGCGGTCAGGGGGTTCTGGCTGAGCGCCAGCGAACGGGTCAGCACGAGCAGCGTCGCCCCGGCCAGCGCGAGGACGGTCCCCTGGCCGATCCACCAGGTCGTGGCGTCGCTGCGCCAGCTCAGCAGCGCGACCGGTCCGGCGGCGAGAAGCCACGCGCTGGCCGCGATCAGCGGCCCGTAGGTCAGCCGCTGCGGATGCATCGTGAACACGTGCAGCGTCAGCGCGGCGCTGACCAGGTCCAGGGCCAGGCGGACGGTCAGGTCGTGGACCATCACGATCGGCGGCAACGGGAATCCCGGCATCGACTGGATCGCGATGAAGCCGAGGTTGGTCGCCTGGCACAGCGTGAGCAGCAGGTAGATCGCGTTGCGCGGGTCGGGGCGGGCGAGCCAGACGACCACGCCGACCAGCGTGATCAGGAGGCCGAGCGCCGCCAGCGGCCAGAAGATCCAGCCCAGGCCGGCCAGGCCGCGTTCGGCAAAGCTCACGCGGGCCTGGCGCCCGTCGGCGAAGACGAGTTGCACGTGGTCCTGGGCGAGCACGGCGTGGGCCGCGGACTGCGTTGCGAGCAGCCTGCCGCGCGCCGACGGGTCGGCGATCCACCGGGGCGCGCGCTGCAACAGGGTGGCATCGGGCAGTTCGATGCGAAGGCCGTCGGCGCCGATCAGTGCGGTCAGGCGCTGGCCGAGCAGCGGGTGCAGCTGCGGCAGGTTGCTGTCGGCAAGCACGATGCGACCCTGGCCGTCGACCTGCCACTGCGCCGGGATCCACGGGCTCATCGAGAGCGCACGGACGAGCGCGAAGAATGCGATGCAGCCGATCAGCGCGGCGAGGACGAGTCCCCGCAGGCGCCAGCCCAGCCAGCGCCGTGACGCCTCGGGCCCTAGATCGAAGCCGGTCGGCAGCCCGTCGAGGGAGCCGACGCCCGAGACCAGCGTGTCATACCAGCCCTTGCTTGCTGGCGAGGACGGCGGCTTCGGCTCGGCTCGAGACATTCAGCTTCTTGTAGATCGACTTGATGTGGTCGTTGACCGTGAACCACTTGATCCCCATCAGGTTCGCGATCTCCTTGATCGTGAAGCCCTTGCTGAGGTAGGTCAGCACCTCGGTCTCGCGGGGGGTCAGGCGCTCATGGTCCAGCGGCTTCTCGATGGGCACCGGGCGGCTGACGCCCGGCATGCCGGTGGTCGTGAAGGGCGCGTGCGGCGCCTGCGAGTCGCCACCGGCGCCGAGTCGGAAGTGCGTGAGCAGCCGGCGTGCGATGGCCGGCGACAGCGGCGGCTGGCCGCGAACGATCTTCTGCAGTTCCTCGACCAGGACCTCGAACCGGTCTTCCTTCAACAAGTAGCCGTCGGCACCGCGCTGCAGGGCCGGGAAGAGGTGCTCGTCGTCCGAGTACAGCGTCGTGACGATCTTGGTTGCGGGATAGCCGGAGAGCTCCTCGAGCAGTTCCATGCCGTTGCCATCGGGCAACTCGAGGTCGACCAGGATCAGCTTGAACGGGTCGATGACGATGCCCGTCGTCGGTGAGCGGGTTGCGGCGATGTGTCGGCGCGCGGTCTCCAGGTCGCCGGCCTCGCTGATGAGGTTGGCATCGCTGAAGCTCTCCCGGACGACACGGCGAAGGAAGCCGCGTGCGACGGGGTTGTCTTCGAGAATCAGGACCTTGACCGACATGGTGATACCCTATGGCAGGCAGTCTTTTGCCGCCTCACGGGTCGGCATCGTAACGCACTGGACTGTCAACCCCTAGAGTCCAGGTTGCCTTCGGTTACTGGTCGTTGCGCATCACCAGCTTGCCCAGCACCTGCCTCGACGCCATCCGCGCATAGGCCGCAGGCAGTTCGCTCATCGGCAGCACCCGATCGATCGCCGGTCGGACCTTGCCGTCGGCATGCCACTGCACCAGCCGTGCGAGGTCGGCACGGAAGGCGGCCGGCTCGCGGCGCACGAACTCGCCCCAGAACACGCCGACGATGGACGCGCCCTTGAGCAGGGGCAGGTTGAAGGGCAGCGCAGGGATTCCGCCGCCCGCGAAGCCGACGACCAGGTAGCGGCCGCGCCAGGCGATGGACCGCAGCGCCGGCTCGGCGAGTTCCCCACCAACCGGGTCGTAGACCACGTCCGGACCGCCACCGCCGCAGGCGGCCTTCAACGCGTCGCGCAGCCCTTCGCGGCTGAGGTCGATGACGGCGTCCGCGCCGAGTTCGCGGCAGAACGCGGCCTTCGCTGGCGTGGATGCGGTGGCGACCACGCGGGCGCCGGCAGCCTTGGCGATCTGCACCGCCGCCGAGCCGACACCGCCGGACGCGCCGAGCACGAGCACGGTCTCGCCGGGGGCGAGCGCGCCGCGGTCGAGCAAGGCATGGCAGGAGGTGCCGTAGGTGAACGCGAAGGCCGCCGCGTCCTCGAAGCCCAAGGTGGGGGGCAGCGGCATCGCCTGCGCGGCCGGCACGCAGGCGTGCGTCGCGAAGCCACCGTGGCTGCCGATCGCCGCGATCCGGTCGCCCGGCTTCAGGTGGGTCACGCCCGGTCCCGCGGCGTCGACGACGCCGGAGAACTCGGCTCCGGGGACGAAGGGCAGGGGCGGCTTGAACTGGTACTTGCCCTCGACGATCAGCAGGTCGGGGAAGTTCAGGCTGGCGCAGCGGACCGCGACCCTGACCTCGCCGGCTCTCGGCTCGGGTGTCGGCATGTCCTGCCAGCGCATCGCGCCGATCCCCTCCAGCGATTCACACAGCCAGGCCTTCATGGGTCGTGCCCCTCCTGCGGCGACGGCCGCGTGCACCGGCGCGCATCATACGGACGGCGGCCGTCCCCTCCCTGTCGAGGCCGGACATGCGGCTCGCCCGGTGTCCGGCCGCGACAGCGGTGCCGCCCGGCGTGCCGGCGGCTCCAGCGGGGGTGCCTACAATCCGCCGATGCGCATCCTCATCGCGAACGACGACGGCTACCTCGCGCCCGGCTTGGCTGCGCTCGCGAAGGCCTGCGAGGGCCTCGGCGAGATCGACATCGTCGCGCCCGAGCAGAACGCGAGCGGCACCTCGAACGCGTTGACGCTGACGCGCCCGCTCAGCGTCTTCGAGGTTCGGCCGGCCCACGGGCATCGCGTGCGCGTCGTCACCGGCACACCGTCGGATTGCGTGCACGTCGCGTTGACCGGCCTGCTGGAGCGCCGGCCCGATCTCGTGCTCTCGGGCATCAACAACGGCGCCAACATGGGGGACGACACGCTGTACTCGGGCACGGTGGCCGCGGCGATGGAAGGCTTCCTGTTCGGGATCCCGGCCATCGCCTTCTCGCAGGTCGACAAGGGCTGGGGCGAACTCGATGCCGCGGCCGCGACGGCCCGCGCCGTGGTCGAGCAGGTGCTCGGCGCCGGGCGCGCGGGCCCCTGGCTGCTCAACGTGAACATCCCGAACCGGCCGGACGCGGCACGCGTGCCCCGCGTCGTGACGCGGCTCGGCAAGCGCCATGCCAGTGCGCCGGTGATCCGCCAGACGAACCCGCGCGGCGAGCCGATCTACTGGATCGGTCCGGCCGGTGACGCGCGCGACTGCGGGGAAGGCACCGACTTCCACGCCACGGCCGGCGGTCGCGTCTCGATCACTCCGCTGCAGGTCGACCTGACCGATCACGCGCGCTGCGCCGACTGGCGTCGCGAGCTGGGGCTGTGACGGGACGCCCGGCGTGCGCAGTGGCGGCCGACGCTTCCCGCTGACGCTCGACCGCGTCGCACCGAAGGGCCCCGCGGTGCGAGCCGATCCGCTGCTGCGCCCGCAGCGCCCCGTCCACGAGGCGGCAGCCGACGCGCGGCGGCTCCGGCAGCCGCACGGCCGCGGCCTGGACTCCGAGGCCGTGCGCGCCCGGATGGTCCAGCGGCTGCGCGAGCAGGGCGTCGAGGACGAGCGCGTGCTGGGCGCGATGGGCGCCGTGCCGCGCGATGCCTTCGTCGACGCGGCGCTGGCCGCGCAGGCCTACGAGGACACGAGCCTGCCGATCGGCTGGGAGCAGACGATCAGCAAGCCGGCCGTGGTCGCCCGGATGCTGGCGCTGCTGGCCGGCGCGCCTGGCGCGCGGGCCCGGCCGGTGCGGGCGCCGCTCGGGCGCGCGCTCGAGATCGGGACGGGTTGTGGCTACCAGGCTGCGCTGCTGTGTGCGCTGGCCGCCGGCGTCACCTCGGTGGAGCGCCTCGGCCCGCTGCTGGACAAGGCGCGGGCGAACCTGTCCGCGATCGGCCTGATCGGCATCCGCCTCGTGCACGGCGACGGCCGGCGCGGGTACCCGCCGAACGCGCCCTACGACAGCATCGTCGCGGCAGCCGGCGGGGACGCGATACCCGAGTCGTGGATCGAGCAGCTGGCTGTCGGTGGCCGCCTCGTGGCGCCGCTGCACGACGAGGCCCTCGACGGCCAGGTCCTCGTCGTGATCGACAAGACCGAGAACGGGCTGCAGCGTCGCATGCACGATGCGGTGCATTTCGTCCCCCTAAAATCCGGGCACCTGTGACCCGCCTCCTCTCCATGCTTGTGCTGTCCAGACGCTCCCTGACGCTGTCGCTGTCGCTGGCTTCCTGGCTCGTCGTGGCCGGCTGTGCCAGTACGGGGGGCAAGGCGCCCGTCGAGGATCGCTCGCCCTCGGCCGCGACCGTGCCTCGCCCCGCGGCGGCTGCGCCGGCGGCGCCGCGTCCCGGAGCGGAGAACGCCGGCAAGCCGGGGTACTACTCCGTTCGGCCAGGCGACACGCTGGCCCGCATCGCGCTGGACCACGGGCAGAACTGGCGTGACATCGCGCGCTGGAACGGGATGGAGAACCCGAACGTGATCGAGGTCGGGCAGGTGTTGCGCGTGCTGCCGCCCAGCGTCGAGGCCGTCGCGGTGGCGCAGCCCCAGCCGGTGGGTGGAGCTTCGCGCGTCGAGTCCCGTCCCCTGGAGGCCGCGCGTGCGACTGGTGGCGACACGCAGCCCGTGCCGGGGGCAGCGGTGGCGGGCGTTCCGCCACCACCCGCTGCGTCGACGACCAGCCCGCCGACGCCGGTGCGCGAGGGCGACGACGACATCAACTGGCTGTGGCCGGCGACCGGCCCGCTGCTCGCCGGATTCGACGAGGGCCGCAACGTCAAGGGGCTGGCCATCGGGGGCAAGCTCGGTGACGCCGTCGTCGCCGCGGCCGACGGCCGTGTCGTGTACGCAGGCTCCGGCCTGCGCGGCTACGGCAATCTGGTGATCGTCAAGCACAACAACACCTACCTGAGCGCCTACGCCCACAACCAGGCCTTGCTGGTGCGCGAGGACCAGGTCGTGCGCAGGGGGCAGAAGATCGCCGAGATGGGCTCCTCGGATGCGGACCGCGTGCAGTTGCACTTCGAGATCCGCCGCCTCGGCAAGCCGGTCGACCCGGCGCGTCTGCTGCCGTCGCGTTGACGAGCGCGGCTGCCGTCACGGGCGACGACGAGGTCCTGCTCGTCGAGTCGCTGGACATCGAAGGGCAGGGCGTTGCGCGACGGGCGGACGGCAAGGTCGTCTTCGTCGACGGTGCCCTGCCGGGCGAGCGTGTCCGCGTGCGGGTCCATCGTCGAAAGAACCAGTGGGAGCAGGGCTCGGTCGAGGCCCTCCTGCGCGAAAGCGCCCAGCGCGTGAAGCCACGCTGCCCGCACTTCGGGCTGCATCCCGGAGCCTGCGGGGGCTGCAAGATGCAGCATCTGGAGCCGTCAGCCCAGGTCGCCGTGAAGCAGCGCGTCCTCGAGGACAACCTGCAGCACCTCGCCAAGACCCGGCCCTTGCTCGTGCTGCCGGCCATCCACGGGCCGTCCTGGGGCTATCGCAGCCGCGCCCGGCTGTCGGTGCGCCACGTCGCCAAGAAGGGAACGGTCCTCGTCGGTTTCCACGAGCGCAAGTCCCGCTACGTGGCCGACATGCGCGAGTGCCCGGTGCTGCCGCCGGCTGTCAGTCGTCTGCTGGTCCCGCTGCGCGAACTGGTCGCCGCGATGGACGGTCGCGATCGCCTGCCGCAGATCGAGCTTGCCGCCGGGGACCGCGTGGTCGCGCTGGTGCTGCGCCACCTCGAACCGCTGACGGCAGCCGACGAGTACCGCCTGCGCGCCTTCGCGCTTCGCCACGGCGTCCAGTGGTGGCTGCAGTCCGGTGGGCCCGACACGGTCCGGCTGCTCGACCCGGCGCCCGATGACCCGCTGGCCTACGCCCTGCCCGAGTTCGGCATCGAGATGCCCTACCGTCCGACCGACTTCACCCAGGTCAATCCGGGCATCAACCGCGTGCTCGTGGCCCGCGCGGTGGGGTTGCTCGATCCGCGACCTCACGAACGCGTCGCGGACTGGTTCTGCGGTATCGGCAACTTCACCTTGCCGCTGGCCACGCGGTCGGCGGCCGTGCTGGGTGTCGAGGGCAGCGCGGCGCTCGTCGAGCGTGCCCGGGCCAATGCGAGCCGGCACGGCCTGGCGGCGGCCTCCTTCGTCGTGCGCGACCTGTTCCAGATCACCTCCGAGCAGCTGGCGGCTGACGGTGTCGCCGACCGCTGGCTGGTCGATCCACCCCGGGAAGGTGCGTTCGCGCTCGTCAAGGCCTTGTGCGACCTGCGTGCGCAGACGCCGGCCGGTTGGCGGCCGCCGGCTCGGATCGTCTACGTCAGCTGCAATCCGGCGACCCTCGCACGCGACGCGGGATTGCTGGTGCACCAGGCGGGCTACCGCTGCGAGTCGGCGGGCATCGTGAACATGTTCCCGCATACCGCGCACGTCGAGAGCATCGCGGTGTTCGAGCTCGCCGGTCCGGTGACCGGCCCGCGCGTCGGGGCTTGAGCCGCGACGCCGGGGCGCCGATTCCAGGGGGTTGGAGCGCCCGCAAGCCGCGCGGCCCCGTGCAGTTCTTGGGGGGCGAGCTCTCGGCCGGGCCACCTATAATTTTTGCCATTGCCCAGCACACCGCCCGCCCTGCGCAACTCGACGACGGTTTCCCGCTTGCCTCGACGGCGACGCGACCCGCGATGGGTCGCGGTCGTTGCACGGCTGGGTGTGTGAGAACCGGAGTCCCACTTGTTGCCTGACCTGCCGCCCGCCGTCCTTGCGCTCGCAGACGGCACCGTCTTTCGTGGCACCTCGATCGGCGCGGAAGGCTCCGCCGTCGGCGAGGTCGTGTTCAACACGGCGCTGACCGGCTACCAGGAGATCCTGACCGATCCCAGCTATTGCCGGCAGATTGTCACGCTGACCTACCCGCACATCGGCAACTACGGCGTGAACGAAGAGGACGTGGAGGCCACGCGCATCCACGCGGCCGGGCTGGTGATCCGCGACCTGCCGCAGGTGCACTCGAACTTCCGCCAGTCCAAAGGCCTCGGCGCCTACCTGCGCGACGAGGGCACGGTGGCCATCGCGGACATCGACACGCGCCGCCTGACGCGCCAGTTGAGAACGCATGGTGCCCAGAACGGGTGCATCCTGGGCCTGCCGCGCGGCGCGACGGTCGGCCCCGAGCAGGTGGCCCGTGCCGTGGAACTGGCGCGTGCGGCCCCGTCGATGGCCGGTCAGGACCTGGCCCGCGTCGTGTCGGTGCGCGAGCCGTACGAGTGGACCGAGACCGAGTGGATCCTGGGCGCCGGCCACGGCAGGCTGACGCAGCCGCGCTTCCGGGTGGTGGCGTTCGACTTCGGCATCAAGCGCAACATCCTGCGCATGCTGGCCAGCCGCGGTTGCCAGGTCACCGTGGTGCCGGCGCAGACCCCGGCCGCCCAGGTGCTGGCCGCGCGGCCGGACGGTGTCTTCCTCAGCAACGGTCCGGGTGACCCGGAGCCCTGCGACTACGCGATTCGCGCGACGCGCGAGATCATCGACACCGGGGTCCCCGTCTTCGGCATCTGCCTGGGCCACCAGATCATGGCGCTGGCCTCCGGCGCACGGACCTTCAAGATGAAGTTCGGCCACCACGGCGCGAACCATCCGGTCAAGGACCTGGACTCCGGCCGGGTCAGCATCACCAGCCAGAACCACGGCTTCGCGGTCGACCCGGCGTCGCTGCCGGCCAACCTGCGGGCGACGCATGTGAGCCTGTTCGACGGCACGCTGCAGGGCCTGGCCCGTACCGACCGGCCGGCCTTCTGCTTCCAGGGTCACCCGGAGGCATCGCCCGGGCCCCACGACATCGCCTACCTGTTCGATCGCTTCGTCAAGCTGATGGAGGACCGTTGACATGCCGAAGCGTCGCGACATCCAGAGCATCCTGATCATCGGCGCAGGCCCGATCGTCATCGGCCAGGCCTGCGAGTTCGACTACTCCGGGGCCCAGGCCTGCAAGGCGCTGCGCGAGGAGGGCTACCGGGTCATCCTCGTCAACAGCAACCCCGCGACCATCATGACCGACCCCGGCATGGCGGACGCGACCTACATCGAGCCGATCCTGTGGACGGTCGTCGAGCGCATCATCGCCAAGGAGCGCCCCGACGCGATCCTGCCAACGATGGGCGGCCAGACCGCGCTGAACTGCGCACTCGATCTGCACCGCAACGGCGTGCTCGCCAAGTACGGCGTCGAGATGATCGGGGCGAACGAGAAGGCGATCGAGAAGGCCGAGGACCGGCTGAAGTTCAAGGAGGCGATGACCCGCATCGGCCTCGACTCGGCCAAGAGCGGCATTGCCCACTCGATGGACGACGCCTGGGCCGTGCAGCGGCGCATCCAGGGCGAGATCGGCGGCACGGGATTCCCGATGGTCATCCGGCCGAGCTTCACGCTCGGCGGCACCGGTGGCGGCATCGCCTACAACCCGGAGGAGTTCGAGGAGATCTGCAAGCGCGGGCTGGACCTGTCGCCGACGAACGAACTGCTGATCGAGGAGTCGCTGATCGGCTGGAAGGAGTTCGAGATGGAGGTGGTCCGCGACCGCGTGGACAACTGCATCATCGTCTGCTCGATCGAGAACCTCGACCCGATGGGCATCCACACCGGTGACTCGATCACCGTGGCACCGGCGCAGACGCTGACCGACAAGGAGTACCAGCTGATGCGCAACGCGTCGATCGCGATCCTGCGCGAGATCGGCGTGGACACCGGCGGCTCGAACGTGCAATTCGCGATCAATCCCGACAACGGGCGCATGATCGTCATCGAGATGAACCCGCGCGTGTCGCGGTCCTCGGCGCTGGCGTCCAAGGCCACGGGCTTCCCGATCGCCAAGGTCGCCGCCAAGCTCGCCGTCGGCTACACGCTCGACGAGCTGAAGAACGACATCACCGGCGGCGCGACACCGGCGAGCTTCGAGCCGAGCATCGACTACGTCGTCACCAAGATCCCGCGTTTCGCCTTCGAGAAGTTCCCCGCGGCAGACCCGCACCTGACGACGCAGATGAAGAGCGTCGGCGAGGTCATGGCCATCGGGCGCACCTTCCAGGAGAGCTTCCAGAAGGCCTTGCGCGGACTGGAGACGGGCATCGACGGGCTCTCCGAGCGCAGCACCGACCGCGAGGAGATCGTCGAGGAGATCGGCGAACCGGGACCCGAGCGGATCCTCTTCGTGGCCGACGCGATGCGCATCGGCATGACGCGCGACGAGATCTTCGAGGAGACGGGGATCGACCCGTGGTTCCTCTCGCAGATCGAGGACATCGTCGCCACCGAGCGCCAGCTGGTCGGCCGGGCCCTGGAGTCCTTGTCCACCGCCGAACTGCGCCACCTCAAGCGCAAGGGCTTCTCCGACCGGCGGCTCGCCAAGCTGCTGGGCACCAACCAGCACGCCGTGCGCGCGGCGCGACATGCCGCTGGGGTGCGCCCGGTCTTCAAGCGGGTCGACACTTGCGCGGCCGAGTTCGCGACGCAGACCGCCTACATGTACTCGACCTACGAGGAAGAGTGCGAGGCCGAGCCGACCACCCGGCGCAAGATCATGGTGCTCGGCGGCGGGCCGAACCGCATCGGCCAAGGGATCGAGTTCGACTACTGCTGTGTGCACGCGGCGCTGGCGATGCGCGAGGACGGGTTCGAGACCATCATGGTCAACTGCAACCCGGAGACCGTCTCCACCGACTACGACACGAGTGACCGCCTGTACTTCGAGCCGGTGACGCTCGAGGATGTGCTGGAGATCGTCGAGAAGGAGCGGCCCGAGGGCGTGATCGTGCAGTACGGCGGCCAGACGCCGCTGAAGCTGGCGCTCGACCTCGAGCGTGCCGGCGTGCCGATCATCGGCACCAGCCCCGACAGCATCGACATCGCCGAGGACCGCGAGCGCTTCCAGAAGCTGCTGCACGAGCTCGGCCTGCGCCAGCCGCCGAACCGCACGGCGCGCACCGAGGAGGCGGCGCTGCAGCTCGCGCAGGAGATCGGCTATCCGCTGGTCGTGCGGCCGAGCTACGTGCTGGGTGGCCGCGCGATGGAGATCGTGCACGGCGACAAGGACCTCGAACGCTACATGCGCGAGGCCGTGCGTGTCAGCGACAAGTCGCCGGTGCTGCTCGACCGCTTCCTCGACGACGCGATCGAGGTCGACGTCGACTGCATCAGTGACGGTCACGAGGTGATCATCGGCGGGATCATGGAACACGTCGAGGCTGCCGGCATCCACAGCGGCGACTCGGCTTGCTCGCTGCCGCCCTACACGCTGAGCGCGCGCCTGCAGGACGAGTTGCGTCGCCAGACCACGCTGATGGCCAAAGCCCTGAAGGTGGTCGGGCTGATGAACGTCCAGTTCGCGATCCAGGGGGAGGGCGACGACGCCGTCGTCTACGTGCTCGAGGTCAACCCGCGGGCCTCGCGCACCGTACCCTTCGTCAGCAAGGCCACCGGCGAGCCGCTGGCGAAGATCGCCGCACGCTGCATGGCCGGGCGGTCGCTGGCCGACCAGCGGCAAACGCTCGGTGTCCGGGGGGAGGTGATCCCGCCGTACTTCAGCGTCAAGGAGGCGGTGTTCCCGTTCAACAAGTTCCCGGGTGTCGACCCGATCCTCGGCCCCGAGATGCGCTCGACCGGCGAAGTCATGGGTGTGGGCTCGACCTTCGGCGAGGCGATGCTGAAGAGCCAGCTCGGGGCCGGTTCCCGCCTGCCCACGAAGGGCACGGTGCTGGTCACCGTGCGCACACGTGACCAGGCGCGGGGTGCCGCCGTCGCGCGTGACCTGCACGCGCTGGGCTGGCGCGTCGCGGCCACCCGCGGAACGGCCACGGTGATCGGCGCCGCCGGCGTGCCGGTGACGGTGGTCAACAAGGTCAAGGACGGGCGTCCGCACATCGTCGACATGATCAAGGCCGGCGAGATCCAGTTGCTGTTCACGACCGTCGACGAGACCCGCACCGCGATCGCCGACTCGCGCAGCATCCGCACCGCGGCGCTGGCCAACCGCGTCACCTACTACACCACGATGGCCGGTGCCGAGGCCGCGACCGAGGCGATCCAGCACAAGGCGGGGCTGTCGGTGCGATCACTCCAGGAACTGCACACGGAACTGGACTAGACTTCCGGTCTCGAAGGTGCCGCCGCACGGGCAGCTGGATGCTGGCCGTGCGGCGGCTTCGCTTTGCGAAACACCTGGACGACCGCCATGGCCAGCATTCCCCTCACCCGCCGCGGGGCCGAGAAGCTCCGGATCGAGCTCCAGCGCCTGAAGACCGTCGACCGGCAGGCCGTCATCCAGGCCATTGCCGAGGCCCGCGCGCAGGGTGACCTTTCGGAGAACGCCGAGTACGACGCCGCAAAGGACAAGCAGGGCTTCATCGAGGGCCGCATCCTCGAGCTGGAGGGCAAGCTGGCGGCCGCGCAGGTCATCGATCCGGCGTCGCTCGACGCGGGCGGGCGGGTGGTCTTCGGTGCCACGGTGGACCTCGAGGACGAGGACAGCGGGGCCCAGGTCACCTACCAGATCGTCGGCGACGACGAGGCCGACCTGAAGCAGGGCCTGATCTCGATCTCCAGCCCGATCGCGCGGGCGCTGATCGGCAAGTCGGAGGGCGACGTCGCCGAGGTGCAGGCGCCAGGCGGGGTCAGGAGCTACGAGATCGTCGGCGTGCGCTACGTCTGACGATCCACCGCGTGGGCTCGACGCGATGACCGACGCACGCCGATGGACGGTGCTGCTGGCGGCCTGCTGGCTCGGCATGCTCCTGACCGTTGCCGGCATCGCCACGCCGGCGCCGTTTTCCACCTTGCCGCCGGCCGAGGCCGGACGGGTCGCTGCCCGGGTGCTGGCAGCCGAGGCGGCGGCCAGCCTGGCGTTCGGGGCCGTCCTGCTGGGGCTGCAGCGGATCGCGACACGCCGCCGGCTCGCGGCCGGCGAACGCGTGCCGCAGCTCGACGCCGTGCTCGTGCTGGCGGCGGCGGCTGTCTTCTGCACCCTCGCGGGGTATTACGCCATCGTGCCGATGATGGCCGAGGCTCGTGCCGGGCGTGGTGCGCTCGGCTTCGGCCAGCTGCACGCCATCAGCACGGCCTTCTTCGTGGTCAAGGCGCTGTGTGTCGCGGCCCTGGCCTGGCGGGTCAGTCGGCCGTGCGTTTCTTCGGGCTGACACGGGCCGTCTGGCGCCGCGTGTCCTTGCGCTTCACGAGGCCTCCGGCTGTGACGCGCTGGTTGCCCAGCACCTTGACCTTGCTGACCGTCGCACGGTGATTCCCGGTCTTCGAGAACTTGACGAGCTTGACGATGCGCGGGCCTGGCTTCCTGTCCGCGGCCCCCATCGCCACCTCGGGCTCGGGCTTCGGGCGCCACAGCACCAGCAGCTTGCCGATGTGCTGGACCGGTGCCGCGGACAGCTCGTCGGACAGGCGCGCCAGCACGTCGTCGCGTGTCTGGCGATCGTCGGCGAACACCCGCACCTTGATCAGACCATGGGCTCGCAAGGCCTGGTCCGCCTCCTTCAAGATCGCGGCCGTCAGCCCGTCGGCGCCGACCATGACGACCGGATCGAGATGATGGGCATCGGCACGCAGGCTGCGGCGTTGCGCGGTCGTCAGGCTCAGGGCGGGCATATGCGTATTATCCCTGGGACATGAACCTCCGATCCGCGCCCGGCCGCAAGAGCCGCAAAGTCAATCGCGCCTGGCTGCACGAGCACCTGACCGACCCCTACGTCCGGCTCGCCCGCCAGGAGGGCTACCGGGCCCGGGCGGCCTACAAGCTCAAGGAGATCGACGAGGCCTTGCACCTGATCCGCCCCGGGCAACTGATCGTCGACCTCGGCGCTGCCCCGGGGGCGTGGAGCCAGTACCTGCGCCGCCGGCTCTCACCGCGGGGCGCGGCCGCGGGGGCGCTCGACGGGACCGTCATCGCGCTGGACATCCTGCCTATCGAGCCCATCGAGGGAATCCATCTGATCCAGGGCGATTTCCGCGAAGAATCGGTGATGCGCGGGCTCGAGGAGTTGCTGGCTGGACGTCGCGTCGACGTCGTCGTGTCGGACATGGCGCCGAACCTGTCCGGCGTGGCCGTCGCCGATGCCGCCCGCATTTCACACCTGGTCGAACTGGCGCTCGAGTTTGCACTCGAACACCTGGACGCGGACGGGGTGCTGGTCTGCAAGGTATTCCACGGCAGCGGATACAGCCAACTCGTCAAGGCATTCAAGGATGGTTTTCGCATCACCCGGACGATCAAGCCCAAGGCCTCGCGCGACCGCTCGGCCGAGACATTCCTCGTCGGCATCGGTCCTCGCACGAGGGCCGGGGCCGGCAGCAATCCCGGAAAAGGGCGGTATTTCGCGGGGACAAGCCGCCCGGCGGAGCCCACTTGACTGCACTACACTCGACCTCATCTGCGGGTATGGCCGGCCGGACCGCCGGCATCCCGTCGTGCGTCGTCCCCTGACGACGCTGCCAAAGGAGCCACGGTGAACAATCAATGGTTCTCCAAAGTCGCTGTGTGGATGGTGATCGCACTCGTGCTGTTCACCGTCTTCAAGCAGTTCGACCGCGGAGTCGCGCAGGGTAACCAGATCGCGTATTCGGACTTCCTCGAGGAAGTCCGTGCGCGGCGGATCCGCCAGGTCACCCTGCAGGAGGGCTCGGCCGGGGGCACGGAGATCCTGGCCATCACCACCGACGACAAGCGCCTGCGCTCGACGGCGACGTATCTCGACCGCGGCCTGGTCGGCGACCTGATCAGCAATGGCGTCAAGTTCGACGTCAAGCCGCGCGAGGAGCCTTCGGTGCTGATGAGCGTGCTCGTCAGCTGGGGTCCGATGCTGCTGCTGATCGGGGTCTGGATCTACTTCATGCGCCAGATGCAGGGGGGCGGCAAGGGCGGCGCGTTCAGCTTCGGCAAGAGCAAGGCGCGCATGCTCGACGAGGCCAACAACTCGACGACCTTCGCCGACGTGGCCGGCTGCGACGAGGCCAAGGAGGAGGTCAAGGAGCTGGTCGACTTCCTGAAGGACCCGCAGAAGTTCCAGAAGCTCGGGGGGCGCATCCCGCGTGGCGTGCTGCTGGTCGGCCCGCCGGGAACCGGCAAGACGCTGCTCGCCAAGGCGATCGCCGGCGAGGCGAAGGTGCCCTTCTTCAGCATCTCGGGCTCGGACTTCGTCGAGATGTTCGTCGGCGTCGGCGCGGCGCGCGTGCGCGACATGTTCGAGCAGGCCAAGAAGAGCGCTCCGTGCATCATCTTCATCGACGAGATCGACGCGGTGGGTCGCCATCGCGGCGCCGGCCTCGGCGGGGGCAACGACGAGCGCGAGCAGACGCTGAACCAGATGCTGGTCGAGATGGACGGCTTCGAGACGAACCTCGGCGTGATCGTGATGGCGGCCACCAACCGTCCCGACATCCTGGATCCGGCGCTGCTGCGCCCGGGCCGCTTCGACCGCCAGGTCTACGTGACCCTGCCGGACGTGCGGGGTCGCGAGCAGATCCTCAACGTGCACATGCGCAAGGTGCCCGTCGGCCAGGACATCAAGCCGGACATCCTGGCCCGCGGCACGCCGGGCTTCAGCGGCGCCGACCTGGCGAACCTGGTCAACGAGGCAGCCCTCTTCGCCGCGCGGCGCAACGCGCGTGTCGTCGAGATGGCCGACTTCGAGAAGGCCAAGGACAAGATCATGATGGGCCCCGAGCGCAAGAGCATGGTCATGCCCGAGGAGGAACGCCGCAACACCGCCTATCACGAGGCAGGCCACGCGCTGGTCGCGCGCCTGATGCCGAAGACCGACCCGGTGCACAAGGTCACGGTCATCCCGCGCGGGCGCGCGCTCGGCGTGACCATGCAGCTGCCCGAGACCGACCGCTACAGCATGGACAAGGAGCGCATGCTGTCGACGATCAGCGTTCTCTTCGGCGGGCGCATCGCCGAGGAGGTCTTCATGAACCAGATGACCACCGGCGCCAGCAACGACTTCGAGCGCGCCACGCAGATCGCCCGCGACATGGTCACGCGCTACGGCATGACGGACGAGCTCGGTCCCATGGTGTATGCCGAGAACGAGGGCGAGGTTTTCCTCGGCCGCTCGGTGACCAAGCAGGTCAACGTCTCGGAAGAGACGATGCAGAAGGTCGACAAGCAGATCCGCAGGATCATCGACGAGCAGTACGCCGTCGCGCGCCAGCTGATCGAGGAGAACAAGGACAAGATGCACGCGATGGCGCGCGCGCTGCTCGAGTGGGAGACGATCGACAGCGAGCAGATCGACGACATCATGTCCGGCCGGCCGCCGCGACCGCCCAAGGACTGGAGCTCGCAGCCGCGCACGGGCGGCGGCGACAGCGCGCCGCCGGTGTCCACCGGCACGGGCGGGGCTCCCGCGGCTGCCTGAGCGCGTCGCCGGCCTGCCGGGTCGACTGCACGGGGCCGCCAGGCCCCGTGTCCGTTTTCCGGCGGTCCGTGACGCCAGGCACACCGTCCGCGATGGGTCCGCCTCAAGCCGTCGACTGCTGGCAGGCGGGCCGGTTCCGCCTGTCCTTGCATCGGCCTCTGGTCATGGGGATCGTCAATGCGACGCCCGACTCCTTCTCCGACGCCGGGCGCCACGCCACGGCCGATGCCGCGTGTGCGCAGTGCGACCGGCTGCTCGCCGAAGGTGCCGACATCCTGGACATCGGCGGGGAGTCGACCCGTCCGGGCGCCTCGCCGGTGCCTCCGCACGAGGAACTGCGGCGCGTGCTCCCGGTGTTGCGCCACGCGACCGGCCTCGGCTGCCCCGTGTCCGTGGATACCAGCGAGCCGATGGTCATCGAGGCCGCGCTCGCCTTGGGCGTCGACATCGTCAACGACGTGCGCGCCTTGCGCCGCCCGGGAGCGCTGCAGCGCGTTGCCGCGCACCCGGCGGCCGGGGTCTGCCTGATGCACCAGCCGGCAGGGCCGGAGCCGCCGCAGCCGCCAGCGCCCGCAGCGGACATGTGCGCGGAGGTCCGGCGCTTCCTCGACGAACGTTTGCAGGCCGTCCTGACGGCCGGCGTCGCGGCGCCGCGGATCGTGCTCGATCCGGGGTTCGGCTTCGGCAAGAGCCTGTCGCAGAACGTCGAGCTGGTGCGGGCGCTGCCGCAGCTGCGCAGCCTGGGCAGGCCGCTGCTGGTCGGCTGGTCTCGCAAGGGCAGCCTGGGCAGGATCACGGGACGGCCCGTCGCCGAACGCCTCGCGGCCAGCGTGGCCGCGGCTCTTGCCTGCGTCGCGCAGGGGGCGGCGATCGTGCGGGTCCACGACGTGGCCGCGACGGTCGATGCGCTGAAGGTCTGGGCCGCCCTCGGACCGTCCCCTAGTCTGGAGCGGTGACGGCGAGCAGGCCCGCGCGAGAATGCGCGTTCCGCCCATCCTTCCCGCCCGTTCCATGAGCAGACAGTACTTCGGCACCGACGGCATCCGCGGCACCGTGGGGCAGGGGCCGATCACGGCCGACTTCATGCTGCGGCTGGGGCATGCCGTCGGCCGCGTCCTGCGGCGCACCGTGCAGCGTCCGACCGTGCTGATCGGCAAGGACACGCGGATCTCGGGCTACATGATCGAGTCGGCGCTCGAGGCGGGGTTCGTCTCTGCCGGCGCCGACGTGCTGCTCTCGGGGCCGCTGCCCACGCCGGGCGTCGCGTATCTGACGCGCGCCTTGCGCCTGGACCTGGGCGTCGTGATCAGCGCGTCGCACAACCCGTTCGCCGACAACGGCGTCAAGTTCTTCTCCGCCCGCGGCGAGAAGCTGCCCGACGACTGGGAAGCGGCGGTCGAGGCCGCGCTCGCCGAGGAGCCGCACTGGGCCGATTCGTCGACCCTGGGCAAGGCGACGCGTCTGTCGGACACGCGTGGCCGCTACATCGAGTTCTGCAAGGCGAGCTTCGCCAACGACCTCTCGCTGAAGGGCCTGAAGCTCGTCGTCGATGCCGCGCACGGCGCGGCCTATCACGTCGCGCCCGATGTCTTCCACGAGCTCGGCGCACAGGTCCACACGATCGGCTGCGAACCCGACGGGCTGAACATCAATGCCGGCGTCGGGGCGACGGCCCCGAAGGCGCTGATCGAGGCCGTCCGGCAGCACGGCGCCGACTACGGCATTGCGCTGGACGGCGACGCTGACCGGCTGCAGCTGGTCGATGCGTCCGGCCGGCTGTTCAACGGCGACGAGTTGCTCTACGTGATGGCCGCCGACCGCATCGGCCAGGGCGAGGCGGTCCCGGGCGTCGTCGGCACGCTGATGACCAACATGGCCGTGGAGCTCGCGCTGAAGCGCCGTGGCGTCGAGGTGGTGCGCGCGAAGGTCGGCGACCGCTACGTGCTCGAGGAGCTGGTGGCCCGCGGATGGCAGCTGGGCGGTGAGAGCTCCGGACACCTGCTCGTCCTCGATCGCCACACGACAGGCGACGGCATCGTCAGCGCGCTGCAGATCCTGCAGGCGGTGCGGCGCAGCGGCCGTTCGGTGTCGGAGCTGCTCGACGGACTGACGCTGTTCCCGCAGACGATGATCAACGTGCGTCTGAGGGACGGCAGTGACTGGCGGCGAAACGCGGCCCTGGCCGAGCTGACCGCGCAGGCGGATGGGGCCCTGGATGGTCGCGGGCGCACGCTGATCCGGCCGTCCGGGACCGAGCCGGTCCTGCGCGTGATGGTGGAGGCCGAGGACGCGGAGCTGTCGCGTCAATGGGCGCAACAGCTCGCCCAGGCGGCCGGGCAGGGCTGAGACGGGATACCTGCCCGTCGAATGCGGACGGGCAGGTACCGACCAGAGGGCCGCGGACGTCCGGCCTGCGCAGCGCGGTGGTCGGAAAGGCTGAGGTCGGTCGTGGGGGAGTCTTGCTGCCAAGAACCGTTCCGCCTGGACAGGCAACGGCTCGCCGCACGACCGAGCGGCGAGGTGGCATCAGCGCCGCGGCGGCATCAGCACGCGGTCGACGAGGTGCAGGACGCCGTTCGTCGCGGCAACGTCGGCTTTCACCACCATCGCATCCTCGACGGTCACGACCTGGCCTGCCTTGCCCAGGCCGAGCTGGGCACCCTGCAAGGTCTTCGCGGTTCCGACCTTGACCTCGGCCGCCACCACCTTTCCCGGCAGCACGTGATAGGTGAGCACCGAGCGCAGCAGCTCCTTGTTGCGGGCGAGTTCGGCCATGGTGGCTGCGGGGACCGCCTTGAACGCCTCGTCGGTCGGCGCGAAAACCGTGAACGGGCCGCTGCCGCGCAGGGTCTCGGCCAAGCCGGCGTCGGCGATCAAGCGCGACAGGGTGGACAGCTCCGGCGTCCGCGCGGCGGTCTCGGCAATCGTCACGGGGCCTTGCAGGGCGGCGCAGCCGCTCATCAGGGCCGCAAGTCCGGCGGCGGCCAGGGTGGTACGTCTCAGCATCGGTTCATCCTCGGTTCGAAAGGGCATCCACGGTCGCCTGCCGACCCGGTCGGGCCGTCGGCGCACAGGAAGGACGCTAGGCGCCCGATGTGACAGCGACGTGACGGATTCGTGACGTTCGGCGCTCCCTCACGACGCCTCGTGAGGCCTGCGCCAGAGCCACCGCTGGTCGACTGGATCTGTCACCGGCATGTCACAAACCGCCCCTAGAGTGAGGCCATGTCCAGTACACGCCAGGAAAGGCAAGCTGCATGATCCGCTCCACTCTTCGCATGGCGACGACCGCCCTCGGCCTGTCGATGGCGATCGCTCCGGTGCTCGCGCAGGACGTCACCGGTGCCGGTGCCTCGTTCCCGGCGCCGATCTATGCCAAGTGGGCCGACGCCTACAACAAGGCCACCGGTGCCCGCATCAACTACCAGTCGGTCGGCTCCGGTGCGGGAATCCGCCAGATCAAGGCCAAGACGGTCGACTTCGGGGCGACCGATGCGCCGCTGACCGACGCTGACCTGGCCAAGGACGGGTTGATCCAGTTCCCGACCGTGATCGGCGGCGTCGTGCCGGTCGTCAACATCCGCGGCATCACGCCGGGCCAGATCAAGATGACCGGCCAGGTGCTCGGCGACATCTATCTCGGCAAGATCTCGAAGTGGAACGATCCGGCGCTGGCCGCGTTGAACCCGGGCGTGCCGCTGCCGGCGGCCGACATCGCCGTCGTGCGCCGGGCCGACGGATCCGGCACCAGCTTCCTGTTCACGAACTACCTCTCGAAGGTCAACGCCGAGTGGAAGTCGACGGTGGGTGAGGGGACTGCGGTCAAGTGGCCGACCGGGGCCGGCGGCAAGGGCAACGAGGGTGTGTCGGCGTTCGTGATGCGCCTGCCCAACTCGATCGGCTACGTCGAGTACGCCTATGCCAAGCAGAACCGGATGTCCTACGTCTCGATGCGCAACAAGGACGGGCAGTTCGTCGTGCCGACCGACGTCGCCTTCAAGGCCGCTGCGGCCGGCGCCGAGTGGAACAAGTCCTTCTACCAGGTGCTGACCGACCAGCCCGGCAAGGACAGCTGGCCGATCACCGGCGCGACCTTCATCCTGATGCACAAGGCCCAGGACAAGCCCGCCAACGCGACGAACTCGCTGAAGTTCTTCGAGTGGGCGTACAACAACGGCGACAAGATGGCCGACGAGCTCGATTACGTGCCGCTGCCCGGATCGGTCAAGGACCTGGTGCGCAAGCTGTGGTCCGACAACCTGAAGGACTCGGCCGGCAAGGCCATCGCCTGGAAGTGAGACCGACTCGCCGGGTCGGCTTCGAGCGGGCCCGGCGCATTCCCTCCCCGACCGCTCGCGCGTGAGCTCGCCCGACCGGGCACCAGCAGGAGCCGACGTGCCCGCTACACTCCCCGTTACAAGAACCGAGAGAAACCCGGGCATGGCGCGTTCGCTTCCGACTGGACGGCCGCCCCAGCGGCGTGTCGTGGCGCCGTGGGCGGACCGCGTCTTCGCCGTGCTGGCCGCCGGTGCCGCCTGGCTGACGCTGGCGCTGCTGGCCGGCATCATCGTGTCCCTGATCGTCGGGGCCTGGCCCGCGATCCGCGAGTTCGGCCTCGCGTTCCTGTGGAACGCCGAGTGGGACCCGGTCAACGAGAAGTTCGGCGGCCTGGTGATGATCTACGGCACGCTGATGACCTCGTTCATCGCACTGCTGATCGCCGTGCCGGTCAGTTTCGGCATCGCGCTCTTCCTCACCGAACTCTCGCCCGGCTGGCTCAAGCGGCCGCTGGGCATCGCCATCGAGCTGCTGGCGGCCGTGCCGTCGATCGTCTACGGCATGTGGGGCCTGCTGGTCTTCGGTCCCATCCTCGCCACCTATGTGCAGCAGCCGCTGCAGGCCGCTTTCGGGTCGACCCCGATCCTCGGAGCCCTGGTGGCCGGGCCACCCGTGGGGATCGGCATCCTCTCGGCCGGCATCATCCTCGCGATCATGGTGATCCCGTTCATCGCCTCGGTGATGCGTGACGTGTTCGATGTCACGCCGGCGCTGCTCAAGGAGTCCGCCTACGGCCTCGGGGCGACCACCTGGGAGGTCGTCTGGCGCGTCGTCCTTCCGTACACCAAGGCGGGAGTCATCGGCGGCATCATGCTGGGGCTCGGGCGGGCGCTCGGCGAGACGATGGCCGTGACCTTCGTCATCGGCAACATGAACCAGCTCGACTCGCTGTCGCTGTTCGAAGCCGCGAACAGCATCACCTCGGCCCTGGCCAACGAGTTCGCCGAGGCCGGAGAGGGCCTGCACCAGGCCTCACTGATCTACCTCGGCCTCGTGCTGTTCTTCATCACCTTCGTCGTGCTGTCGCTGTCCAAGCTGTTGCTGGCACAGCTGAAGAAGGGGGAGGGCTCGCGGACATGAGCAGCGCCTTCACGCCGGCGGCCCAGTTGCGCCGCCTCGCCCGTCACCGTGCACGCAAGCGCATCAACGCGGTCGCGCTGAGCTTGTCGCTGGCCGCAATGGCCTTCGGCGTGTTCTGGCTGATCTGGATCCTCGTCGAGACCGTCCGCCTCGGCATCGGCGGCATGGCACTCAGCGTCTTCACGGAAATGACGCCGCCGCCCCAGGCCGAGACCGGCGGACTCGCCAACGCGATCTTCGGCTCCGCGCTGATGGTGGCGCTGGCGACCGCACTGGGCACACCGATCGGCATCATGGCCGGCGTCTACCTGGCCGAGTACGGCCAGCGCAACTGGCTGGGACGCATCACCCAGTTCATCAACGACATCCTGCTGTCGGCGCCCTCGATCGTCGTCGGGCTGTTCGTCTATGCGGTCGTCGTCGCCCGGATGAAGTCGTTCTCCGGGTTCGCCGGCGTGCTCGCGTTGGCGCTGATCGTGATCCCGGTGGTCATCCGGACCACCGAGAACATGCTCAGCCTGATCCCGAACTCGTTGCGCGAGGCGGCGTACGCGCTGGGCACCCCGAAGTGGAAGGTGATCTGGTCGGTGACGCTGAAGGCGGCGCGGGCCGGTGTGGTGACCGGGGTCTTGCTCGCCCTGGCACGAATCTCCGGCGAGACGGCTCCCCTGCTGTTCACGGCGCTGTCCAACCAGTTCTGGACCGCCAATCTCGGCGAGCCGATGGCCAGCCTGCCGGTGACGATCTTCAAGTTCGCGATGAGTCCCTACGAGAACTGGCAGAAGCTCGCGTGGGCGGGCGTGTTCCTGATCACGCTGGGCGTGCTCGGACTGAACATCCTCGCGCGGGTCCTCTTCAAGAACCGGCACTGAGAAAGCCTCGCATGCAAGCTGATACCCCCAACCTGCCGGCGGGCGAGATGTCCAAGCTCACGGTTCGCTCGCTGAACTTCTATTACGGGTCATTCCACGCACTGAAGAACATCAACCTGGACATTCCGGAGAAGAAGGTCACCGCGTTCATCGGCCCGTCCGGATGCGGCAAGAGCACGCTGCTGCGCATCTTCAACCGCATGTACGAGCTCTATCCCGAGCAGCGGGCCGAGGGCCAGATCCTGCTCGACGGCGAGGACCTCCTGAACACCAAGGAGGACGTCTCGCTGATCCGCGCGAAGATCGGCATGGTCTTCCAGAAACCGACGCCCTTCCCGATGTCGATCTACGACAACATCGCGTTCGGGGTGCGCCTGTTCGAGACGCTGTCGCCCAGCGAGATGGACGACCGTGTCGAGTGGGCGTTGCGCAAGGCGGCGCTGTGGGCCGAGGTGAAGGACAAGCTCCAACAGAGCGGTTCGAGCCTGTCCGGGGGCCAGCAGCAACGCCTGTGCATCGCCAGGGGCATCGCGATCAAGCCCGAGGTCCTGCTGCTCGACGAACCCTGCTCGGCGCTCGACCCGATCTCCACGGGCAAGATCGAGGAACTGATCCACGAACTGAAGAGCGACTACACGGTCGCGATCGTCACGCATAACATGCAGCAGGCGGCCCGCGTGTCGGACTACACGGCCTACATGTACCTCGGGGACCTGATCGAGTTCGGTGCCACCTCGGAGATCTTCATGAAGCCGACCCGCCGCGAGACCGAGGACTACATCACCGGCCGCTTCGGGTGATCGAGGCGACCGCGAGCACCGCGCCCGATGGCGGCGCGCCACGAAACCGCGCTGCCTGGCGCGAGCCGTCCCACGGACATCGGAGCGTGATCACATGAGCGAGAAGCACCTTTCCAGCCAGTTCGATGCCGAGCTCAGCGGCATCTCGTCGCGCGTGCTCGAGATGGGCGGCCTCGTCGAGAGCCAGGTCGCGCAGGCGGTATACGCCCTGGCCCATTTCAGCGGCGAGACCGCCACGCAGGTGATCAAGCAGGAGTCGCGCGTCAACCAGATGGAGGTCGAGATCGACCGCGACCTCTCCGGCATCATCGCGCGGCGCCAGCCCACCGCCCGCGATCTGCGGCTGCTGATCGCGGTGAGCAAGGCGATCGCCAACCTCGAGCGCGTCGGCGACGAGGCGGCACGCGTGGCCCGCGTCGTCCAGCGGCTGCTCAACGCCGGGATGTCCACGCGCATGCGGCTGCCGGTGGATGACCTGCAGCAGGAATCCGAACTCGCGATCGCGCAGCTGCGCAAGGCGCTGGACGCCTTCGCCCGGCTGGACGTCACGCGTGCGCTCGAGGTGCTCAAGCAGGACAACCAGATCGACCAGGAGTTCGAGGGCCTGCTGCGCAAGCTGATCACCTACATGATGGAAGATCCGCGGACGATCTCCTCGGCGATCGACCTGGTCTTCGTCGCCAAGGCGATCGAGCGGGTCGGTGACCACGCGAAGAACCTCGCGGAGTCGACGATCTACATCGTCAAGGGCACCGACGTGCGCCACACACCGATGGATGCCGTCGAAGATGCCGTGCGCTGAGCGGCCCAACGCGGTCGGGGGACCGGCATGACGCGCATCCTGGTTGTCGAGGACGAGCCGGCGATCGCCGAGCTCGTGGCGCTGAACCTGCGGCACGCCGGCTACGAGGTGGCGATCGCCGGCACGGCCGACGCGGCAAGCCAGGAGGTGGCCAAGGTGCTGCCGGGCCTCGCGTTGGTGGACTGGATGTTGCCCGGGCACAGCGGCTTGAGCCTGGCGCGGAACTGGCGGTCGCAGGAGCGGACGCGGGACCTCCCGATCATCATGCTGACCGCGCGCGGGGAAGAGGCCGACAAGGTGGCTGGCCTGGAGTCCGGCGCCGACGACTACGTGACCAAGCCGTTCTCGCCCAAGGAACTGCTGGCTCGCGTACGCGCCGTGCTGCGCCGCCGCGCACCGCAGGCCCTGGACGACGAGGTGGTGGCCGGCACCTTGGTTCTCGACCCGGCGGCCCGCCGCGTCTCGGTCGGCGCGGGGGACGGCGCACGCGAGGTGCGGCTGGGGCCGACCGAGTTCCGGTTGCTGCACTTCCTGATGACCCACCCCGAACGCGTGCACAGCCGGGGCCAGTTGCTCGACCGGGTCTGGGGTGACCATGTATTCATCGAGGAGCGCACGGTCGACGTGCACATCAAGCGCCTGCGCGAGGCGCTGGGCCCGGAGAGTGCCGCGATGATCGAGACGGTTCGCGGCGCCGGCTATCGCTTCGCGCGCCTCTCGAAGAGAGAGCAGAGCGGGTGACCCTGGGGCCAGCCCTGTTCCCCCGCGTGGGTCTGTCACGATGAACTGGTTCCTGCCGCGCATGCTGTTCGCCGCCTTCATGGCGGCTGTCGGCGCGGTTGGAGGCACGGCCATCGGCTGGGGCAGCGACACGGTGCTCGCGCTCACGGTGCTCGGGGCGTCGGTCGGTGCCTCCGCGTCGGCGTTCATCGACCGCATGAAGGGCTATCGGCTGATGCAGTGGGTGCGCAGCGATCGCGCGCAGCCTGCGCCTCGGGACGTCGCCTTCTGGGGCGAACTCGCCTACAGGGTCGAGCGCGCGCTGCTGCTCTGCCAGCGGCAGGTCGAAGCCGAACAGGCGAGCACGCGCGAGTTCCTGGCCGCGATCGAGGCGTCGCCGAACGGCGTGCTGTTGCTCGACGCGAACGACCAGATCGAGTGGTGCAATTCGGTCGCTGCCGACCACCTCGGGCTGGATCCGCTGCGCGACATCCGCCAGCGCGTGACGAACCTCGTGCGCAACCCGGTGTTCGTGGAACACCTGCAGCGCGGCGACTACACGGGCGGCGTGACCTTTCCGGCGAGGGCTGGCCGTGGAACCTTGAGTCTGCTCGTGCGGCCGTATGGCGCCGGCAAGAAGCTCGTGCTGAGCCAGGACATCACCGAACGCGAGCGCAGCGAGGCCATGCGACGCGATTTCGTCGCCAACGTCTCGCACGAGATCCGCACGCCGCTCACCGTGCTGGCGGGGTTCGTCGAGACGCTCGGGGCGATACCGTTGACCGAGGTCGAGCGCAAGCGGGTCCTGGCGCTGATGGAGCAGCAGACCAACCGGATGCAGGCGCTGGTCGCGGACCTGCTGACGCTGGCCGAGCTCGAGGGCAGCCCGTGGCCGCCGACCGATCAGTGGATTGCGGTGGCGACGCTGTTGCGGCATGCCGAGGCGGACAGCACGGCGCTGTCCGCCGGGCGGCACGAGCTGGTGTTCCCCGATGCCCTCGGGGCGGAGCTGGCGGGCAGTGCCGTCGAATTGCAGAGCACGATTGGCAACCTGCTGAGCAACGCGGTCCGCTACACCCCGGACGGAGGCCGCATCGTCGTGACCTGGCAGCTGCGGGCAGACGGCAGCGGATGCCTGTCAGTGATCGACAACGGTCCGGGTATTCCGCGCGAGCACCTGTCGAGGCTGACCGAGCGCTTCTACCGTGTCGACAGCAGCCGTTCCCGCGAAACCGGTGGCACCGGGTTGGGCTTGTCGATCGTCAAGCACGTGATGCATCGGCATGGCGGGGAACTCGATGTCGACAGCGAGGTCGGCCGCGGATCGAGCTTCCGCCTGGTGTTCCCGCCCGCCCGTGTGCGCAAGGGGGTGGACGCAGGACCTGTTTCTGCGTCAGCGATCGATCCGGCGGTACACCGACATCAGCTCGCTGGACTCTCGGTTTCGCCGCTCCGCGCCGACCAGCCGCCAGCCGGGCAACGGCAGTGAAGCCGTGATCCGGCTGAAGCTCACGAGGATCTCGCAGCCGGAGCCGGATGCCTCGTTCCAGTGGGGTCTGGCGTCGACGCGGTAACGCCCGAAGACCTCGAGCGCCGCAACCAGGCCCGGCGCAACCCCCGGCGCAGCGACACAGTCGACGGTGCCGATGTGCCGCATGCCGCGTTCGATCAACGGCCGCGGGCTGCGCGCGTAGTCCAGCAGGGGCAGCCACAGGGTCATCAGCAGGAGCCAGCACAGCGCGACCCCGCCAGCCGGCAGCACGAGGCTCTTCCACAGCGCGTGCTGGCTCCGACCCGTGCGCCAGCGGACGAGCGCCAGCCAGGCGAGCGTGCCCGACAAGGCAAACACCAGAGCGGTGGCCGAGAAGACGGCCTCGAAGCCGGGCTGCAGCTTCGAGATGTTGGCTGCCCAGGGTTCCGGGCGGCCGGTGTGCATGGCCACGTACATCGCCCAGACGAACACCGCACAGGCACTGAAGAAGAACACCGAGAACCAGTCGATCGCGGCGGCCACGCTGCGCTTCATCGTCGGCAGGGCGAACGCCGCCAGCACCGCGAGCCCGGGAAGCGCGAGCATCAGGGCACGGTCGTGGCCGCCCATCCAGACATTGGCGGCGACGCCGGCCAGCACGAATGCCGCGGGCAACGACACGTGCCGCTCCAGCCATTGGCGACGCCAGCGCCATGCCGTCCACAGTGCCAGCAGCCAGGCCGGCCACATGAACCAGGCCCACTGCCGGGTGATCTGGGTGACCTGGGCCGCAGTCGCCTCGAACCCGAGGCTCCACTTCCACACGCCGAACGCCGAAGCCAGCGATGTGCCGATCAAGGTGGAGGCCAGCAGCCACGCGGCGAAGTCGCGCATCCGAGCGTCGCTCGATCGCCAGGCGAGCAGCATGCCCGAGACCCCGAGCAGGGTGGCGACCGTCGGGGCGCCGCTGCCGGCCATCAGGGGAAGCGCCGCCACGATGCCCCACCGCGCCCGCCAGGTGCGGTGCGGCGCGGCGGCCATCGCCCACAGCGCGAGGCCGACCGCGAACAACTGCATCAGCTCCGGCGTGGTCTCGTGACCGAGCTGGAGCAATCCCAGGCACGCGATCAGCGCCAGCACCGCCCCGTCGGCGACGGCACGGGCATAGTCGACGAGCGAGGCTTCGCCGCCGAAGGCGAAGGCCACGGGCTGTGCTGCCTCGCCGCGCGCGAGGTGGAAGCACGCATACCAGGTGAACGCCAGCGTCAGCGCCAGCAGCGCGGCGAAGGGCAGTCGAGCGGCCAGGGCCGGTTCGACGGCTGGTGACAGCAGCCAGATGGCCGCCGCTCCGAGCCAGTGCGGCAGGGGCTCGGCCGGGACGGGCACCCCGCCGAGCATCGGGGACAACCACGGGGTGCGGCCTTCGGCGATCGCCGACATGACGCCGAAGGCCGCGACATCCTCGCTGCGCCACGGATCCCGGCCGAAGACGCCTGGCACGATCCATGCCGCGCAGAACGTCAGCAGCATCCAGCGCGGCAGCCGCTGCACCGCGCGTTGCGTCACGAGCGCCGGGCGGGGCCGGTTCATCTGGCCAGGAGGCGCTGCCGCGGCAAGACCAAGAAAAAGGGGCAGCTTCAGCTGCCCCGTGCTGCACGCGCGGACACGGTCACTTCTTCAGGCCGACACGCGCGAACTTGTTGCGGAACTTCTCGACGCGGCCGCCCAGGTTGTCCACGCTCTTCTGCGTTCCGGTGTAGAACGGGTGCGACTCGCTGGTCGTCTCGAGCTTCACCAGCGGCAGCTCTCGACCGTCGTCCATCTTGATCGTTTCCTTCGTCTGCAGCGACGAGCGCGTGACGAACTTGAAGCCGTTGGACAGGTCGACGAAGCAGACTTCGCGATAGGCCGGGTGGATGCCTTCTTTCATGGGAGCCTCTGCGCTATGTGCGGTAGCCGCGCCGAGCCGTGCTGAGGGGCCGCAGCGTACTTGCCTGAATGAGAAACGGCGAATTATAGGCCAGGCTGTCGCGGCAGGCCGCGACCAGCGGCGCAGCGGGACGCTGGACTCAGCCTCCCCGCCGCATCATGTCGAAGAAGTCGAGGTTGTTCTTGCTCGCCTTCATCTTGTCGAGCATGAACTCCATCGCCTCGATCTCGTCCATCGGGTAGAGCAGCTTGCGCAGGATCCACGACTTCTGCAGGATCTCGGGCTTGAGCAACAGCTCCTCGCGCCGCGTCCCGCTCTTGTTGATCAGGATCGAGGGGTAGACGCGCTTCTCGGCCATCCGGCGATCCAGGTGGATCTCGCAGTTGCCGGTGCCCTTGAACTCCTCGTAGATGACCTCGTCCATCTTCGAGCCGGTGTCGATCAGCGCGGTGCCGATGATCGTCAGCGTCCCGCCTTCCTCGGTGTTGCGCGCGGCGCCGAAGAAGCGCTTCGGCCGCTGCAGCGCGTTCGCGTCGACGCCGCCGGTCAGCACTTTGCCGCTGGACGGCAGCACGTTGTTGTAGGCGCGCGCCAGGCGCGTGATCGAGTCCAGCAGGATCACGACGTCCTTCTTCAGCTCGACCAGGCGCTTGGCCCGCTCGATGACCATCTCGGCCACCTGGACGTGGCGTGCGGCGGGCTCGTCGAAGGTGGAACTGATGACCTCGCCACGCACGGTGCGCTGCATCTCGGTCACCTCCTCGGGCCGCTCGTCGACGAGGAGCACGATCAGGTGGATCTCCGGGTGGTTGGCGACCAGGGCGTGCGCGATGTGCTGCATCATCATCGTCTTGCCGGTCTTCGGCTGGGCGACGAGCAGGGCTCGCTGGCCCTTGCCGATCGGTGCCACGAGGTCGATGATGCGGCTGGTGATGTTCTCCTCGGCCTTGATGTCGCGTTCGAGCCTGAACTGCTCCTTCGGGAACAGGGGGGTCAGGTTCTCGAACATGATCTTGTGCTTGTTCTCCTCGGGCGTCAGCCCGTTGACACGGTCGACCTTGACCAGCGCGAAGTAGCGCTCGCCGTCCTTCGGCACGCGCACCTCGCCCTCGATCATGTCGCCGGTGTGGAGGTTGAAACGGCGGATCTGGCTCGGCGACAGGTAGATGTCGTCGGTGCTGGCCATGAAACTCGAGTCGATCGAGCGCAGGAAGCCGAAGCCGTCCGGCAACACCTCGAGCACGCCATCCCCGAAGACCTGCTCGCCGGCCTTCGCGCGTTTCTTCATGATCGCGAACATCAGCTCCTGCTTGCGCAGGCGGCTGGCGTTCTCGATCTCGAGGTCCTCGCCCATCTTCAGCAGGGCGGCCACGTGAAGGGCTTTGAGTTCGGACAGGTGCATGGCACGTACCGTTGGTTGTGCCGGCGCGGCACCGGGCGGGGCCGCTGCGGGCAAAGGACCGGACCGACGAGCCGCGGCGGCCCGTCGCCCGGACGACATCGGGGAAGGTATCGGGGAGTTCAGACGCAGCGCGAAGCGCGCTGGCGCGATCTCGGCGGCCGCTGCAACTGGGACATCGTGGCCCGCAGGATCCGCCCGGTCGTCTCCCGGACGCAACATGCCGGGGACGAACCGTCGGACGCGATTATAGGTGACCGTCGATGAACGCGGTCAACTGCGCCTTGGGTAGCGCACCGACCTTGGTCGCGACGAGTTCTCCGCCCTTGAAGAGCATCAGCGTGGGGATGCCGCGGATGCCGAACTTGCCCGGGACGACCGAGTTCTCGTCCACGTTCATCTTGGCGACCTGAAGCCGCTCGCCGTAGTCCTTCGACACTTCGTCGAGGATCGGCGCGATCATCTTGCAGGGGCCGCACCACTCGGCCCAGTAGTCCACGAGGACCGGCTTGTCGGACTTCAGGACGTCGGCCTCGAACGATGCGTCGGTGACGTGCTTGATGGTTTCGCTGCTCATCGCAATCTCCAGGCGGCCACGCGTCGTGTCGGTGACAGCGGCGCCGATTCTGACATAGCGTCGGCACGCATGCCGGGCCGGGCTGTTGCGTGCAGCACGGCACACCGGTCCGCGAACTGTGCCGTCTTGTTGCCGCACATCCGGGGAGCGCTCCCGGCCATCGGGCCGTTCAATCGACGCTCCCATTCCTGCGCGATGAACGCCCCCGAAAGCCGTCTCCACCCGGAAGCGCCCGCCGCCGCGCGGCGCTTCGGCCGCTTCGCGCTCGTCGGGCTGCTCGGGCGCAGCCAGCGAACAATGGCCTGGCTCGTGCAGGATCCGGCGCCCCGGCAGGAGCTGGTGCTGGTGATGCCCAGGCAACAACCGGGGGACTCCGAGGCGTTGCGCCAATGGATCGTCACCGCACGCCGGGCGGCACGCCTGGACCACCCGCATCTGGCGCCGGCCATCGAGGTGGGTGACCATGGTGGCTGGCCCTACGTGGCCTACGACACACGGGGCGCGACCACGCTGGCGGCCCGGTTGCAGCGCCAGGCGCTGGCGCCGCGCGAGGCCGCGTCGCTCGTCCGGCAGATCGGCCTGGCGCTGGCCTATGCGCACGAGTCGGGCATGGTGCATGCCGACTTGCAGTCGCACCTCGTGCTGCTGGACGATGCCGGGACCGCCCGCCTGATCGGCCTCGAGGTCGACCAGGCGGCAGCCGACCGCTCCGGATCGATGGAGCACAGCCAGGCCGCCGAAGCCATCGCGCAGTCGGATCGGCTGCGCATCCAGCGCCTGAGCGCCCAGCGGGACGTGCTCGCGCTCGGCCTGCTGCTGCACCTGGCCCTGACCGGCCGGCCCCCGCTGGACGAGGCCGACATCGGACGGGTCCTCGTTCGCCTGCCGCCGCTCGGGCGGGACATCGTGAGACTGCCCTGGTCGACCCCGCGCCCGGTGCCGGACGCACTGCGAGCCATCGCGAACCGCGCGACCGATCGCCAGGAGCGGCAGCGCTACCGCAGCGCGCGCACGCTCGTGCATGCACTCGAGGGCTTCCTGCGAACCGATGCCGCCAGCGGCGCGGGACCGCTGGAGCTGCTGATGGATCGCCTGGGTTCGGTGGGTGTGCTCCCGGCGTCTCCCGGTGGTGCGGAGCGGGCGGCCCAGCTCGCGTTGATGGAGCGCAAGCGAACGGACGAACTGGCCGCGGTGGTGCTGCTCGACACCGCGCTGAGCTTCGAACTGATACGTCTCGTGAACACGGCCGTGGTTCGCGGCGCGCAGGTCGCCGGTGTCGGCCCGGTGCTCACAGTGCGCCGCGCCGTGGCCATGCTCGGCGTGGACGGTGTGCGTCGGGCCGCACTCGCCCTGCGGGCATGGCCGGGGCCGCTCGACGACGACGCGGCAGGAGCGCTGCGGGCACTGATGGCGCAGGCCCAGCGGGCGGGCCGCGTGGCGCAGGCCTTGCGCCAGCCTCAGTGGGACGGCGAGGTCGTGGCCCTGGTCACCCTGCTGCAGAGCCTCGGGCCGCTGGTGGTGCAGTACCACTTCCCCGAGGATGCCGCGCAGGTGCGGCGGCTCATGCAGCCGGCGCCAGCGGCGCAGCCTGGTGCAGCGGAGGAGCCCGGCATGAATGCCGAGGCGGCCTCGTACGCGGTGATCGGGGTCGATCTGGACACCGTTGGCGTCGCGGTCGCGCGCCACTGGGGGCTGGGGGACGGTGTCGTGCAGATGATGCGCCGCATGCCGTTGTCAGCGCATGTCCATCTCCCGCAGACCGACGAGGAGTATCTGCGCGCACTGGCGAGCTGCGCGCACGAAGCCGTCGAAGCGTGCCTGCAGCCGGCCGAGAAGTTGCGCACCGCGCTCAACAAGGTCGCGCAGCGCTACGCGCATGCCTTGCACGTCACGTCGCCCATGCTCGTGGATGCGCTGAAGGCTTCGCTGGCGCCAGCCCCGGTCGCCGCCGCCGTCGCAGCGGGGGGCGAGGACGCTGCCCGAACGACCGCCACGCGCGACATTTCACAGATGCCGGACGATTCGGCATCCGCGTCGCCCGTGGGTGACGAGCCTTGACCCCGGCACTGGTTGCAACGCTTAGGGCTGCTTGGTTCCCCACCTGACCCGGTTGGGCGCGCTCCCATGCGGGGAGGCCCGTCACGCGGCATTGTAGGGCACGCGGGCGACGGGCCGGTCTCCTGGCTCAGCGCAGATGCAGCGCGTCCGCGCCGAAGTCGAGCCCGAGCGGTTCGACCAACAGGCGCTTCGGGCCCGTCTCCACGCGGCCAGCCAGCCAGGCCGGCACGCCGCACCGGCGCGACACCTCGACCGTCGCTGCGGCATCGTCCTGCCCGACGAACAGCGCGAAGCCGGCGCCCATGTTGAAGGTGCCGTAGGCCTCGGCCGTGTCGAGGCCGGCATGCCGGCGGATGTAGTCGAGCACCGCGGGTACTGGCGGGACGGTTTCGATGCGGTAGGTCCATGCGGAGGGATGGCGCAACAGCTTGCGCCAGCCATGGCCTGTGATGTTGGCGGCATAGTGCGGCACGATGCCGGCCCGGGCGAGCGCCTCGGTCACGGGGGCGTACAGCACCGTCGGCGCCAGCAGCGCCTCGCCGTAGCAAAGGCCTGGGGCGACTTCGGTCAGGTACCCGGCGGGCAGCCGATCGACGAGCTTTCGAGCGAGGCTCAGCCCGTTGGCGTGGATGCCGCTGGCGCCGAGGAGCACGATGGCATCGCCGGCCGCGAGCGCATCACCCAGCGACAGCCGCGTCTTCGGGCTGACGATCCCGGTGCAGCTGGCCGCGAGATCGATGCGCCCGCTCTCGACGATGCCGGCCAGCGCCGGCGTCTCCCCGCCGCCCCAGGCCACGCCACAGGCATCGCACGCCGCCTTCCACCCGGCGACCAGCGCACGCGCGCGCTCGGCGTCGGCGAACCAGTCACTGCCGCCGGCCGCCCAGTAGGCCTGCACGACCAGCGGCGTTGCACCGACCGTGATGAGGTCGTTGACCGCCATCGCGATGGTGTCCTGGGCGATCGCCTCGTACCAGCTGCGGCCGGTCAGCCGCTGCATGTCGTCCGCGACGATGGCCTTGCTGCCGAGGCACTCGACGATGCTGGCGAGGTAGAAGGGTCCGACGTCGACGACGTACGCGGATTCGCCGCGAGAGGCGATCACCTCCGCGAAGCCGTGGCTCGCGAGGTGGCCGGCCGTCGAGGCGGCCGCGCGTTGGGCGGCGACCTTCAGCGGATCGATCGCCTCGTAGACGACGCCAGCCTGGTCGTAGGTCAGCGGGGATGGGGCGGCATCGCTCATGAGCTGGATTATCGCGGCGCATCGGCCCCTCGCCGACCCCGCCGACGCCGGCGGGCCGCCAGACCCCGACCCGTAGAATCGCATGCGATGAGCTACGTGGTCCTAGCCCGCAAGTACCGGCCGCGCACCTTCGCGCAGATGGCGGGGCAGGAGCACGTCGTGCGCGCGCTGGGCAATGCGCTGCGGCAGCAGCGGCTGCACCATGCCTACCTTTTCACCGGCACGCGCGGGATCGGCAAGACGACGGTCTCGCGGATCCTCGCCAAGAGCCTGAACTGCACGGGCCCGGACGGCAAGGGCGGCATCACGGCCGAACCCTGCGGCCGGTGTCCCGCTTGTGTGGAGATCGACCAGGACCGCTTCATCGACTACGTCGAGATGGATGCGGCTTCCAATCGCGGCATCGACGAGGTGCGCGACATGATCGAGCGCGCCGCGTACAAGCCCAGCGTCGGCCGGTTCAAGGTCTTCATGATCGACGAGGCCCATCAGCTGACGAAGGAGGCGTTCAACGCCCTGCTGAAGACGCTCGAGGAACCGCCGGAGTACCTGAAGTTCGTCCTGGCGACGACCGATCCGGAGAAGATGCTGCCCACCGTGCTCAGCCGTTGTCTGCAGTTCAACCTGCGGCCGATGGCGCCGGACACGGTGCAGGCGCACCTCGAGCACGTCCTGCAGGCCGAAGGGGTCGGTCACGACGCCGGCTCGCTGCGGCTGCTGGCTCGGGCCGCCAGGGGTTCGATGCGGGATGCGCTGTCGCTGGCCGATCAGGCCATCGCCTACGGAGGAGGGCAGTTCGACGAGGCCGTCGTGCGCGCGATGCTGGGGCTGGCCCGCGACGACGTGGCCCCGGCGATCGTGCGCGCCCTCGCGCAGCGTGACGGCGCGGCCGTGCTGCAGGCGGTGGCCGAGCTGCGGGAGCGCGGCGCATCCTTCGACTCGACGCTCGAGCAGCTTGCCCGCCTGGCCCAGCAGATGGCCGTCGAGCAAGCGGTGCCCGGAGCCTTGCCGGCGGACGATCCCGACACGCCCGTGGTGCGCGAGCTCGCGGCTGCGCTGGGCAGCGAGGAGACGCAGCTGCTGTACGGCCTCGCCCTTCACGGGCGCGAGGAGCTGGGGCTGATGTCCGATGACAGCATCGCCTTCTCGATGGTCCTGCTGCGTTTCCTGGCCTTTCCGCCTGCCCCGTCCGGCTCTTCGTCGGCAGGGCGTGCGGCGGCGCTGCGACGGGCATCGTCGGTCGCCGCGGCGATCAGCGTGCCGGCCCCCCAGAGGACCGCGCCGGCCGCTGGGTCGGCCGTCGGCGGGCGCCCGATCCCGCAGTCGGCAGCCGAAGACCTTGTGGTGAGACCGGCGGCGCCGGCACCGGTGACCGCCCCGCCGGAAGGCTCGATACCGACGCTGGCCTCATCGGCAGCGGAGTTGGCCGATCGCTGGGAGTCGACCGCACGCCGCCTCGTCGAGTCGGGCGCCGTCTCGGGCCTGGTGCGCGAGCTCGCCTGGCAGAGCGCCTTGCTGGCGGTCGACGAGGGCCCGCCGGAGTGCTGGCGCCTGTGCACCGCGCACGAGGCGTTGCGGACGACGGGCCTTCGCGACCGCCTGGCGGCCGCGCTGACGCAGCTGCTGGGCCAGGCGATCACGCTGGAGATCGCCGCCGGGATGCCGACGGGCTCTCCTGCGCAACGCGAGGCCGCCGAGCGCGAGCGCCGGCAGCGCCTGGCCGAACAGGCAATCCAGCAGGACCCGGTCGTTCGCGAGCTGATGACGCAGTTCCGAACGGCCCGCATCGTGCCGGGCTCGATCAAGCCGGCCTGATCCATTCCACAACCGAAGCGAAGACCGCGAAAGGACGATGACCATGATGAAGGGTCAACTGGCCGGCCTGATGAAGCAGGCCCAGGCCATGCAGGACAACCTGCGCCGCGCGCAGGAGGAACTGGCCACGGTCGAGGTGGAGGGCCAGTCGGGAGCGGGCCTCGTCAAGGTGACGATGACCTGCAAGCACGACGTCAAGCGAGTCGCCATCGATCCGAGCCTGCTCGGCGAGGACAAGGACATGCTCGAGGACCTGGTTGCCGCGGCCTTCAATGACGGGGTTCGCCGTGCCGAGGAGGTCAGTGCCGAGCGCATGGGCAAGCTCACCGCCGGACTGCAGCTGCCGCCCGGCATGAAGATGCCCTTCTGAGCCCCGGGCGACGGTACACGTGGCTGGCGATGCCGCACTCGGCGCCTTGATCGATGCTCTGCGCGCGCTGCCAGGCGTGGGGCAGAAGTCGGCTCAGCGCATGGCCTTCCACCTGCTGCAGCACGACCGCCCCGGTGCGACGCGCCTGTCGAAGGCGCTGGCCTCGGCGCTCGACAGCGTGGGTCATTGCGAGCGCTGCAACACCTTTGCCGAGAGCGCGCTGTGCGCGACCTGCGCCGATGCCTCGCGCGACCCCCGGCTGCTGTGCGTCGTCGAGACGCCCGCGGACCAGGCGGCACTGGAGCGAACGGGCAACTTTCGCGGGTTCTACTTCGTGCTGATGGGGCGCCTGAACCCGGTCGAAGGTCTGGGTGCCGAGGACATCGGGCTGGCACACCTGGTGCGGCGGGCGAGCGACGGTCAGGTCGAGGAGGTGATCCTGGCCACGGGCTTCACGGCAGAAGGCGAGGCCACGGCGCACGCCGCGGCGCGCGCCCTGCGCGCCCGCGGGCTGAAGGTCACGCGGCTGGCGCGGGGTGTGCCGGTCGGCAGCGAGCTCGAATACGTCGATCTGGGAACGATCGCCCACGCGCTGGCCGACAGGCGCTGACGGCGGCCACCGGCCGCCTGGCGCTTCAGCGACCGGCGAGGTCGACGCGGCGGTTGCTGGCGGCCTTGCCCGACGGACGACGGGGCGGCTTGGCGCCCTGGCGCGTCTCGGCCTTCGCCGAACGTGCCGGCTGGGCCTTGGTCGACCGGCCTCTTGCCGGCGGGAGCTGGATCACCACCTTCTCGCCGGGCTTGAAGTGGCCATCGGTCGACATGCCGTTCCAGCGCGCCAATTGCACGGCCGAGACCCGGTGGCGCCGGGCGAGTGCGGCAACCGATTCGCCGCGCGGGCCGGCGCGGACGATCTTGCGCCGACCGGCCGCGGCTTCGGAGGCCAGCGAGAGCGACGCCGTGTCGGCAAGGTGCTCGGGGACGTCGCGCTGACTCGACGCGGAGCGGGGCACGAGCAAGGTCGATCCCGCCCTGATCAGCATGCGAGGCGGAATGCGGTTGACACCGCGCAGCTGCTCCTCGCTGGTGCCGACACTGCGCGCAGCCTCGCGCGCGCTCAAGGTCCGGGGCGCGACCCATGCGGTCCAGCTGGCGAAAGGCCCACGGTGCTTCGCGAGCTCGCGCAGGTAGCGCCGGGCGTTCTCGAAGGGCAGCAGCAGCTGCGGCGTGCCGGCTGCGAGGATCACCGGCTTGTTGAGTTGAGGGTTGAGAGCCTGGAACTCCTCCAGCGACACGCCGGCCAGCCGGGCCACCAGGTCGACGTCGATGTCGCGATCGACCGTGACGGTTAGGAAGTACGGATGGTTCTCCAGGGGGGGCAGCTCGAGGCCGAATCGCTCCGGTTGCTCGACCAGATTGGCGATGGCCTGCAGCTTCGGGACGTAGTTGCGCGTCTCGTCGGGCATCGACAGGTCCAGGTAGCCCAGGCCGCGGCCTTGGCGGCGATTGACGGCGAGCGCGCGCGACACGTTGCCCTGGCCCCAGTTGTAGGCCGCCAGCGCCAGCTGCCAGTCACCGAACAGGCCATGCAGTTGCTGCAGGTAGTCCAGAGCCGCGCGCGTCGAGTCGAGCACGCTGCGCCGGTCGTCACGGAAGAGGTTCTGCCGCAGGTCGAAGTGGCGTCCGGTGGCTGGCATGAACTGCCAGATGCCCGATGCGCGGGCCGAGGAGAGGGCGAGCGGATTGAACGCACTCTCGATGAAGGGCAGCAGCGCGAGTTCGCTCGGCAGGCCGCGCCGCGTGACCTCCTCGACGATGTGGAACAGGTACAGGCCGCCCCGATCGAACATGCGCTTCAGGTAGTCCGGGCGGGCGAGGTAGAACTGCTCCCACTTGCGGACCAGGTCGGTGTCGAGATCGGGTATGCCGTAGTGGCGTCGCACACGTGCCCAGAGATCCTCGTGCAGCTCCGGTGTCTCCACGACGCCCTCGACCGGAGGGGCCGCCTCGGTGCCGACGGCCGGCGATTCGCCAAGGCGCCCTGACCCGTCGGCGGGCGGCCCACCGGCCGGCGGGGCAGCCGGGGCAGGGCCGGCCGCTGGAGTGGGTGCTCTCGGCGGCACAGAGGGGTTCGCGGGCTGCGCTGGCGGCTCGAGCGGTCGGCGCGACGAATCGTCCGGACGTTCAGCCGGTGGCGGGACGCGAGCATCGGCAGGTGCGCTGGCAGCCGGGGACGGTGCGCGGGCGGGGGCCGACGCCGTGGACGACGGCGTCGCCACGGGCGGCGGCGCTGCCGCATCGGCTTCCTGGGCCCGGGCCGCGGAGAGCGCCAGCAGCGCCCACGTGGCGCCACACACGAGCTGCCGTCCGATCGTCGAGCGGCAAAGGTGAGGTGGACTCATCGGAAGCTGTTCTTCCACTGGCGCAAGGCGGCGAACACCGCCAGTGGGGAGTCATCGGCGGCGCCCTGGCGCAGCGCGGTGGCGATCACGTCGCGCTCGGTGCAGCGCAGAAAGGGGTTGATGCGCCGTTCCTCGTCGACGGACGACGGCAGCGTCGACTTCCCGTCGGCACGCAGCTGTTCGCAGCGCTGCAGGGCACGGCGCACGTGCTCGTTCCCGGGCTCGACCGCCAGGGCGAAGCGCAGGTTGCCCAGGGTGTACTCGTGCGCGCAGTAGACGCGGGTGCTCCCCGGCAGCGAAGCCAGTTTCCCGAGCGAGTGCTGCATCTGCGCCGCGGTACCCTCGAAGAGCCGTCCGCATCCGCCGCTGAAGAGCGTGTCGCCACAGAAGAGCGCCGGCGAGACGCTGTCGGCACCGGCCACGTAGGCGACGTGGCCCGCCGTGTGCCCGGGCACCTCGATGACGCTCACCCGGGTGTCGAGCACCGCGAACGAGTCCCCGTCGCGCACCGGCGTGAAGGGCCCGGGGATGCGTTCGGATGCCGGACCCCAGACAGGACCCTGAAGCCGCGCGCGCAGAGCATCGATGCCGCCGACATGGTCGGGATGATGGTGCGTCACTAGAATGCCGCGCAGCACCAGGCCACCGGCATCGAGAGCCCGCCGCACGGGCTCGTCGTCTCCGGGGTCGACGACCACGACATCGGAGCCGCTGCGCAGCATCCAGATGTAGTTGTCGGCAAAGGCGGGAAGTGCGATGACGTCCATGCGAAACGAGCCGCGGATTATAGAGATCGGCCCCTGGCTGGAGACGCCGCCGGGCCGCTACGCGCTCGCGTGGACCATGCGGCAGGTCGACCGTGCCGTGGCGGACGCTTTCGGCTACCACGCGCTGCAGCTGGGCCTGCCCGAACTCGACGGCCTGCGGGCCAACCGCATGCCCCATCGCTGGGTGGCCCAGGACACGCTCGTCCAGCCCGCGAGCATCGCATTGCCGCCGCCGGCCGATGAGTCGATCACCATCGAGTCGCCCGAGCGGGCGGTCGCCTTGCAGTGTGCCTTCGACGCGCTGCCGTTCCCATCGGCGAGCATCGATCTCGCGTTGTTGCCCCATACCCTGGAGCTGGCGCACGATCCTCACGCGACCCTCGCCGAGGTCGAGCGCGTGCTGGTGGCCGAAGGACGGGTGGTGATCGTGGGCTTCAACCCCGCGAGCCTCTGGGGTCTGCGGCAGTGGGGCGGCTGGGGAGCTCGATTCGGGCTTCGGCGCTGGCAAGGGGACGGTGCACCGCACGTCGCCGAGTTCCTCGGTTACCGTCGCGTGCGCGACTGGCTGCGCCTGCTGAGCTTCGACATCGACGGCGGTCGCTTCGGATTGTGGAGGCCGCCGCTGGGCACCCAGCGCGGGCTCGAACGACTGGCGTGGATGGACCGGCTCGGCTCGCACTGGTGGCCCGTTCTCGGCGGCATCTACGCGATCGAGGCGGTCAAGCGTGTGCGGGGCATGCGCCTGGTCGGCCTTCGGCGCCAGCCGAGCCAGCGAGTGGTTCCCGCGCCGGCGGTGGTCGCCCAGCGGCGGCGCGAGCGCATCGAGGAACCCGTCTCCTGAACCGAACTCCCGGGCGCCGCCTGCCGGCAGCGCCGACTTGCCTGGACAGCCATGACCGAACCCGTCGTGACGATCTACACCGATGGAGCCTGCAAGGGCAATCCCGGCCCCGGCGGCTGGGGAGCGTGGCTGCGCAGCGGCGAGCACGAGAAGGAGCTGTGGGGCGGTGAGGCGTCGACGACGAACAACCGCATGGAGCTGCAGGCGGTCATCCAAGCCCTCGCCGCGCTGCGGACCCGTTCGCATGTCCGGCTGCACCTCGACAGCGAATACGTGCGCCAGGGCATCACCAGCTGGATCCACAACTGGAAGCGTCGCGGCTGGCGCACGGCGGACCACAAGCCGGTGAAGAACGTCGACCTGTGGCAGCGCCTGGATGCGCTGGTGCAGTCGCACAGCGTCGAGTGGCACTGGGTCAAGGGGCACAGTGGCGAGCCCGGCAACGATCGGGCCGATGCACTCGCCAACCGCGGCGCACTGTCGGCGGCGTCGCGCGCAGGGCCGAAGGCGGGGTGAACGCGCGCCTTGCGTCGAACCTGTACATTGCAGGGCTTTTGTCGATCGCCGAAAAGCCGTTCATGAAGAGACCGCACCTGAGCCTGGCCATCGTCGGACTCGTCATCGCCGTCGGCGCCGCGTGGTTCCTTCAGCGCTCGCCGTCCCCGGGTTCAGGCTTGGCCGGGTCCCCCGGAGCGGGGCCGGCAGCGGGTCCTGGTGGCGCCGCCGGCCCGGGACGGCCGGGTGGTCCGGGTGGCCCGGGGCGTCCCGGCGGACCTGCGGCGGTGGAAGTCGGCAAGGCGATGGTGTCGCGGCTGGAAGATGATGCACAGGCCGTCGGCGCGCTGCGGGCCAAGCGCAGCGTCGTGTTGCGACCGGAGATCAGCGGCCGCGTCGCGTCGCTCGGGTTCGAGGATGGCGCCCGGGTCCGCAAGGGGCAACTCCTGCTGCAGCTCGACGACACCCTGCCGCAGGCCCAGTTGCGGCAGGCCGAGGCGCAGGCCAGCATCGCGCGGACCAATCTGCAGCGATCCCGCGAACTGGCCGCGCAGAACTTCGTCAGCCAGAGCGCGGTCGACCAGAACGCCGCCGCACTGGATGTCGCGCAGGCCCAGGTGGCGCTCGCCCAGGCGCAGTTGTCGCGCACGCGGGTGGTCGCGCCTTTCGATGCGGTGGTGGGCATCCGCAGTGCCAACGTCGGCGACTACCTGAAGGATGGCGCCGACGTCGTCACGCTGGACGACATCGGCTCCGTCTTCCTCGACGTGCGGCTGCCCGAGCGTTACGTGCCGCAGATCCGGCCCGGCAAGTCGATCGAAGCCCAGGTCGATGCCTTGCCAGGGCGGCGTTTCGTCGGTGTGGTCACCGCGCTCGACTCACAGGTCGACGCCAACGGCCGGTCCCTGCTGGTTCGCGCCGAGGTTCGCAATTCCGATGGAGCGCTGCGCCCGGGCATGTTCGCGCGCGCGCGCATCGTGCTGGGCGTGCGGGAGGCCGCGGTGCTCGTGCCGGAGGAGGCCGTGGTGCCGGCCGACGGCAAGCAGTTCGTCTTCAAGCTGTCGCCAGGGGCCGATGGACCGGTGGCCCAGCGCCTCGAGGCGAAGATCGGCCTGCGCGTCCCCGGACGCGTGGAGATCCTCGAAGGCGTCGCCGGCGGCGACACGGTGGTGACCGCGGGGCATGCACGGCTCGTGCGCGCCGAGCGCACGCCCGTGCGCATCGTCGACATCGACAGGCCTCAGGGCCCGCCGCGGGCGGCAAGCGCGCCTCGCGGAGCGGGTAGCGGGGCGCGTGCGGCTTCGGCGGGTGCTGCCGCGTCGCGCGCTGCGCCTTGAAGCCGTCGCTGGAGCACGCCCGATGAAGATCTCCGAGACCTCGATCCGTCGTCCGGTCCTGGCGACGGTGATGTCGCTGCTGCTCGTCCTCATCGGGCTGGTGTCGTTCAACCAGCTCAGCGTGCGCGAGTACCCGCGCATCGACGAGCCGCTGGTCAACGTCAACACGCGGCTGCTCGGCGCGTCGTCCGAGGTCATGGAGTCGCAGGTCACGAAGCCGCTGGAGGATTCGATCGCCGGCATCGACGGCGTGGACATCATGACCTCGGTCTCCCGCACCGAGAGCAGCCAGATCACCGTGCGCTTCAAGCTCACCAAGGACCCGGATGCCGCCGCCGCGGAGGTCCGGGACCGCGTGGCCCGGGTCCGGGGCCGGCTGCCGGCCGCGGTCGACGAGCCGGTGATCTCGAAGGTCGAGGCCGACGCCACGCCGACGATCTGGCTGGCCTACACCAGCGACACGATGAGCGCGCTGGAACTGACCGACGTGATCAACCGGGTGGTCAAGCCGCGGCTGCAGACGGTTCCAGGCGTTGCCGACGTGCAGATCGGCGGTGATCGCCGGTACGCGATGCGCATCTGGCTCGACCCTGACCGGCTCGCGGCTTACCGGCTGACCGTGCAGGATGTCGAGGACGCGCTGCGCCGGCAGAACCTCGAGGTCCCGGCCGGGCGCATCGAGAGCCAGCAGCGCGAGTTCAATGTCACCGCGCGCACCGACCTGAACACGCCGGCGCAGTTCGGGGCCATCGTGCTGCGCGCCCAGCCGGGCTACAGCGTGCGCCTGGCCGACGTCGCCCGCATCGAGGAAGCCCCGGCGAGCGACCGCAGCCGCGTGCGCCTGAACGGCGTGCCGTCGATGAGCACCGGCATCATCCGCAATGCCACGGCGAACCCGATCGACGTGGCCAACGGCGTGCGCGAGGTGATGCCGCTCATCCAGCGCGACTTGCCCGCCTCGGTCACGGTCGTGCAGGCGAACGACCTGTCGGTGTTCATCGACCGCTCGATCAAGGCGGTCTACACCACGCTGGTGGAGGCCGTCGTCCTGGTCGCGCTGGTGATCTTCGTGTTCCTGCGCACCTTGCGGGCCTCGATCATCCCGCTGGTGACCATTCCCGTCAGCCTGATCGGCGCCTTCGCGCTCGTCGCGGCGGCCGGCTTCACGATCAACACGCTGGTGATGCTGGCGCTGGTCCTGGCCATCGGCCTTGTGGTCGACGACGCGATCGTCGTGCTCGAGAACATCTTCCGTCACATCGAGGAGGGTCGGACACCGTTCCAGGCCGCGATCCAGGGCATCCGCGAGATCAGCTTCGCCGTCGTCGCGATGACTCTGACCTTGGCGGCAGTCTTTGCGCCTCTGGCCTTCACGCCCGGGCGCACCGGGCGGCTGTTCATCGAGTTCGCGCTGACGTTGGCGGGCGCAGTGCTCGTCTCCGGCTTCGTCGCCCTGACGCTGACGCCGATGATGTGCAGCAAGCTGCTGAAGCACAACGCGAAGCCCGGCCGCTTCGACGTGTTCATGGAGCGCGTGCTGATGAGCACGACCAACGGCTACTCGAAGGCCTTGCGCTGGACGTTGGCGAACGGATGGGTCGTGGCCCTGGCGGTGGCCGCGAGTGCCGGCACGATCGCCTGGCTGTACACCACGGCCAAGAGCGAACTCGCGCCCATCGAGGACCGCGGCGTCATCGCGATGCCCATCCGCGCGCCCGATGGTGCCACGCTGCAGTACACGGCTCGCTACCTGGATGCCATCGAGCGCATCACCGCGGAGTACCCGGAGTTCGACCGCCGCTTCCTCTTCGTCGGCGGCGGGCAGGTGTCCAGCGCCTTCGGCGCATTGCGCACGGTCGACTGGTCGGAACGCACGCGCAGCACGGCGCAGCTGCAGCGGGAGCTGCTGCCCAAGCTGTCGAGCCTGCCCGGGGTCAGTGCCTTCCCGGTCACGCCGCCGAGTCTTGGCCAGGGCTTCCGCGAGCGGCCCGTGAACTACGTGCTGGTGAGCGGTGACAGCTACGCGAACATGGCGCGAGTCGCGCAGCAGATGATGCAGGAGATCGCGAAGAACCCCGGCATCGTGCAGCCCGACATCGACCTGCAGCTGAACAAGCCCGAGATCTTCCTGGAGGTCGATCGCGACCGCGCCGCCGATGCCGGCGTGTCGGTGGAAGCCGTCGCCCGCACGGTCGAGACCATGCTCGGGGGACGGGTCGTGACGCGCTACAAGCGCGATGCCGAGCAGTACGACGTGCTGGTGCAGACCGGTGCCGAGGGGCGATCCACGCCCGACGCCATCGATCGACTGTTCGTACGCGGGCGCAACGACGCGATGGTGCCGCTCTCGTCGCTGGTCAAGGTGCGCGAGGCAGTCGGGCCCCGCGAACTCAACCACTTCAACCAGCGACGCTCGGTGGCGATCACGGCGAACCTCGCGCCGGGCTACTCGCTCGGCGAGGCACTGAAGTTCCTCGACGACACCTCGGCGCGCATCCTGCCCGCGGGCTACGCGACCGAGCTGAACGGTGTCAGCCGGGAGTTCAAGGCGTCCAGCGGAGCGCTGACGCTGGTGTTCGGCCTGGCATTGGTCTTCATCTTCCTCGTGCTGGCCGCGCAGTTCGAGAGCTTCGTCGATCCCTTCGTCATCATGCTGACCGTGCCCCTGGCTCTGGTCGGCGCGCTGGCCTCGATCCACCTGAGCGGCGGAACGCTGAACGTGTTCTCGCAGATCGGCCTGGTCACCCTGGTGGGTCTGATCACAAAGCACGGCATCCTGATCGTCGAGTTCTCCAACCAGCTGCGGCGCAAGGGGTTGGCGACGCGCGATGCGGTCGTCGAGGCGGCGAGCATGCGCCTGCGCCCGATCCTGATGACGACCGGCGCGATGGTGCTGGGCGCCTTGCCGCTTGCCCTGGCCAGCGGAGCCGGTGCCGAGAGTCGCCAGCAGATCGGCTGGGTCATCGTCGGCGGCATGTCGGTCGGCACGATCCTGACGATCTTCGTGGTGCCCACGGTCTACATCTGGTTCGCGCGCAAGCGCGTTCCGGGCGAGATCACGACGCCGGCGGTGCCCGAGGCGGCCTGACGGCAGGACCGCGGCGCACGCCAGCCCGCAGGGCGCTGTCGTGCGTAGGGGCTCCTCCACGGGCTCGCAGAGCTCGCCCGGTTCGCCAGGCGCACGCCAGCCCGCAGGGGGCTGTCATGCGTCCGGGCTCCTCCACGGGCTCGCAGAGCTCGCCCGGTTCGCCAGGCGCACGCCAGCCC
>ERZ761602.886-NODE-886-length-59101-cov-6.137503_pt1 | contig 59101 bp, 44 predicted proteins | sample MGYA00512165_ERZ761602 | MGnify/ENA primary metagenome ERZ761602 (study PRJEB28899, sample SAMN02445085) | bioreactor sludge metagenome | biome: EBPR sludge; isolation source: Thorneside wastewater treatment plant | place: Australia: Brisbane, Thorneside Wastewater... | reverse complement strand
GCCCGGCCCGACGGCGACGCCGCTGCCGACGACCCCGACGCCCACCGCGACGGTGCCGCCCACCGCGACGGCAACGCCGGGCGCTTTGCCGCCGGCCGCGCCGAGCGGCCTGACTGCGGCGGCCGCCTCCGGCAGCCAGATCAACCTGGCCTGGACCGACAACGCCAACAACGAGACCGGCTTTAAGATCGAGCGCTGCACGGGCAACCGCTGCACCAACTTCACCCAGATTGCGACGGTGGGCGCCAACGTGACCACCTTCGCCAACACCGGGCTGACGCCGCGCACGCTGTACATCTACCGCGTTCGCGCCACCAACGGCGCCGGCGACTCCGGCTACTCCAACTCCGCCAGCGCGCGCACGCCGCGCTGAGCCGGGTCGGCGTCCAGCCGAGCCTGACGCGCTTTGCGAGCCAGCGGCCTTCCGTTCCGACGGGGGCCGCTGGTCTCTTTTTGGGAGGCACAAGAATGCGGACCTGGCTGGTGCGACCGGGGCTGATCTGGATGGGTTTGAGCGCGGTGCTGTTGGGCGCGGGCGCGCTGCCCTCACCCTGGGCAAGTTGGGAAGCCGATCCGTGCCGGGCCGTGAACTGCGTCTGCGAGCGGCTGGGCGCCGGTGCCGTGGCGCAGCCCGTCGCCGCGTACTCCAACCTCGGTTTTGTGCTGGTGGGCCTGCTCGTGGGGGCGGCGCCGGACCCGGCCGGGACGCGTTGGTACCGGCGCGTCTTCGGCGCGGCGGCGCTGGCGGCCGGGCTGGGCTCGTGGTTCTATCACGCCTCGCTCACGCGCGCCGGGGAGTGGTTCGATATCCTGGGCCTGTACGCGCTGACGGGTGCGCTGCTGTGGGCCAACCTGGCCCGGCTGCGGCGCCGGCCCGGCGGCCCGCGCTGGCTGGCCGGTTACCTGGTCAGCCTGGCGGGCCTGGGCGGGCAGATGGCCGTGGCGCGCGAGCTGCAGCTCGTGATCTTTGCCGCCCTGATCGCCGCGACGCTGGTGACGGAGGCCGTGCTCTGGCTGCGGGGCGACCGGCCGCGCCACGCGTTGTTCCTGGCCGCCGGCCTGGCCAGTTTCGGCAGCGGCGCCGCGGCCTGGCTGTGGGAGGCGCGCCTGCCGTGTGACCCGGCCGGGCTGTGGCAGTGGCACGCCGTCTGGCACGCACTGGCCGCGCTCGCGATAGCGCTGTTGTTTGTGTACTTTGACGGCAACTTGCCCGGCGCTTACTTCAAAAAGCCCGGCAGCCTGACGGCATAGTCCGGGAAGATCTGGTCGAAGGCGGCGTTGTTGAGCCGGCGCGCGCAGACCTCGGCCAACACATCGCGATAGTCGGTGGTCACGGCCAGGTCGCCGGGTCCCACAAGCTGCTCGGCGGCGAGGCCCGGCCAGCGCCCGTGGACGCGCCCGCCCACGACGTTGCCGCCGAGCAGGAACAGGGCGCTGCCGTGGCCGTGGTCGGTGCCCAGGCTGGCGTTCTCGCTCAGGCGGCGGCCGAACTCGCTCATCACCACCACGGTCACGCGTCCCAGATAGTCCACCAGATCGGCATGGAAGGCGGCCAGCCCATCGGCCAAGTCGCGCAGCAGGCCGGCCATCAATCCATCGCTGCCGCCCTGGGCGAAGTGCGTGTCCCAGCCGCCCAGGTCCACAGCCGCCACCTCCAGCCCCACCTCAGCCTTGATCAGCAGCGCGGTCTGGCGCAGCGCCAGCCCGAACTCGCCGGCGGGATAGCGGGCCTCCGGCCGAGGCGTGTAATGCTCCGGGTCCAGCTGTTCGACCGTCTGCAGCAGCGCCAGCGTCTCAGCGCCGACCACGCTCAATGGGTCAGCGCCGCCGTAGAGCGCGCCTAGGGCGGCCTGCAGGCGCGCCGCCGCCAGCTTGTCGCCGCCGAGGTGGAAGTCCGTGATCGAGCGCAGGGCTGTGGCGGGCACGGCGCCGGTGAGGCTGCGCGGTGCCACCGGGCCGAAGCCGATGGCGCGCAGCGGGTTGGGGCGATCCGAGGGTGTGGCGACGCTGGCCAGGTGCCGGCCGATCCAGCCGGAGGCCGGGCCGCGCTCGTCGGCGACGCCGCGCTCCATCAGTTCCATGGCGCGGAAGTGGCTGCGGCTTTCATCTGGCGCGCCGCAGGCGTGGACGATGGCCAGGTGCCCGGCCTGCCAGGCCGGCAGCAGACCGCCCAAGGCGGGATGCAGCCCGAAGAATCCGTCCAGATCCAGGACGCGCTTTCCGCTGGCGGCGCGCGTGTCGTCCGGGCGCGGGAGGCCGAGCGTGGGCCGGGCCGCGTAGTAGGCGGCCTCACCGTGCGGGACGACCATGTTGAGGACGTCGGCGGCGCCGCGCAGGAAAACCACCAGCAGCGTATCGCCGCGCGGCGCGGCCTGGGCGGGCGCGAAGGCCAGGCGCGGCAGCCAGGCGGGCCAGGCCAGGGCGCCGGTCAGCGGCGCGGCGGAGTGCAGGAACTGGCGGCGTGAGGTCGCGATCATGGGGGCCTCCGAGAAAAATCCGCTGTCAGGATCAACGCCACTGGAAGGCTGCAGAGGCCACCAGGCCGGCCGCCAGCACGCGCCCGGCGTCGTCGCCGGCGGCGCGCAGCACGTCGTCCCGCAGCGCAGCGGGCAGCGGCGCGCCCATGAGCAGGGCGCTCAGCCGGTCGGCGCGTCCCGCGACCGTGGCGGAGTCGGCGGCTGCCCACAGCGCCTCCAGGTCCAGGCTGGTCCCTTTTAGTGCGCCGTCCACCAGCGCCAGCGCGAACTGCCAGCGCGGCAGCAGGTTGCCGAGCCAGGCTTCGGTGCGGTCCGGGTAGCCGTCCGGCGTCGGCCAGCCGAAGGGCAGCTGGCCGAGGCGTCCGAGATACTCCAACACCGGGGCGCCGGCGTCGGTGGCGGCGTTGAGCTGGCGCAGGGCCGAGGCCACGAAGTCCACGGGGCGCTTGAACTTGGGCGGCAGGCCCGGCCCAGCGGCGGCGGTCATGGCCGCCACTCCGTCCAGCAGCAGCACCCGCAGCACGGCGCGCAGGTCGCCGTCCGTCTGCTGGAAGGCCCGCGCCGCGCGCTCTGCCAACGCCGCCGGAGCGTCCGCGCCCAGGAAGCGCAACGCCAGTTTGCGGGTGATAAAGCGCGCGGTGCTGGGGTGTCCGGCCAGCGCCGTGAGCACGCTTTCGGCCTCGGACTGGCCGGCCGGCTGGAGCGTCATTCCGAGCACTTCCTTGACGCCGTCAGCGTGCCGGCCGGGGTCGAACGTGAACTCGCCGCGCCACCAGTGCTCCTTCACGGTCCAGCCGGTGAGGCAGCGCGCCAGCTCCATGACGTCACGCTGGCTGTAGCCGCCGTCCACGCCCAGCGTGTGCAGCTCGAGCACTTCGCGGGCGTAGTTCTCGTTGGGGTGGCCGCGGTCGCTGACGTGCTGGTCAAGATAAACCAGCATCGCCGGCGAATGCGCCGAGGCCCAGAGCAGGTCCCCGAAGCGCCCGAGCGCGTGCGGGCGGATCACGGCGCGGTCGTCCACGGTCTTCAGGTAGAAGCAGTCGCCCTTGTCGACGCTGATGTTGAAGTGGTCGCTCCAGAAGGCGACGACGACCTCGTACAGCTGGCGGCGGCTGTAGACCTGGCGCAGCAGCGTGGCCTGGCGCAGTTCGGCCGGCACCGTGGCGCGATCCTGGTCGTCGAAGAGCTTGTCGCTCCAGGCGTGCAGCTCGTGGGCGGCCCTGGTCAGCGTCGGGAAGCGCCGCAGTTGCAGGTCGGTGCCGTCGTCGGCGAGCGTCTCGGGCGCCAGCTGCTCCTCGATCCAGCCGGCCAGGCCGATCTCGGCGGCGCGCGCGAGCTCTTCTGGGCGCGGCCCGAAGGTCAGGCGGTTGAGGGCCGTGAACAACGCCGGGTCGACGTCCGGCCAGGGACGCCAGACGGGCGGGACGCCGGCCAATTGGCGGTAGACCGGGGCGCAGGCGCCGACGGTGACCCCGGCCGCCACCAGGCCGGCCAGCTTGAGGAAGGTGCGGCGCGACAGTGACATGCGCTTATCCCCGGCTTGGCTGAGGCGTCAGGCGTTGGGGTTGGCGGCGGGCTGGGCCTGAACCGCCGGCGGCTGAGCGGCCAGGCTGGGGCGCGGCGCCCAATGCAGCAGCGCGAATGCGGTGGCGCCCAGGGCCAGCACCACGGCCAGCGGCAGGAAGATGAACCAGCCGACGATCGGGAAGAAGGCGGCCAGCTCCAGCGCCACGGCACCGCGCAGGAAGGCGCCCGCCCCGCTGAGGTTCGGGCTGTGCACGGTCAGGCGGGCGCCCATCTTGGCGGCCAGGCCGGCGGCGCCGATGGACGCGCTCATCAGCCCGACGGCGATGACGGCCGCGCCCGCGAATTTGGCCGCGCCGGAGGGCAGGGCCAGGAGCACAGTGACCGGCAGGCTCAGGCCGGCCGTGAGCACGCCGCCGAGCCAGAAGCAGCGCCAGGGCGTGAGTTCCAGGCGGCGTTGGGCGCGCTCAACCGTGGCCGGGAAGAGCAGCCAGACGGTGACGAGCAGGCCCGGGAACGCGAGGCCCAGAGCAAGGAGGATACCGAAGATCGCGGAAACGTCGGCCATGGGGCGCCTGTCCTTTCGCGGGGGCGCGCCGCTCCAGGGCGACACGCCGGGCTTTGACAGGCTATACAGGCGCCGTGCAGCCGAAGTTGCAGACGCCGGACTGAGGCGGTCGGCTCAGAGTCGCCTGATCAGGCAGCCGGTCTCAACGCAGTTTGGCCGCGAAGCCGCGGGACGGCTGATCCGCCTCAAAGGGGCAGACGCTCCGCCTCCGGCGGGGCCGGCGGGCGCTCACGCAGGAAGAAGCTGAGGATAAGCGCGCCCAGGCCCAGGCAGGCCGCGTACGGCAACAGGCCGAACCAGCCGACCACGGGGAAGGCGCTGCCCAGGCCCAGCGCCAGCGTGCCGGCCGTCAGGCGGCGGGGTGCGCCCGCCGTCGGCCACAGCCGCGCGCCCACCAGGTCAGCCACCGCCGCCAGCCCGATCGTCACCGCCACGGCGAGCACACCCAGCACAAGCAGCGCCGGCAGACGCGGCAGTTCGTTGCGGACCAGATCGGCCAGGCCGGACAGCGCCAGGCCGATGGCCGTGAAGAACAACAGGTTAATCAGGCCCACCAGGCTGGCGCGGCCCGGCATCTGCTCGGCGGCCGCGCGGGCGCGGGCCAGGCGGCGCGGGAAGAGCGCCGACAGCGTCAGGTAGAGCGGCACGAGCAGCAGGGTGCCCACGATCAGCCCGAGGGCCAGGCGCAACAGGTCGTTCATCGATGGCTCCGAGAGTGATTGGCGGCGGGCGGCGGTTGAGCGCGCAGGCGCCCGACCAGGACGCCGTTGCCGAACAGCCACAACAAAACGAGCGGAATCAGCAGGGCGGCCCAGGCCGAGGCCGCGGAGGTCGACACGGTCGCCGAGAAGCCGCGCGCGGCCGCCAGGCCGTCCTCGGCCGTAGCCGTCAGAGTCTGCGCCAGGGCGGCGGCCTCAGTCGTGATCTGCGTCAGGGCTGCCCAGGCGGCGCTGTCCAAGGTCTCCGGCGCGGTCGGCCAGGCGATGGCCGACAACAGTGGGGGCCCGCTGACCGCCAGCAGGATCACGGCCAGCAGTGCCTGCGCGGCGATGACCCAGCGCAGCGCCGGGCGGAGGACGGGCGGGGTGCGGCGCGGCAACTGCGCCATTACGGCCGCGGACAGGTCGCGGCGCAGCGCGACCTCGGGCAGGGCGTCCAGGTCAGCGAAGACGGCACGCAGTGTCTCCAACCGGTCGCCGCAGTCCGCGCAGGCGGCCAGGTGCGCGTCTACGGCCGTGTACTGGGCGGGCGTGAGCGCCTGATCGAGGTATTCGTTCAGGATCTCGTCGTTGAGATGGGCGGGGGGCGGGGGCAGTTCAGACATCGCGGTTCAGCCAGGCGGCCAGCAGGCGCCGCGCCCGGAAGAGGTGGCTTTTGACATCGCTGAGCGGCAGGTTCAACGTGGCGGCGATCTCCTCGTAAGCCAAGTCCTGGAAGTGGCGCAGTTCGATCACGGCCCGGTAGTGGGGCGGCAGCTGGCGGATGGCGGCGCGCACCGCTTCCGACCGCTCCACGTGTTCTCGCGCTGTCTCCGGGTTCAGGGCGGGCGTGGCCGGGGCCTCATCCAGCTCGTCGTCCAGCGGCCGGCCGGCCGGCGTCCGGGCCTTGAGCCGGTTCAGACACAGGTTGGCGGCCAGGCGCCGCATCCACGGCCCGAACGGCCGCTCCAGATCAAACAACCCCAGCCGGCTGTGCGCGCGCAGGAAGGCCTCCTGCGCCGCGTCCTCGGCGTCGGCCGGGTCGCCCAGCAGCCGGTAACAGACGTTGAAGACGGCAGACTGGTGGCGCCGGACGATCTCGCCAAATGCGTCGCCGTCGCCGCTGCGGGCGCGCTCCAGCAGCCCACGGTCGTCGTCGGGGTCGCCTCCAGCGGCGAGCGTGCCTGCGTCAGCCATGCCTGAAGTTTAATACAGGCGGCCGGATCGCAAAGTTGCAAACTCGGCTAAGATGGCGTCCAGGGCGCCTCCGCGCTCGGAGAGGTCGGTTGTATGAAGCTGCGCTTCGCCTCGTTCCTGGCCCCGAACATGTTCCCGGTGTACCAGTTCATCGTCGCCCGGGTCGGCGCGCGGCTCGGCCTGACTACGGAGCTGGTCGTCGGGAAGTCCTTCGACGAGTTCCAGCGGGGCGACGCCGACGCCGGTTTTGTGTGAGGGCTGCCCTACGTGCAGCTGGTGCGCGCCGCGCCGGGCCTGCTCGAGCCCGTGGCCGCGCCGGTTCTGCAGGCTCTGCCGTGGGCAGAGCAGCGCCCCAGCTATCTCGGCCGCCCGGTCTATTACTCGGACGTCGTCGTTCGGGCCGACCGGCCGTGGCGCTCGTTCGACGCGCTGCGCGGCCGCAGCTGGGCCTACAACGACCCGGATTCGCACTCGGGCTACAACGTCACCCGCGCGGCCCTGGTGCGGCGCGGCGAAACGCGCGGCTTCTTCGGGCGCGTCGTGGAGGCCGGCTTTCATCAACGCGCCCTGCGGATGGTGGCGGCCGGCGAAGTGGACGCAGCCGCCATCGACTGCCAGGTCCTGGCGATCGAGCTGCGCGATCAGGCCGAGCTGGGCCGCCAGATCAAGCTGATCGACGCGCTGGGCCCGTCCACGATCCAGCCCATTGTGGCCGCCGGACGCCTGCCGGCGGCGCTGCGCGCGGATCTGCGGGCCGCCTTGTTGGCGCTGGCGGACGAGCCGGGCGCGCGTGAGCAGCTGGGCTTCGGCTTTGTGGACCGGCTGGCGGCGGTGACGGATGCCGACTACGACGACATCCGCGCGATGCTGGCCGACTGTGAGCGCGCCGGCTGCCTGACCCTGCGCTAGGCCGCGGGTACTATTGAGACCGATGGGGGATTGACCTAGAGTGACCATGCCGGCGGGGTCTGCCAGGACTTCGGTTCCGCCGGCGGGCGTCTTCCGAGCACTTCCGCAATCCAGTCCAACTGCATAGATCAGCCCAGACAGGAGGCAGTATGCGCGCGCATAGCTTGGCTTCAGTTCGGCTTCTAGCGATCGCCGTGTTGCTGTTAGGCATGGCGGCCGCGCCAACCCACGTCCGGGCGCAGGCCGATGTCACGCCGCCCGACACCGTCATCACCGAAACCCCGCCCAATCCGCAGACCTACAGCGCCCAGTTTGTCTTCACGGGCAGCGACAACGTGACGCCGCCCGAGCAGCTCACCTTCGAGTGCAGCCTGGACGGTGAGCCGTTCGCGGCCTGTGCCAGTCCCTATGAGGTCATGGACCTGCTGCCCGGAGATCATCTCTTCCAGCTGCGCGCCGTCGATGCGGCCCTCAACGCCGACCCAACGCCGGCGGCCTTCACCTGGGAAGTGCGCCCGCTGTGCGGTTTCGATACCGCCACGATCTACGTTGACTGGATGGGCTTTATCCGGGGCGGGCCAAACAACGGTTCGCCGTACCTGGGCCTGCTGGCGGGCACAGGCGGCGCCGACATCATCGTCGGATCACCCTTCAATGACACGATCGAGGCCGCTGGCGGCGCGGACATCGTCTGTGCGCTGGCCGGCGATGACGTCGTCAATGCCGGGGCCGGCGCCGACACCGTCTATGGCATGGATGGGGCCGACACCGTCAACGGGGCGGGCGGCAATGACAACCTCAACGGCGGCACCGGCTTCGATACGCTGAACGGCGACGCCGGCGCTGACACGTTGAACGGGTTCCTGGGCAACGACAGCCTCAACGGCGGCGGCGACAACGATACCTTGATCGGCGGACCGCGCGTCCTGCCGGAGGGGGCCAGCGACGACGACAGCCTGCACGGCCAGGGCGGCAGCGACCGGCTGACGGGCGGCATCGGCGCGGACTTCTTCAGCGGCGGCCCGGGCGCGGACACCAACACGGATCTCAACCCGGCGCAGTTCGATACCACCGACGGCAGCTAGCCGCCCAGCTCCTGACGGAGACGCTCCAGTTTGAGTCGGCCAAAGCGGACCTCCGGCCGGAGGTCCGCTTTGGTGTGGGCGGGGCGGCGGCCGCTCAGGCGAAGGCCTCGTCTACGCAGCGGCCCTCCCACTCCGGGTGAGGCGCCAGCCCGAGCAGGCGCGCCAGCGTCGGCGCGGTGTCCAGAAGCGTGAGCGGCTGGGTGAGGGTCAGGCCCGGTTTGATCTGCGGCCCGGCCGCCAGCCAGACGATGCCCATGTCCTCGGCCTGGTCGGTGCCGTGGTTGCGGTCATGGCCGCCGTGGTCGCTCATGACGATGACGTTCGTATCGGCCGGCAGCGCGGCCAACAACCGGCCCACCAGGGCATCGGCGATCTCGGCCTGGCGCAGGTACTCGGGCGAGAGCCAGCCGAAGAAGTGCCCGGCGCTGTCCACGTTGCCGAAATAGACGAAGGCGAAATCCAGCGGCTCGGCCGTCAGCAGGTCGATGAACACGGGCAAGTTGCGGGCGTCGCCGGCGAGGTCGTACGAGTTGCCGCGGCAGTAGGCGACGGCCAGCGTCTCCGGCCGGCTGAGGTCGCGCAAGGGCTCCCAGTTGAAGAAGAAGCCGCAGCGGCGGCCGAGGTTGTGGGCGTGTTCCACCAGGCCCGGCAGCGGCCGCGCCATGGGCTGCCAGACGTTGGTGGTGACACCGTGGCGGCCGGGCGGGACGCTGTGGAAGATAGACAGGTGGCACGGCAGCGTAATCGACGGCATGACGCTGCGGGCGGCCGCGGCCCAGACGCCGCGCTGGCGCAGGGCCATCAGGCTGGGGCAGGCGGCCGCCTGATTGGGGACGGCCTCCGCCGCCACGGCGTCCGGGCGCAGACCATCGATCATAATCAGCAAGGTCAGGGGCATGGTTCCTCCAGGGAGCGGGCTAGCATAGGCCAATGGTACTATTGAGACGTCAAGAAGTCTTGACGTAATCTTAAGTTCGCCTGACAGTGGCGCCGCTATGTTGTCTACTGGCGCTAGTCCCCCAGGCAGTTGTTTCAGCACCACTCACAATTGCATAGTCCCAGGAAAACGCAATCCAGTTGGGGGTCTGTGTGCCACCTGGATTGTTTGGCCGCCACCCAAGGAGACTCTATGAAACCGCTTCGCTTACCGATTCCTAACTTGTTGGCCGCCGCCGTGCTGATCCTCAGCGCGTTGGCGGTCGTCGCGCCGCAGAGGGCGAGCGCGGCTGGCACAGGGTCAATCAGCCTAACTTCGCTCGGCGTGTCTGCGTCTCAGGATTTCAACACCCTGGCAACGACTGGCACGACTAACACGGCGCTGCCGACTGGTTGGTACCTGAGCGAGTCTGGTTCGTCATCGATGAATAACGATGCCTATGCCGCCGGCACGGGCTCAAACACCGCTGGCGATGTGTACTCGTTTGGCGCTTCGGGCAATACCGAGCGCGCCTTTGGAAGCCTGCGTAGCGGGACCCTAGTGCCGATTGTTGGCGCCAGCTTCAGCAATGATACGGGCGGGGTGATTGCAGCGCTCGACATTAGCTACACTGGGGAGCAATGGCGTGCGGGTGTGCTCAATCGCAACGCCGCGGACCGCCTCGATTTCCAGTACAGCACGGATGCTACGAGTTTGACGACCGGCACCTGGGTGGATGTCAACGGTCTTGACTTCAACAGCCCGAACATCAACACCACTCTGGGCGCTCAGGATGGTAATGCGGCGGCGAATCGTGCGGCCGTGAGCGCCAGCATCAGCGGCTTGTCCATCGCGAATGGTGCGACCGTCTGGATCCGCTGGACTGACTTTGACATCTCGAGCAGCGATGATGGCCTGTCGGTGGATGACTTCAGCGTCACGCCGCAGGGTGCTGTGGTGACCACGCCCGTGGTCACGATCACGGCCGGTGACGCCGATGCTTCGGAAACTGGCCCGGACGCCGGCAGCTTCACGATTGCGCGCACCGGTGACACGACCGCGGCCCTCACTGTCAGCTACACGCTGGGCGGGACGGCCGCGAGCGGCGACTACACGCCGGCCTTGAGCGGCAGCGCCGTGATCGACGCCGGCCAGAGCAGCGTCGTCATCACTGTCACGCCCGTCGACGACGCCGAAGTCGAGATTGCCGAGACGGTGATCTTGACGCTGGTCGATGCCGCCGAGTACGACCTGGGCGCGACCGTGGAAGCCACGGTCACGATCGCGGACAATGACCTTCCCGTCTGCGAGCAGCCCTTCACCCCGATCTACAGCATCCAGGGCAGCGGCCCGAACGCGGCCATCACCGGCAATGTGACCACGCAGGGCGTGGTGGTCGGTGACTTCGAGGGCAGCGCCGCGGCCTCCGGCTTCTATCTGCAGGACCTGACCGGCGACGGCGATACGGCCACCTCGGACGGTATCTTCGTCTTCACCGGCAGCGCCAATACGGTCAGCGTCGGTCAGGTGGTGCGCGTCACCGGCTACGCCCGCGAGCGCTTCACCCAGACCACGCTGAACGGCTCCAACAGCAACACGGCCGCAGTGCCGGCGGCCAGCATCGTGCCCTGCGGCACGGACAGCCTGGCGCCGGTGGACGTGGTGATGCCGTTCGCGGATGCCACTTACCTGGAGCGCTTCGAGGGCATGCTGGTGCGCTTCCCGCAGCCCCTGGTGATCTCCGAGTACTTCAACTACGACCGCTTCGGCGAGATCGTGCTGGCGCTGCCGCTCGACGGCGAGACGCGCGCCTTCACGGGCACCGCCATCGACGAACCCGGCGCCCCGGCCCAGGCCCGGGCCCTGGCCAACAGCCTGCGCCGCATCACCCTGGACGACTTCAACAGCGCCCAGAACCCGGCCGTCCTGCGCCACCCCAACGGCGCCCCGTTCTCGCTGACCAACCTCTTCCGCGGCGGCGATCTGGTCCAGAACGCCGTAGGCGTGCTGGGTTACGACTTCAACCTGTATCGCCTCGTGCCCACCGGCCCGGCCGACTACACGGCCGTCAACGCCCGCCCGGCTGCGCCTGAGCCCGTGGGCGGCCGGCTGCGCGTGGCCGCGATGAACACGCTCAACTACTTCCTGACGCTGGACACGACCACCAGCGACACCGGCCCCGGCCCGTGCGGCGGCAACGCGAACCTGGACTGCCGCGGCGCCGATGCCGACCAGCCGCTCGAGTTCACGCGCCAGCGCGACAAGCTCCTGTCCGCGCTGGAAGGCCTGAACGGCGACGTCGTCGGCTTGAACGAGATCGAGAACACCCCCGGCGTTGAGCCGCTGGCCGACATCGTGGCCGGCCTGAACGACCGCCTGGGCGCCGGGACCTACGCCTACATCAACACCGGCGTGATCGGCGGCGACGCCATCCGCGTCGGCCTGATCTACAAGCCCGCGGCGGTGACGCCGGTCGGCAGCTTCCAGGTCCTGGACAGCACCGACGACCCGCGCTTCGTGGACACCCTCAACCGCCCGGCGCTGGCGCAGACCTTTGAAGAGGTCAGCACCGGCCTGCGCTTCACCGTCGTCGTCAACCACCTCAAATCCAAGGGCTCGGCCTGCGCTGGCGACGCGGACGCCGGCGACGGCCAGGGCAACTGCAACCTCACGCGCCGGAACGCCGCCCAGGCCCTGGTGGACTGGCTGGCGACCGACCCGACCGGCAGCGGCGATTCGGACTTCATCATCATGGGCGACCTGAACTCCTACGCCCAGGAAGACCCGATCGACGCCATCAAGGCCGGCCCCGACGACACGGCCGCGACCGCCGACGACTACACCAACCTGATCTTCAAGTATCAGGGCCTGTACGCCTACTCGTATGTGTTCGACGGCCAGAACGGCTACCTGGACCATGCCCTGGCCAGCGCCAGCATGACGGCGCAGGTGACCGGCGCCGCCGACTGGCACATCGACGCGGACGAGTCCGACGTGGTGGACTACGACACCAGCTTCAAGCCGGTTGAGCAGGAAGCGCTGTACGAGCCCAACGGCTACCGCGCCTCCGACCACGATCCGGTGGTGGTGGGCCTGGCCCTGGTCGACGATGTCGATCCGGACACGATCATCACCAGCGGCGCGCCCGCCATCAGCGCCTACAATGTGGCCTTCGAGTTCACGGGCACCGACAACCTGACGGCGCCCGAGAACCTGACCTTCGAGTGCCGCATCGACGCCGGCGCCTGGGCGCCCTGCACCAGCCCGTACGACACCTCGGTCAACTATGTGGACGAGTTCGGCAACCCGCTCCCGCTGCTGCCGGGCTTCCACATGTTCGAGGTGCGCGCCATCGACGAGGCCGGCAACATCGACCCGACGCCGGCCAGCGACATCTGGGAAGTGCGCCCGCTGTGCGGCTTCGACCAGGCCACGATCTATGTGGACTGGATGGGCCTCGTGCGCGGCGGGCCGCAGAACGGCCAGCCCTACGCTCTGGTGCTCAACGGGACGGGCGGCCGCGATGTGATCTTCGGCAGCCCGTTCGCGGACACCATCAACGCCGGTGACGGCGCGGACGTGGTCTGCGGCGGCGACGGCGACGACGTCATCAACGGCGGGGCCGGGGCTGACAACCTGCTGGGCATGACCGGCAACGACACCCTCAACGGCGAGGGCGGCGCGGACACGCTCAACGGCGGCGTCCAGGCCGATATCCTCAACGGCGGCGGCGGTGATGACCGGCTCGACGGCAGCGCCGGCGATGACACGCTCTACGGCGGCGCCGGCAACGACACGCTGGTGGGCGGGCCCAAGAACCTGCCGCCGGGCATGGGCCTGAGCGACGTCGACAAGCTCTACGGCGAGGGCGGCAACGACACCCTCACCGGCGGCGCGCTGGCCGACCGCTTCGACGGCGGCGCCGGCACCGACACCACCACGGACTTCAACCCGACGCAAGGGGACACGCGCTTCAACATCCCCTAGCGCGGCGCGCTCAGCTCAGCCGGTGACAGGTTCTCTGGGCCTGTCATCGGCCGCCGAGCGTTGCGCCCCGTAACGCAACGACCTGGCCCGCTGGTCTAGACCGGCGGGCCAGGTTCGTTCTGCGGTACAATCGACGCGGTTCCCATGACGGCGCGACCCCTCGGTATGCTCCTGTTATCTGCTAAGTCTCTCTGGTGAGGTCCGGTGGATCAATCCTTTCTCGCCTCGGCGCGCGCCCACTGGGTTTCGCGCCGCTGTCTCCTGTGGCGCTCCGCCGACGCGCGCGCCGTGTCTGTTTACCTGCACGCTGACCCGGCCGCCGCGCTGCGGATTACGCCGGCCGGGCTGACCGGCGGCGAACGCCTGCGCCTGGAGCCGGCGGACCTGGAGCCGGACGATGCCGTCCGCCGGCGCTTTCCCCACCTGGCCGCTCTGCCGGCCCTGGCCCTGGCTGAAGCGGATCTGGCGCGCGTCCCTGATCTGCTGAAGTGTCAACTGGCCCTGGCCGCCTACGACGGCGACGGCCGGCTGTTGGACGCCACCGCCCTCCAGCTTCCGGGCGTCCTGGACGACGTGTTCCCCTATCGCGGCCCGCTGGGCGTGACCTGGCAAGCCGGCCGGCCAACCCTGCGGGTGTGGGCGCCGACGGCGCGCAGCGTGCGCGTGCACGTCTTCAACGCCAGCACCGGCCCGGCCGCGGCCCGCCCGGCCATGCACCTAGACCCGGCCACCGGGGTGTGGAGCCTGGTCGGCGAGTCGGCCTGGCGCGGCAAGTTCTACCTGTACGAGGTCGAGGTCTACACGCGCGCCACGGGCCGGGTGGAACGCAACCTGGTCACCGACCCGTACTCGCTCAGCTTGTCCACCAACAGCACGCGCAGCCAGCTGGTGGACCTGGCCGACCCGGCGCTGAGGCCGCCCGGCTGGGCGGCTCTGGCCAAACCGCCGCTGGAAGCGCCCGAAGACAGCGTGATCTACGAGCTGCACGTCCGCGATTTCAGCACCCACGACTACACTGTGCCGGAGTCCGAGCGCGGCACTTACCAGGCCTTCACGCGCCTCAATTCGCGCGGCATGACCCACCTGCGCGCCCTGGCCGAGGCCGGCCTCACCCACCTTCATCTCCTCCCCGTCTTCGATATCGCCACCATCGACGAGGACCGCGCCAAGCGCGTCGAGCCGGACGAGACCTTGCTGCAGACTCTGCCCGGTGACTCGCCCCGCCAGCAGGAGATCGTCATGGCGCTGCGCGCGCGCGACGGTTTCAACTGGGGTTACGACCCATTCCACTACACGGTCCCGGAGGGTTCCTACAGCACCGACCCGGACGGCGAAGCCCGGGTGCGCGAGTTCCGCGCCATGGTGCAGGCCCTCAACCGGATCGGGCTGCGCGTGGTGATGGACGTGGTCTACAACCACACCCATGCCAGCGGCCTGGACGCCCAATCCGTGCTGGACCGGGTGGTGCCCGGCTATTACCACCGCCTGGACGCCGACGGGCGCGTGGAGACCAGCACCTGCTGCCCGAACACGGCCACCGAGCACGCCATGATGGAGAAGCTCATGGTGGACTCGCTGGTGACCTGGGCGCGGGCTTACAAGGTCGACGGCTTCCGGTTCGATCTGATGGGCCATCACCTGGTGGAAAACATGCTGGCCGTGCGGGCGGCCCTGGACGCGCTGACGCCGGAGCGCGACGGCGTGGATGGCCGCGCCATCCTGCTCTACGGCGAGGCCTGGAACTTTGGCGAGGTCGTGGACGACGCCCGCGGGCGCAACGCGCGCCAGCACAACATCGGCGGCACCGGCATCGGCGCCTTCAACGACCGCTACCGCGATGCCGTGCGCGGCGGCAACCCGTTCGGGCCGTATCAGTCCCAGGGGTTCGTCACCGGCCTTTACTTCGAGCCCAACGGCGCCGAGCGGCGCTCCCCCGAAGACCAGCGCCGCACGCTGCTGGAGTACGCGGACTGGCTGCGCGTCGGCCTGGCCGGCAGCCTGCGCGATTTCCGCTTTGAAGCCGCCGACGGCCGGCGCGCGCGCGGCGGCGAGATCAGCTACAACGGCCATCCGGCCGGCTACACCCTGGACCCGCAGGAGAACGTGCCGTACGTGTCGGCCCACGACAACGAGACGCTGTTCGACATCATCCAGGCCAAGGCCGCGGCCACGACCTCGCTGGCCGAACGCGTGCGCATGAACAACCTGGCCGTCAGCCTGGTGATGCTGGCCCAGGGCGAGCCGTTCTTCCACGCCGGCGACGACCTGCTGCGCTCCAAATCCCTGGACCGCAACAGCTTCGACTCCGGCGACTGGTTCAATAAGCTCGATTTCAGTTATGAGACCAACAACTGGGCCGTGGGTCTGCCGCCCGCCCACGAGAACGGCGACAAGTGGCCGATCATCGCGGCGCTGCTGGCCGACCCGCGCCTGAAGCCGGGCCGGGTCGAGATCCAGCAGGCGGCGGCCCACTTCCGTGAGCTGCTGCGCGTGCGGCGCAGCTCGCGCTTGTTCCGGCTGCGCACTGCCTCGGAAGCGGTGGAGGCGCTGAGCTTTCTCAATACCGGCCCGCAGCAGGCGGCCGGCTTGATCGTGATGCGGCTGCAACGGCCGGCCGCCGCTCCCGGCTGGGAGCGGGAGCCGTATCGCCAATGTGTGACAGTCTTCAATGCCGCGCCTTTCCCGCAGATCTTTCGGAGCGAACTGCTGCGCGGCGCGGCGCTGGCCCTGCACCCGGTCCTGGCGGCCTCCAGTGACGAGGTCGTGCGGGCGGCCAGTTTCTTCGCGGAGCGCGGGGCGTTGACGGTGCCCGGCCGGACGACGGCCGTGTTCGTGGAGCGCGCGTAATGGCGGCCGCTCTCCCGCCCGTGGCCCTGGCCCTGTCGGCGCTGGGCATCCCGCACCGGGTCTTCCGCCACCCCGGCCCGGTGGAGTCCTTGGAACAGGCGGCCCGCGAGCGCGGGCAGACGCCGGATCAGGTGGTGCGCAGCCTGTTGTTCCGGCTGGGCGGCGGCGCGGAGGCCCGGCCGTATGTGATGGTGCTCGTCGCCGGGCCGGCCCAGGTGGCCTGGCCCAAGCTGCGCCGCTACCTGGGCCAATCCCGCCTGACGCTGGCTGCCCCGGAGGAGGTCCTGTCCGTGACCGGCTACGAGATCGGGGCGGTGGCACCCTTCGGCCTGCCGCAGCCGGTGCGCGTGCTGGTGGACGAGAGCGTCCTGGCGCCGGGCGAAATCTCAATCGGCTCGGGCGAGCGCGGCGTCACCGTGCTCCTGGCTTCGGCCGATCTGCGCCGCGCGCTGGGCGAGTGCGAGGTCGGCCAGTTCGCGGCCGCCTGACGGCGCCGGCGTTCACAGCCCCTGGCGCGGCACCGTCTCCAGCCAGGCGCGCTGGAAGAACAAGTTCCCGTTGAGGGTCACCGTCAACTGAATATCGAGGTGGATCTCCGTGGCCGTGCTGCGGAAGGTGCCGCTGGAGCGGACGTGGGTGGTGGTGCCGTGCTCGCTCAGCCGGTAGTTGCACTCGTTGTACAGGCGCGTGTGAGCGGGGTCGGCGTGATAGGCCGTCAGCTCCAGGCGTTCCTCAGTGGCCAGCGTCTGGCCGTTGGCGATGAGCGTCGTATCGCCCTGGTAGGTACTGACGGTGACGCTGCCGGCCAGCACATCCTCCACGATGTGCCAGCGCGGCGCCTCCTCGTGGCCGCCGCCGACCGCCAGAAGCTCGGGCGGCGTGTCCTTGAAACGCGGCGCCGGCAGAGCGCTGGGCGGGACGATCGGCAGCGTCAGCTGCGAGGGGGCCGCCGGCCCGCAATGCAGCGCGTTCTCGCCCGGGTACGGCGACGGCCAGAGCAGCGGCCAATGCGCGCTGGCGACGGTGACCCGGATCCGGTGGCCGGGCAGGAACTGGTAAGCGGTGGCGTTAAGGCGCAGCGTGATCGGGTAAACCGTGCCAGGCGTCAGCGCTTCCGGCCGGGTGTGGCCGTCCCGGTGCGTCAGGTTGAGCGCGCCCCAGGTCACCAGCGCGGAGGTGCCATCGGGGTGGACGTCGGACACGCGCACCACGGCCGTGGCCACGGGCGCGCTGCAACTCAGGTGCAGCACCACCTCCGGGAAGCCGAAGACGTCTACGGGTTCGGCCAACGGCGCGCTGGTGAAGGCCGGGCAGAGCGCGTCCTCGGCCCGCAGGTCGCGGGCCAGCCCGTTGGGCGGCGCGCCGGCGCCGGAACACAGCGGCCCGGCGGTGCCCCAGGCGGGGCGGTGCGGGTAGCGGAAGGTCTGGGCGGTCGCCGGGGCGGCGGCCTGCAATTGGCCGTCGTCCAGGTGCCAGGTCTGGGACTGCGTGCCGGGCGCCGGAAAGGCGGGGTAGCTGCGCCAGGCGCCGGCTTTGCGCTCCGGGAAGCCTGTCGGCGGCGTATACGCCTCCAGGAAGACGCGCACCGGCGGCTCGGCGTCCCAGCCGTTGGCGCGGCCTTTCAGATGGTAATCAAAGAAGCGGACCATTTCGTCCAGCCAGTCGATGTTCGGCCCCGGCCAGGCCGAGTCCGGGAAACTGTGGGACCACGGCCCGACGATGCACTTTTGCTGCGGGCACGCCGCCTGCATGCGCAGCACGGCGTCGCGGTAACCGTCGGCCCAGCCGCCAAAGTGAAGCACCGGGATTTGCAGGCGGGCGTAATCCGGCCGCAGCGAGTTGTGCCGCCAGTAGCCGCCGTCGGTCTGGTGGCGGAGCCAGGTCACCAGCCAGGGCGGCGTCTGCTCCAGCCGCGCCTTCCACTCGTCCGCCCAGCGCGCGCCCGCGATCTCCATCTTCGGCGGCAGCGCGTTCATGGCCACCATCCCCACCGCGTACTGCGCCAGGTCACTGCCCGTCAGGCAGCCGCCCAGGTAATGCACGTCGGTCAGGTAACGGTCGTCGGTGGCGTACATCGGGGCGATGGCATGCAGCGCCGGTGGCTGGCGCATGGCCACCTGGATGGCCGTGAAGCCGCCGTAGCTGATGCCCCACATGCCCACCCGGCCGTTGCCCCAGGGCTGGGCGGCCAGCCAGGCCACCAGCTCCACGCCGTCCTCCGTCTCGGCCTCCGCGTACTCGTCTAGGGCCAGGCCCTGGCTGCTGCCGGTGCCGCGCACGTCCACGCGGCAGCCCACGTAGCCGCGCTGGGCCAGGTAGGTCATGCGCGCCAGGTCGCCGTTGTAGCGCCAATCATCCTTGCGATACGGGATCAGCTCCAGGACGGCCGGGAACGTCTCGCCCGGTTGGCGCGGCACCGGCCGGTACAGGCTGGCGGAGAGCGTGACGCCGTCACGCATGCGCACAGGCACGTGCTCGTCCACTTGCACGGAATAAAGAGCGTTCATGCGCGGGTCCTCACGTTGGGCCGGTCAGCTTGACAGCCCTATTTTTGTCTCTATACTTCCGAATTACAAGTCCGTTTGAGGCGCTAATCGAAAGGACCCCGCCGGCCAACCCGCGCCTCCCGCAGGTGCGGGCGGCCTTGCGCTTGTATGCGGCGTGAGTACCGATATATCGTGCTTGGTCTGGGCGGCCTGGGCAGCGGCGCCGTCTATTGGCTCGCCCGCCGGGCCGGCGCCGACGTCCTCGGCCTGGAGCAGTTCGCGCTCGGCCATGACCGCGGCGGCTCGCACGACCACTCGCGCATCATCCGCCTCTCTTATCACACCGCCGGCTACGTGGCGCTGGCCAAGGCCGCCTATCAGGCCTGGCACGAACTAGAAGCCGACTCGGGCGAGACGTTGCTCCTCAAGACGGGCGGCCTCGACCTCTCCCCCGCCAACGCCCGCATCCCCATCAGCGATTACACCAGCAGCTTGGCCGCCTGCGGCGTGCCGTTTGAGCTGCTGGACGCGCGCGAGGCCATGCGCCGCTGGCCGCAGTGGCATCTGGACGACGACACCCTGGCGCTGTATCAGCCGGAGGGCGGCATCGCGCCGGCCAACCGCGGCACGGCCGCGCACCGGCGCATGGCCCAGGCGCAGGGCGCGACCCTGATCGACCAGGCCCCGGTCACCGGCCTGCGCGCCCTGCGCGACGGCGTAGAGGTGGTGGCGGGCGGCGCGGTCTATCGTTGCGAGAAACTGATCCTGGCCGCCGGCGCGTGGTCCAACCACCTGCTCAGCCACTTCGGGCTGCGCCTGCCGCTGACGGTGACGCAGGAGCAGCTGACCTACTTCGCCACGCCGCACCTCGGCCAGTTTGCGCCCGAGCGGTTTCCGGTGTGGATCTGGATGGACGAGCCTTGCTTCTACGGCTTCCCCGTCTACGGCGAGCGCGGCGTCAAAGGCGCGCAGGATGTGGGCGGGCGCGAGGTCTCCGTGGAGACGCGTACCTTCGACCCGGACCCCGCCAACCTGCTGCGGCTGTCCGCGTTCTTCGAGAAGCACCTCCCGGCCGCCTACGGCCCGCCGCTGTTCACCAAGACCTGCCTGTACACGCTGACGCCGGATCGTGATTTCGTGCTGGACGTGCTGCCCGGCCTGCCCAACGTCCTGGTCGCTATCGGCGCTGCCCACGACTTCAAGTTCTCGTCGGTGATCGGGCGCATTCTGAGCGAGCTGGCGCTGGATGGTCAGACGGCCCATGACTTGCGGCCATTCCGCCTGGATCGCCCGATCCTGCAGATGGAAAACCCGCCCAAGAGCTTCATGGTCTGAGGTGCCGGGCCGGGCCCCCGGCCGGCGGCTCATTCCTCCGGAGGGAATGTAATGCTGAAAAGAGCCTTGCTTGCCCTGCTGGTCGTGTCGCTCAGCCTGGCGGCCTGTGGGGCCCCGGCGCAGACGGCGCCGACCGCGACCCCCGGCCCGGCCGTAGTGCGCCTGGGTTGGAAGGGGAGCCCGGACTCGCTCAACCCGGGCGTGGCCGTGCTGGTGGAGGCCTACACGCTCTTCGCCCTGGTGTATGACTCGCTCTATCTCCCGCAGTTGGACGGGTCATTCAAGGCCGATCTGGCCGAGAACGCGCAGCGCTCGGACGACGGCCTGACCTGGACCTTCACCATCCGCTCCGGCGTCAAGTTCCACGACGGCCAGCCGCTGACGGCCAAGGACGTCGCCTTTTCGCTGGAACTGTACCGGTCGACCACGGATTACCCGTATCTTAACGGCTACACCCTCAACTTCGACACCATCACGACCCCGGACGACCGGACCGTGGTGCTGACCTTGACCGAGGCCGTGCCCAACATCGAGTACCTGTTGAGCTATCTGTTTATCCTGCCGCAGCACGTCTGGCAGGATCAGGACCCGGTGGAGTTTGAGAACACGGCCATGATCGGCACCGGGCCGTTCAAGATGAAGGAGTATCAGCAGAACCAGTTCGTGCACCTGGTCGCCAACCCGGACCACTGGGCCACGCCGCCGAAGGTGGACGAGGTCATCTTCCAGACGTTTGAGAACCCGGATGCGCTCGTGCAGGCCATCAAGACCGGCCAGGTGGACGCCATCACCGAGATGACCAACACGGCCGTGGCCAGCTTGCGCAACGACCCGAACGTCAAACTCGTCATCGGCGCGCCCTTTGCGCCGAGCGTCAGCGACATCATCCTCAACCAGGTGGCGCCCGAGAACTGTCCGACGGCTGACGGCGGCGTGTGCACGGGCCACCCAGCCCTGCGCGACCGGAACGTGCGCCTGGCGCTGGCGCATGCCACCGATAAGCAGAAACTCATCGACGTCGTCTTGCTCGGCCTGGGCACGCCCGGCCTGGCGCTGATCCCCGACGGCCTGGGGCAGTGGTACAACAGCAGCCTGACCGACTACGCCTACGATATCGCCCGGGCCAACCAGATCCTGGACGACGCCGGCTACCAGGACAGCGACGGCGACGGCGTGCGCGAGCTGCCCGATGGCAGCCGGCCGCTGACCTTCCGCCTCAACTGGCCCAGCGACAGCGTGGACGCGCCGCGGCGCGCGGAGCTGCTCAGCGACATGTGGCAGCAGATCGGCGTGGCCGTGGAGCCGCAGGCCGTGGACCCGGATGCCCTCACCGCGGCCTGCTGCCCGGCCTTCGATTTCGACATCATGCTGTGGAGCTGGGTGTCCGATCCCGACCCGTACGCGCTGCTGCGCGTGATGACGACCGACCAGATCCCGACCGGCAGCAGCGAGACTGGTTACGCCAACCCGCGTTACGACGCGCTCTTCCTGGAGCAGAGCCGCGAACTGGACTTGCAGAAGCGCATCGCCCTGGTGCATGAGATGCAGAAGATCGCCCACGAGGACGTCGTCTACATCATCCCCTACTACGAGCAGGCCGTGCAGGCCTACCGCACCGACCGCTTCCAGGGCTGGATCACCGACGCGGGCAAGGTGCAGCTGGAGGACGTCAGCTCCCTGGTCATCATCGAGCCGGTTCGGTAAAGCAATGTCCGCTGGCGCTGATGTCACCCCGGCGAAGGCCGGGGTCCAGCGCCCGCCAAAATCGACTGGATTCCGGCTCCCCACTGCGCTCCGCTTCCGGGCCGTGGTGCGCCGGAATGACCGAGCGCAAGTCATATCGGGAACCACTCTAGAAACTACCTGACCGCTGGCGGCCGGCCCCGCCAAGCAGGGCCGGCCGCAATCCGCCTTGAAACGCTATCAGTTTCTGCTGCAGAAGTTCGCCTGGGCGCTGTTTACGATCCTGTTCGTCCTGGTCCTGAACTTCTTCCTGTTCCGCGTGCTGCCCGGCGATCCGGCCCGGGCTGGCGTGCGCGACCCGCGCCTGACCAAGGCCGCGCAGGAAGCGCTGCGCGTCCGCTTCGGGCTGGACAAACCCGTCATCAACTGCTTTGAGACTCTCAACCCGCTGCGCCTCGGAGACTGCTGGGTCAATCCGCTGGAGACCCAATTCTTCATCTATCTCGGCAACCTGCTGAGCGGCGACCTGGGCACCAGCTATCACACCAACCGGCCGGTGGCCGCTATCCTGGCGGAGCGGCTGGGCAACACTGTGCTGCTGGTGGGGCTGGGCACGGTGCTGTCAATTGTGATCGGCATCGCTCTGGGCGTGGTGGCGGCCTGGCGCGCGCGCACGCTCATCGACTACGCCGCGCTGGTGGGCAGCCTGGTGGCCTGGAGTCTGCCGACCTTCTGGCTGGGCATCATCCTGCTCTTGTGGGGCAGCACGCAATTCGGCCTGCCCCTGGGCGGCAAGGCCACGCCCGGCCTGGCCTTCGCCAGCCCGCTGGAGGCCTGGTGGGACACCGGCCGGCACCTGTTGCTGCCGACCCTCACTTACACGATCATCTTTGTGGCTGAGTACGTGCTGATCATGCGCAGCACCATGCTCGATATCCTGGCCGAGGACTATATTCTTACGGCCAAGGCCAAGGGGCTCACCACTTTCCAGATCCTCAAGGACCACGCGCTGCGCAACGCCGCCCTGCCCATCGTGACGATCGTGGCCCTCAACCTGGGCTTCACCGTCGCCGGCGCCATTCAGATCGAGTCCGTCTTCTCCTGGCCCGGCCTGGGGCTGGCCACCTACGAGGCCATTGTGCGCCGCGACTATCCTCTGCTGCAGGGCGCGTTTCTGCTGCTGGCCATCAGCGTGATCTTCGCCAACCTATTCGCCGACCTGCTGTACTCGTTCCTGGATCCGCGGGTGCAGACCGGCTGAGCGCTGGTTGGGCTTTCAGCGCCTATGACGTCTTCAGCGCCGACTTCCGATTTCCGCGCCTTCTGGCGCAGCGTGCGCGCCAACCGCATGGCTTTGGCCGGTTTGGCCATGCTGGCGGCCGCCCTGCTGGTGGCCGTGGCCGCGCCGTGGCTGGCCCCGTATGACCCGGAGGCTTCGCTGCGCGTCACGATCGAGGACGTGTATGCCCCGCCCAGCGCCGCTCACTGGCTGGGCACCGACGACGGCGGCAAGGACGTCCTGTCTAGCTTCCTTTACGGCGCGCGCGTCTCGCTGACCGTCGGCTTCTTCGCCTCGTTTATCTCGGTCGTCATCGGCGGCCTGATCGGGCTGACGGCCGGCTACTACGGCGGCCGCGTCGACAATGTGCTGATGCGCTTCACCGACATCATCCTGGTCATCCCGGATCTGCCCTTAACCCTGGTGTTGGTGGCGCTGACGGCGCCGAGCCTGTTCAACATCATCCTCGTGATCGGCATTGTCGGTTGGACTGGCACGGCGCGCCTGGTGCGCTCGCAGACCCTGGCCGTCAAGGAGCGCAAGTTCGTCACGCGCGCCCGCGCCATCGGCGCCAGCAGCCCGCGCATCATCGCCCGCCACATCCTGCCGCTGGTCCTGCCGCTGCTGGTGGTCAATACCGTCCTGGTCATCTCGCTGGCCATCCTCAACGAGAGCACGCTCAGCTTCCTGGGCCTGTCCGACCCCACTGCGGTCAGCTGGGGCCAGATGCTCAACTTCGCTTTCACGCGCGGCGCGATGAGCGTGGGCGCCTGGTGGGCGCTGGTGCCGCCCGGCTTCGGCATCGTCTGGGTGGTGCTGGGCTGCACGCTGCTGGGCTACGGCCTGGAGCAGATCCTGAACCCGCGCACCCAGTCCCATCACCTCTCGGCCGGGGCGCGCATGGTGGCCCGCCTGACCGAACGCCTGACCTCGCAGGAGGATCGGTTGGCCCGCCCGCCGGCGCCGCGTCCGCCGGATGACCTGTCCGCGGCGCCGGTGCTGCTGGAGGTGCGCGACCTGTCCGTGGAGTTCGTCAGCCCGGGCGCCGCCCCGGCGCGCGCAGTGGAGGGCGTGAGTTTCAGCCTGCGCCGCGGCGAGATGCTGGGCCTGGTGGGCGAGAGCGGCTGCGGCAAGACCACGCTCATGCTCAGCCTGCTGCGGCTGCTGCCGGCCAGCGGCCGCATCACCAGCGGCGAGGTCCTGTTTCTGGGCCGCGACCTGCTCGGGCTGAGCGAGGGCGAGATGCAGGCCGTGCGCTGGAGCGAACTGGCCATGGTCTTTCAGGGGGCCATGAACGCGCTCAACCCGGTGCGCACGGTCGGTGACCAGATCGGCGAGGCGATCCGGCGGCATGAGGTGGTGAACGACGCCGCCCGCCTGGACCGCCGGGTCTGTGAACTGCTGGATCTGGTGGGCATCGCGCCCGAGCGGCGCGCGCAGTACCCGCACCAGTATTCAGGCGGCATGCGCCAGCGCGCCATGATCGCCATGGCCCTGGCCTGCAACCCGCAGGTGATCATGGCCGACGAGCCGACCACGGCCCTGGACGTGATGATCCAGGCCCAGGTGCTGGAACTGCTGGCCAGCCTGCGCCGCCAGCTCGGCCTGGCCGTGATCTTCGTCACGCATGACCTGGGCGTGGTGGCCGAGGTCTGTGACACCGTCCTGGTGATGTACGGCGGCGTGGCGGCCGAGTCCGCGGACGTGGACACGATCTACAACCAGCCGCAGCATCCTTACACCCAGCAGCTGCTCAAGGCCTTCCCCGATGTCTCCCAGGTAGGGGGCCGCTTGGTCTCCATCCCCGGCTACCCGCCGCGGCTGAACGCCCTGCCGCCGGGCTGCCGTTTCGCGCCGCGCTGTCCGGCCGCTTTCGCGCGCTGCCACACCGAGCCGCCGGCGCTGCACGCGGTGGCGCGCGCCCATACGGCCAGCTGCCACTTGTTGGACCCGGCCGAAGCGGGCCGCCGGGCCGGGAGGGCGGCGTGAAAGCGCCCATCTTGGAGGTCCGCGATTTGCGCAAGCTCTTTCCGGTGGGGCCGGCCCAGGGGTGGGGCGGAGCGCGGCCGCTGGTGCGGGCTGTGGATGGCGTCAGCTTCGCGCTGGAACGCGGCGAGGTGCTGGCGCTGGCCGGCGAGAGCGGCTGCGGCAAGTCCACGCTGGCCCTGACCTTGATGGGGTTGGAGGCCGCCGACGCCGGCGCCATCTGGTTCGACGGGCAGGACGTCACCCAGGCGCGCGGCGCGGCCCTCAAGACGCTGCGCCGGCATGTCCAAATGGTGTTCCAGGACCCATACGAGTCGCTCAACCCGATGATGACCATCGGCGAGATCGTGGCCGAGCCGTTGGTCGTCCACGGCCTGGCTGGCACCGCCCCTGAACGGCAGACGCGGGTGCTCAAGGCGCTGGAAGAGGCCGGCCTGAAGCCGGCCGACCACTTCGCCGGGCGGCGCCCGCACGAGCTGTCCGGCGGGCAGCGCCAGCGCGTCGTGATCGCGGCGGCGCTGGTCCTGGAGCCGAGCGTGCTCCTGGCCGACGAGCCCGTGTCGATGCTGGACGTCAGCATCCGGGCCGAGATCCTGAACCTGCTCAGCGATCTGCGCGAACGGCGCGGCATCTCGGTCCTGTTTATCACCCACGATCTGAGCACGGTGGCTTACTTCGCCGACCGCATCGCCGTGATGTATCTGGGCCGCATCGTCGAGATCGGCCCGACGCGCGCCGTGCTGCGCGCGCCACAGCACCCGTACACGCGCGCTCTGCTGTCGGTGGTGCCGGTGCCCAACCCGCGCCTGCGCCGCGAGCGGGTCATCCTGCAGGGCGAGACGCCCAACCCCGTCCGCATCCCGCCGGGCTGTCGTTTCCATCCGCGCTGCCCCGTCGTCACGGAGCGCTGCCGCAGCGTCGATCCGGCCCTGACCCCGGCCGCCGACCTCGGCCACGCCGCCGCTTGTCTTCTGCTCGATCAAGCCTGAGCGAGCGCGCCGTCCGAATCAAAACAGCCTGGCCGGGATGGTCAGGCTGTTTGGCCGTTGGGGCGAAACAGGGGAGGCCGGGACCGTCGCGGGGACAGCCCCGGCCGGAACGGGGATGCTAGAAGATACCGCGCAGCGTGAGCAGCGCGCCGACGATGAAGAGCGGCACGCCCACGATTGCGCCGACGATGGTCAGGCTGACCACGACGCCGACCAGCATCAGCACCAGGCCGAGCACCATCGCCACAAACCGGCCGACGAGCTCGACGATGGTCGCCAGCAGGCGCCACAAGGCCGTGAACGGCCACCAGACCCACGCCCAGGATTGAGCTTTCTGTGTCATCGTAGTCTCCTTAACAACTCTGACTCTCTCTACGCCGCCCAGCCGCCTCGGTTGCAGTCTTCTCCCGAGTGGGAGCGGGGGCAGGCGCTGGGCAAAAGCCGCCCCAGGTCGAACGGCACCCAATTTAGGACAGGTAGTTGACTCCGGCCGGGATTTGTACTACTATCCGGTTACCCAGTGTGACCGGTCACATATACGACTTTTCGGCCAAATAATGCGTCAACGTCCGACTATCCGTGATGTCGCCAGCCAGGCCGGGGTTTCCCGGCAGACCATCTCGCGCGTCATTAACGGTGATGCGCGCGTGGCGGCCGAGACGCGGGCGCATGTAGAACAGGTGATCGCGGCGATGGGCTTCCGCCCCAACGTGATCGCGCGCTCGATGGCCCGCGGCCATTCGCGCACATTGGCCTGCCTCTCGCCCAATCTCACCGATTACACCTTCGCCTGCATCATCGAAGGCGCGGAAGCCGAAGCCCGTCAGCATGGCTTTTTCCTGCTCTCATCGTCGGCGCCGGATGAGGCGGCTTTTGCGGCCCTGGTGGATGAACTGGTGCCGGAGGGCCGGGTGGATGGCGTCATGGTCATCAACCCCTACATCGACGGCCGCTACCAGCACATTTCGCCGGAGGTGCCCGCCATCCTGGTGGGGGCGCGCTCGCGCGACCAGCGCTGCGGCTCCATCTCGCTGGACGAAATGCGCGCGGCGCAGACGGCCGTGCAGCACTTGCTGGACCTGGGGCACCGCCGGATCGCGCTCATCCACGGGCCGCTGGCCGAAGACTGCTCCCAGGACCGCAATGCCGGCTACGCGGCCGCGCTGCAAGGGGCCGGGCTGGGCGTCGATCCCGCCTTGGTGGTGGGCGGGGACTGGTCGGCCACGTCCGGCTATGCCGCCGCGCAGACCTTGCTGGCCGCGGGCGGCGCCTTCACGGCGCTGTTCGCCCAGAACGACCGCATGGCCGTGGGCGCGGTCCGCGCCTTGCGCGAGGCGGGCCGGCGCGTGCCCGAGGACGTCTCCGTGATCGGCTTCGACGATATCCCGCTGGCCTCTTACTTCGACCCGCCGCTGACGACGATGCGCCAGGACATGCACGGCATTGGCCGCGAGGCCGCCCGGAAACTGATTGACCAGGTGGCGCTGCCTGAGGCGCCGGCCGGCCATGCCAATATCCCGGCCCAGTTGGTTGTCCGCCACTCGACCATTCGCCACGAAGGGAGGTGAGCTCGCCGCCAGGATCGCTCTGTGAGTCCGCTCTGCGTTTGCCAACCGTCTTGTCACACATGAGGAGAAGCCCTTTCATGCAACGCACCAACCTTTGGCGCCTTTTCAGCGCGCTCCTGATCGCCGGCCTCGTCCTGACCGCGTGCGCCCCGGCCGCGACGCCGACCAGCGCTCCGCAACCCACGCAGGCCCAGGTGGAGCCCACGGCCGCCCCGGCCATGGATATCGAACTGCGCTGGCGCACCCGCCCGGACAACAAAGAAGAAGCCGACGTCTACGCCGGCATCAGCGCTTCCGTGGCCGCCAAGCTCGGCTACAAGCTGACCTATGAGCCGGGCGGCACGGAGACCGCCAGCTACCAGGACCAGCTCATCACCGAGATCGATGGCGGCACCGCGCCGGACGTCTTCTGGATCCCGGGCACCGACGTGGCGCGCTTCGCCAACGGCGGTTACATCCTGAACCTCAACGATGTGGCCGCGGGCTTTGACCCGGCCGCGTTCTACCCCGGCCCGATGTTCCACCTCACCTACAACCCGGCCAACGGCCAGTCCGGCGCTGGCAGCGGCGCGGTGTGGGGCCTGCCGCGCGACGTCTCGACCTTCGCGCTGTACCTGAACATGGACCTGATCAACGAGGCCGGCGCCGATGACCCGCGCGAGCTGGCCCAGGCCGGCAACTGGAACTGGGACACCTTCGCCGACGTGACCGCCAAGGTGGCGGCGCTGGGCGGCGACAAGTACGGCTACGGCGCCTCCAACTGGTGGGGCCCCTACGGCGTGTGGGTGAACGCCGCCGGCGGCAGCTTCTTCACCGCCGACCGCAAGGGCTGCGCCATGAACACCGACGCCGCCAAGACCGGCCTGGAGTTCATGCAGCAGCTGTACACCGAGGCCAACTGGGCCGTGCCCTACGGCGATGACGCCGAGGCCGCCTTCCGCGCCGGCAACGTGGCCATGTTCCAGAACGGCCGCTGGGCCACGCCCGGCGTCCGCACCGTCGAATTCGACTACGACGCCGTCGAACTGCCCAACGGCCCGTCCGGCACGCCCGGCAACTGGCTGTTCTGGGGCGCGTACGTCGTCAACGCCAAGACCGAGCACCCGGCCGAAGCTTGGGCGCTGGTCCAGGCCCTGACCCAGGCCGACATCCAGGGCCAGGTGGCGGCCAGCGGCGCCAACATCCCCAGCCGCGTGACGCAGGATGCCCTGGACGCCTTCCTGACCTTCACCCCGCCGGCCAACGGCCAGGCCTTCCTGAACGGCATCAAGGACGCCGCCAAGCCGACGGCCGAAGGCCCGCTCTGGGACGGCGACTGGCCGAAGGTGGACGGCATCTACGGCAACGCCGTGACCGCCGTGGTCAACGGCGACCGCACGGTCGATGACTTCGTCGCCACGATCTGCGACGAAGCCGCGCCGGCCTTCACCAAGTAACGGTTTTCGCTGAACAGGGGCGGGCCAGCAACGGCCCGCCCCTGCCTTTGTGGGAGACCCCGCATGGCCACCAACGCGCGTTCGTCACCGGCTCCTCTCCCCCAGGCGCAGCCCGCCCGTGATTGGCTGGCCTGGATCATGGCCTGGCAGGTGGTCCTGGGGCTGGGGTTGGCTGCGGCCGCGGCTCTGGTGGCCGCTGGCCCCTGGCTGGCCGACCAGTCCGCGCTGCTGCGTTACGGCGCCGCGGCTGTGCTTGGGGTGGGCGGCCTGGCCAGCCTGTACGCAGCCTGGGCGCTGAGCCGGCGCCAGCCGGCCGGCCGCGTGGCCGCCGTCCTGGTAAATTACCTGGTGGCGGTGGTGGCGTTCCTGCTGGCCCTGCACTGGCTCGGCGTCTTCCTGGGCCTGGACGCGCTGGCCAACACTTTCGGCCAGGGGCTGCCGGGGCTCGGGATCGCCTTCCTGGGCTACCTCATCGGTTCTTTCGGCGACCGGTTCGAGGGCACGGCGCGCGAGCGCCTGCCGCGCGAGATCGGGCGCTGGGTGATGATCGCGGGCGCTCTGGTCTTTCTGTACGCCATCGACGCCGTTGCCGGCCTCATCTGGCTGGCGGGCCAGTTGGCCGCTCAGCCGCTGGCGCTTGGCCTGCTGGCCGTGGCCGCGGTCTGCCTGGTGGTGCTGCGCCTGGCCTGGAGCCGCTCGACCGCCGAACGGCTCAACGCCAGCCACATGCAGGAAGAGCTGCTCAACGGCTACGTCTTCCTCTCGCCGAACTTATTGGGCTTCCTGATCTTCTTCGCCGGGCCGCTGGCGCTCTCGCTCTACATCAGCACCACCACCACCCGCGGCGCTGAGCGCGACATCTTCGTGGGCTTGGACAACTACGCCCGCATCTTCAACGTCACCGTTCAGCCGCTGGCGGACCCGGACCAGCCGGCCCGCGAGGTGGTGGACGTCTCGCGCTATACCGAGGCCTTCCGCGTGTCGGCCGGCGGGCGGACGTGGCTGGTGGCCGCCCAGGAGCCGCGCTTCTGGATCGCCCTGCGCAACACGCTGGTCTTCGTCCTCTTGGCCGTGCCCTTGAGCGTGATCCCGGCCCTGATCCTGGCGACCATCCTCAACAGCAAGCTGCCGGGCATGGCCTTCTATCGGGCCATCTACTTCATCCCCAGCATCGCGGCCGTGGTCGGCATCGCCTTGGTCTGGCGCTGGCTGTACGACAGCACGACTGGCTGGATCAACTACTTCATCACGCTGGTCGTGAACGCCGCCGGCCAGCTTGGCCTGGCGGCCACCGATCCGCGCATCCAGTGGCTGAACAACCCGGACACGGCTCTGCTGGCGGTGGCGATCATGGCCGTCTGGCAGACCCTGGGCTTCAACAGCGTGCTCTTCCTGGCCGGCCTGCAGAACGTGCCCGGCGAACTGTACGAGGCCGCCACCGTGGACGGGGCCGGCAATTTCCAGAAGTTCTGGAGCATTACCCTGCCGATGCTGGCGCCGACGACGTTCTTTGTGGTCAGCACCACCACCATTCAGGCCCTGCAGGTCTTCGAGCAGGTCTACATCCTCACCAACCCGCCCGGCAGCCCGTCTGACTCGACCTTGACGCTGGTGCTCTACCTGTACCAGGAGGGCTTCAACCGCTTCGACTTCGGCTTCGCGGCGGCCGTGGCCTGGGTGCTGTTTGCCGTGATCTTCCTGTTCACGCTGGCCCAATTCCAGCGCAACCGCCAGTCCAGCCTGTACGAAGGGTAGGCGCGCCATGTCTTATCGCCTCGGGCAACTCCTGCAAAACGGCCTGGTTTACGGCGTGCTGACCTTTTTCGGCATCGTCATGGTCTTTCCGTTCCTGGTCATGCTGACCACGTCGCTCAAGGAGCCGGCCGACTCCTACGCCTACCCGCCGCGCCTGCTGCCGCAGGACCCGCAGACCGTGACGGTGGCCGGCTTTGACGAGCCCCTGCCGCTCTACGACGTGACTGTGGACGGCAGGACGCGCCGGCTGGCCCTGGCGGCCACCGACGCCCGCGTGGGCGTCTACGCCCGGCCCAACGACCCGGCCCAGACCTACGAGCGTTCCCTGCGCGATGTGGACGCGGCCGGCGGCGCGCGCAACCAGAAGACCGCGATCGTGGACGGCGTCGAGCAGAAGCTGTGGTTAATCACCGTGGACGGGCAGCCGGTGGAGGTGATCCAACTCGAGCAGAAGGCGCTCGGCCGCTTTGTGGACCCGGCTGACCCGGAGGCCGAACCGATCCTGGCCGACGTCGGCCAGGCGCGGGCCGTGGCCAACCTGACGGCCCATCCTGAGAATTACCAGAAAGTGACCGAGCTGGGCGGCCTGGACCGCAGCCTCACCAACACCGCCCTGGTCACGATCCTGGTCGTCGTCGGCCAGCTGGCCACGTCGGTGGTGGGCGGCTACGCCTTCGCGCGGCTGCGCTTCCCGGGCCGCGACAGCCTGTTCCTGGTCTACCTCGGCACGATCATGATCCCGTTCGTGGTCCTGATCATCCCGCTCTACCGGCTGATGGTGCTGATCGGCTGGGTGGACCGCCTGGCGGCCCTGGTCCTGCCCTGGATCTTCACGGCCTACGGCACCTTCCTGATGCGCCAGTTCTTCATCACCATCCCCAAGGAACTGGAGGAGGCCGCGCTCATCGACGGCGCCTCGCGACTGGAGATCCTGCGCCGGATCTTCATCCCGGCCAGCGTGCCCGCCCTGGCCACCCAGGCGACCTTCACGTTCCTGTACGCCTGGAACAGCTTCGTCTGGCCGCTGGTGATCATTAATACCGGCAACGAGGCCAACCACGTCCTGACGCTGTCGCTGAGCATTCTGCGCGGCCGCGCCACCGAGGCCCCCAACCTGATCCTGGCCGGCGCCGCCATCTCAGTGCTGCCGCCGCTGATCGTGTTTATCCTGGCGCAGCGCTACTACATCGATAGCGTCACATCGTCGGGCGTCAAGGGGTAATGTCCGCGCCATCGGTCGGCGCCGGCCGCGACTTGTAGGATAATAGCGGCCGACGACGCGGCCGGCTGGCGGCCGCGCCCTGCCGTCCCACCATCGGATCGTTGATGAAACCCACCCGCCTATACTCCGCCTACGTCTTTGACCTGGATGGCACGGTCTACCTCGGCGACGCGCTGCTGCCGACCGCGGGCGAGACGATCACGCGCCTGCGCGCCCTGGGCCGGCGCACCGTCTTCCTGTCCAACAACCCCACCCACACCCGGGCCGCTTACGCCCGCAAGCTGGAGCGCCTGGGCCTGCCCACGCCGCCGGACGACATCCTGAACTCGTCGCTGGTGATGGTCGACTTTCTCAAGACGCACCTGCCGGGCGGGCGGCTGTTTGTGATCGGCGAGGAGCCGCTCTGCCAGGATCTGCGCGCCGCCGGTTTCGAGCTGGCCGATGACGCGTCCGGGGTGGCAGCCGTGATCGCCAGCTTTGACCGGACCTTTGTCTATCGCAAGCTGCAGGTGGCCTTCGACGCCCTCCGCGCCGGCGCGCGGTTCTTCGCCACCAATGGCGACCGTTACTGCCCGGTGCCGGGCGGCGGCGAGCCGGACGCGGCCGCCATCATCGCCGCCCTCGAGGCCTGCACCAGCCGGCCGTGTGAAGCCATCGTCGGCAAGCCCTCGCGTTACACCATCGACGCCGTCCTCAATCTGATCCAGCTGCCGGCCGCCGAGTGTGTGATGACGGGCGACCGGCTGGAGACGGATGTGAAGATGGGCCTGGACGCCGGCATGGACGCGGCGCTGACGCTCACCGGCGCCACCACCGCCGCCGCGCTGGCGCAATCCGATATCCACCCGACCTACGTCCTGCAGCAGCTGGGCGACCTAATTCCTGAGTGACGTTGGGCGCCGACGGTTAGACGGCCCGCCCGGCCGTCGGCCGTTGGCCGCCTAGCGTCTGTCATCGCGTGTCAGATTATCTTCTTGGAATCGATCAGGGCACGAGCGGCAGCCGGGCCCTCGTGCTGGACCGGGCCGGCCAGGTCCGCGGCTACGGCTATCAAGCGGTGGAGCGGCTGTATCCGCGCCCGGCTTGGGTGGAGCAGGACCCTCTGGCGCTGGCGGCCGGCGTGCAAGCCGCGATCGCCGCTGCTCTGCGGCAAGCCGGATGCCGTCCGTCCGATGTGGCGGCCTGCGGCATCGCGTCGCAGCGCGACACGGACTTCGTCTGGGATGCGCGCACGGGCCAGCCGCTGGAGAATGCCATCACCTGGCAGGACCTGCGCACCCAGCCGCTGGAGGCCGAACTCCAGGCCTGGCCCGCCGCCGGCGAGTGTCGGCGCCGCCTGGGCTACTGGCCCGGCCCTTACAGCGCGGCCCTGCACCTGCAGTGGCGGCTGCGCCACCAGCCCGCCATCGCCGCGGCGGCCCGCGCCGGCACGCTGCGGATCGGTCTGTCGGCGGCCTGGCTCCTGGCCGCGCTGGGCCGGCCGGCCGGCCACCTCGCGGACTACTCGCTGGCCCAGTCCACGTGCCTGTACGACTTCCGCGCCCGCGACTACTGGGCGGAGTGGCTGAACTGGCTGGGCGTGCCGCGCCGGGCGCTGCCGGATGTGACGCCGACCGTGCACGACTTCGGGACCTTGGCGTTGGACGGGGCCGCTGTGCCGGTGCGGGCCATGATCGGCGATCAGCAGGCGGCCCTGTTTGGGTACGATTGCCGCCGGCCGGGCGACGCCGAGTGCACGCACGGCACGGCCACCTTCGTCAACGTCTGCCTGGGCGACAGCGCCCCGGCGCCCGAGACCATCAAGGTCTACCTGGCCTGGCTGCTGGACGGCCAGCCCGCCTACTGCCTGGAGGCGGACACCACCGTGACCGGCGCGGCCGTGCGCTGGATGCGCGAGAGCGCGCGCCTGTTCGATCAGGACGCGGAGCTCGGCGCCCTGGCCGAGCAGGTGGGCGACGCCGGCGGCGCGATCTTTGTCCCGGCCTTCACCGGCTTGAACGTGCCCTACAACGACCGCGACGCGCGCGGCACGTTGCTGGGGCTGACGCTCGGCCATGACCGCCGCCACATCGCCCGCGCCTTCCTGGACTCGATCGGGTTCCAACTGCGCGCCATCCTGAGCGCCATGCAGGCCGAGTCGGGCGTGCACGTGAACCAGCTCAAGGTCGGCGGCGGCCTCTCCGCCAGCGACGCCGCCTGCCAGATCCAGGCGGACTGGCTGGGCCTGCCGGTCGTCCGCCACGACTTCAAAGAGACGACGGCGCGGGCGGCCGCGCTGTTGGCCGGACTTGGCGCCGGCTTTTGGGCCGGCCTGGACGATCTTCCGCCGCTGCCCGGCGCGCGCACCGTGTTCGAGCCGCGTCTGTCGCCGGCGGAACGCGAGGCCGGCTATGCCGGCTGGGACCGCGCGGTGCGCACGGTCCGGGCCTGGGCCCAGGCGGGCGGCTGACCAGACCGCCGGCAGCATAGGAACCCTATGAAACTTGGCATCTGTTACTACCCCGAACATTGGCCCGAGGCCCGCTGGGCCGAGGACGCGCGTTGGCTCAAGGACCTCGGCCTGACGATCGTGCGTCTGGCCGAGTTCGCCTGGTCTCGTCTGGAGCCGGCGGAAGGCCGCTTCGACTTTGGCTGGCTGGACCGGGCCGTGGACGTCTTCGCGCGTGCCGGTTTTGAAGTGGTCTTGGGGACGCCGACGGCGGCGCCGCCGGATTGGCTCTCCCACAATTACCCGAGCACGCTGCCGGTGGACGACCAGGGCCGGCGGCGGCGTCCGGGCGGCCGCCGCCACTACTGCCCCAACAACAGTGACTACCGGGACATGACGCGCCGGATCGTGCAGGCATTGGCCGAGCGCTACGGCCAGCACCCGGCCGTGGTCGGCTGGCAGATCGACAACGAGTTCGGCGGCGGCGGCACGGCCCGCTGCTACTGCCCGGTCTGCGCCGAAAACTTCCGGCGCTGGTTGATGGACCGCTACGGGACGGTGGAGGCGCTCAACCAGGCCTGGGGCACGGTCTTCTGGTCGGCCGAATACCACGACTGGTCGCGCGTGGAGCCGCCGGTCTTGCACCTGGCCACGCCAAACCCTAGTCTCGTCCTGGACTACTACCGCTTCTGTTCCGACTCGGTGGCGGACTACCAGCAGTTTCAGATCGATACCCTGCGCGCCGCCACCCGGCCGGCGCAGTGGTTCACGCACAACTTCATGGGCCTGTACCAGGATCTGAACTACTTCGACCTGGCGCGGCCGCTGACCTTCGCGGCCTGGGACTCCTATCCCACGGGCAACCTCGGCCGCTGGAGTGACCTGCTCTACGGGCCGGAGACGCCGCCGCAGTTGGCCTACGATGCCGGCGATCCGCACGTCACGGGTTTTGCCCATGACCTCACCCGCGGCTTGCTGGGCCGGCCCTTCTGGATCATGGAGCAGCAACCTGGCCACGTGAACTGGGGGCAGCACAACCCGCACGTCCGGCCGGAGACGGTGCGGCTGTGGAGCTGGCACGCGGCCGCGGCCGGCGCCGACGCCATCGTCTACTTCCGCGAGCGTGCGGCCCTGGACGCTCAGGAGCAGTATCACTCCGGGCTGCAGCACCATGACGGCTCGCCCGCTGTGGGCGCCCGGGCCGTGGCCCAGCTGCGCGCGGAATGGGCGCAGTTGGAGGCCTTCACGGCGGCGCCGCTGCGCAGCCAGGTGGCGCTGGTGTGGAGCTACGACGATCTGTGGGCGCTGCGCCTGCAGCCGCACACGCGCGCCTTCACGTATCCGCGGCATCTGTTCGTCTACTACCGGGCCCTGCGGCGTTTGGGCATCAACGTCGATGTCGTATCGCCGGACGCCGACCTGAGCGGCTACCGGCTGGTGCTGGCGCCGACCTGGCACGTGCTGACGCCGGAGCACGCCGGGCGTCTGCGCCGCTTCGCCGAGGCCGGGGGGACGGTGTGGCTGGGCGTCCGCACCGGCTTCAAGACCAACACTAATCGGGTGACGGACCAGCCGCTGCCGGGACTGGTGCGCGACCTAGTCGGTGCCACGGTGACGGACTGGGGCGCGCTGCCGCCGGGCGTAACGGGGCAGGTGGCGGCCGAGGGGCTGGGCCTGGCCGGCGCGGCGGCGTGGTGGGTTGAAGCCCTGGAGCCGGGCGCAGCGCGGGTGGTGGGGCGCTATACCGCCGGCCCCTTCCCGGGGCGGGCGGCGCTGACCGCGCACGCCGTGGGCGTGGGGCGCGTGTTCTACTGCGGCTGGTTCCCTGATCAGGATCAGGCGTTGACGCTGGTCCGCCACGTGGCCGACCAGGCCGGCGTCCACCGTCTAGACGTCCTGCCGCCGGGGCTGGTCGCGATCCGGCGCGGCGGGACCATCGGGCTGTTCAACTTCGCTGACGGCGATGTGACGGCCAGGGTGGGCGATCAGTCGGTGACGGTGCCCGGCCTCGATCTGCGGTTGGTGTAACCGGCCGGGACCCGGAGGCAACTTCCACCGGGGAGGACCGCGCGCCGAAAAAACCGGGCGGTCCGGTCAGGGCGCGGTGACGGTGTAGGTAAAGACCTGATCGCCGGCCGGATACTCGGCCATCCCGTCGTCGAGGGCCTCGGTAAAGGTGACGCGCGTCTCCAGCGTCGTGGGGCCAGACGGCCAAGCGTACACGACGACCACAAAGGACCGGCACTCCAGACCGTCCGCAGACGCATAGTCCGCGATATCAAAGCGGGCCAGGTCCACGGGTTCGCCGTTCAGCGTGAACTCCACCTGCATCGCCGCCAGGTTCTCGTCCAGGATCGTGCGCGTGGTGGCGCACCAGCCGTAACCCCACAAGACCGGCGTGTCGGTCTGGTCCAGCCGGACGGTGTAGCTCAGCCGGGCGCCGACCGTGTTCAGTTCCTCGGTCGAATAACCCTCCTCGGCCAGACTCTCCAGATCAGCGGTGTCTTCGGCCACGGCCACCCGGGTCTCGCGGATCGTGCCCAGCGTCGGGCCGGCGCCCAGGGTCAAGGGCGTGTCGCCGTTGTCGTCCACGTCCGGAGTGGCGGCCGCGTTCGGGGCGACAACCGTGGGCGGTCTCGGAGTCGGGGAGGCGCGGCCGAACAGGATATTCGGCACCACGGTCACGGTCTGGCAGGCCAGCCCGACCAGCGCCAGCCCCGTCACAAGCCCCAACCCCACGCGGTGTTTGTTGAGCATGGCCCTAACTCCTGGCTCGGCGCCCAGCCTCAGCGCTCCAGCGCGAACTCATACTCGGCGGACTCGGTGGTGAAGCGGGTCGCCCCGGACACCACCAGCGTGACGGTCTCGCCGGGCGCCACGGTCACCGGCAGCTGCCCGCGGTTGCCGCCGTCCAGGGGCACGCGCTCGACGGTGGTGCCGGCCTCAGACTGGCGGATCAACTGCAGGATGAAGCGCTGCGGCAGGACGTTATCCATGCGCACGAAGCCCTGCGCCTCCCAGCCGCCCTCATCCTGTTCGAAATCGGCGCGGTAGTCAAGTTCCGGGAGGGCGATGTCGTCCACGAGCAGGCCGGGGTTGTTGAGGGCCGTATCGGTGACGTACTCGAAGCGCACCAGCACTTGCTGGCCGGCGTAGGCCGAGAGGTCCACCGTCTCGTCGCGCCAGCCGCGTGACGCGCCAGTGTAGCCCCAGCCGAAGCTGGCGGAGTTGGGGTCCTCGTCCGTGCTCGACGGGGCGCGCAGGATCGTCCAGGTCTCGCCGCCATTGGCCGAGATCTGCAGATAGGCGTAGTCGTAGTATTCCTCAATGTCCCACCAGGCGCGGTAGGTCAGCGTCGCCGTCGTCAGCCCGGTCAGGTCAAACGCGCGCGTGAGGGCCGTCACCGTCTCGTCGGCGCGATGGCTCCAAAAGGCGTAGCGCCCGTCGAGCGGCGGTGCCGGGGCCACCGCGTTCCGACTGTCGCCGGCGAAGCTCAACGTGAAGGTGCCCGGGCAGTCGAAGCGGTAATAGTCGCTCCCGAATTGGTTGACGGTGCCGGTCTGCCGCGCGACCGGGCAGGTGAAGTAGGTCTCCAGCGGGCTGACCGTGAGCGGGTCCGCGTAGCGCCGATACGTGTAGCGGCCGTCGGCCACGGCGGGGTCATCCAGGTAGTTGGCGACGACCCAGTCTGCGAACACGTCCTCGGCCGTCAACGGCTGGCCGCTGGCCGGGTCGGTGGCGCCGACCTCGGCCAGGACGGCATCCACCGCCACCAGGCCGTTCTCCGGGTGGCTGACCAGCGCGCGCGTGGCCGCCTCGCCGAAGCGGTCCAGGAAGTAGGCCAGGAACATGAACGACGCGCCGTAATGCGGGATGGTGTTGCCGTCAGTCCAGGCGTTGAGCTGCAGGTCTGGGTCGGCGATGAAGTCGAAGGCGTAGCCGTCCGGGCGGTAGTCGTTGAGCAGCTCGGCCAGCATCGACGCGCCCTCGTTCAGCCAGGTCTCCTCGTTGAGGTCCTGATGCCAGTGGATCATGTGCTGGAATTCGTGCGTCAGGGTGCTGGCCAGATCGGAGTCGCCGGGCGTGGTCAGGTCGGCGTTGATGTAGAAGATCTCTTTTTCGTTGGAGTACTCGTAGGCCAGGCGCGAGTACTCGTCGGCCGACGAGTAGTAGCCGAGCGTGCCAAAGCCGATGCCGCGCACATACAGGATGTACAGGCGCGGGTCGCCGTCCACGCCGGGCGTCCACTCTGAGCCGAAGAACTCGCGGTTGGTGGGGTACGTCTGCGCCTGGAAGTCGTCCAGCAGGCGCCGGACGGCGGCCTCATTCACGTTCACGCCCTGCTCGGCGAAGAAGTAGGCGTTGGCGGTCTTGTAGACCAGGCGCGCCCGGACGGTGAAGTGTTCCTGGGTGTCGTCGTTGTGGGCGTTGAACTCCAGCACCGCGCCCACGGCGTGGTCGGCCGGCGCGGCGGCCACGGTGGCCGGGATGTCCGGCAGGCCCTTCAGCCGCATCGCCACCTCCCGCAGATCGCGCGGGGGCAGCTGCGCGCCGGCGATGGCGGCCAGCGTATCCGCGCCCGCGCCGGGGAGCGGGGTGGCGGACGGAGCCAGGTCGGGGGCCGTCGCCGAAGGGTCCGGGAGCGGTGTCAGCGTCGCCGGCCGCGGGCTGGGGGGGGCCGCGGGCGTCCGGCTGACCGGGATGACCGTGACCCGCGGCCGGATGGCCGTGGCCACCGACACACTGGAACTGCTGAATTGATAGATGAAGGCGCCGGCCGTCGCGACCACGATCAGTCCGCAGCAACAGGCCAGAAAGACCCCGGCGATCACCACTCCCAACAAGATCTGCGTGTTTCGACTCATACCGCTCCGCCTCGCCTTGTGATACACAGGCGCACCCGGGCCTCCGCCGTCAGGCGGCGCTCCGGGCGCGCTCAGGAATTGGCCGCGTTACGAAATCAGCCAGAGTTTGCGTTGGGGCTTGCTCAACCACTCGATCCCGGTCTCGGTCACCAGGACGTCCTCTTCCAGGCCGAGGTACCCGCGCCGGGTGACGTAGGTGCCCAGCTCCAGCGTGTAGACCTGGCCGGCCTCCACGCGCCCCAGCGGCGCCTGGCCATAGCGGTCCCAGCGCGGCCCCAGCAGCGTGGCGCCGTCGTGGGCCACGCGGCCGAGCTGATGGCCGAGGGCGTGCTGATACTCCGGAAAGCCGGCGCGCGTCAGCGCCGCGCGCGCGGCCGCGTCCACTTCCCAGCCGGCCGCGCCAGGCCGCAGTTGGGCCGCGCCGGCGTCCAGGGCCGCCCAGCAGGCCTCCCAGGCCTGGCGCACATCGGGCGGGGCGCGCCGCTCGCCCTTGTCCAGGAAGTACCACATCCGCTGCAGGTCTGAGCAGAAGCCGGCGCGTTTCAGGCCGAAGTCGATGTGGAGCAGCTGCCCGCGCGCGGTCTTGAACTGGCCGGGCAGGGTGTGGCCCACCGGCGAGTCCGGCCCGGCGTTGACGACCGGGCAGTAGGGCTCGTCCCAGGCGGTGTCCAGCTTCAGGCGCTTGCGCTCGGCCGTCAACTGGTCGGCGATCTGGCGCTCGCTCAGGCCCAGGCGCAGGCGATTGGTGAGCTGCGCGAACATCTTCTCGGTGGCGCGCACGGCCAGCCGGATCCGGCCGGTCTCGCTGGCGGACTTGCGTCCGCGCAGCGCGGCCAGGAAGGCTTCGGCGGACACGAACCGGCCGGCGTAAGGCGTGTCGGCGAACGTCGCCTGCAGGGTGCGCCACAACCCGTAAGTCAGGCCGTCGGCGGCCGGATCGCTTTCCGAGTAATTGACCGCGATGGTGCGCGGGTCCAGCCGGGCGACGACTTCGCGCAGGGCGGGCCGCAGGCTCTCATCGTAGCCGATCACCTGGGTGTAGCCGCCGCCGGCGCGCACATTGTCGGCGTCGAAGCGGCCGACGATGGCCACGCGCTCGCCGCTGCGGCTTACCAGGAAGGCCGAGTGCCAGGTCATGTCCAGGCCGGCCACCAGGTCCAGGGCCGGGTCGCGCGTGAGGGAGGTCTCGCGCACAAAGGTCAGCCACAGGTCCAGGTCCTGTTCGTTCAACAGGGCCACGGCCTGGTCGAGTTTCTCCCGGACGATAGAGGTGTCCATGACGGTTGGGTTCCGGCGGCTATTTCTTCCAGTTGGACGACATCACCTCACCCAGCGCCACGCCATACAGGTGCTCCAGCCGCGCGGCCAGGTCGGTGCGCCCGCTCTGGCGCAGGTTGTCGGTGAGGTAGTTGAGCGTGCTGACCAGCTCCGGCGTGATCTCGGACGCGCGCGCCTTGAGCGCGGCCTCGGCCTCCGCGTCGCTGGGCAGGTCCAGCAGCTCGTTGATGAAGCGGATCTCCGGCGGCGCCGATTCCTGCATCAGGCGCTGGATGCCGTCGTTGACGGCGGTCAGGCGCGCGGCGATGTCGTTGCGGCCGGCCTTCTGGGCGGCGGCGATGTTCTCGCTGAGGATGGCCAGAAAAGTCTCGTCGATGAACTGGGCGTTCTCGCGCACGGCCTGATCCAGGTCCGGCGCCTCCATCAAGTGTTTCAACAGGTCGGCGGTCTCCTGCAGGCGGGCCTTGGCGGCCTCGTCCACCTGTTGGGTGGTCTGCAGGATCAACTCGCGCAGCTTGGTGAGGCGTTCCTTCTCGGCGCCGTCGGCGCGGTCCACGCGCCGGCTGAGCGACTCGAAGAAGGAGTAATCCACCAGCGGCCGGGCCAGTGAGATGTAGGCCGCCACCTTGTCATCCGACTCGGCCTTGAGCAGCAGTTCCATGAGCTTGTCGGGCGTGAGCTTGTCGCCCAGGGCCTGCAGCTCGCGCACCGCGGCCTCCACCTGGGCCTGGCGCTCGCGCAGCTTGGCGCCGAAGGTGCTGGCGGCCACGACCTTGTTCTGGACTTCGGACATGCGGCGCACGGCCGGCTCGTTGCCGCCGGCGGCCGCGGCCTGGGCCGAGGCGCCCAGGATCTGGAAGAACTGCTCGTCGATCTGGGCGTCGTTCTCCTGGATCAGCGCGGCCAGCTGGTCATCGGGCGCGTTGAGCAGACGCTGGATCAACTGGACCTTGCCGCGCTGGGCGTCGAGCATCTCGCGCGTGATGCCGTCGGCCTCATAGATGCGGTCCATCATGCCTTGCAGGGTGAGCGCCTGCTTGGGGTTGAGCAGATAGCCCTTGCGCTTCTCCTGCGGCAGCTTGTTGATGACCTCGTTGACGAGCTTGCCCACGGCGCGCTCCTGCTCGGCCTGCGGCAGACCCAGGCCCATGGGCACGAAGCTCATCAGCAGCTCCTTGTCGGCGTCGTGGTACAGCAGGAGCGAGGCGGCCTGGCCCTGGAAGCGGCAGTTGGGGCAGTTGATCAGGTTGAACTGCCCGCTCAGGAAACGCCGCTTGGCCTCCGGCTCCTGGGTCGCGTCGAAGAGCTGTTCCAGGGTGACCGGGACCGGCATGCGGCAGTTGGGGCAGGGAACGGTGGTCTTGATCGGGGGCATGACGAACCTTTCGCGAAAGGTGGGTTAGCAGCGTTGAGCGTCACCCGGCTTTGGCGCGGGTGAGCCATAGAGCGCAATTATACGGCCTGTCGGGGGAGAACGAAGGAGAAGGTGGTGCCGCGGTCCGGCGTAGACTCCACCCAGATACGGCCCTGGTGGGCCTCCACCACGGCCTTGGCCAGGAACAGGCCCAGGCCCGCGCCCTTGACGCGCTTGGTCAGGTCGGAGGCGCCGCGATAGAACCGCTCGAAGACGTGCGGCAGCTCCGGGGCCGCGATGCCCGGCCCCTCATCCGAGACGCTGATGACTACTTTCTCGGGCTCGGCTCGGCCGCGTACCACCACGCGTCCGCCGCCGGGCGAGTACTTGAGGGCGTTGGAGAGCAGGTTGGTCAGCACCTGGGTCAGGCGCTCCTCGTCGCCGAGCACCACCGGGAAGTCCGGCGGGAAATCGACGCTGAGCGTGTGTTTGTCGGATTGGGTGCGGAACTTGGCGGTCAGCCGGGCCGCCAGTCGATCCAGGGCCACCTCGCTGGTGTTGAGCTTGAGGGCGCCGGCCTGCAGCCGGGAGGCGTCCAGCAGCTTCTCGATCAGGTCGGCCAGCCGGTCGGCCTCCTCGGCGATGACGCCCAGGCTCTCCTGCACGGTGGCGGCGTCCCAGTGGGCGTCCTCGCGGCGCAGCGTCTCGGCGTAGCCTTTGATCAGGGCCACGGGCGTCTTCAGTTCGTGGCTGATGATGGAGATGAACGTCGTCTTGAGCTCCTCGGCCTCGCGGAACTTGGTGATGTCGTGCACATCGACGATCAGGTTGACCAGCCGGCCTTCGCGGTCGAACAGCGCCGCGTAGGAGACGCCGGCCGGGGTCAGGCCGCCGTCGCGCCGCAGCAGGTCGCCTTCCACGTAGAGCGGCGGCGCGCCGTGCGGGCCGTTGGCGTTGGCCAGCGGCCAGCCGCCGGCTTCGGCCTCGGCCAGGCTGGGGCCCGGCTCGCGGCGCGCCCAGCGGATGACCTCGTCGTGGTGGCGGCCGATGGCGTCGGCGGCCGTCCAGCCGGTGAGCTTGGCCATGGCCCGGTTGAAGCGCTGGATGGTCTGCGCGGGCGTCAGGATCAGGATGCCGTCGGCGTAGCTGTCCAGCACGGCGTCCAGCCGGCGCTTCTCCTGGCTGACCTGCTGGTAGAGCTTGGCGTTCTGCACGGCGATGGCGGCCTGCACGGCGAAGCTGGAGAGCAGGGCGCGGTCGTTGGTGGAGAAACCGGCCGGGTAGCTGCGGAAAACGTAGATCAGGCCGACCGTCTCGGCGCGCACGCTCATCGGCAGGCCGACGCCCTGCAGCAGGCCGAGGGTGGTGGCCTCGGCGATGGCCTGCAGGCGCCGGTTGATCTCCGGGATCTCGAAGCGCTGGCCGGCCTCACCGCGCGCCGCGCTCAGCTCCGGGATGTCGGCCAGGAGCGGGTCGAAGTAGCGGATGTAGGCTTCCGGGATGCCGTAGAACGCGCGCACGTGCCAGCGGCCCTCGTCTTCGCGCAGCGCGATCAGACCGGCCTGCCCGGCCAGCAGCTCGACGGCGGCCTGCAGGATGCGTTTGAGGACGGTGGCGTAATCCAGCTCTTCGGTGATGGCGCGCGCGATCTCGAGCAGGTAGTCGCGCTGGCGAACGCGGAAGTCAGGGAGCATGGGGAAAGTATATCAACGGGCGACGCGTCAGCGCAGCTGCGGCAGCACGCTGTTGGCGAAGGCGGACAGGCCGTCCAGGTCGTCCAGGTCCAGCCACTGGAGCATGAGGCGCTGCACGCCGGCCTCCGCCAGGCGGCCGAGCTGCTCCACGGCAGCCCCGGCCGTGCCCACGACGGCGCCGCGCTGGCGCAGTTCGTCGGCGGGGCGTCCCTTGAGGCGGCGCCGCACGGCGGCGTCATCCTGGCCGAAGTACAGGCCCGTCATCAGCGAGCGGCGGACGCTGGCGCGCGGGCGCCCGGCCGCGGCGAGCAGGTCATCCAGGCGCGAGGTCAACAGCCGGTACCGGGCCGGCGGTGTGTAGACGGCGTTCCACTCGGACGCGTAGCGCGCGGCCAACGGCAGGGTGCGCTTCTCGCCGTTGCCGCCGATCAACAGCGGCGGCCCGCCAGCGCGGGCCGGGCGCGGCAGCAGGACAGCCTCGCGCAGGTGGTAGAACATGCCGTCGAAGTCGAGCGGGCGCTCGTCGTGCAGCAGGTGCTCGATGATCTGCAGCCCTTCCTCGAAGCGCCGGAAACGGCGCTGCACGTCCAGCAGGTCCCAGCCGTAGTTGGTGTGCTCACGCTCCTGCCAGCCTGCTCCCAGGCCGAGCGTCAGCCGCCCGCCGGACAGGTCATCCACGGCCGTGGCCATGCGCGCGGTCATGGTCGGGTGCCGGAACGAGACCGGCGTCACCAGCGGCCCGAACTCGAGGCGGCGCGTGTGGCTGGCCAGCCAGGTCAAGGACACCCACAGTTCGAGCGACTCCAGGTCGGGCGAGCCGGCGTTGGTGTAGTGGTCCGACCGGTACAGGCCGACGAAGCCGAGCGCCTCCACCGCCTGGGCCAGCGCCTGCCAGCGCGGCCAGGTGAGGCCGTTCTGGCCTTCGACCATGATAGCGATTTCAAGCATGGGCGCCTCCTCTTGAGGCCTGCTCAGGGTGCGGCCGGGCAGGCGGCGCGCAGGTACTGCTGACATTCGCCGGCTGTCCAGGTGCGGGTGAGCCGATTGCGCGCCAGGGCGACGAGCGCGTCGGCGGACTCCGGCAGCGCGGCGGCCGGGTCCACGGCCTGCAGGCTGCGGCGCAGGGCGGCCTCGGCTTCCGGGGTGGCGGAGCCGGCCTCGGTCATGGCCTGCAGCGCCAGCAGCAGGCTCAACTGCGGGTCCATGTCCAGGCGCGCCTCCGACCAGGCTGCCAGCTCGCGCGCCCGCGCTGCGCGGACCAGCTCGTTGGCGCGGTCGGCCTCCTGGCCGAAGAGCGCGGCGGCCGTCAGGGCCAGCACGGCCGCCAGCGCCGCGATGACGGCGAAGGCCAGGCGGCGTTGGCCGCGCAGGTCAGCCTCGCTGCGGGCCTGGGCCAGCTGCTGGGCAGCCTCCAGTTCGCGCTGGCGGCGGGCCTCGCGTTCGGCGGTCTCACGCTCGCGCAGCGCGATGCTCAGCCGGATGAAGTCGCGCTCCGCCTGGCCGACCTCCGTCTCGCGTTCGGCCAGCCAGCCCTCCGCGCCCACCAGCAGCGCGCCGCGCAACAGGCCGCCCTCGTCGCGGTTGCTGGCCGACCACTGGGCCAGCAGGCTGCGCAGGCGTTCCTGCCAGGCGCGGAAGGCGCGGTCGGCGCGCATCCACTCGCGCAGCCGGCCCCAGCTCTGGATCAGGGCCTCGTGCACGATCTCGGCCGTCTCCTGGCCGCCGGGATCGCGGTTGGTCACCAGCAGCCGAGCGTTGGCCAACTGCTGGACGAGCGGCCAGGCGGCCTCCATTTCGGCGCGGCTGGCCTGGCGGCGCGTGTCCTCGGTGTTTTCGCCGGGCCGCACCATCTGGACGAAGATGCGGCGCGCCGGCTCCTTGAGGTGGTCCGGCAGCTTGGCGTAAGCTTCCTCGGCGTAGCGGGCCAGCGCGCCGTCCACGCGCTCGATCTCCTCATAAGCGTCGTGAGTCAGGAGATGATTGCTCTGACGGTCCCACAGGGCCGTGAGCGCGAACTCGAGCAGCGGCAGGTTGCCGGGCTCGTCGCCGACGTCGTCCAGGATGCGCTCCACCAGCCCGGATTGGAACTTGACGCCCTGCTTGCGCGCCGGTTCGCGGATGGCGCGGCCGAGCTCGGCGCGCGTCATCGGCCCCAGGATCAGGCTGGACTCTTGCAGGGCATCGGCCAGCGGCCGGTGCGAGAAAGCCTGGCCCAGGAAGTCGGCGCGCAGGGTGACGACGATGTGCAGGCTGGGCTGGCGCTGGGCGCCGTCGATGAGCAGGTCCATGAAGGCGCGCCGCACCTCCGGCTCCGGGCACAGCGTGAAGAGCTCCTCAAACTGGTCCACCACCAGCAGCAGGCGCTGGGCGTCCGGCGTCTGCTCCAGGGTGCGCCGGGCGACGTCGGCCAGTGTCAGCGCGCCGCGCCGCAGCAGGTCTGCCAGCTGCAGCAGCTCCGCGCGCCGGTCGCCGGTGCTGGTGGGGAAGAGCGCGGCGGCCAGGGCTTCGAACGGGCGCGGGCCGGGGCGCAGGCTGGCGTTGACCCAGGCCTTGCCCTGGGCCTGGCGCAGCGCCGCCGCCTGGCGCAGGCGCGGCAGCAGACCGGCGAAGACCACCGACGACTTGCCGCCGCCGGACGGCCCGATGACGGCCACCAGCGGCCGCGCTTCCACCATCTCGGCCAGCCGGTCCGTGAACTCCTCGCGTCCGAAGAAGAACGCGGCGTCCTTGTCGCGGAACGCGAACAGGCCGCGGTACGGGCAGGGCGGCGCGCTGGGCGGCAAAGTCGGCGTCAGGATCGGCGTAGAGTCTGTCGCCGGCCCGGCGCTGACCTCGGGCGGCGGCGCCAGCGTGCCCACCGGGAGCGTGGCCAGCATCTGTTCCAGCGAGATGCCGTAGGCCTCCCGCAGGGCGTGCGCCAGCGCGCCGCCGCTGGGATAGCGGTCGGCCGGCGCCTTGCTCAGCGCTTTGAGAACAACCTGCTCCACCGCCGGCGGCAAGTCCGGGTTGAGCGTGGTGGGATCGGGCGGCGACGATTGGGCATGCCGCCACATGATCAGTTCGGCGCTGTCGTCCAGGAACGGCACGCGCCCGGTGCACAGCTCGTACAAGACCACGCCGAGCGAATACAGGTCGCTCAGCCGGTCGCCGCCGTGGCCCTGGGTGACCTCCGGGGCCATGTAGGCCGGTGTTCCGGCCGGGCGTCCGCCGGCAGGCGTGGGCCGCCGGGCGCTGACGATGCGCGCGATGCCGAAATCGGTCAGCACCACCTGGCCGTCGGCCGTGAACATGATGTTGGTCGGCTTGAGGTCGCGGTGGACCATGCCGCGCGCGTGGGCGTAATCCACGGCGCTGGCCAGCGCGCTGAACAGGCTGACGGTCTCGGCCGGGCTGAAGGCGGCCCGGTAGGTGGCCAGGAAGCGCGTGCGCTCCTCGAGCTCGGCCGTCAGGGTGGGGCCTTCAATCAGCTCCATCACCATGAAGTAGCGGTCGCCTTCGACGTCGAAATCGTAGACCTGGACGATGTTGGGGTGGCGCAGCCGGGCGACGAGCGCGGCCTCTTGCTCAAAGCGCTCGACGAAGCCGTCGTCGTCGGCGAACTGGGGATGCAAGACCTTGATGGCAACGTAGCGGTCGAGGCTGGGTTGGTAGGCCTTGAAGACCTCCGCCATCCCGCCCCGGCCGAGTTGAGCCACCAGCCGATACTTGCCCAGGGTCGTGCCGATCATTGCGGACCTGAGTCTAGCCGCCCCGGCCGAAAATGCCAACTGCGGACGGGCGGCGCCAGGGCCGAGCGCGCCGCCCGCCTCCGCCTTTCGATGGATTGACGGCGCCGGCCGCCGCCACTACAATCCAGGCGTCGATTGAGTAGGAGCATTCTAGTGACGGAGTAATTGCCCAACAACGTGATGGTCCGGCCGGCCCGCTGCGGGCAGGCCGCCATGCTTGGGCGATTACCCGCGCTCCTCTCGTCTCACTTTGTCTGCTCACGCCCCACCGGATTGGGTGGTCTGGGACGCAGCGGCCGCGGGTTAATGCCCGCGGCTTTTTTGTTGTGTTGGCCTGGGGCACTGGTCCTGATGCTGAAAATTCTCAATCTATCCAAACGCTACACCGATCGACCGATCCTGCGCGATGTCTCCTTCCAGGTTGGCCCGGGTGAACGCCTGGGCCTGGTCGGACCCAATGGCTGCGGCAAGACCACGTTACTGCGCCTCATCCTGGGGCAGGAACGGCCGGACGCCGGCCAGATCCAGGTGGCGCCCGGCCTGCGCCTGGGCTACCTGGCCCAGGGACTGCAAGCGCCGCCGTGGGCCACCGTCCAGAGCTGTCTGGACGCCGCCGCCGGCGACCCCGCCGCCCTGGAGGCCGAGGTCGCGCGCCTGGCCGAAGCCCTGGCCGCGCGGCCGCACGAAGCCGGCATCCAGCACGCCTATGCCGCCGCTCTGGATCGACTGGCCGGGCTGGACATGGGCGTGGTCGGGCGGGCCGCCGCCACCCTGGCGCACCTGGGTCTGGGCGACGTGCCGCGCGCTCAGCCGGTGGCCACGTTGAGCGGCGGCCAGAAGACGCGCCTGGGCCTGGCGCTGGTGCTGTTGGCTGGCCCGCAGCTGCTGCTGTTGGATGAGCCCACCAACCACCTGGACCTGGACATGCTAACCTGGCTGGAGGGCTGGCTGGCCGAATTCCGCGGTGCGGCCCTGATCGTGTCGCATGACCGCGCCTTTCTGGATGCCGCTGTCAACCGCATCCTGGAGCTGGACCCGCGCACGCAGACGCTGCGCGGCTACGCCGGCAACTACGCGGACTACCTCGACCAGAAGCAGGCCGAGGTGGCGCAGCAATGGCAGGCCTACGGCGACTGGCAGGTGCAGGTGGGACAATTGCGCGAGGCTGCCCAGCGTTTGCGCGGCCTGGCCGTCAAAAAGAAGGGCGGCAAGGGCGACAGCGGCGACAAGTTCGCCAAAGGTTTCTTCAACGACCAGACCACGCGCATGGTCAAGCGCGCCAAGAACGTCGAGCACCGCCTGGAGCGCCTGCTCAGCGACGACCGCGTCGAGAAGCCCAAGCGCACCTGGCGCATGAAGCTGGCCTTCGACGGTGCGCCGGCCAGCGGGCGGGATGTGCTGCAGTTAGAGGGCCTGGCGGTGGGTTACGGTGAGCCGCTGCTGAGCGGCCTGGACCTGCTGATCCGGCACGGCGAGCGCGTGGCCCTGATCGGCCCGAACGGCAGCGGCAAGACGACGCTGGTGCGCACGATCACCGGGGCGCTGCCGGCGCTGGCCGGCCGGGTGAAGCTGGGCGCCAACGTGCGCGTCGGGTACTTCGCCCAGGAGCACGATCGGCTGCGGCCGGACCTGAATGCGCTGGAGACGCTGCGCCCGCATCTGGCCGAGGACGAGACCGGCTTGCGCGCCTTCCTGCACTTCTTCCTGTTTGAAGGCGATGAGGTCTTCACACCGGTGGCGGAATTGAGCTTCGGTGAGCGCGCCCGGTTAACGCTGGCCACGCTGGTGGCCCAGGGCTGCAACTTCCTGATCCTGGACGAGCCCATCAACCACCTGGACATCCCGTCGCGTGAGCGCTTCGAGCAGGCGCTGGAAGCCTTTGAGGGCACGGCCCTGATCATCGCCCATGACCGCTACTTCATCGAGCGCTGCGCGTCGCGCATCTGGGCGGTGGAGGCCGGCACGCTGCGCGCTTACGCCGACCTCGGCGACGCCCTGGCCGCCGGCCAGCCCGCCCTGGCCGTGGTTGAGCCGGCGCCGCTGGAGCAGGACGACTGACGGGTATAATCCACCCTCATGCGCGCCGGGCGGCTGTTTCTGTTGATCGGCATACTGGCGGCCCTGATCGGGCCGGCTGTTTTCGGCCGGGTCGATCAGGGCGAGGCGGCCAGCCCGCCGGTGACGGTCTATCTGCCCTATCTGGCCAACGGCTGGAAGCCGTATGCCGGCCCGGACCTGCCCTTCGGTTACGGCTGGGGCGCCTACAACTGGCGCGCCTACTGGCCGCCCTTGCAGCGTTACCCGGACACCAGCTTTAACTGGATCAAGGTCTCGGAGAACCCCAACCCGGCCGAGCTGTGCGGGGACTTTCGGCTGCCCTACCACGTCCTCTTCCGCCTCAACCAGGCCAACGCCAAGACCACGGTCGCTCAGGTGGCGGAGGCCACCACTTACTGGGCCCAGAACCTGGCCGGCGGCGGCGCTGGCCGCTGCGTCGACGCTTTTGAGATCGGCAACGAGCCCAACCTGTCCATGCCCGGCGCCTTCGACGGCGCCGTGGACCCTGAGCTGTACGCCGACCAGCTGTGCGCGGCGTACAAGGCCGTCAAGGCGGTCGATCCGGGGTACGTGGTGGTGGCGGCCGGCCTGGCGCCCACGGCTGGCCTGCCGGACCCGGCCCAGGCGCTGACAGACACGGTCTTTCTGCGCCGGATGCTGGATCGCATTCAGGCGCTGGAGCAGGGCGACGCCGGCGCGTGCTTCGACGTGCTCGGCTACCACAACTACGGCTTCCGCACCGGCTACGCCACCGACCCGGCCAGCCCGGCCTGCGCCCACCGATCGTGTTTCCGCGGGGTGGAGGAGATCAACGCCATCCTGGAGGGCGAGTATGGTGTGAGCAAGCGCATTTGGGCCACCGAGATCGGCTGGATGCGCGACTTCAACGCCGGCGGCTGCGCGGCCGCGCCCTGGGCCCCGGTCTTCGGCGGCTTTCCTCTATCGGAGGCCGGCCAGGCGGACCAACTGGTGGGCGCGTATCAATACGCGCGCTGGCACTGGCCGTGGATGGGCGCCATGTTCGTGTTCAACCTGGACTACGACCGGCGCGACCAGGATGCCTGCGCCGATGAGCAGGGCTGGTTCGCGGTCAAGGGCTATCCGGCCGAGGTCGCCCTGGAGGCCATGCCCAAGCCGTAACAAGAACGGGGCCGGTCACTGACCGGCCCCGTGGTGTCTCAATCGCTCGGCTAAGCCTGGGCGCCGCCGCCGGCGTCCGGCTTCTTCATCCCCTGGCGGATCTCCGCGCGCAGCGACTCCACCTCGGGCGAGCGCTCGCCCTGATCAAACGCCTTCAGCCCCAGCCGGTCAGACAGCAGCAGCGTCAGCAGCGCTTCCATCACGCTGCCCGAGCCGCTCCCGGCCTGCCCGCCGCCGACCATGATGCGCGGCACCACATCCACGCGCGATTGCTGGATCGCTTCAGCGAAGCGGTTGAGCACGGTCTGCGTCACCTGGAACTGCGGGCCGCCGTAAGCGCGCACCTGTTCCTCGGTGGCCATGGCCTGGGCGATACCGACGCGCGCCACGCGCTCGGCCTCGGCCTCGGCCAGGGTCCGGATCTGGGAGGCCTGCTGCTGGGCGCGCATGTACTCGGCCTTGCCCTGATTGGTCTGGACCGTGATGCTCAGCTCAGACTCGGTGATGTGGCGCTGCTGTTCGGCGCGGGCCTGGGCTTCGCGCAGCTCGCGCTCCTTGGCCGCGGCCTTCTCCTGGCGCGCGTAGGTCTCCACCTGCTCCTCGGCGATCTGGCGCGACCGCAGCTGGGTCAGGATCGTCTCGATCTGCTGATCGCTCGGCGCCGAGGTCGGCGTGCCGATCAGGACCTCCTCCAGCTCCAGGTTGTAGTGCGTGAACTTGACCTTCATCTCCTGGCTGGCCTGCTGCTGGATCTGGCTGCGCTCCTGCAGCAGCTGGATCAGCGTGCGGGTCTGGGCGATGTTCTTGAAGTAGGCGGCCACCATCGGGTCGAGCGTCTGCTCGACCAGCTTCTTGATATCGCCGAAGCGCTGGATGACCAGCGGCGCCTTCTGATAGTCGATGTGGATGACCACCGACAGCGGCAGCGACGGCTCAAAGGCGTCCTTGGTGATGAGCGAGACCTCGCTCAGGTTCTCGTCGAAGCGGTGCGAGCCGACCTCGCTGCGGATCCACTTCAGGATGATGTTGGTCGTCGGCACCGGGATGACCTTGCCGGCGTAGGTGTTGAAGGCGTACTTGCCCGGCAGCAGCGGCTCGCTCCACACACCGCGTTTGCCGCGCTGGACCAGTTCGCCGTGGCGGTACTCCTGGCCCGACAGGTCCACGCCGGTCTCGCCTGTGTACGAGACCACCACGCCGACGTTGCCGACGTCGATCACGATTTTGGGGATCATCTCCACCGTGGCGAAGAGCCGGTTGACGAAGTACGTGCCCTCCACCAGCGCCTGCAGCTGGCGGCCGCGCAGGCCGCCAGCGCTCAGGAAGCGGTCCGCGTCCTGGAAGCTGTTGTGGTAGGTCTCGGGCTGGCGCGGGTCGTCGCCCTTGATCGGCGCGATGATCTCGCCCTGCGGCAGCGACGGGCCGTCGTGGACGGTGACGATGCCGGTCTGGTCGTCCGTGTCCTTGATGACCACTGGCCGGAAGCCGCGCCGCTCGGCGATGATCTCGGCCATGCGCTTGATGATCTCGGCCTCCTCGCGGTTCAGGGGCAGCGAGAAGACCTTTTCCTCCGTGATCACCGCGAACTGCACCAGGTTGATGGCGTAGGTGCCCTCGCGCAGGACCCGGCGCTGCGGGCCGCGCTGACCGCCGTTCTTCAGAAAGGCCTCCGCGTCCTCGAAGTCGCTGACGGTCAAGTTGCTGGCCAGCACCTGGGTCGGCTCCAGCTGCGCGCCGTCGCGCGCAAACAGGTAGCCGATCTTGCCCTGGGTGATGGTGACCAGCGGCGCGACGTGCACGACGTACTGGAGCGGGATCAGGTAGTGCAGGCCGCCGCGCAGGACGTGCGGCTGGAAGCCGGCCTCGCCGTTGAGGGCGATGAAACCGGTCTTGACGGAGCCGCCGCCGCTGAAGCGCTTCTCGACGATGCCGATGCGGTTGTTAGGGATGAAGCGGATCCCGGACAGGGCGACCAGCACGGCCAGCACCGTCAGCACAACGACAATGAACCACAGCACAATTCCGAGTGTCATGGGCCTCTCCTTTTTGTAGCCAGGCGCGCTGCAGCCGGACGCGCTTCCAGACCGGCCGGGATGGCCCGGCCAGCCCGCGACCTCTGTGTGGTTCAGGCAAGAGGGGAAGGCAAACGGGTGGGGGCGCGCACGCGTCTCCTACTGTAGACGCAATGCGGCCGTTTGCCTGACAGACATCGGTCAGCGCCCGGTCATCCACCTGCGGCCGATGACAGCGGGCGCTCGGACAAGGACTGTCCTATTCCAGCAAGCCCAGGATGGCGGGCAGGAGCTGCTTCTTGCGGCTGACCAGCTCCGGCGCGTCCAGCGTGCCGTCCGGCAGGCGCGTGTAGGGCAGGTCGTTCAGGCGTTCCATGCGCGGTCCGGCCAGCACCAGGCGGCTGGCGGCGCGGACCACGTCGGTGACCATCAACACGCCCAGGGCCAGGCCGCGCGCCTGGCACAGCCCCTCCAGCCCGGCCGAGATCTCGGCCAGGCGGGGGTTGAGCTCCAGCAGGTTGGCCACCTCCACCTGCGCCACACCGAACTTCGTCTGACCGGCTTCGTACAGCTTCAGGTCGCCGCTGACAATCGACTCGACGCTGCGCACCGACAGGTCGGCGCCAGCCGACAGAATCGCCTCCCCGTAGGCTGGCAGGCTGGCAAAAGGCAGCCCGCCGGGCTGGGCGCCGTTGCCGCCCGCCAGTGCCCAGCCGGCCAGCCGCTCGGCGGTGCGGCGGTCGCGCTCGGTGGCAGTCGGCGAGCGCAGGATGAGCGTGTCGCTCAGCAGGCCGGCCAGCAGCAAACCCGCGATGCTGACCGGCGGCGTCAGCCCGGCGGCCGCGATGCGCTCGCCGACCAGCGTCGAGGTGCTGCCGACCGGCTCCACCGTGAACGGGATCGGGAGTTTGGTGGGCGAATTGCCCAGGCGGTGATGGTCCAGGACTTCGATGACGTCCGCTTCGTCCAGGGCGCCGATGGCCTGGCCGGCCTCGTTGTGATCTACCAGCACGATCTGCAGGCGCGGGGGGTTGAGCACGTCCGGCGAGCGCACGATGCCGTAGTAGGTGCCGTCGTCGTTGGTGACGATGAAGTCGTCGCGCTCTTCGCGCAGAACGCGCGACCGGCCGTCGCGCACGCGCATAGAGCGCGGGAAGCGCGGGACTTCCGGGTCAAGGGCGCTGCGGGCCGGCACGGCCAGCAGGCGCGCGGCCGAGACCAGCTCCAGGTCCACGCGTTCGTCCATCTGGCGGGACAGGAATTGGAAGACGCTGCCGCCCGTGACCAGGCCCAGCGGGCGGCCGTCGGGCTCCACGATGGGGGCGCCGCAGCGGCTGGAAGCGGCCACGGCCCAGGCCTCGCGCAGGGGCCGATCGGGCAGGATGGGGGGCAAGGTGCGCGTGATCCGCTCGAAGCGCGGGGAGGCATCCGCCAGGTAATGCGGCGCCTCCAGGCCGACCGTCTTGAGGACCCAGGCGGTCTGGGGATTGATGGCGCCGGCGCGGGCGGCGACCGTGTTCAGGCCGTCGCGCTCCTTGAGCAGCCAGGCGTAGCCCATCGCCGCGGCGATGGCGTCGGTGTCCGGATTCTGATGGCCGATGACGTGGACGGGTGAAAGGCTCATGGGTCGACCAGCGGCGGGAGGTGATGATTCGGGTAGATACGGCGCCCTAATGATACTTCAGGACGGCCCCGATAGGAGAATTGTCCCAGTACCCGGGTCCGCCTGCCCGCTGCCCAAGTGGGATATACTTTCGCTGGAGACCGGCTTTCCGAAAACGACTTGGCTTGTGCGCGCCGGCGCCCGTTGACCTGGGCCGGCGCAATGGCGTATGCGCATCATCAATTTTGACCCGAAGAATCACGCGCTCCGGAGCCAGATGGCGGCCCTGCTGGTGGCGGGTTTCCGTGATCATTGGCCGGACGCCTGGCCGGACCTGGAAGAAGCCGAGAGCGAAGTCGACGATTTCCACTCGCCGGAGCGCATCTGCCGCGTGGCCGTGGAGGCTGGGTCGGGCGCGCCCGTGGTCCTGGGCTGGATCGGCGGCCTGCCGGAATACGACGGCCGGGTCTGGGAACTGCATCCCTTGGTCGTCGCCCCCGCCTGGCAGGGGCGCGGGATCGGACGGGCGCTGGTCCAGGATTTTGAGGCGCGGGTGCGCGAACGCGGCGGCCTGACGATCCTGCTGGGAAGCGACGACGAGGACGCCATGACGTCGCTGGGCGGGATCGATCTGTATCCGGACCCCTGGGCGCACATCGGCGCCATCCGTAATCTCAAGCGGCATCCCTACGCGTTCTATCAGAAACTGGGCTTCGTCATCGTCGGCGTGGTGCCGGATGCCAATGGCTTCGGACGGCCCGACATCCTGATGGCCAAACGGGTGGGGCCGGCCGCCGCCTCAGCGCCATGAACTTTGAACTAGACCTGGTCGCGCCCACCCTGGTTTTGAGCCTGCTCTGGTACGCGGGCATCGCCGTGGTCGCCTTCCGTCAGCGCGAGCATCACGGCGACGACGTGGACTGGCTGGCGCTGTACTCGGCCGCCACCGGGCTGTGGAGCCTGATCCAGTTCGGCACACTGTGGGGCTGGTTTGCGCCGCCCACCGATTCGGTCGCCGCGCACGTGCCGCTGTACGCGGCGCTGGTGTTGGGCGGCCTGCTGCTCCAGCTCAGCCGCGCCTTTCTGCGGGTGAGCGGACCGGGGTGGGCGTGGTGGACGCTCCTGGCGGTCTGGCTGGTGATCGCCTTCGTGGTCGAAGGCAATCTCCTGCGCCTGCCGGACGTCCTGCTGACGGGTCCCAACGGCACGCTGGAGCGCGCTGAAGCCCTGCGCGCCTTTCTGGTGATCGGCTGGGGCCTGATGCTGGGCGGGGCGGCCTGGATGACGCTGGACGCCGTCCGGCGCACGCAGCAGCCGCTGCACCGCAACCGCATCGCCTACTGGGTGCCGATGCTGGTCCTGAGCGCCCTGGCCGACGGCGTGCTCTTCGCCGACCGCATCGTCGTCGGCACCGGCGTCTACATGCTGGCGACCGGGATCGCCGGGTACGCCATGCTCACGCACCACTTGCCGGATGTGCGCGAGGCCGCGCGCCAGGCCCTGGCTTACCTGGTCACCGCCCTGCTGGGGGCGGGCCTGTTCGGCGTCGGGTTTGCCATGCTGTGGGCGGCCCTGCGCTCGGCCGCGCCCTCCAGCCTCGGGGTCGCCGCGACTACTTTGGCGCTGGTGGTGGCCGCGCTCTTCACGCCGACCTTGAGCCTGGTGCAGCGCTTCGCCAACCGCGTGATCGCCAAGGCCGACTATGACCCGGCGCGGACTGTGCGCGAGTACAGCATCAGTATCAGCAACATCCTGGACGTGGGCCAACTGGCGCGCGTGGCGCTGGGTCTGATCCGGGACGGACTGGGAACCCAGAAGGGGCTGTTGTTCCTGGTGGACCGCAAGCGCGACGCCACCGGCGATTACTTCAGCCTGCGCAACGTCGGCGAACTGCAGCCGGGGAGGGCGGCCGTGGCCACCCTGGCCGCCGACAGCCCGATGGCCGAGTTCCTGTACAAAGAGTATCGCCCGCTGACCCAGTACGACATGGACCTGCTGCCGCGCTTCCGCACTCTGGCCGAGGCCGAGCGCGCCTGGCTGGCCGAGCTGGACATGGACGTTTTCGTGCCGATCTATTCCAAGGGCACGTGGATCGGGCTGTTTGCGCTGGGCGCCCGCGCCTCCGGTGACCGGTATTACGATCGTGACCTGGATCTGCTCAGCACTCTGGCCGACCAGACCACGGTGGCGCTCGAAAACGCCCGGCTGGTGGACAACCTGGTGCAGCTCAACCGGACCCTGCGCGAAGCCTACGGCCAGCTCGACCAGGCCAACCATCAACTGGAGCAGCTGGACCGGGCCAAGTCTGACTTCATCGCCGTGCTCTCGCACGAGCTGCGCACGCCCATGGGCATCCTGGTGGGTTACAGCCAGATGATGGCCGAAGACCCAGACCTGCGCGACCGGCCCGGCCAGCAGTCCATCGTCGACGGCCTGAGCAAGGGCGCGGCCCGGCTGCAGGAGATCATCGAGACCATGCTGGACATGGCCATGATCGACAACCGCACGCTGCGCCTGTACCACAAACCGGTGCCGCTGCTGCCGGTGGTGCAGGCCGTGAGCAGCCAGTTCATCACCGCGCTGCAGCAGCGCCGGCTGAGCCTGACCCTGGACGAGAGCCTGGCCGGCCTGCCGAAGGTGGAAGCGGACACGGAGACGCTGGGCAAGGTCTTCTACCACCTGATTATCAACGCCATCAAGTACACGCCCGACGGCGGCCGGATCACGGTCTCCGGCCAGGCGCTGCCGGAAGGGAACGCGCGTTTGCCCAGCGGCGGCGTTGAGCTGGTCGTGGCCGACACCGGCATCGGCATCGACCCGCGTTTTCAGGACCTCATCTTCACGAAGTTCTACCAGACTGGGGAAGTGGCCCTGCACTCCTCCGGCAAGACCAAGTTCAAAGGGGGCGGTCCAGGCCTGGGGCTGGCCATCGCGCGCGGCATCGTCGAGGCGCACGGCGGCCAGATCTGGGTGGAGAGCCTGGGCTACGACGAAGCCCGCTGCCCGGGCAGCCGGTTCCACCTGGCGCTGCCGCTGCGCCAGCCCCAACTGGTCACCCCGCCGTAAGCGTCAGCCCGTCGACTTCCAACCACTGCGTCTCGGCCAACGCGCACAGGCCAAACCCGAACCGGCCGTCGGGCGCGGCGATGGCGTACTGGTTGTCGATCCACAGCACGAACCCGAGCGGACCGCGCGGCGGCGCCGCGGACCGCAGCCGCGGCGCGCCGTCCACACTGAAGACGGCCTCGCCCGTCCGCCACTCCAGCGTATAGGTGTGCCAATCCGTCAAGGCGACGTCGTCCAGCAGCGCCTCGCGCGCCTGGGCCACCCGCCGGCCGGCCGCCATGATCGGCGCGCCCAGGCCGGGCACGCGCGCCAAGGCCACGGCGGCCAGCGCCGCCGGCGCCAGCAGCAGACCCGGATAGCGGCCGGCGTTGAGGGTGGCGGCTTTCCAGCCGCGGCCGGGCACGCCGTCCGCCAGCGCCATGTCTGACGGCGCCGAGGCGTAGAAGAACCAGACGGCGTTGGGCGCCGACAGCGCACGGCCGGAGAGCGTGAACGGATCGTTCCAGAAGCCGAAGCCGAGGGTGCCGGCGGGCTGGGCGTGCGAGGCCCGCGCGCGCAAGTGCAGGCGCAGCGGGGCCTGATCCGGGAAGCGCCGGCGCGGGCCGCGGCTGTAATCGTCTAGTTGCGCGTCACAATAAGCCCGGTGGGTCTGCGCGGGCAGCACCAGCCGGGCCTGCCCGGCGGCCGGAGTGTAGGTGACCTGGCCGCCGCCGATCTCGACCGGGTTGAGAGTCGCCATGGGCCTCCTGTCCGGGGTCGGCGGGCCGGCGTCGGCGCAGCCGCGCCCGAGGCGTGAGCAGATTGTCCCGGTTCACTGCGCGGCCGGGGCGCCGCCGTCTGACTTCGTGGATGGCCCACTAAGTGTAGCATGGCAGAATGCCTATGCTATAATCCTCGCGCGATGAGGATGATGCATGGAGATAGTCTGGCACGGGCATTCATGTTTTCGGATGAGCGAGCGCGGCCTGGCCTCAATCGTCACCGACCCCTATGAGGCCAGCCTCGGCTACCCGCCCCTGAAACTCAAGGCGGACATTGTCACGATCAGCCACGCGGCCGCCGGTCACAACAACGTCGACGCGGTGCGCGGCGAAAAGCTGGTCATCGCCGTCCCCGGCGAGTTCGAGATCGGCGGTGTGTTTATCACCGGCATCGCCACGGACGGGGACCAGCGCCGCCGGGGCGCCGACGCCAAACGCAACATCCTGTACCTGTTTGATTTTGGCGGCCTGACGGTCTGTCATCTGGGCGATCTGCAGGTGGTCCCGACGCAGGCGCAGATGGAGGCGCTCGGCCCCGTGGACGTGGTCCTGGTGCCGGTGGGCGGCGGCGGCGGCCTGAACGCGGCCCAAGCCGCCGAAGTGATCTCGCTGCTGGAGCCATCCGTGGTGGTGCCCATGCACTACCAGACCGAGCCGGTCACGCTCAAGCTGGACCCTGTGTCCAAGTTCCTGAAGGAGATGGGCCAGGCGGCCCTTCAGCCTGAGCCGTCCCTCAAACTCAGCAAGAGCAGCCTGCCGGATGAGACGCGCGTTGTGCTGCTGGATTACCGATCGGATTAGCCGGGAAGGCGGCCTGTATGGTCAAAGTTCTGATGAGCTGGGACATCAAGTCCGGCCGTGAGCAGGAGTACTTCGAGTTTGTCGTCCGCGAGTGGATCCCGGGCCTGCAGAAGCTCGGCGTGGAGCCGACCGACGCCTGGTATACGCAATACGGCAACGGCCGACAGATCCTGGCCGGCGGCACGGCCAAGAATATCAAGGTCATGAAGCAGATCCTCGAGACGGCCGAGTGGCACTCGCTCAAGGATCAGTTGTTGGCTTATGTGGAGAATTACGAGGAGCGCGTCGTCAAGGCCAAGGGCAGCTTCCAACTGCTTTAGGGCCCAGGGCCGACTGGCCCGATGAACGGCGAAACGAAAAAGGCGG
>ERZ761602.885-NODE-885-length-59379-cov-347.860613_pt1 | contig 59379 bp, 54 predicted proteins | sample MGYA00512165_ERZ761602 | MGnify/ENA primary metagenome ERZ761602 (study PRJEB28899, sample SAMN02445085) | bioreactor sludge metagenome | biome: EBPR sludge; isolation source: Thorneside wastewater treatment plant | place: Australia: Brisbane, Thorneside... | reverse complement strand
CGGCTGGGACCACTTCCCGGCGATCGTCAAGCCGGCCGACAGCCAGGGGCAGCGCGGCGTCTGCCGGGCCGATTCGATGCGCGAGCTGCTGGCGTGCCTGCCGCCGGCGCTGGCTGCGTCGCGCAGCGCCACCGCCATCGTCGAGGAGCTTATCGAGGGACCCGAGGTCTCTGCCAACGTCTTCGTCGTCGGCGGGACGATCGTCGTCAATGAGCTTTCGGACCGACTGGTGGTCGCCGGCTTTCCGGGTGGCATCCCGCGCGGGCATGTGCTGCCGGCGCGGTGCGCGAGCGAGGCGGCACTGGCGCAGGCGCGGGCACTCGCCGCACAGTGCGTCCACGCGCTGGGGATCGAGAACGGCCCGGTCTACCTGCAGATGAAGATCACCGCCTGCGGTCCACGCATCATCGAGATCACGCCGCGCCTCGACGGCTGCCACATCTGGCGGCTGATCCGCGAGGCGCGCGGCATCGACCTGCTCGCCGCCAGCTTCCAGTTGCTCGCCGACGAACCCTTGCGGGCCCTCGACGGGCCACGGCGAGCCGAGCACCTCAGCCTGCACTTCTTCCAGCAGCCACCCGGCGGACTCTTCGCGCGTGCCGCCCACCCCACGCCCGGCACCGCGCTCTACAGCGAGTTCTACCTGCAGGACGGCAAGGCCGTCACGCCGATCAACGGCCACCTCGAAAAGGTCGGCTACTGCCTGCTGCCGGAGGCGGCATGCGCATTGCCCTGACCGGCGCCAGCGGCATGCTTGCCGGAGCATGTCTGCGCCACCTCGCCGCCCGCGGCGACCAGATCGTCGCCCTGGGACGGGGCGACGGGGCAGCGCACGCGCCGCTGCCGCCCGGCGTTGTCCGGCGCACCACCGACTACGGCCTCGCCGATCTGCGGCCGCTCCTGCGCGACGTCGAAGCCGTGATCCACCTCGGCGCGCTGCGCGCCAACGCCGCGGCGGATCGCAGCGGCTGCTGGCCCTACTTCGAGGCCAACGTCCGCAGCACCGAGAACCTGCTCATCGCGGCGCGGGCGAACGGCGTCCGCAGCTTCTGCCTCGCCTCATCGATCGCCGTCTACGGGCGCGACCACCCGCGACCCTGGCGCGAAAGCGATCTGCCGGCACCGCAGAGCCCCTACGGCATCAGCAAGCTGGCCTGCGAGCATCTGCTGGCGCTGCACGGCGAGCAGGCGGGCATGCGGGTCGTTGCCCTGCGCCTGGCACAGATCGTCGGTGACGACCGGAATCGCCAGCAGGGCATGCTGTTGCAGTTCATCGCCCGCGCCCGCCGCCAGCAGAGCCTGCCGCTGTGGGGCAGCGGCGCCGCCGCGCGCGACCTCGTCTACGTCGAGGACGTGGCCCGCGCCGTCGTGCTGGCCCTCGACAGCGAACACGCCAGCGGCGTGCATAACATCGGTGGCGAACGCGCCTTCTCGAACCTCGAGGTGGCGCAGACGATCAACCAGGTCTTCGGCAACCCCGCCGGACTGGTTCTCGATGCGACGCGCCCGGACGAGGCCGGCAGTCAGTTCATGAACTGCGAGCGGGCACGACGGCAGCTCGGCTGGCAGAGACAGTGGGACCTGCGGGCGGCGCTCGAAGATCTGCGGCGGCAAGGCGCCTGATGCCCGCTGCCGCTACCGCCGCCGGGCAGCCGGCCACTGCCCGCGCCTGTCAGCGGGCCGACCGGTGAGCAGGCGGCGTCGCCTGCTGCTCTGGCTGCAGTTCGGCGTTGCCGCCATCGCCCTGGCGGCGGTCGCGGCGCTGCTCGACTGGCCGGCGGCCGCCGCCGTCTGGGCTGCGGCCGACCTCGCCTGGCTCGCTGCAGCCGTTCTCCTGTCGCTCGCCGGCTTCGTCCCGGCGGCGCTCCGCTGGACCCGGCTGCTGGCGACAGTGCACCTGCACTACCCGTTCCTCGCCGCCTACCGCGCCTACCTGGTCGGCGTCTTCTGCGGCCTGGCGATGCCGGGAGTCATCGCCGGCGATGCCGCGCGCATCTGGCTGTGCACGCGTGAGGCGGGCGCGCCGCTGGCGCTGGCAACGAGCACGGTGGTCGCCGAACGCGTCCTCGGCGTCGCCGCCCTGCTGTCGATCCTCGCGCTTGGCATCGGCAGCGTCGGCGGCGGCGCCGCTGCCGGCATTCCGGGCTGGCTGCCCGCCGTGGGCGTGCTCTTCGTCGCCGCACTCCTCGCACTGCCACGCTGCCTGCACTGGCTCGACCGCCGGTGGGCGGCGCCGGCAGCGGCCACCCGATCGCTGCCGGCCGCGCTCCTGGGCCGCCTGCGCCCCGCCATCGGCGCGCTGCGCGGCATCGGCGTGACCGACCTGCTGCTGGCGCTGCTCCTGTCGATCGCCTTCCAGTTGATCGACATCGTCGTCGTTCACACCATCGGCCGCGCGCTCGCCATCGACCTCGGCCTGCCGATCCTGCTGCTGACGATGCCCCTGGTCTACCTGGCGACGGTGCTGCCCCTGTCACCGGGCGGTCTCGGTATCCGCGAGGGTACGATGGCATTCGTCCTGGCACAGTCTGGAATCGGTTCCTCGGCCGCCGCCCTGCTGGCACTGACCGTCTTCCTCAACCGCGTCCTCGTCGGCGCCGCCGGCGGCCTCGCCTGGCTCGCCAGCGGCGGCGGGCTGCCGCACAACGGTGGCGCCCCGTCCGGCGCCGGCAGCGAAGCGGTCGCCAGCGCGCACAATCCACCCGCCACGCGCGACCACCAGCCACTCGGCCGGCCTGGCGACTGATCCGGCGGCGGCAGCGGCGGCGGGCGCGAGTCATGCCGGCGGCGGCGCGCCGTCGCTGGCCCGGACAGGCTCCGTGCTCCCTCGCCAGCCGGCACCCCCCGCCGTCAGACATGAACCGCATCGCGCCGCGCCGGATGTCACCCGCAGTCGCGAGCGTCCGAAAATGCTGCAGTGCAGCTTGCCAGACGCCGAATCCACCGGTATTGTCACGCCCTGAAATTTATATCGTATACGATATTCGGAGTTGCGCCCCTTGCCGACGTCTTCAGCCCTCGAACTGGTCGCTGCGCAGAAAGTGCCTCGCCTGAGCGCGTCGGATCATGTCGCGCAGACGCTGAAGAAGGCGATCGTCGATGGCCTGCTGCCGGCCGGCGAACTGCTGCGACAGGACGAGATCGCCAGCCACTTCCACGTCAGCAAGATTCCCGTTCGCGAGGCGCTGAAACACCTCGAGGCCAAGGGTCTGGTCACCTTCCAGCGCAACCGTGGCGTCGTCGTGGCCTCGCTCTCGGCCGCCGAGATCAGCGAATACATGGAGATCCGTGCGCTGCTCGAAGCGCGCGCGGCACGACTGGCGGCGCCGCTGGTCAGCGAGCCGACGATCGACGAGGCGCGGCGGCACCTCGACGAATTCTCGCGCACCAGCGACAGCCGCCGCTGGGGCGAGCTCAACTGGCTGTTCCACTCGACGCTCTACGCGGCCGCCGCACGCCCGATCCTGCTCGGCGAGATCCGCTCGCTGTACAACCGGGTCGAGCGCTACGTGCGTGCCCTGCTGTCGGTCACCACCGAAATGCCGAAAACCGGGCAGGAACACGCCGCGATACTCGACGCGTTCGTCCGCCGGGACGCCGACGCGGCGGCAGAACTCACTCGGGCGCACGTGCTCGATGCGGGTGCTTCACTCGTCACTTATCTCAACGACCACCGTAACCAAGGAGGAAACAGATGAAGAAACACATCCTGGCAGCCAGTCTCGGTCTGCTCTCGCTTGCCGCCACCAGCGTCTACGCCGACATCGTCGTCGCCATCGCCGGCCCGATGACCGGCCAGTATGCCTCGGCCGGCGACCAGATCCGCAAGGGTGCGGAAATGGCGATCGCCGACATCAACGCCAAGGGCGGCGTCCTCGGCCAGAAGCTCAAGCTCGAGGTCGGCGACGATGCCTGCGACCCGAAGCAGGCGGTCTCGGTGGCCAACACGATGGTCAACAAGAAGATCAGCTTCATGCATGGCCACTGGTGTTCGAGCTCGACGATCCCGGCTTCCGACGTCTACAACGAGGCGCAGATCCCGATGGCGACGGTATCGACCAACCCGCAGGTGACCGAGCGCGGACTGAAGAACATCTTCCGCATCATGGGCCGCGATGACCAGCAGGGACTGGTCGCCGGCACCTTCCTCGCCGAGAACTTCAAGGGGCAGAAGATTGCCGTCGTCGACGACAAGAGCGCCTACGGCAAGGGCCTCGCCGACGAGATCGCCAAGGCGATGGAAGCCAAGGGTGTCAAGCCGGCATTGCGCGAGTCGATCACCGCCGGCGAGAAGGACTACTCCGGCCTGGTCAGCAAGCTCAAGGCGGCCGGCGTCAGCGTCATGGCATTCGGCGGCTACCACACCGAAGTGGCGCTGATCCTGCGCCAGGCGCAGCAGGCCGGACTGAAGCTGACGGTCATGGGTGGCGACACGATGACCAACTCGGAACTCGTCACCGCCGCCGGCCCGACGGCCGACAACGTCCTCTTCACCTTCGCTCCCGATCCGCGCAAGAACCCCGCCGCCGCCGGCGTGGTGAAGAAGTTCCGCGACGCCAAGGTCGAACCCGAAGGCTACGTGATGTACGCCTACGCCGCCATGCAACTGTTTGCCGAAGCGGCCACCAAGGCCAAGAGCACCAAGTACGCCGACATGGAAAAGGCGCTGCGCGAAGGCAGTTTCGACACCGTCATCGGCAAGCTCGGCTTCGACGCCAAGGGCGACAACAAGCTGCCCGGCTTCATGGTCTACCAGTGGAAGGGTGGCCAGTACGATTACGTGAAGAAGTGAGCCGCGACTGCCGCGTCACGCCCCACCGGGCATGACACGGCAGCGCCCGCAGCGCCCGCCAGCGGCGCCGGCCTCGCCTGCGCGAGGCCGGCGGGCAGGCGATGCGAGCGGGCGCGATCGGCCGCCGGTCGCCGGCGGCGCCATGGCCAACCCCGCGCGACACCCGATGTCGTCGCCGACCCGACTGGACAGCAGCATGAGCGAAGCCCACACCCAACTCCTGCGCCGGCGGCTGCGCGAATACCACCGCATCGACGAAGCGAAGGTCGTCGACGAACTGGTCGCGCTCGCCCGCTGCAGCCGCTCCGAGCAACAGGGTATCCACGATCGCGCGGTGCCGCTGGTACAGACGGTGCGTGACAGCCGCCTCAAGACCGGCGGCATCGACGCCTTTCTCGCCACTTACGACCTCTCGTCGCGCGAGGGCGTCGTCCTGATGTGTCTCGCCGAAGCGCTGTTGCGGATTCCCGACGCGGCGACCGTCGATCGCCTGATCCGCGACAAGATCGGCAACACCGAATGGGAAAAGCGACTCGGCGCCTCGCACAGCACCTTCGTCAACGCCGGCACCTGGGCGCTGATGCTCACCGGCCGCATCGTCAATCTCGACAACCAGGACCGCAATCTCGGCGGCACGCTGAAACGGATGGTCGCGCGCGCCGGCGAACCGGTCATCCGGCAGGCGGTGATCACCGCCATGCGCATCCTCGGCCGCCAGTTCGTCATGGGGCGCAACATCCACGAAGCGATCGAGCGTGCGCGCAGCGCCGAGAAGAACGGTTACCGCCATTCCTACGACATGCTCGGCGAGGCGGCGCGCAGTACCGCCGACGCCCTGCGCTACTTCGAATCGTACAGCGACGCGATCGCCGCGATCGGCGACGCCGCCGCCGGTCGGCCTGCCTTCGAGGCGCCATCGATCTCGATCAAGCTGTCGGCGCTGCACCCGCGGTACGAGGTCGCCAACGAGCAGCGGGTGCGGCTCGAGCTGCTGCCGGCGGTCAAGGAACTCGCGCTGCGCGCCAAGGCGCGCAACATCGGCTTCACGATCGACGCCGAGGAAGCCGATCGACTCGAGATCTCGCTCGACCTCGTCGAGGCGCTGGCGCTCGACTCCGAACTCGCCGGCTGGAACGGCCTCGGGCTCGCCGTCCAGGCCTACCAGAAGCGCGCCATGCCCGTGCTCGACTGGCTCGCCGACCTCGCCCACCGCGCCAGCCGGCGGCTGATGGTGCGCCTGTGCAAGGGCGCCTACTGGGACGCCGAGATCAAGCTGGCACAGGAGCGCGGGTTGAGCGACTACCCGGTGTTCACCCGCAAGGTGTCGAGCGACCTCTCGTACCTCGCCTGTGCGCGCCGCCTGTTCGCCGATCCGCTGGCCTTCTACCCGGCGTTTGCGACGCACAACGCCCACACCCTGGCGGCCGTCGCCGAACTGGCGATCAGCGCCGGCGGCAGCGACGAATGGGAGTATCAGCGCCTGCACGGCATGGGCGAGGAACTCTACGACCAGATCGTCGGCGAGGACAGATGGGGACGCGCCTGCCGCGTCTACGCGCCGGTCGGCAGCCATGAGGACCTGCTGGCGTACCTCGTTCGCCGCCTGCTCGAGAACGGCGCCAACTCGTCCTTCGTCAATCGCATCGCCGACGCCGACCTGCCGATCGACACGCTGATCGCCGACCCGGTCGACAAGGCCGCCGCGCTGGCGAGCAAGCGCCAGACGCGAATTCCCCTGCCACGCGACCTCTTCGGCGCCGAGCGCGCCAACAGCGAAGGACTGGACATGAACGACAAACCGACCCTCGAAGACCTGCGGCACGCGATCGAACACAGCACGCGCGTCAGCTATGTGGCGGCGCCACTGATCGGCGGCCGCGCGCGTGCCGGCAGCAGCCGAGCGGTACGCTCACCGGCCGATCAGCGCGACATCGTCGGCCTGGTGATCGAGGCGAGCGAGGACGACGCCAGCCAGGCGCTGCGCACGGCGCAGCAGGCCTTTCCGGCCTGGGCAGCGACGCCGGCCGGCGAGCGCGCGGCGGCACTGCTGCGCGCCGCCGACCTGATGCAGGGGCGCCTGCCCGAACTCGTCGCGCTGATCGTCCGCGAAGGCGGCCGCACGCAGGCCGACGCCGTCTCCGAGGTGCGCGAGGCGATCGACTTCTGCCGCTATTACGCCGCGCAGGCGAAGGAAAAGTTCGCCGCGCCAATCCAGTTGCCGGGACCGACCGGCGAACGCAACAGCCTCTCGCTGCACGGCCGCGGCGTCTTCGTCTGCATCAGCCCGTGGAACTTCCCGCTGGCGATTTTCGTCGGCCAGGTCGCGGCAGCGCTCGCCGCCGGCAACTGCGTCGTCGCCAAGCCGGCGGAGCAGACGCCGCTGGTGGCGGCCCTGGCGGTCGAACTGCTGCACAGTGCCGGCATCCCGGCGGCGGCACTCGCCTTCCTGCCCGGTGACGGGCGCATCGGCGCGGCGCTGGTCGGCGGCCACGAGTGCGCCGGCGTCGCCTTCACCGGCTCGACCGAGGTGGCGCGGCTGATCGCCCGCACGCTCGCCGCCAAGGAGGGGCCACTGCTGCCGCTGATCGCCGAGACCGGCGGCCAGAACGCGCTGATCGCCGATTCCTCGGCGCTGCCCGAGCAGGTCGTGCGCGACGTCGTCGCCTCGGCGTTCAACTCCGCCGGCCAGCGCTGCTCGGCGCTGCGCGTGCTGTTCATCCAGGCCGACATCGCCGACCGGGTCTGCGAACTGCTCGCCGGCGCCATGCAGGAACTGCGCATCGGCAACCCGGCCGACCTCGACACCGACGTCGGCCCGGTGATCGACGAAGCGGCGCGGCAGGTGCTGCAGGCGCATGCCCGCTGGCTCGACAGCTTCGCGCTGCCGATCCACACCTGCGCCATCGACGAGGAGGCGACGCGGCACGGCAGCTTCTTCGCCCCGCGCGCCTACGAGATCGACAATCTGGGCCGCCTCGAGCGCGAAGTCTTCGGGCCGATCCTGCACGTCATCCGCTGGCGTGCCGACGATCTCGACGCCGTCTGCGCCGCCATCGCCGCCACTGGCTACGGTCTGACGCTGGGCATCCACAGCCGCATCGACGAGACCATCCAGCGCGTCACCAGCCGCCTGCACGTCGGCAACACCTACGTCAACCGCAACATCATCGGCGCCGTCGTCGGCGTGCAACCCTTCGGTGGCGAGGGCCTGTCGGGAACCGGCCCGAAGGCCGGCGGCCCGCACTACCTCTACCGCTTTGCCTGCGAGCGCACGCTCAGCGTCGATACCACGGCGGCCGGCGGCAACGCGGGGCTGATGGCGCTCGACGAGGGAGAGTGAAGCACCAGCCGCGCTGGCAGGTTGCCCACCGGCGTTCCGTTATGGCACTCTGCAGCCATCTGATGACTCCATCGGGAGAAAGCCATGTCCGCCACCGTTGAAGATCTCGAGACCGAAGTGCTCGCCCTGCCTGCCGCCCAACGAGCTCGCCTGGTGGAAAAGCTCATAGCCAGTCTTGACGTCGAGCCAGACGTTGAAAACGCCTGGTCGGAAGAAGTTGAAAGACGCCAGGGAGAGATTGAGAGTGGGACGGTGATGCTGCTCCCGGGCGCTGAAACGCTTTCCCGCTTGCGAGCCGAATTCAAGTGAAATATTCGCTGCACCCTGATGCGGAATCGGACCTTCGAGAAGCGGCCGAGTATTACCGGGAGCGCGCCGGAGCAGTTCTTTCGCAATCACTTCTTGCCGAGTTTGAGCGAGCGCTTGAGCGGCTGATGCAGCGTCCTCTGCTTGGAGCACCATGGCTCTATGGGAAGCGGCGATTGAGCATGAGGCACTTCCCATACGCCATCGTGTATGTGATCGCCGGCGAAGAAATCCGTGTACTGGCTGTCGCCCACCACAGCCGCCGCCCTGGCTATTGGCGGCAGCGAAAGTCGCCAGCAGACCCTTGAACGGCTGCAATCCGGACTGCGGCTCGCAGGCTCTGCGCAGAGTTGCCGATAGCCCGGTGCAGCCGCGTCACCTGCCGTCACGTCGCATGCCACAAGGAGAACGATCATGGCGCTTGCACTTCAACAGCTGATCAACGGCCTCACCCTCGGCGCCGTCTATGGCCTGATCGCCATCGGCTACACGATGGTCTACGGCATCATCGGCATGATCAACTTCGCGCACGGCGACATCTACATGGTCAGCGCCTTCATCGCGGTGACCGCGTTCACGCTGCTCGCCGGCTTCGGCATCAGCTCGATCCCGCTCGCGCTGCTGCTCGTGCTGCTCGTCGCCGTCCTGTTCACCTCGGTCTACGGGTGGACGGTCGAGCGCATCGCCTACCGCCCGCTGCGCGGCTCGACGCGGCTGGCGCCATTGATCTCGGCGATCGGCATGTCGATCTTCCTGCAGAACATGGTGCAACTGACGCAGGGCGCGCGCGTCAAGCCGATCCCGCCGGTCCTCGTCGGCGGCATCGACCTGCTGACCATCGACGGCTTCACCGTCCGCCTCGCCTATTCGCAGATCCTCATCGTCATCGTCACCATCGCGCTGATGGCCGCGTTCACCTGGCTGATCGGCAGCACCTCGTTCGGCCGCCAGCAGCGCTCGTGCGAGCAGGACCGGACGATGACCGCGCTGCTCGGGATCAACGTCGACCGCACGATCTCGCTCACCTTCATGCTCGGCGCGGCGCTCGCCGCCGTCGCCGGCGTCATGGTGACGGTGTATTACGGCGTCGTCGATTTCTTCATCGGCTTCGTCGCCGGCATCAAGGCCTTCACCGCTGCTGTCCTCGGCGGCATCGGCTCGCTGCCGGGCGCCATGCTCGGCGGCCTGCTGATCGGCCTCATCGAAGCCTTCTGGGCCGCCTACCTGTCGGCCGAATACAAGGACGTGGCGACCTTCAGCATCCTCATCCTGGTGCTCATGTTCCGCCCCTCCGGCCTGCTCGGCCGCCCCGAAGTGGAGAAGGTGTGATGAACACGCTGGTCATTGCCCACCACCCGGCTTCGCCGGCCGAACGGCTGCGCGACGCCGCCGCCACCGCCCTCATCGCGCTGCTGCTGGGGATCCCGATGATCGGTCTGACGACCGTCGACCAGGGCGGCATGCTGCGCGTCGCCACCCGCTGGCCGACGCTGTTCGCCTTCGTCGCCATCTGTTTCGCCGGCCGCCTGCTGCTGCGCTACGGCCTCGACCTGCTGCGTGCGCGCCGGCTGGCGCGCGACCAGGCGGCAGCGGCGAGCGTCGGCCGCGTGGTGGGCAGCAGCGCAATCCTGACCGGCATCGGCTGGCTGGCGCTCGCCGTCGCGCTGCTGCTGCCGATCGCCTTCTCCGACAACCGCTATGTCGTCGATACGGCGACGACGGTGCTGATCTACGTCATGCTCGGCTGGGGCCTGAACGTCGTCGTCGGCCTCGCCGGGCTGCTCGACCTCGGCTACGTCGCCTTCTACGCCGTCGGCGCCTACACCTACGGCCTGCTGTCGACGCAGCTCGGCTGGGGCTTCTGGCAGTCGCTGCCGGTCGCCGGTGCGATGGCGGCGGCCTTCGGCATCATCCTCGGCTGGCCGACGCTGCGGCTGCGCGGCGACTACCTGGCGATCGTCACCCTCGGCTTCGGCGAGATCATCCGCGTCATCCTCGTCAACTGGACCGAGCTGTCCGGCGGCCCGAACGGCATCACCTCGATTCCGCGACCCTCGTTCTTCGGCCTGCCGTTCAAGCCGCCCGGCGACGCGCCGACCTTCGCCTCGTTCTTCGGCCTCGAGTACTCGCCGAACCAGCGCCTGATCTTCCTCTACTACCTGATCCTCGGCCTCGCGCTGCTGACCAACGTCTTCGTCTCGCGCATGCGCCGGCTGCCGGTCGGCCGCGCCTGGGAAGCGATGCGCGAGGACGAGATCGCCTGCAAGGCGATGGGCATCAACGCGCGCAACGTCAAGCTCTCGGCCTTCGCCCTCGGCGCCATGCTCGGCGGCTTCGCCGGCGTCTTCTTCGCCGCCCGGCAGGGCTTCATCTCGCCGGAATCCTTCACCTTCAACGAATCGGCGATCATCCTCGCCATCGTCGTCCTCGGCGGCATGGGCAGCCAGCTCGGCGTCGTCCTCGCCTCGCTGGTGCTGGTGCTGCTGCCCGAACTCGGCCGCGACTTCGCCGAGTACCGCATGCTGCTCTTCGGCGCGGCGATGATCCTGATCATGATCTGGAAGCCGGGCGGCATCCTCGCGCACCGCGAGCCGACTCTGCGCCATTTGCCGCAGGGAGGCGAACGATGACACCGGCGACCACTCCGCTGCTCAGCGTCGAACGGCTGACGATGCGCTTCGGCGGCCTGCTGGCGATCGACGACCTGTCGCTCGACGTCGGCGCGCGCCGGATCACCGGCGTCATCGGCCCGAACGGCGCCGGCAAGACGACCTTCTTCAACTGCCTGACCGGTTTCTACAAGCCGACGATCGGCAGCGTCCGCCTCAACCATCCGCGGCGCGGCAGCATGCGCCTCGAGGAACTGGCCAGCCACGAGGTGGCGCACAAGGCGCAGGTCGTCCGCACCTTCCAGAACATCCGCCTCTTTCCGCAGATGACGGTGCTCGAGAACCTGATCGTCGCCCAGCACAACATGCTGCAAAGCGCATCGCGCTTCTCGCTCGCCGGCCTGCTCGGCCTGCCCGGCTACCGGCGTGCCGAACGGGCGGCGATCGACAAGGCGGTCGGCTGGCTGACGCGGCTGCAGCTCATCGACAAGGCCGACTCGCCTGCCGGCGCCCTGCCCTACGGCATGCAGCGGCGGATCGAGATCGCCCGCGCGCTCTGTGTCGACCCGCTGCTGCTCTGCCTCGACGAGCCGGCGGCCGGCCTCAACCCGCGCGAGTCGGCCGAACTCAACGTCCTGCTGAAGCACCTGGCGGGCGACGAGGGCATCGCCATCCTGCTCATCGAGCACGACATGAGCGTCGTCATGAACGTCTCCGACCACATCTGCGTCCTCAACTACGGCCGCAAGATCGCCGAGGGATCGCCGGCCGAGGTGCAGCGCGACCCGAACGTGATCAAGGCCTACCTCGGCGAGGAAGATGCCGACGACGAACTCGCCGCGGGGGTACGCCCATGATGCTCGAACTGGCGGGCGTACACGCCCACTACGGCGCCATCCATGCGCTGCACGGCGTCGATCTGTCGGTGCAGGTCGGCGAGGTGGTGACGCTGATCGGCGCCAACGGCGCCGGCAAGTCGACGCTGATGATGAGCATCTTCGGCCAGCCGCGCGCCTCCGGCGGGCGCATCGTCTTCGATGGCGAGGACATCACCCGCCTCGCGACGCACGACATCGCCCGCCGCGGCATCGCGCTGGTCCCCGAAGGACGACGGATCTTCCCCCGCATGACGGTGCTCGAGAACCTGCAGATGGGCGCGGTGCTCGGCGAGGAGGCGAACTTCGCCGTCGACCTGAAGCGCATGTACGTCCTCTTCCCGATTCTCGAGGAACGCTGCCAGCAGCGCGCCGGCACCCTTTCCGGCGGCGAGCAGCAGATGCTGGCGATCGCCCGCGCGCTGATGAGCCGGCCGCAACTGCTGCTGCTCGACGAGCCCTCGCTCGGCCTGGCGCCGCTGTACATCAAGAAGATCTTCCAGATCGTCCGCGAACTCAATCGCGAGCACGGCATGACGATCCTCCTCGTCGAACAGAACGCCCACCACGCGTTGCGCGTCGCACACCGCGGCTACGTCCTGCAGCACGGGCAGATCATCCTCGCCGGCACGGGTCGCGAACTGCTCGAGAATCCGGAGGTGCACGCCGCCTATCTCGAAGGAGGCCATGCCGCCCGAGCCACCTGAGCAGGCGGGCGCGCCGCCCCGCTGGCTGCCGTTCCTGGTTCTCGCCGTCGGCCTGCTGGCGATCTCCTTCGGTGCCATCCTGGCGCGCTTCGCGCAGGCCGAGGGGCTGCCGTCGCTGGCCATCGCGACGCTGCGGCTGGGCCTCGCGGCGCTCATCATCACGCCGCTCGCGCTCTGGCAGTCGACCCGCACGCTGCGCGCGCTGAGCGGGCGGCAGGCGCTGCTCACCGCCGGCGCCGGCTTCTTTCTCGCGCTGCACTTCGCGACCTGGATCAGCTCGCTCGAATACACCTCGGTGGCGAGCAGCACGGCGCTGGTGACGACCAACCTCTTGTGGATCGGCATCGCCTCGTTCCTGCTCTTCGGCGAGCGGCCGAGCCGGCTGATGAGCGTCGGCATCGTCGTCTCGCTCAGCGGCAGCCTGCTGATCTTCTGGAGCGACAGCCGCAGCAGCGACGCCGGCAGCAACCCGCTGCTCGGCAACTTCCTCGCCGTCGCCGGCAGCTGGTGCTTTTCCGCCTATCTGCTGCTCGGCCGCCGGCTGCGCGCCAACCTGCCGCTGCCGGCCTACGTCTGGCTCGCCTACGGCAGCGCCGCGCTCTTCCTCGTCGTCGCCTGCCAGGGCAGCGGCACCCCGCTCGCCGGCTACAGCTCGGCCGCGTATCTCGTCGCCGTCGGCATGGCGGTCGGCCCGCAGTTGCTCGGCCATACCTCGTACAACTGGTCGCTGAAGCACGTCTCGCCGACCTTCATCGCCGTCGTCACGCTCGGCGAGCCGGTCGGCAGCGCGCTCCTCGCCTGGCTGTTCTTCGGCGAATCCTTTGCCTTCGTGCAGGGGGTCGGCTTCGTCCTCCTGCTCGCCGGCATCTACCTCGCGGCGCGCGGCGAGGGGCGCTGACGGCGGCTTGCCGAGGGTACACGGCGCTCGCGGCAGCGGCTCCACGCGTGCCAGATCGCCGGCCATTCGCCCGCTCCGACGCCCTGCCGGCCCGATCTGCCGCCGGACCGGCAGTTGCAGACCAGGGCTTCGCCGGCGATGACGGCCACTCGCGTTTCAAGGGGGGAGGAACGGAACGGGCGCGCCGAGCGCGCGAGCGAGTTCGCGTTCGAGTGCGGCGTCATCCAGGTCGTCGTTGCCGATGACGGTCGCGTTGAGGTAGTGCGTCGCCAGCTCGACCAGGCATCCTTCGATGCGCTCGGCACGTTCCGGGTCCGCGAGCATGAAGTGATCGAAAGGATCGACGGTGCCCGACTGGATCCGCGCGGCAATCCGCCGCCGGCGAGTTTCCGGAGCGACATCGAGCACCGCGACCACCGTTCCGGGCGGCGCCACCGCACGCAGGGCAGCTGCCAGAGCCGGGCGACGGGCGAGGGCGCTGCAGCCTTCGCGGTGCTGCCCCAGAAGCAGCGCCAGCAGCCGCAGCGCGGTATGGCTGACCACCACCAGGGGAACCGCCGACGGCCGAAAGCGGCGCCGGTCGCGGACCAGCAGCCAGCCGGCCACTGCCGGCAGCAGCGGGCGCAGCAGGGGAAACAGGCCAAGGAAAGCGCGCTCCTGAAGGCGACCCCAGCTCCCCTTGCGTTCGCTGCTGGAGCGGGCGTCGGCGGCCGGCGCAGCGAAGCCGCCGGCGCGCTTGTCGACGCGCTGGCCGGCCGCTCGCCAGCGGCGGATCAGGAACTCGGCAACGTAATCCTTGCCGGCGGCATCGGTGCCGAGGATCAGAACGACGGGTGGTGGCGGAGGGAGCATGGACAACTCGTTGCGGCCGCTGCGGCGACGCGCGGGATACCCGGTCGCCATCGCCAGCGAGCCGCTTCACGCCGCAGAGGGCCGGGTGGAACGGCATTGGCTCGAAGGATAGGGGATCCCGCGCCGGCGCGGCAAGTGTCAGGTCGCGGGATACACGGTCAAGCCATGAGCTTTTCCTTGTGGATCACGTGATGTCTTCCTGACCGGCCACTTGCGCGAAACGCAGGAGCACCCAGAATTCGAAACACGGGATTGAAATCGCGTCCCGAATGGGGAGCGGCTTGTTCTTGCGCCCGGCCAGGGTTGCGATCCTTGCTCGCGCGCGGTCAAAGCTTTCGTGGCCGTCACGGTCGAAGACACAGTAGATCTGATCATAGCCGCCGCGCTCCGCACACTTCTCCTCGGCGCAGGCGACGACGCTGATGGGCGCCGCGCCTTTCGTGTTCTCGGCAAGAACGATTTCCGCCGTCGTCAGCGCGTACTCGATACGCGCGGCCTCGAAATACTCCTGTTCGGTCTCGCCCTCGCACACGATGAGGGTGATTGATCGGGGCGGCTTCTGTCCTGCCGTACGACGGAATGATCCACGAACGAACCCGCAGCTTCGAAATCGGCATGCGGCGCGCCATGCGTCAACCGCCGATGCTGCCGATGAAGGGAATCGCTCCGTAGCGGCCCTTGAGATAGCCACGCTCCAGGGCTTCGTCCTTCCTTGGCGAGTATTCCAGCAGTGAGTAGAGGTGCGAACAACCCTGCTTGTCTTTCTCCACGAACCAGATCTGGTCACGCCGTAGAAGTTCGGTGTCCAGCAAGCTCGTGTCGTGCGTCGTGAACACCAGTTGCGCGTTCTTTTCGTTCTTCCGGCTATGGAACAGACCCACGAGGAAGCGCGTCATGTGGGGATGCAGGCTGCGGTCCAACTCATCGACGAGCAGCGTTGCCCCCCATTCCAGCGCACGCAACCAGCCGCCCGAGAACTCAAACAGCTTCTGCGTACCGTCGGACTCGTCGCCCAGGTCGAGCGCCACTTCTTCGTTGGAATCCGCCCGCTTGTGCCATGCCAGGACGCGCAAGTGCTTCGCTGCTGGCGGTGGAGAGCCCAACGGCAGACCAAGCTCCAGGTGGACCCGTACGGCGCCCGGAGTGAGCTTGCCCGCAGGGGGCGAGAGATGGTCTTCTTCCAGCAGTTCCAGACGATCAATGCCGATATCCGCCGCGCGCATGAAGTCCATGATCTGTTCGTGCTCATCCGCGTCGCGCAGGAGGTCAAGGCTCAGGAATGGGTTCATGTCGACACCGGGCACCAACACGATGAGCTTCTGGGTAATCCAGTTGAAAGCCGGCCGGAGTTGGGCGTTGTTCAGTTGAATGGCCGTCGACAGAAACAAGGCGTTGTTCCGGGTGAACTCCTGCCAGACCTTGCGCTCCGCCCGCTCGGCGCTGAAGTTTGGTCCGAACCACCAGCGTTGCGTCTTGCTTTCCGCGCTGTACTCCCGTTCAAACCACCTTTGCGCACGACCATGCGGGTAGGCCACGAGCCATTCCTTGAACACACGCTCCGGACTTGCCGCGCAACAGTAGTGATAGCGGACACCATCATCGGCAGTGAAGATGATCTCGAATTCCGACGGCTCTTCACATGACGCCTGTGCAAAGAGAAACGGCGTCACGGGGATGGCATGGCCCTCCTGGAAGCTCGTGGCGGAGTTCTGCACCAGTTGCCGCAAGGTTTCCACGGCGCGCAAGACGTTGCTCTTGCCCGCCGCGTTCGGACCATAGATGACCGCTGACCGCAACAGGCGCAACTCCTTGGTCTGGCCCGCGACGTTGCGTTGCAGATGAGCAGCGTCTGAGCTCGCTACCATGCTCAGTTCTTGCCGCGCCCGAATCGAGCGGAAATTGGCGACGCCAAACTCAATCAACATGTGGGCCGACTCAGCAAACGTGAAGTCACGATCTGATTCTTGCTGTATTTCCGCAATTTTGCAATCAAAATTTCACATCCTGGCCGCTCTACTCAACTGACTTTCACATCAAGCCGCCTGGCAAACCTGCACGAACAACCTCGACGTCGGTGGTCGAGGAGTGGCATTGGCAACGGGCACCGCGCCGTGCCGGCACCGCCCGCTGTGGAAGAACGGCCAGCGGATGCTGCAGCGTCGGCATTCTTTACAGTCGGGAACCGCCGCAGAAATCAATCCCCTTTATAACAGAGATATGCAGGCCTGGCACGATAACTGCTTGATGAATGGCATGAGCCACATGCCGACAAGACGGGGACGTGTCTTCTCTCGCATTCCGAACAACCTGACTGGAGAATTCCGCTGGCGTGATCCGCCTGCCTGGTGTGCATAGCTCGATCAGCTTCACCGACACCTCGGAAAACTGGCACGGTTTCACCGTCGGCGTCGTCGGTCTCGCTGGCGAACAGCCCGCGCCAGAGCCAGCGTCGATCGCGCTCCTCGGCCTCGGCCTGGCCGCTCTCGGCGGCCTGCGCAAGCGCCGGTCGCTCTGAGCATTCGCCAGCACGAAATCCCAAGCCGGCCCCCCAAAGGGGCCGGCTGCCCGATCTCAGGAAATCCGCCAGCCGGCCCCCGCAAGGGGCCGGCAGCATGCTCGGCGGCTGGGCAACACGGCAGCAGCCGCGTGCACGCCTCAGTCAGCCCTCGTTCTCAGCCGGCAGACAGCACCGAACGCGCGTCGTGGTACGCGTAACCCAGATCTTCCGCGACCTCACGACAGGTGACCTTGCCGAAAGCGACGTTGAGGCCGTTGCGCAGGTGCTCGTCATCCTGCAGGGCCTGCCGCCAGCCCTTGTCGGCGATCTGCAGCGCGAACGGCAGCGTCGCGTTGTTCAGGGCGTAGGTCGAGGTGCGCGGCACGCCGCCCGGCATGTTGGCGACGCAGTAATGGACGACGTTGCCGACCATGTAGGTCGGCGCGGCATGCGTCGTCGCCTTCGCCGTCTCGCAGCAGCCACCCTGGTCGATCGCCACGTCGACGATCACCGAACCCGGTTTCATCGCCTCGACCATCTGCCGGCTGATCAGCTTCGGCGCAGCGGCGCCCGGAATCAGGACGCCGCCGATGACGAGGTCGGCGCGCAGCACGTGCTGCTCGACGTTGTCACGGTTGGAGAAGACGGTCATCACGCGCGCGCCGAGGAGCCGGTCCATGCGCCGCAGGACGTCGATGTTGCGGTCGATGACCACCACCTGCGCACCGCTGCCGACGGCGATCTGCGCCGCGTTCGAGCCGACGACGCCGCCGCCGAGAATGACGATGCGCGCCGATGGCACGCCGGCGACGCCGCCGAGCAGGACACCCATGCCGCCATGCGCCTTCTCCAGACAATAGGCGCCGGCCTGCACCGACAGGCGGCCGGCGACTTCCGACATCGGCGCCAGCAGTGGCAGCCCGCCACCCGGCTGCGTCACCGTCTCGTAGGCGATGCAGACGGCGCCACTCTGCACCAGATCGGCACACTGCTCGGGATCGGGCGCCAGGTGCAGGTAGGTGTAGAGAATCTGTCCCTCGCGCAGCAGCGCGCGCTCGCCCGCCTGCGGCTCCTTGACCTTGACGATCATCTCGGCAGTGGCGAAGATCTCTTCGGCGGTCGCGGCAATCACTGCGCCGGCTTTCTGGTAGACCTCGTCGGTAGCGCCGATGCCACGTCCGGCACCGCTCTCGACCGTCACCCGATGGCCATGCGCAACCATTTCCCGCACCGAAGAAGGCGTCAGGCCGACGCGATACTCGTGGTTCTTGATCTCCCTGGGTACGCCAATGTGCATCTCTGTCTCCTCGGAAGGTGTTGATGGGGTCGCCCATGGTATGCCATCTCACCCGGCGCGGCAGTCTTTTTTTGCTGCCGCGCCGGCGATGCCCGGGACGGTGCCGCGGCACTGTCGGCCGCGGCAGGCGGCAGCCGCTGCAGCGGCGAAGCGGAGGAATGACGATGCGGCGAGCGAGCGATGAAGGCTGCGACCCGGCGGACGACGCCGGCAGTCTCCTTGAAGCTGGCGAAAGGCTGCTGCGCAGCGGCTCCTGGCGATGGCAGATCGCCACCGACGTGCTCGAATGCACGGCCGGCTGGCGCCACCTCCACGACTGCCGCGTGCCCCCCGCTTCGCTGGCCGAAATCGAGGCAACGATCGCGCCGGCGGACCGGCCGGCGTACCATTCGCTGCTGCACGACGCCATCGCCAGCGGCCGCGCCGGCTCGCTGACCCACCGCATCGTCCGCCCGAGCGACGGGCAGGAACGCCTGGTCGTCACCTGCCTCGAGATCAATCGTGCAGCAGGCGAGCTGCAGCCGCAGCTCATCGCCAGCGTCCGCGAACTCGGCGCGGCAACACCCGGCGAGGCCGCGCCGCGCGACGCCGCGACGACGATCGAGGCCGCCGTTGCGCAGCGGACACGGCAGCTGGCCGCCGCGCGCGACGAGGCCGAAGCCGCCAGTGCGGCGAAAAGTGGCTTCCTCGCCAACCTCAGTCACGAAATCCGCACGCCGCTGACGACCATCGTCGGTCTCGTCGAACTGATGCGGCGCGAGCAACTGCCACCGCAGCAGATCGCCCGGCTGGAACGGATGAACGAGGCCGCACAGCACCTGCTCAGCCTGATCACCGGCGTCCTCGACCTGGCGAAGATCGAAGCCGGCAAACTGATCCTCAATGAAACGACCGTCGACCTGGCCCGCCTCCTGAGCAGTGTCGTCGAGATGGTTGGCGATCAGGCCCGGGATAAGGGCCTGCAGCTGCGCAGCGAGATCAAGCCGCTGCCCGGGCCGCTGATCGGCGATCCGACCCGCATCCGGCAGGCGATGCTCAACTACGCCAGCAACGCGATCAGGTTCACCGAGCGCGGCAGCATCAGCCTGCGCCTGCGACCATTGCACGAGAGGCACGACAGCGTTCTGCTGCGCTTCGAGGCGTGTGACACCGGTATCGGCGTGCCGGCGGCGCTGCGCGCGCAGCTCTTCCAGCAGTTCGTGCAGGCCGGCAACCCGGCGCCTGGCAGCAGCGGCGGCACCGGCCTCGGACTGGCGATCGTCAGGCAGATCGCCGAGCGAATGGGGGGCGAAGTCGGGGTCGACACCGCAGCCGGCGGCGGCAGCACATTCTGGTTCACGCTGCGCTTGCAAAAGCTGGCGCGCAAGCGATCCGGCCGTTTGCCGGCAGCCGTGACGACCGTCGCCAGCGAGACGCCGGACCGAAGGCGCAGCGACAGCCGCCTGCTGATCGTCGACGACGAACGCAGCAACCGCGAACTGGTCCTCGCGATGCTCGACAGCGTCGGCCTGCAGGCCGACTGCGCGGCGAGCGGCGAAGAAGCCGTCGCGCAGGCAGCGAAGAACCACTACGCACTGATCCTGATGGATCTGCAACTGCCGCGAATCGACGGCATCGAGGCGAGTCGCCGCATTCGCCGGCTGCCGGGCTGCGGGTCGGTTCCGATCATTGCGCTCAGCGGCAACGTTCTCGCGGACGTCGTCGAAGCGTGTCAGCAGGCGGGCGTGAACGATTTCGTCGGCAAGCCGTTCTCGATGGACGCGCTGCTCGAGACCGTCACGCGCTGGCTGCGCTCGTCCGCTGCCTGACGACCGGCCACGACCCGACACGCGCCGCGCGGCTCATCGTCACGCTTGCCGACCGCAAGCGGTGGACTGCCGGCGCTCAGGCACCGGCGTCTGCCTCATCACCGGCCAGCGGCAGAAAGACGGCCATCTCGGTGCCGCCGCCGGGCCGGTCGACGATCTGCAGATGACCGCCGGCCAGATGCACCAGGGCATGCACCGCCGTCAGGCCGAGACCGATTCCCGAGCGATGCCTGCCGCTGCTGAAGAACGGTTCGAAGACGCGGTCGCGAATCGCCGCTGCGATGCCGTGCCCCTCGTCGCTGACCGCGACGCGGACGAAGTCGCCGGCAAAGGTGGCGCGACACGCGCAGCAGATGCCGCCCGCGGCGAGACGCGACCGGCGTGCCGAGAGCAGCACCGTGCCAGCGCCATCCATCGCCTCGCAGCCATTGCGCACCAGGTTGAACCACAGGCGGTGCAGGTGCGAGCGGTCGATGGCGATCGCCGGCAGCCCGTCTTCGACATCGACCGAGAGGGTCAGCCCTTCGGCGAAGGTCGCCGCGCATGCTGCGACGACCTCGCCGGCGACAACCGGGCAGGCACCTGTCTCGAGCCGCGGCCGGCGCGCGCGTGCCAGCAGCGACAACTGCTGCACGAGGAGCTGCGCACGCTGCCCGGCAAGGCCGATCTCGTCGAGGTACGAGCGCACGCGTTCGTTGCCCCCGGCAGACTGCAGAACCATCTTCGCCAGACCGGCGAAGCCCTGCATGGCGAGCAGCAGATTGTTGAAGTCGTGCGCCACGCCACCCGCCACGGCGCCGAGGGCGAGCAGGCGCGCGATCTCGCGCGCGTCGCCCGGCAGCGCCACGGCGTTGGCAGGATCTGCTGGCAGCTGCTCAGGCATCGACTGAGCGCCGTTGCGCTGCTGACCATGCGGCCGCCGCTGCTGACCGCCGGCAACCGCCTGCCGGCGGCTGCGGCTGGATGCCACGGCAGAAAGCGGCTAGAATCATCGGCCCTGCAGCGATCACTGAGACCAGCCATGCCTTTCCTCCCTGTGCCATGACTGTCGCCAAGATGCAGACCGTCTGCATCGTCGATGACGACGCACAGGTTCGCCGCTTCCTGGCTGAAGCCCTGGCGAGCATCGGCCTGATCGCCGAACAATATGCCTCCGGTGAGGATTTCATGCGTCGCTGGCAAGCGGGGAAAGCCGCCTGCGTGCTGCTCGACATCCGCATGCCGCGCATCACCGGCCCCGAGATCCACGACTGGCTGCGCGAGCGCGATCCGCGCCTGCCGGTGATCTTCCTCACCGGCCACGCCGACGTCGCCACTGCGGTGCGCGCGATGCGCCTCGGCGCCTTCGATTTCATCGAGAAACCGTTCAACATGCAGCAACTGATCGAGCGCGTGAACCTCGCCGTCCGCCAGTCCGCCGAGACCGCCGCCGCCAGTGCCGGCAACGACGGCTGGCAAGGCTCGCTGACGCGGCGCGAACGCGAGGTGCTCGCCGGCATCGTCGACGGCAAGCGCAGCAAGCTCATCGCCAGCGAACTCGGCATCAGCGAACGCACCGTCGAGAGCCACCGCGCGAGCATCATGGCCAAGGCGGGAGCCAGCAACGCCGCCCAGCTGGCGGCGATGGCGAGCGGCCAGCGGCAGCCCGACTGAGTCGTTGCCCGCGCACACGCTGCGCGGCCCCGCAGCAACGCCGGCCGCAAGCTGATCGCTGGCATCGATGCACCTCGAACGGAAAGGCAAGGCCACCAGTTTAATGTGAAAATCCCCCCGAGAGACGCACAAACCCTCTCCCTCCTCTCTCTCCTCTCTCCTCTCTCCTCTCTCTCCCCCTCCGTATTTCCACTGACTCGCCCGTGAATCTCCGGATGGTCGCGCGTGCGCGGCGCCGATAGTCTTCGCCCTCATCGAAAACCGCTGGCGATGGCCTCCGCCACCGCCGACACGCAAAGGGCACGACATGGCAAAAACGATCTTCCTCGTCGACGACTCGGCGACGATCCTGCTCAGCGTCTCGAGCATCCTCGGCAAGGCCGGCTACGCGGTCGAGAAGGCTGCCAACGCCGAGGAAGCGCTGCAGAAGTTCAACGCCGGCGTCAAGGTCGACCTGCTGATCACCGACCTCAACATGCCGGGAATGAACGGCATCGAACTGATCAAGAAGGTTCGCTCCCTCGCCGCCTACCGCTTCCTGCCGATCCTCTTCCTCACCACCGAATCGCAGCAGAGCCGCAAGGTCGAGGCGAAGGCGGCCGGCGCCTCGGGCTGGATCGTCAAGCCGGCAACCGCCGACGATCTGCTGAACACCATCAAGCTGGTCCTCAAGTAGCCGCGCGATGGCGACCCAGCCCAGCGAACTCTATCGCCAGTACCGGCAGCGGACGCTGCTGACCGGCATCGCCGCCACCTTTGCCGCCGTCGTCGTCGTCTTCCTGACGCATGCGCTGTACAACGACGTTCTCCGCCGCAGCTTCGGCCTCGGCGACCGCAGCATCGACACGCTGATGACCTTCTGCGGCCTGCTGCTTTTCGTCGGCCTGCAGCACCTGCTCTCGCGCCTCCTCTATCACGACCCGCACATGGGGATCGACCAGCAGCTCAAGGACGAACGTCCGCCATGCCCGTCGAACAAGGTCTGCCAGCGGGTCGCCATGCCGGAACTGCGGGACGTCCCGCGCTTCAACCGGATCCTCGTCGGGCAACTGCGCAGTGTCGTCGAACAGACCGAGCAGGCCGCTTACGACGTCACCTCGCGGCTGCAGACGATCGACGAGGTCGTCACCGAACTGAACCGTTTCGTCGCCGGTGCAGCCACCGAAGCCGAATCGATGGCGCATGATTCCGAGCAGACCCTCACGGCCAATCGTGGCCTGATCGACAAGCTGAAAGCCTTCATCGCCCAACGCATCCTCGACACCGCCGACGATCAGGCGCGCAGCGCCGAGGCCGTGCGCGAAGCCAAGGCCCTGCAGGCACTGGTCGACCTCATCCGGCACATCGCCGGTCAGACCAACCTGCTGGCACTCAACGCCGCGATCGAAGCCGCACGCGCCGGCGAGGCGGGTCGCGGCTTCGCCGTCGTCGCCGACGAGGTGCGCAAGCTGTCGCACGAAACCGAGTCGGCAGTGAAGAAGATCAACGACGGCATCGCCGCCGTCGCCCGCATCATCGAGAGCCAGTCGTCTGAGCGGCTCGCCCACTCGCACATCAGCGAGGAACGCGAAAGCCTCGAACGCTTCGCCGCGCAACTGGAACTGCTCGGCAGCAGCTACGAGAACCTGAGCGCACGCGAACGGGAGATCCTGGCGACGATCAACCAGAGCAGCTCCAAGCTCGGTTCGATGTTCATGGATACGCTGGCCAGCGTCCAGTTCCAGGACGTGACGCGACAGCAGATCGAACAGGTGATCGGCGGCATCGAGCGTCTCGATCGCCACGCCGGCGCGCTCGCCGGCGTGCTCGAAGCCGGCATCGATGTCCGCCGTGAGGATGCCGTCGAACCACTCGCCAGACAGATGGAGCAGGTCTTCTCGAGCTACGTCATGAACCAGCAGCGCGACGCGCATCGGCAGGCGCTGCAGCAACCCGGCGGCAGCGCAGCCGGCGCCACGGCCGCCGCGGCACCCGCTGCCGCGGCGACCGCGAGCAACGTCGAACTGTTCTGAGCCGCACCACGCACCGACGCAGGAGGGCAGCAGCATGCGGGCTTCACCGACCAAGCGCCTCGTCATCGACGAGGACATGACGATCTACCGGGCGCAGGAGCAGAAGGAACAGTTGCTCGCGGCGCTGGCGGCAGCCGATCAACTCGAACTCGACCTCGCCGGTGTCGGCGAGATCGACACCGCCGGCCTGCAGCTGCTGATCCTGCTCAAGCGCGAAGGGCTGCGACAGGACAAGCGGCTGACGATCAGCGGTCACAGCCCGGCCGTGCAGCACGTCCTCGACTTCTGCAATCTGGTCGGCGTCTTCGGCGATCCGCTGGTCATCCCTGCAAGCGCCTGACGCGACCGTCCACCACGAATCAACCAATCAACGAATCAACGAACGCGGAGCACCGCCGATGGACGAACTGACCAGCACATTTGTCACCGAGAGCCGCGACCAGTTGCTGGCGATGGAGGACGGCCTGCTCAGGCTCGAGCAGAACCCCGGCGACGCCGACAACCTCGGCGCCATCTTCCGTGCCGCGCACACCATCAAGGGCGGCTCCGGCGTCGTCGAGTGCCACTTCATCGAAGCCTTCACGCACAAGGTCGAGAACGTCCTCGACAAGCTGCGCAACGGCGAGATCCCGGTCAGCGGCGCCCTGGCGACACTCCTGCTCGAATGTTGTGACCACCTCGGCGCGCTGCTCGACGTCCTGGCCGCCGGCCTGCCACAGCCCGACGCCACCGTCCAGGCGCGTGGCGACGCGCTGCTGGCAACGCTCGGCGCGCAGTTCCTCGGTGACAGTGGCAGCGGTACCGCCGGCGACCTGCCCGTCGAGCACGCAGCCGAACTCGCCGCATCGGGTGGCGGCATCGTCGTCACCGACGCCTGGCACATCTCGCTGCGCTTCGGCCCCGGCGTGCTGCGCAGCGGCACCGACCCGCTGTCGTTCCTGCATTACCTGGCCTCGCTCGGCGAGATCATCGCCATCACCACGCTCGCCGACGCGATGCCCGCAGCCGACGAGATGGATCCCGAGTGCTGCTACCTCGGCTTCGAGATCCGGTTCCAGACGCGCGCCTCGAAAGCGCAGATCGAAAGCGTCTTCGACTTCGTCCGCGACGACTGCACGCTGCACATCCTGCCGCCGAACTCGAAGATCGACGAATACCTGAAGCTGATCGACGAACTGCCCGAGGACAACATGCGCCTCGGCGAGATCCTCGTACGCTCCGGTGCGCTGACGCAGACCGAACTCGACGCCGGCCTCGCCGCGCAATCGCGGCCGACGGCTGCCGAGGGAACGCCGACGCCGCAGACGCCGCTCGGCGACATTCTCGTCGGCCAGAAGGTCGTGCACAAGGAGATCGTCGAGGCGGCCGCCAGCCGGCAGGCGGTGGTCAGCGAGAAGAAGGCCAACGAAGCGCGCATGATCCGCGTGCACGCCGACAAGCTCGACCAGTTGATCGACCTCGTCGGCGAACTGGTCATCGCCGGCGCCGGCGCCAGCCTGCTGGCCCAACGCAGCGGCGACTCCGGGCTGATCGAATCGACTTCGGTCCTGCGCCGCCTGGTCGAGGACATCCGCGACTCGGCGCTGCAACTGCGCATGGTGCAGATCGGCGAGACCTTCAACCGCTTCAACCGCGTCGTCCGCGACGCCTCGCGCGAGCTCGGCAAGCGCATCGACCTCGTCATCACCGGCGGCGAGACCGAACTCGACAAATCGGTCGTCGAAAAACTCGGCGACCCGCTGATGCATCTGGTGCGCAACGCCATCGACCACGGCATCGAGTCGCCGGCGCTGCGCGCCGAACGGGGCAAGCCGGAGAATGGCACCGTCCAGCTCAATGCCTGCCACGACTCGGGCAGCATCGTCATCGAAGTGATCGACGATGGCGGTGGCCTGCCGAAGGAGAAGATCCGCGCCAAGGCCATCGACAAGGGGCTGATCGACGCGACGGCGACGCTCTCCGAGCACGAGATCACCAACCTGATCTTCGAAGCCGGCTTTTCGACCGCCGAGCAGGTGACCAACATCTCCGGCCGTGGTGTCGGCATGGATGTCGTCCGCCGCAACATCGAGAGCCTGCGCGGCAGCATCGAGGTGAGCAGCAGCGAAGGCCAGGGATCGACCTTCACCGTCCGCCTGCCGCTGACGCTGGCGATCATCGACGGCTTCCTGACCGGCGTCGGCAAGGCCTCGTATGTCGTCCCGCTGGAGTCGGTCGTCGAATGCATCGAACTCGGCGATGCAGCGGGCGGCCGCAACTACCTCAACCTGCGCGGCGAGGTCCTGCCCTTCGTCCGCCTGCGCGAACTCTTCGAGATCGGCGGCGAGGCACCGGCGCGGCAGAACGTGGTCATCGTCCATTACGCCGGCAAGAAGGCCGGGCTGGTCGTCGATGAGTTGCTCGGCGAATTCCAGACCGTCATCAAGCCGCTCGGCGTGCTTTTCAGGCACCTGCGCGGCATCGGCGGCTCGACCATCCTCGGCAGCGGCGAAGTCGCACTGATCCTCGACGTGCCGGCGCTCGTCAGCCTCGTCGGCAGCAGCGAAGAGCGGCGACTGGCGCCGCCCCGCCGCGACGCTGCCGTCTCGCCCTGAGCCACCGCTGCCCGCCGCCAGTTTCGCCGCCCCATCCCTGACCACCGCTCACTCGAAGGAAGGAACATGTTCAAGAATCTTCGCATCGGCGCCCGCCTCGGCCTCGGCTTCGGCATCGTCCTCGTCCTGATGGCCACGCTCGCCGGCTTGGCGTACCAACGAATCAGTTTGCTCGATCAGGAGATCGATCTGATGGTCAATGACCGCTTCCCGAAGACGGTCTGGGCAAACGACGTCATCGACCAGGTCAACGTCGTCGCGCGGGCGACGCGTGGCGCCATGCTGGCCAGCAAGATGGAGGAGACGCTGAAGCAGCTCGATCGCGTTCCCGAAGCGCGGAAGGCCGCCAGCGAAGCGATCGCCAAGCTCGAAAAGACGATCACCAGCGAAGCCGGCAAGAAGGCTCTCGGCGCCATGGTGGAGCAGCGCAAGGCCTACGGCGCCGAACTCGACAAGTTCATCGAGATCGCCAAGGCCGGCAAGCGTGAAGAGGCCATCGCGCAGTTGATGGGTCCGTTCCGCAAGGCACACGACGACTACATGGCCAGGATCAACGCCGTCATCGACTCCCAGGTCGACCTGATGAAGAAGCAGGGCGCCGAGACCCACGAAAATGCCCAGCAGGGGAAAGCGATCGTCATCGCCCTGGCTCTCGGCTCGCTCGCCATCGGCATCGGTTTCGCCTTCTGGATGAGCCGTTCGATCACGCGCCCGATCGGCGAAGCAGTCGACGCCGCCAACGCCCTCGCCGAAGGCGACCTGTCGGTCAGGATCAACGCCGACAGCAAGGACGAGGTCGGCCAGTTGATGGCGGCGATGCAGGCGATGGTCGGCAAGCTCGGCGAGATCATCGGCGAGGTCCGCAGCGCTGCCGACAACCTCTCGAACGCCTCGGGCCAGGTCTCGGCGACCGCGCAGTCGCTGTCGCAGTCGGCCAGCGAGCAGGCGGCGTCGGTCGAGGAAAGCACCGCCAGCATGGAAGAGATGAGCGCCTCGATCGTCCAGAACACCGAGAACGCGAAACGCACCGACGGCATGGCGTCGACCGCCGCCCGCCAGGCCGTCGACGGCGGCGAAGCCGTCGGCCGCACCGTCGAGGCGATGAAGAGCATCGCCGAGAAGATCGGCATCGTCGACGACATCGCCTACCAGACCAACCTGCTGGCACTCAACGCCGCCATCGAGGCGGCGCGTGCCGGCGAACACGGCAAGGGATTCGCCGTCGTCGCCGCCGAAGTCCGCAAGCTCGCCGAACGCAGCCAGGTCGCGGCGCAGGAGATCGGCAACGTCGCCAAGGACTCGGTGAAACTCGCCGAACGCGCCGGCTCGCTGCTCGGCGAGATGGTGCCGTCGATCCGCAAGACCTCGGATCTCGTGCAGGAAATCGCCGCCGCGTCGCAGGAGCAGTCCTCGGGTGTCGGCCAGATCAACGGCGCCATGGGCCAGTTGAACCAGGCGACGCAGCAGAACGCTTCGGCCTCCGAGGAACTCGCCGCCACCGCCGAAGAACTCGGTGGCCAGGCCGCGCAACTGCAGGAGCTGATGAGCTTCTTCCAGCTCGCCGACGCCGCCCGCTCGCCAGCAGCCGCACGCAGGACCGCCGCCACGCGCGCGCCGCGCACCGCAGCGCCGGCCGCGCGACCGCGGGCAGCGGCGCGGGTCGCCGCCGTGGCACCATCCGAACACGATTTCGAACGCTTCTGAGAGGAGACGTCGATGAGCCAGATCACTCTCAGCCGCCAGGCCGGCGGCCCGGCCAACACCCTTGCCCGGCAGGCGGCAGCGGCGGTCGAAGCGCGCCAGGCCGCCGCCGACGCCCCGCAGCAATACCTCACCTTCCTCCTCGGCGGCGAGATGTTCGCCGTCGCCATCCTCAACGTCAAGGAGATCATCGAGTACGGCAACCTCACCGAGATCCCGATGATGCCGCCCTTCATCCGCGGCGTCATCAACCTGCGCGGTGCCGTCGTGCCGGTGATCGACCTCGCCGCCCGCTTCGGCGGCGCGCCGAGCCCGGTCGGCAAGCGTTCGTGCATCGTCATCCTCGAGGTCAGCGAGGGTGAACTGTGTCACGACATCGGCGTCATGGTCGACGCGGTCTCCGAGGTCATCGAGATCCCCGGCAGCGAGATCGAGCCGCCACCCTCCTTCGGCGCCCGCATTCGCGCCGACTTCATCCAGGGAATGGGCAAGGTCGCCGGCAAGTTCGTCATCATCCTCAACGTCGTCCGGGTGCTGTCGGTCGATGAGATCACGCTGCTGGCGCAGGTTGCCGGCGCCAACGCGGGCAGCGGCACGGGATGACGGCACGCGGGCAGGAGCGCGCCTGCACAGGCAGCTGTCGCCATCGGCTGTTGTCGCTTGAACGCAGCGCTCGCGCTGGCCGGAGAATCCAGCCGGAAGCCGGCGACAGCCGGCAGCAATACCGCACTTTTCGCCTCGTCGGCGAGATGTTCGCCGTCGCCATCCGCACTTTCAAGAAAATTGAAGACAGCTAGACAAAGGAAACACCGTGAAGTTGAAGATTCGTTTGATGATCGTCGCCCTGCTCGTCGCCGTTCTTGGCTTGGCGAACAGTGCGACATCCTGGTACCTGCAGTCGCAGCTCCGCACAGCCCTGGACGATTCCCACGAAAGTGGTGTCGAGGGAACCGCAGCACTCGCGTCGGCACAGGACGCCATGTGGAAGCTTCGCTTCGGCATATCGCAGTACGTCGGCACCACCGACCCGGCTGCGCGCGAGAGAATCATCAACGAAAGCCCGGAACAGTTCCGGCAACTCGACCAGGCGGTGAGCCGATTCGAGAAGGTCGCGCGTGACGAGGAATCCCGCCGCTTGGTCGTCGAGTTCCGCTCGGCGTATGCGCCTTACCAGGCCGATCGCCCGAAGTGGCTCAGCTTGATGCAGGAAGGAAAGATCGAGGAGGCCAAGGAATTTCGCGCGCGAACAATCCTTCAGTCGGGTGCGGCGACAGTCAAGTCGCTCAACAAGCTGGTCGAAGCCCAGATCAAACGCAACGGACAAGCCAGGGTCGCGGCCGATCAGACTGCTCGAACAGGACTTTACACGCTGCTCGTCATCGGTGCGCTGGCCACCTTGTTGGCCTGCGCCGCTCTGTTCTGGATTGGTCGCGACGTTTTCCGAGTCCTCGGTGGTGAACCGGCGACCGCACTCAGCGCCGTACGGGCATTCGGGAGTGGAAAGCTGGGTGTCAACATCTCCCTCAAGAGTGGCGATCGATCGAGCCTGCTCGCCGCGCTGGCAGAAATGCAGGACAGGCTTGGTGCGATCATCGGCGAGGTCCGCACCGCTGCCGACAACCTCTCCAACGCCTCGGGCCAGGTCTCGGCGACCGCGCAGTCGCTGTCGCAGTCGGCCAGCGAGCAGGCGGCGTCGGTCGAGGAAAGCACTGCTGGAATAAAAGAGATGAGCGCCTCGATCGTTCAGAACACCGAGAACGCCAAGCTCACCGACGGCATGGCGTCGAACGCGGCGCGGCAGGCCGGCGACAGCGGCGAGGCCGTCGGCCGCACCGTCGAGGCGATGAAGAGCATCGCCGAAAAGATCGGCATCGTCGACGACATCGCCTACCAGACCAACCTGCTGGCGCTCAACGCCGCCATCGAGGCGGCGCGCGCCGGCGAACACGGCAAGGGATTCGCCGTCGTCGCCGCCGAAGTCCGCAAGCTCGCCGGTCGCAGCCAGGTTGCGGCGCAGGAGATCGGCAACGTCGCGCGCGAATCGGTGAAGCTCGCCGAACGCGCCGGCTCGCTGCTCGGCGAGATGGTGCCGTCGATCCGCAAGACCTCGGATCTCGTGCAGGAAATCGCCGCCGCGTCGCAGGAGCAGTCCTCGGGTGTCGGCCAGATCAACGGCGCCATGGGCCAGTTGAACCAGGCGACGCAGCAGAACGCTTCGGCCTCCGAGGAACTCGCCGCCACCGCCGAAGAACTCGGTGGCCAGGCCGCGCAACTGCAGGAGCTGATGAGCTTCTTCCAGCTCGCCGACGCCGCCCGCTCGCCAGCAGCCGCACGCAGGACCGCCGCCACGCGCGCGCCGCGCACCGCGGCGCCGCCCGCTCGTCCCACGGCAGCGGCACGGGTCGCCCGCGTAGCCCCTGCCGAACACGACTTCGAACGCTTCTGAGCAACCCTCGATGACCCAGATCGCCCCCAATCGCACGGCCGGCGGACCGATCAACCCACTCGCTCGGCAGGCGGCCGCCGCTCTCGCAGCGCGCCAGCCCGCCGCCGACGCCCCGCAGCAATATCTCACCTTCCTCCTCGGCGGCGAGATGTTCGCCGTCGCCATCCTCAACGTCAAGGAGATCATCGAGTACGGCAACCTCACCGAGATCCCGATGATGCCGCCCTTCATCCGCGGCGTCATCAACCTGCGCGGCGCCGTCGTGCCGGTGATCGACCTCGCCGCCCGCTTCGGCGGCGCCGAGAGCCAGGTCGGCAAGCGCTCGTGCATCGTCATCCTCGAAGTCAGCGAGGCCGACTCGCGCCACGACATCGGCGTCATGGTCGATGCGGTCTCGGAAGTGATCGAGATCCCCGGCAGCGAGATCGAGCCCCCACCCTCCTTCGGCGCCCGCATCCGCGCCGACTTCATCCAGGGAATGGGCAAGGTCGCCGGCAGCTTCGTCATCATCCTCAACATCGTCCGGGTGCTGTCGGTCGACGAAATCGCGCTGCTGGCGCAGGTGGCGGGTCCCGACGCGAACGGAACCGCAGCGCCGGCCCGCTCGCCCACGTCGCCTGGTGCCTGATCCTGCGCCGGCTCGCTCGGTCCCCCCTTTCCAACCTCGCCCACTGTCCCTGACCCCATGACCAGACCTGACAAGGCCTCCTTCGGCATGACGACGCGCACGCAGTTGCTGCTGATCCTGGCGTTGCCCATCACTGCCCTGGTCCTCCATGCAGCGCTGTCGGTCCGCAGTTCGCTCGCTGACATGGATGCCGCACGGCACTCCCGGACGACGGTCGAGATCGCCGTTGCCAGCAGCCATCTCGTCCACGAGCAACAGAAGGAGCGCGGCCTGTCGGCGGGTTTTCTCGCCAGTCGTGGCGAGCGCTTCAGGCAGGAACTCACTGCCCAACGGCAATTGACCGACACCAAGCTGGAGCAGCTGCGGACGCGGGCCCGGGGTATCGGCACGAACGCCGCGATCGGTGACTCACTGGGCGCGGTGGCGAAGGCGGCGATCGACATCGCGGCTGCCTTGCGCGAAACACGCCAGCACGTCGATGGCCTGGCGATCAAGCCGGGAGAGGCCATCGCTCGCTACACCGAGGCGATCGCCGCCGGCCTCGAGGTCATCAGTTCTGTCGCCAAGGTAGCCAAGGACGCACAACTTGCCCGAGAAGCCACCGCCTATCTCATGCTGGCCAATGCCAAGGAGTATGCCGGGCGCGAACGCGCAACCTTGAACGCCGCCTTTGTGGCGAACACCTTCGATCTGGACTCCTACCGCCGGTTCATCGGCATCCTGGCTGGCCACGAAATCTACCTGCAAGCGTTCAGAACGTACGCGCCGGCGAAGACCACCAGCACCTACGAGGCGATGGTCCAGGGAAGCGATGTCGACCAAGTCGCGCGACTGCGCAAGGTCGCGCAGGAGAGCGGGCTGCAGAGCGCGCTGAACGTGGATCCAGCTCTCTGGTTCCAGGCTTCGACAACGCGCATCGATCGGATCAACGACGTGGCAAGCGAAATGGATCGAGATTTCGAGGCCCTGCTTGCCGAGCGCGAGACCGCCGGTCGACGGACGCTGATCGTCACGCTCTGCGTGGCCGCTCTTGCGATTGTCGCGACCTTGGTGATGAGCGGCGTAATGATTCGCAGGCTGATCCGCCGCCTGGGCGGGGAGCCCGCGTACGTGCGCGAGATCATGCGCCGACTGTCCGCCGGAGATCTGTCGGTCAGCATCGAGACCAGGGTTGACGACACGGAGAGCATGGCCCATGCAATCAAAGGGATGATCGACAAGCTGCGAGAGATGATCGGCAAGGTTCGCAGCGCTGCCGACAACCTGTCGAACGCCTCCGGACAGGTTTCGGCGACCGCACAGTCGCTCGCGCAATCGGCCAGCCAGCAAGCCGCTTCGGTCGAACAAACGACCGCCAGCATGGAAGAGATGAGCGCCTCGATCGTCGAGAATACCGAGAACGCGAAGCTCACCGACGGCATGGCGTCGACCGCCGCCCGCCAGGCCGGCGACAGCGGCGAGGCCGTCGGCCGCACCGTCGAGGCGATGAAGAGCATCGCCGAAAAGATCGGCATCGTCGACGACATCGCCTACCAGACCAACCTGCTGGCGCTCAACGCCGCCATCGAGGCGGCGCGCGCCGGCGAACACGGCAAGGGCTTCGCCGTCGTCGCCGCCGAAGTCCGCAAGCTCGCCGGTCGCAGCCAGGTTGCGGCGCAGGAGATCGGCAACGTCGCGCGCGAATCGGTGAAGCTCGCCGAACGCGCCGGCTCGCTGCTCGGCGAGATGGTGCCGTCGATCCGCAAGACCTCGGATCTCGTGCAGGAAATCGCCGCCGCGTCGCAGGAGCAGTCCTCGGGTGTCGGCCAGATCAACGGCGCCATGGGCCAGTTGAACCAGGCGACGCAGCAGAACGCTTCGGCCTCCGAGGAACTCGCCGCCACCGCCGAAGAACTCGGTGGCCAGGCCGCGCAACTGCAGGAGCTGATGAGCTTCTTCCAGCTCGCCGACGCCGCCCGCTCGCCAGCAGCCGCACGCAGGACCGCCGCCACGCGCGCGCCGCGCACCGCGGCGCCGCCCGCTCGTCCCACGGCAGCGGCACGGGTCGCCCGCGTAGCCCCTGCCGAACACGATTTCGAACGCTTCTGAGCAACCCTCGATGACCCAGATCGCCCTCAATCGCACGGCCGGCGGACCGATCAACCCACTCGCTCGGCAGGCGGCCGGAGTCGCAGCGTAATGCTCAGCGCAGTGTCACCAGAGCCGACTTTCTGCCTTGCGGCGGGAAGCGGCCGGGCGCATGACTGGAAGGTTCTCGGGGGGACGGCGCGCGCTGGCGCCCGAGGCTCTGGGGAGGAATCGTGAACGGCTCTTTCGCTCGTGCCAGCACCACGGACCTAGGGCGGCGTAGGCGTTGCGCGCAGCGTCACCCCCAGTGCCCGCACCACCTTCAGGATCGTGTCGTAGCGCGGCTTGGCGCCGGGCGCCAAGGCCTTGTAGAGACTCTCGCGGCCCATGCCGGTGTCCCTGGCCAATTGCGTCATGCCACGGGCCCGGGCGAGGTCCTTGATGGCGACCAGGAACATTTCCGGGTCGTCTTCTTCCAGCATGGCGGACAGGTAGGCCGCGATGCTTTCTTCGCTGTCCAGGTAGTCGGCGGCGTCAAAGGGGGCAAAACGCGTCATGGCTCACTCCTTCGGCAATTCGCGCGCCATTTCCCTGGCACGCTTGATGTCACGGTTCTGGGTCGATTTGTCGCCACCCAGCAACAACAGAAAAACCACTTCGCCACGTCGCGTGAAATGGGCGCGATAGCCGAGGCCGAAATGAATCCTCATCTCCGATACCTCTTCGCCGACCGACTCGCAATCGCCAAAGCGACCGGCCTCGGCGGCACGAATGCGCTTGGCGATGATCGCCTTGCCCACGTGATCCTTGAGGCCGGCGAGCCATGTATCGAATTCGTCCGACCTGAGGAAGGTGTTCATGGCCCGCACTGTATCACTTCGGATACAAATGACCAGTGCCATTTGCGGCAACACCGGTGTGCGCCACAAGCTCCTGAATCACTCGTCCCGGCTTTCCCGCAGCAGCTTCATTCCTCACGTCGCGGAGACCTCACCATTTTGAACCACCTCAAGATCCGTATCCGCCGCGGTGCTGGCGTGCTTTGCGTGCCTGGGACGCTGCTTCGCGCAGGAGATTGACATGCTCACCATCCTGAACCGATCGCTTCGTCTGCAGATCGCCGCCCTGGTCGTCGTCAGCACGGTGCTGCTGCTCGGCGGTTTCGGCTGGTTCGTTTCGTCTTACGTCGCCTCGATCAATCGGCAAGTCGAGACGCAAAGGCTGCACGAGACGAACAAGATCATTCTGAACATGCTGGCGCAGACCGATGCGCTGCTGCGCGAACAGGCCGAGAGTTGGGTGAGCCAGTTGGCCGCCGCCCTTCCCGGCAGCTTCACCTTGAGCGAGTCCGCCGCCAGGACACCGGAACTGCGCGTCGCCGACAAGCTGCTCAACGGACGCACGGCCGAGGTTGACGCGGTCGTCGCAGCAACACGCGGCGGCAGCGGCGTCGCGACGATTTTTGTTCGCGATGGGGATGACTTTCTGCGCATTTCGACTTCGCTGACGAGCGACAAGGGGGCGCGCGCGACTGGCACCCGGCTCGGCAAGGACCATCCCGCTTACACCAGGTTGATCGCCGGACAGGACTTTATCGGCAAGGTGACATTGTTCGGTCGCCCCTACATGACGGCGTACCAGCCCGTGAAAGACGGGCAGGGGCGGGTCGTCGGTGTCCTCTTCGTTGGCATGAACATGACGGCCTCGCTCGACCAGCTCAAGAACGCGATCCGCAAGATCAAGCTCGGCGACACCGGCTACGTGTACGTCCTCGACGCTCGACCGGGCGAAACGGCGGGAACGCTGGCGATCCATCCGGCGCAGGAAGGCAAGAACATCGCCGCGGCGACCGACAGCGACGGCCGCCGCTTCATCCAGGAGATCCTCGACAAGCGCAACGGCGAGATCGTCTACCCGTGGATCAACAAGGAGGCCGGTGAAACATCGCCGCGCAACAAGATCGTCGTCTTCAACGAATTCGCTGACTGGCAATGGATCGTCGGCGCGGGTGTCTATACCGACGAGTTGTTCAGCCTCGCCGACAAGGTGCGCAAACTGATGATCGGCGCCACGCTGCTTCTCTCGCTGGCCTTGTCGGGTATCCTGCTGCTGCTGATCAATCGCCTCGTCGTGCGGCCGCTGCGCGCCGCCGCCGCCGCCGCGCAGCGACTGTCGGAAGGCGACCTGTTGGTGCGGCTCGAGGCGCAAGGGGACAACGAGGTCAGCCAGCTGATGCGAGCGATGCAGACCATGGTCGCCCGGCTGCGAGAGATCATTGGCGACGTCCTGGCGGCTGCCGACAACCTCGGCAATGCCACCGGCCAGGTCTCGGCGACCGCTCAGTCGCTGTCACAGTCGGCCAGCGAGCAGGCGGCATCGGTCGAGGAGACGAACGCCAGCATGGAGGAGATGGGCGCGTCGATCGCGCGCAACACCGACAACGCCCGTGTCACCGACGGCATGGCGAGGCAGGCCGCGACCGAAGCCGAGGAAGGCGGCGCAGCGGTGGGCAGCACCGTCGACGCGATGAAACGCATCGCCGAGAAGATCGGCATCGTCGACGACATCGCCTACCAGACCAACCTGCTGGCACTCAACGCCGCGATCGAGGCGGCGCGCGCCGGCGAACACGGCAAGGGCTTCGCCGTCGTCGCCGCCGAAGTCCGCAAGCTCGCCGAACGCAGCCAGATCGCTGCGCAGGAGATCGGCGGCGTCGCCAGGAATTCGGTGAATCTCGCCGAACGCGCCGGCTCGCTGCTGACGGCGATGCTGCCATCGATCAGGCAGACATCCGGCCTCGTGCAGCAGATCGCGGCGACGAGCCACCAGCAGGACGCGAGCGTCGCCCAGATCAACGGCGCCATGCGGCAACTCAATCAGGCAACGCAGCAGAACGCCGCTGCCGCCGAGGAACTCGCTGCGACGGCTGCGGCGATGGGCGGCGACGCGGTGCAGTTGCAGGAGCTGATGAGTTTCTTCCGCATCGACGAGCGCGCGGCGCAAGCGGCCCTGTAGCAGCCACGCTGGCCCATTTCGAGTGAACACGCGAACATGAACGCCACCAGCAGTGCTCCGATCGAACGGCAACTCGTCGCCGGTATCGACTCGCGCTCGCCCTGGGCGACCGTCCTCGAGCAGGCCGGTGTCGCTGTCGCCGTGCTCGACGCCGACTTTTCCTTCGTCCGCGTCAGCCCCGCCTACGCCAGCGCCATCGGCAGACCGGCGGCGTTCTTTCCCGGACGCGGCTACTTCGAACTCTTCCCGCACGCCGCCAGCGAAGCGGTGTTTCGCCAGGTCCGCGATGCGCGAGTCGCGCGCGCGGGGATGGCTCTGCCAGGCCGCCCGCAACCCGGACACGGCGGCGAGCTGGAACGCTGGAACTGGTCGCTGACGCCCTTCGCCGGCCGTGCGAAAAGCGCTTCGACGCAATACCTGGTACTGACGATCCAGCACCCAGCGGCACAGCGCGCGGCCAGCGGCGGTGCGAGCGGCGACGAATCCGGACGCTTCGCAGGCGAATGGCGCTTGCGCCGCCTCTTCGAATCACTGACTTCCGGCTTTGCACTGCACGAGATCGTCCTCGACGCTGCCGGCAAGCCCTGCGACTACCGCTTTCTCGAGGTCAACGTCGCCTTCGAGGCGATCAGCGGCCTCGAGCGGTCGCGGATCATCGGTCGCTGCGCCAGCGCCGTGTTCGGGGAGATCGACAGCCGTTGGCTCGAGCGCTTTGCGGCAGTCGCCCTCGACGGCGACTGCGGCCAGTTCGACGACTATCATGCCGATCTCGATCGCCATTACCGGGTCACCGCCTATTGCCCGGAGCACGGCCAGATCGCCGCCGTATACGACGACGTGACGACGCTCCGCACGGCCGCGCCGGCCGCGGCATCGGCGCCGGAACGACCGCAGGAGCGCCCGTGAGCAGCCCGCGCGATCTCGAAAGGCTGGCGCGCAACGTCAATCCCGGCGGCTGGGCAATCGAAAGCGAGCGACCGCTGGCGACGCTGCTCGGCTCGTGCGTGGCGGTCTGCCTCTGGGATCCGGCGCTGCGCATCGGCGGCCTCAACCATTTCATGCTGCCGCGCTACGAGCGTTCGGCGAATCAGGATCTCGACGTCCTGCTCTGCGGCAACTTCTGCATGGAAGCGCTGATGAACGGCATGCTCGGCCGCGGCGCACGCAAGCAGCGCCTGCAGGGCAAGGCCTTTGGTGGCGGCAACGTCATTTCGTCGCTCAGCGGCGTCAGCATCGGCGAGCGCAACGCCGAGTTCGCGCGCGACTGGCTGGCGCGCGAGGGCATCAGCCTGCTGGCCTCCGACCTGATGGGCCCGTGGTCGCGCAAGGTCATCCTCGACCCGCAGACCGGCGATGTCTTCTGCAAGCGCGGGCAGACCAGCCAGAGCATCGTCGAAGCCGAGCGGTCCTACGCCAGCACGCTGGTCGTCGCGCCGAAGAAGACGGACATCGAGCTCTTCTGAGCGGCCATGGACAGCTCGCGACCAACCATCAGCGACAACGAGTTCGCCCTCTTCCAGCGACTGATCTACCGGCTTGCCGGCATCAGCCTCTCCGATGCCAAGCGCGTCCTCCTTGTCGGCCGCCTCGGCCGCCGCCTCGAGCACCACGGTCTCGCCAGCTACAGCGAGTACTACCGGCTGCTGTCCTCGGGCAACGATCCGGATGAAGTGCAGAAGATGGTCGACCTGCTGACGACCAACGAGACCTACTTCTTCCGCGAACCGCAGCACTTCGATTTCCTGCGCGACCTGCTGCGCCAGGAAGCCGGTGCGGGCGGCCCCTTCCGCATCTGGAGCGGGGCGAGTTCGAGCGGCGAGGAAGCCTACTCGATGGCGATGGTACTCGCCGAGCACTGCCTGCAGCGGCCGTGGGAGGTGTTCGGCTCCGACATCAGCCTGACCGTGCTGGCCAAGGCAAGAGCCGGCGTATACTCGCAGGAGCGCATTTCGGGAATCCCGCCGGCCTGCCTGCGCAAGTATTGCCTGAAGGGCGTCCGCGCGCAGGAAGGCAAACTGCTGATCGACAGCACGCTGCGGCAGCGCGTCAGCTTCGCACAGGTGAACCTGACGCAGCCGATCAGCGGCGTCGGCCATTTCGACGTCATCTTCCTGCGCAACGTGATGATCTACTTCGACGTCGAGACGAAACGCCGGGTGATCGGCAACATGCTGCCCTGTCTCAAGCCGGGCGGCCATTTCATCGTCGGCCACGCGGAGTCGCTGAATGGTCTCACCGACGGACTGCGGACGGTGCGGCCGACGATCTACCGGAAGCCCGGTTGATGGCGACGCCGGGGACGGTTCCGGGCGCGAGGATTCGCCTGCTGGTGGTCGACGATTCGGCAGTCGTCCGCCAGGCGGTGGCGATGGCGGTCGCCCGGGAGAAGGATATCGAACTCGTCGCCACCGCCGCCGATCCGCTGTTCGCGATGGAGAAGATGCGCCGGAGCTGGCCGGACGTGATCATTCTCGACATCGAGATGCCGCGCATGGACGGTCTCTCGTTCCTGCGCGCGCTGATGGCCGAGCGCCCGACGCCGGTGATCATCTGCTCGTCGCTGGCGACCACCGGCAGCGAGGCGCTGGCGCAGGCGCTGGCGGCCGGCGCGTTCAGCGTCATCGGCAAACCGAAACTCGGGCTGAAGGCATTTCTCGAGGATTCTTCGGACGATGTCGTCGCCGCCGTGCGTGCCGCCGCCCGCGCCAACGTCGGCATGCTGCGCGGCGCGGCCGCCGCGAGCGGCCCAGCGCTGGGCACGACGACCGCGCTCGCGGCAGGACAGACACTCCACCGTGCCGACGTCATCCTGCCCGCCGGCACGATGCCGGTGCTGCAGACGACCGACCGCGTGATCGCCATCGGCACTTCGACCGGCGGCACGCAGGCGCTCGAGGCGATCCTGACCAGCCTGCCGAAAACCGTTCCGGGAATCGTCGTCGTACAGCACATGCCCGAGCGCTTCACGGCGATGTTCGCCGAGCGACTCGACTCGCTGGCGGCGATCGAGGTGCGCGAGGCACGTGCCAACGATCGCGTGCTGCCGGGACGTGCGCTGATCGCCCCCGGCGGCCGGCACATGCTGCTCAAGCGCAACGGCGCCCAGTACCATGTCGAGATCGTCGATGGGCCACCGGTCAATCGGCACCGGCCGTCGGTCGATGTCCTCTTCCGTTCGGTCGCCCGCTCTGCCGGCCGCAACGCCGTCGGCGTGATCATGACCGGCATGGGCGACGACGGCGCCCGCGGTCTGAAGGAGATGCGTGACGCCGGCGCGGCGACGATCGCCCAGGACGAAGCCTCGTGCGTCGTCTTCGGCATGCCGCGCGAGGCGATCAGGCTGGGCGGAGTCGAGCAGGTGCTGCCGCTGTCGCAGATCGCCCCGGCGCTGCTTGCCGGTGATCGCTGAGCGCCGCCCAGCCGACCCGCCAGAACCCGGGAGAAGGACTGTGGAACGTTACGAAATCCTGAAGAAGATCGCCGCCGAGATCGAACGCGGCGAGGTCAGCTTCCCGACCAGCGCCGTCGTGGCGCTGAAACTCAAGCGCGCGCTCGACGATCCCGACTGCCCGCTCGACCACGCGGCGCGACTGGTGCAGGCCGAACCGCTGCTGGCGGCGAAGGTCGTCGCCGTCGCCAACTCGACCGTCTGCAACCGCTCCGGGCGGCCGATCACCGACGTGCGCACGGCGGTCCTGCGGCTCGGCTTCCGCTATCTGCGTGCGCTGGCCAGCGCCGTCGTCAGCCGGCAGCTGGCGGCACCGGCGACGGCAAGAGACCGCGAACTGGCCGACCGGCTGTGGCAACACACCGCCCATGTCGCCGCGCTGGCGCAGGTCATCGCCCGCCGCGTCACCCGGCTCGACCCGGAGACGGCGCTCTTCGCCGGCATCGTGCACGAAGTCGGCGCCTTCTACCTGGTGTCGCGCACGCGCGACCATCCGGGTCTGCTCGACGAGGATTTTCCCGCCTGGAGCGAGAGCGGCGAGGCCGAGGTCGGACGGGCGGTGCTCAAGGCGCTGGCGGTGCCGCAGCCGATCATCGACGCCATCGAGGTCTGCTGGCAGGGCTTTCTCGCCATGCCGCCGACGACGCTGGGTGATACGCTGCTGCTCGCCGACGAACTGGCGCCGGTCGAGAGCCCGCTGCGCGACCTCGACGGCTGCCCGCGCGAAGGAATGGCGGCGTCGATCGACCTGCTCGTCGGCGAAGAGACGCTGCGCGACATCCTGCGCGAATCGGCCGCGGATGTCGCCTCGCTGACGGCTGCGCTGCAGGCTTGACGGCGCACGGGACGACAGGGCAGCCGAGCCGGGCGCCAAGGAAGCCGCCATGCAGCCGCGTCGGCGCCTCCTGCTCTTCGCCTCAGTACCTGACCCGCGCCAGGTAGCTCGTCTGGCTGGCTTCGCGCGCCTGACGCAGGGTCCTGACCCCGATCTCGGCGAGCAGCGGCAGCATTTTCAGGAAGACCTCGGCGGTCACCATCGCGTCGCCGAGCGCCGTATGCCGTCCTAGAACCGGCACCGCCAGGCGTTCGGCGATCGCTTCGAGCTGGTGCGTTGCCTGGTTCGGGTGCAGGACCGAGGAGAGCAGCAGGGTATCGAGCACCGGTTGCTCGAAACGCACGCCAGTCCGCTTCTCCTGGAGCTGCAGGAAGCGCATGTCGAAAGCCGCGTTGTGGCCGACCAGGACGGTATCGGCACAGAAGGCATGGAAGCGGGGCAAGATGACATCGATGCCCGGCTGACCGGCGAGCAGTTCGCGCGTCAGGCCGTGCACCTCGATCGATCCCGGTGACAGGCGGACCTGGGGCTTGACCAGTTGGTCGAAGCACTCATGCCGCAGGAGACGGCCGTTGACGATTCGCGTCGCGCCGATCTGGATGATCTCGTCGCCTTCGGCGGGATGCAGGCCGGTCGTCTCGGTATCGAAAACCGTGTAAGCGAGTTCGCTGAGCGGCCGGTCGTCGAGTTCATGGCCGCTCGCCGACCAGCCGAACAGGTCGAAGTCATAGAACTCGGGACGCTCGTCAGCCGTTGCCACGGGCATCGGCATGGGCAGGTTGCCGGGTGCCGCCGCCATCGGCAGTACGGTCCTGAAGAAGGCGCGATGCGAGACGCGTTCGCGCTGGAACCAGATGTCGCCGTTGCAGCGCTCGACGACGTCGGTCACACTCAGCGAGGATGACTTGCCGGGAACGTTCATCGGATCCTGCAACCAGCTCATCGCCGTTTCGTTGTTCATGAAGCCGCCCTGCCACGACAGGTCGAGTTGGGCCAGATGTCCGCTGCGCGTCAGCGACAGGCGGACTTCACGAATCCCGTAGTCGTCCTGCAGGCGGAGCGCCAGATGACGCAGCGCCTGCAGCAAGGCAAAACTGTCCACGCGCAGCCAGAGCCCCTTTTCGACGTGCTCGGTCTTGACGGCGAGCGGAGGCCGACCGCCGCCGCCTTTCTCCTGGATGCTGCCAGCGGTCGCCAGCAGGATCTCGGCACCGTTGATCTCCTCCAGCACCCAGCGCTCGCGCAGGTCGCTCGAGAACGCCCGCGCCGCCTTGTCGAACTGCGCCGACAGCGCCGTGGCTTCGTCGCGGATCGCCAGCGTGAAGCGGTCCTTCTGCTCGCTCGACATGTCCGGGAAATCGCAGAGCATCTCGGCGGCCGCGCGCACACTGCCGAGCGGCCCGCGGCACCCCTCGATCAGCGACTGGATGACCGCGTCCCGCCGCGTATGTCGCTCGTTGGTCGTGGTCACGTCATCGAGAACGAGCACGAATCCGGTCATCGTCAGCACACCGCCGTCGGCATGATGCCGACCCCTCTGCCCCAGGACCGGGGACATGTGGGCACGCAGCAAGCGGCCGCTGGCAGTCCCGGTGACGAAGTGCGTCGAGCCGACGACGCCCGGGGCATGCCCGGAGTCCGCCGCAGCACTGGCCTGCTGCAAACGGGCTATGGCATAGCCGATGACCGCGCGGTCGAGAACGGCATGAATCGAACGTCCCAGACCGAGCAACTCGGTCCTGTCGCCGGCCGGTCCGGTCGAGAGCTCCTGCTTTGCGCGTTGGTTGTAGAGCAGCACGCGACCATCCAGGTTGCAGACGACGACACTCTGGCTGAGGTCGGCCATCAGCGCACTCAAGCGGCCCCGTTCCTCCTCGAGCGAGGCCTGTGTGGCGCGGAAGTGCTCGGCGACCTCGCTGCGGTCCGCCTCGCGCTGGGCGAGCAGCTGATTGACGACCTGCGCCAGTTGCTCGACTTCGGGCGCCTCGTAGCGACCAACCCGCAGGCCGGCATGCGGCAGCGTTGCCGCGAGCTGTTCCGCCATGCGCAGTGGCGCCTGGACGTACAGCGTCTCGAGTTTGGACGACAGCCAGCAGCCCACTCCCGAGGCGATCAGGACCACCGGTATCAGCCTGAGCAGCCGGCCCGCGAGGGCGTCATCGCCAGCACCGCCGGCGGGCTCGCCGACGAGCAGCAGCACAGCGGTGGAAGCGACCACCGCCAGCATGGACAGGAAGACCGCCAGCCCTGCCAGCAGGCGTCTGCGCCGCAGCCTCATCCCGTGCCTTGCCCCTCAGGCGGGCACCGCGGCCTGCTGTGGCCGTGCTTCACGAATCGGCAGGTTGACGATCGCGGCGAATGCAGCCAGCGCCATGTCCGCGTACCACATCCACGTGTAATCGCCAAGGCGGGTGATCGCCAGCCCGCCGAGCCAGGCGCCGAGGAAGCCACCGATCTGGTGCGAGAGCAGGGTCAGCCCGAACAGGGTGGCGAGATAACGCACGCCGAACAGCTTGCCGACGATGGCGGCCGTCGGCGGCACGGTCGCCAGCCAGGTGAAACCGAGGCCGGCGGCGAAGAGGTAGAACGTCGTCTCGCTGCGCGGCAGCAGCAGGTAGCCGGCAATGAGCAGCGCGCGCGAACCGTACATGACCGCGAGGACGTACTTGCTGCGGTAGCGCGCGACACACGAACCGGCGTAAAGGCTGCCGAAAATGTTCGCCAGCCCGATGATCGCCAGCGACCAGCTGGCGACCGCCGGCGGCAGGCCGCACAGATCGACCTCGCCCGGCAGATGGGTGACGAGGAAGGCGATGTGGAAGCCGCAGGTGAAGAAGCCGACATGCAGCAGCAGGTAACTGCGGTCGCGCAGGGCGTCGCCGATCGCGGCCCGCAACCCGTTGCCGGCGTCGGCACGATGCGCCGCAGGTGCCTCCTTCGATCCCGCCAGCCGGCCGATCAGCGGCAAGGCGGCGAGCGTCATCAGCGCCAGCGACCACATCGCGCCGATCCAGCCGATGCTCTGGATCAGCTTCTGCAGAATCGGTGCGAAGACGAACTGGCCGAAAGACCCACCGGCGTTGATGACTCCGGAAGCGGCGGCGCGCGACTCGAGCGGCAGGCGCTGCGCCGCCGCGCCGATGAGCACCGAGAAGCTGCCGGCACCGGAGCCGATGGCCGAGAGCAAGCCGAGCGAGACGATCAGGCCCGGACCCGAGTCCATGAACGGCGTCATCGCGCTGCCCAGGGCGAGCAGCAGCAGGCCGCCGACCAGCACCATGCGCGGCCCGTAGCGGTCGGCGACGGCGCCGGCCAGCGGCTGGATCGCGCCCCAGGTGAATTGCCCGACCGCCAGCGCCAGGCTGATGGTGGCGATGCCAAGACCGGTCGCGGAGTTGAGCGGACTGACGAAGAGCCCGAGCGACTGCCGGGCGCCCATCGTCACCATCAGGATGCCGGCGGCAGCCAGAGTGGTGACGAGGACCTCGGGTCGGGCAAGGGTACGGAACATCAGCGGTCTTCCGGGGTGTGCGGGCGTCTGGGAACGCGGCCGACTATACCCTGCCGCTTCGGAAACGAGAAGTCCTTGACTGCGCGGGCTGTTCCCGGTCGCAGTCAGGATGTACACTGCGCGTCGGATTGTTCGCGGCGCCGGCCGAGGATGCTCGGGCAGCGGCTGCGTCGCACACGGGCCGGAGCAGGCGATCGCTTGCCGCCAGGCTCGCGGACACCGCAGGCCTGCCATCGCTGCCGTTGACCACCCGCCGACCAGGAAGATGAAATCCAGCACCGACCCCGACGTGAGTCCGACCTCGACCGCCCAGCGCCGGCTGCCACCACAGGCGGCCGACATCGCCACCGAGCTTGCCGGCTTGCGGCGCGAGATGCTGCGCTTCGCGACGCTGCAGTTGCGCGACCAGGCGAGTGCCGAGGACGCGGTGCAGGAAGCCATGCTGGCCGCCCTGCAGGGAGCCGACCGCTTTGGCGAGCGCGCCCGCTTGAAGACCTGGGTGTTCTCGATCCTGAAGAACAAGATCGTGGACATCATCCGCCGACGGGTGCGTGAACCGACCTACGAAGACCCGCTGGGCGAGATCGACGACGCCGACTTCGACCCGCTCTTCCAGAGCAACGGGCACTGGCAGCGCGACACGCGCCCCTCCGACTGGGGCGACCCGGAGCGCAGCTTCGAGAACCGCAGCTTCTGGGCGGTCTTCGACGCCTGCATGAACCGGCTGCCACCGGGAACCGCGCGCGTCTTCATGATGCGCGAAATGCTCGGCCTCGAAACCGACGAGATCTGCGCCGAGCTGTCGATGAGCAGCAACAACTGCTGGGTCGTTCTGCACCGGGCGCGCATGGGGCTGCGCCTGTGCCTCGACCAGCGCTGGTTTGCCGGCAGCGGAGGGCTCGCGGCATGATGAACTGCAAACAGGCGACACGACTGATGTCGGAAGAGATGGACCGCGATCTCGCCGCCGGCGACCGCCTGGCGCTGCGCCTGCACACCTTGCTCTGTTCCGGCTGCGCCCGCTACCGCGAGCAGATGGCGTTCCTCCGCCAAGCATCCCGGCAGCAGGTACCGGACGACGATACCCCAGAATCATTACGGTGACAGTATACTTTTCTCATCCCGCCAGCAGTTTTATTGAATATACTGTCACCGAATTTCGTCACCGAATTTCAGGTGGCGGTCTGGATGATCGCCGTTGCGCCGGAATGCAGCTGACGCAGGTCTTTCTCGTCGATGCCGAGCAGCGGCAGGGAGACTTCTCCGAGCTTTGCCCACTCCTGTGTCCGACTCGCGCCGCTGAGTTGCTGCAGGAGGTGTTCGGCGGTCTGGCTAACGGCGATCAGGCGACGGCTCGGTGGCGGCAGGTCGGGTTCGAGCGAAGCCAGCGCCGCCCGGTCGTGATGATGCCGGATCGCCTGGCAGAGCTCATCGGGTAGCCACCAGTCGACCGCCATCAGGCCACCGATGACCGCGTGGTCGGTCGGATGTTCTGCGCGCTCGACAGCGGTGAACGAGCGTTCGGCGTCGCCGTTCGCGCGCGCCAGGGTCTGCATGTAGGTGGGCAGCCGGCGCAGCAGGATGACGATCCCGCAGTCGCGGAAGAGGCCGAAGGTGTAGGCATCGGCAGCATGCAGACCGGGCAGGCTGACTTCCTGCGCCAGCCAGCCGGAGAGCGCGGCGATGCGCGCCGACGCGTCCCAGAAGCGGACGTAGTGACCGCTGTTGGGGAAGGCGCGTCGCAGGTTGATCGCGGCAACCGCCCGGCTCGTCACGTCGAGGCCGAGCAGCATGAGCGCATCGGCAACCGAGCGCACGCGCGTGCGCAGGCCGAAGGAAGGCGAACCGGCGGTCTTGATGAGGCCGGCGGCCAGGCCGACGTCGGCATTGATCAGTTGCCCGACACGACGCAGACAGGGTTCGTCCTGCATCATCTCGTCGCGGATGCGGTCGAGGATCAACGGTCGTGGCGGAATGTCGATCGCCCGCAGGTTTTCTTCGAGCGCGGCTTCCACGGCCGCCGGGCCGGGTGAACGCTGCGCCATCAGCGGGACTTCCTCGTTTCCATCCACTGTGACAACGCATCTTCCGACATCGGCTTCGCGTGCAGGAAACCCTGCGTCGCATCCACCCGCGCCGCCTCGCAGGCGGCAAGTTGTGCAGCGGTCTCGACCCCTTCGGCGACGACGACCATTCCCAGCTCACCGGCGAGGCGCGTGATCGCGCTCAGGATGGCGAAGGCGCGACGGTCTTCGGGCAGCTCGTTGATGAACGCACGATCGAACTTGAGCTTGGTCGCCGGCAGGTCCTTGAGGTTCGCGAGGCTCGAGTAGCCGGTTCCGAAGTCGTCGATCGCCAGGCCGACCCCGGCTTCGCGCGCGCCCCGCAGGTTCGCCTGCACGACCGGCGAAGCGTCGACGAACAACGACTCGGTCAGTTCGAGTTCGATCGCGTCGGCCGGCAGGCGGGCGCAGATCAGCGCCGCGTGCAGGTTGCTGAGGAAGCTCTCGGAACAGAGTTGCAGGCGCGAGATGTTGATCGCGACCTTCGTCGGGCAGCCCTGTGCGCGCAGTCGGGCAGCGCAGCGCGCGCCCTGCAGCAGGATCCATTCGCCGATGCGGACGATCAGACCGGTCTTCTCGGCGACGGCGACGAGCTGCAGCGGGGACACCTGGCGACCGCCGACGGCGCAGCGCATCAGCGCCTCGACCGCCTCGACGCTGCCGTCCGGACGAACGATCGGCTGATAGTGCAGCTCGAGATCGCCGGTTGCCAGTGACGCGTGCAGGACACTCTCGATCTCCAGATCCTGCCTTGCCGACCGCGCTGCGGACGCGACTCCGGGCGGCTCGACGGCCATGACGACGAAGCGATCGCCGCCTTGGCGTTTGGCTTCGCCCATCGCGCGGTCGGCGCGTGCGAGCAGGCTGAGCGGGTCATCGGCGGCAAGCCGCCAGGTGATGCCGATGCTCACCGAAGGCCGCAACAGGATGCCAGCGAGCGGTATCGGCTGATCGATCGTCGCCAGCAGGCGTCCGGCAATCCGTTCGCCGTCCGGCGTCTCGACCGCGGGCAGCAGGATGGCGAACTCGTCGCTGCCCATGCGCAGGAACGTCGCGCGTTCACCAGCGACCGATCGGATGCGGCCGGCAATCAGGGCGATGACGGCATCCGCCTCGGCGTAGCCGAAGGAATCGTTGACCTGACGGAAGCGGTCTAGGTCGAGCCACATCGCGCACAGCGATGCCGCTACCCGGTCTGCCGCGGCGAACAGGCGCGCCACCACGCTCGGGCCGGCGTTGCGCAGGTGGAAGCCGGTCGTCGGGTCGCGACGGACCGGTGGCGACCCGCTCATTGCCCGTGCCCGCAACCGAAACCCGCCGCCTGCCGTCCCTTTCCGTTTGATGATCTCGCTCCTTTCAGACACCCGGCGAACGGATCTCTCTGCGATCGTTCCGTTGGCACCGCTGCGCAAGACTAAGCGGCTGCCGGCGCGGCTGCTTGACTCGCGGCGCCAATCGCATGACCATTGCCGCCGTCGTCGACAGCCATCGCATGGGACCAGGGAAGCATGGACGAATCGGGGAGCACGCTGGCAACGCTCTGGCTGGTCATGCTGCGCCTGCTCGAGGAGCACGGGATCGATCCGGAGCAGTTCCGCAAGACGCTGGGGATTCGCCGTGAAGCACTGCGCGACGTGCATGCGCGGCTGCCTTCCGACCTGGTGGATGTCGGCTTCGAGCTGGCGACCGCGCAGATCGGCGACGAGGCCTTCGCCCTGCGTGCCGCCGACTGCTGGCATCCGTCCAATCTCGGTACGATGGGTTACGCGTGGCTGTCGAGCCGTACGCTGCATACCGGGCTGAAACGGATCGAACGTTTCTCGCGCATTCTCGGCAGCCGGGTCACCTACCGCTGTTCCGAGGAGGAGGACGGCGTTCGTCTCGGCTTCGATCACGGGCGCGGCGACGCCGCCGTCGGCCCGCTGCTGACCGACTTCTCGCTGTCGATCCTGATCGCCATGTGCCGGCTCAATGCCGGCAAGCGGATGAGCCCGGTCAGCGTCGATCTGCGCCGGCCGGAACCCGCCAACCCGCAACCCTGGCAGGCCTTCTTCGGCTGCCCGATCGCTTTCGGCCAACCGTTCGACGGTTTCGTGCTCGCCAGCGAGGTCGCCAACGCGCCCTTGCCTTCGGCCAACATCCCGCTCGCCAACACCTTCGATGCGATCCTCAGCGAACAGCTTGCAGCGCTGTTCGACGACGACATCGTCAGCCGCTGCAAGGCGCATGTGCTGCAGCACCTGACCTCGGGCATGCCGTCGGCGGAGGAAGTGGCGCGCGCACTCGGCCTCAGCCAGCGCAGCCTGCAGCGCAGGCTGGCGGCGCTCGGCCTGACTTTCCAGGGCGTCGTCGACGAGACCCGCCACGAACTGGCGCGGCGCTACCTCGACGATCCCGCCAAGTCGGTCACCGAGATCACCTTCCTCCTCGGCTTTTCCGAGCAGAGCGCCTTCACCCGCGCCTTCCGGCGCTGGAGCGGCATGCCCCCCTCGCTCTACCGCGGCCTCGAACGGTTTCCGTGACAGTATACTTAATTCTGGCGGACGGGCATCGCAGCTGAGCGTTTTCGCCGCGGGAAGCCACCCCGCCCAACCGCTGTACGGCAGAACGCGGAACCCGACCGGCCGCTGCTGACGCAGGCACGACCGCTTCGCAGCAACCGGCGGCAAGGCGCCGGCCACGGCATGGCGCCCGGCCGACGACCGGCAGACGCGCAGTACCCTGCGCGACGGCGGCAGCCCGGCCGCAACGACCATTCTCTTGCAACATTGTTGCATTTGGCTCGCGAAAGAGGCATGATTCGGCCTCCGCAACATGGCCCGGATGACAGAGACCCAGCCCTGCCCAGCATGTCGTCGCCACCCCGCCCCCCAGCACCGCCGTCCCGCCGCCTGCCAGCCGGCAACCCGGTTCTCTGCGCCAGCACCGCCGCCCGCCTGGCGTGGGCCGCCGGCGCGTTGATCCTGCTCTGGAGCGTCATCCTCTGGGCACTGGCATGAGCCGCATCGCCCGCCCGCAGGGTACGGCGCTGCTGCGCTTCGACAACCTGACGCTCGGCTACAACCGGCATCCGGCGGTGCATCACCTGCAGGGCGAAATTGCCACTGGCAGCCTGCTCGCCATCGTCGGTCCGAATGGCGCCGGCAAGTCAACCCTGCTGAAGGCGATCGCCGGCGAGCTGCGACCGTTGCAGGGCAGCATCGAGCGGAACGGGCTCGACCGCCGCCAGATCGCCTACCTGACGCAACAGGCGACGCTCGACCAGACATTCCCGATCGTCGTCCATGATTTCGTCGCCATGGGGCTCTGGCGCGAGATCGGCGCCTTTCTCGGCCTCGGCAGCGCGCAGCGGCGGCGGGTGCACGCGGCAATCGAGCGCGTCGGCCTGCACGGACTCGAGAAGCGCCCGATCGGCGCCCTTTCCGGTGGCCAGTTGCAGCGCGCGCTGTTCGCCCGCGTCATGCTGCAGGATGCGCCGCTGGTGCTGCTCGACGAACCCTATGGCGCGATCGACGCGGCCAGCGTCCGCGACCTGGCGGCGCTGGTTCGCCAGTGGCACGACGAGGGGCGGACGGTGATCGCCGTCCTGCACGATCTCGCGCACGTTCGCCAGGAGTACCCGGAGACGCTGCTGCTGGCGCGCGAACTGGTGGCGCGCGGCGAGACGGCGAGCGTCCTCAACCCCGCCAACCTGCAGCGTGCCCGGCAACTCGCTGAAGGACAGGGCGACGGCACGCAGGCGGCCGTCTGCCGCCTCGACCGGGATGCGGCATGAGCGATTTCCTGTCGACCCTGCCGCCGTTCTCGCCCTTCGTCGAGTTCGCCTTCATGCGCCGGGCACTCGCCGGCTGCCTCGCGCTGTCGCTCGGCGCGACGCCGATCGGCGTCTTCCTGATGCTGCGCCGCATGAGCCTGGCCGGCGACGCGATGTCGCACGCCATCCTGCCGGGCGCCGCCATCGGTTATCTGGTCGCCGGCCTGTCGCTGCCGGCGATGACCCTCGGCGGCCTCGCCGCCGGCCTCGCCGTCGCCCTGCTCGCCGGCGGCGTCGCGCGCAACACGGTGATCAGGGAGGACACCAGCCTCGCCACCTTCTACCTGCTGTCACTGTCGGCCGGCGTGCTGCTGATCTCGCTGCGCGGCAGCAGCGTCGACCTGCTGCATGTCCTCTTCGGCAGCGTGCTGGCGCTCGACGATCCGGCGCTGCTGCTGCTCGGCACCTTCGCATCGCTGTCGATCGTCGCCCTCGCCGTCGGCCTGCGCCTGTTCGTCCTCGAGGCTTGCGACCCGTCCTTCCTGGCGCGCATCAGCCGCATGTCGCCGCTGGCGCACTATGGTTTCATGGTCCTGCTGGTGCTCAACCTGGTCGCCGGTTTTCACGCGCTCGGTACGCTGATGGCGGTCGGCATCATGATCCTGCCGGCGGCAGCCGCCCGCCTCTGGGTATGCAACGTCGGCCCGCTGCTGCTGCTGGCCAGCGGCACCGCCTTTGCCGGATCGCTCGCCGGATTGCTGCTGTCCTACCACGCCGACCTGCCGGCCGGGCCGGCGATCGTCCTCACCCTCGGCGCGACCTACCTGCTGTCGCTCGCCCTCGGTCCGCTCGGACCGCTGGCCAGCCGCTGGCGATCGGGCTGGCATTTCGAACGTTGAACGCGCAAGGAGAAACGGAATGAAGCGGAACATCTGCGCTGCCCTGGGATGGCTGTTGCGCGTTCTGCTGCTGTCGGGCATCGGCAGCGGCCTGCACGGCAGCGTCGGTGCGGCGGAAAGGCTGCCGGTGGTCGCCAGCTTCAGCATCCTCGGCGACCTGACGCAGAAGGTCGGCGGCGAACTCGTCGAGGTGCACACGCTGGTCGGCGCAGGCGCCGACGCGCACGTCTATCAACCGACGCCGAGCGACGCGCGGGCGCTGGCGCGCGCGCGCCTGGTGATCGTCAACGGCCTCGGCTTCGAGGGCTGGATCGACCGCCTGATCAAGTCATCGGGCTATCGTGGCCAGCTCGCCGTTGCCAGCAAGGGCGTGAAAGCGCTGCACGAAGCGCATGCGGAGGGCGGCAAGGGCCACCGGCACGGCGACGATGTCGACCCGCATGCCTGGCAGGACCTGGCAAACGGCGGCCGCTACGTGGCGAACATCGCGCAGGCGCTGGCCACCGTCGACCCGGCCAACCGGGCCACCTACGCCGCCAACGCCGTCCGCCTGCAGGAGGAACTGACCACGCTCGAGCGCGAGGCGCGCAGCGCCTTCGCCGCCGTTCCGGCGACGCAGCGCAAGGTGGTGAGCTCGCACGACGCCTTTGCCTACTTCGGGCGCGCCTACGGCATCCGCTTCATCGCCCCGGTCGGAGTCAGCACCGACGCCGAACCGTCGGCCGGCGAAGTCGCGGCCATCATCCGGCAGATTCGCCGCGAGAAGATCCCGGCCATCTTCGTCGAGAACATCAGCGACCCGCGCCTGCTCGAGCGCATCAGCCGCGAATCGGGGGCGCGCATCGGCGGCACCCTGTACTCGGACTCGCTGTCGCCGCCCGGTACGCCAGGCGACAGCTACCTCGGCATGATGCGCCACAACATCCGCACCCTGAGCGCGGCGCTCGGCCACTGAGCCAGCGTGGACCCGGCCCGGCCAGCCGCGCGGTCGCCGCCCTGCGGGTCGCCGATGCGCCGGCAAGGTGGCGGGCATTCGGTTTAAGATCCGGGTCCCCAACGAGAACCCGGACCACCAGGCGGCCAATGAGCGAGCCATCATCCCTGCGCCGGCAGGAATTCATCGCCGGCGTCCGCGACACCTTGCCGCTGCTGCTTGGCGCGCTGCCCTTCGGACTGATCTACGGCGCCATCGCGGCGACCTCCGGGCTGTCGTTCGCCGCCGCACTCGCGATGTCGGCCTTCGTCTTCGCCGGTTCGTCGCAATTCATTGCCGTCGGGCTCATCGCTGCGCAGACGCCGGTGGCGATCATCGTCCTGACGACGCTGATCGTGAACCTGCGGCACATGCTGTACAGCGCCACCCTCCTGCCGCATCTGCGCAGCCTGCCGCAGCGCTGGCGCATCCCGCTTGCCTTCTGGTTGACCGACGAGACTTTCGCCGTCACCGTGCACCGCTTCCAGCGCGCCGACGCCTCACCCTGCAAGCACTGGTACCAGCTTGGCTCGTCGATCGCCATGTACCTCAACTGGCAACTGTGTTGTTTCGCCGGACTGCTGCTCGGCGACCGCATTCCCGATGCCCAGGGCTGGGGGCTCGACGTGGCGATGCCGGTGACCTTCATCGGCATGATCATTCCCTTCGTGCGGACGCTGCCGGTGGCGATCAGCGTCCTCACCGCCGGCGCCGCCTCGCTGCTGACGCTGGCGATGCCCTACAAGCTGGGGATCCTCGTCGCGGCCTTCGCCGGCATCGCCTCCGGCATGCTGGCGCAGCGACTGCTGCGGGCGCAAACGGCGGTCGCCGGACGATGAGCGGCGACGAGCTGTGGCTGATCGCCGGCATGTTCGCGGTGACCTTCGGCATCCGCTACCTGCTCTTCGGTCTCGCCGGACGGATCAGCCTGTCGGCCTGGCTGAGCGACTCACTGCGCTTCATCCCACCGGCGGTGCTCACCGCGATCACGGTTCCTGCCGTGCTGCTGCCCGACGGCCAATGGCAACTCTCCGCCGCCAACCCGTACCTGGTCGCCGCGCTCTGCAGCATCGCCGCCGGCATCGTCACGCGCAACCTGCTGGCGACGATCGCCATCGGCCTGGCGGCATTCTTCCTGCATCGCCTGTGGTTCTAGGTGGACAGCCGATGAGGCCGGACGGCGGCGACGCCAAACCCTCTAGTTCGCCTCGCCGGCCCGCTTGCGCAGCATCTCGATGATCATCGACGCCGTCTGCTCGATCGAACGATGGCTGGCATCGATGATCGGCCAGCCGCGACGGATGAACAGGCGACGGGCCTCCAGCACCTCCTTGCGCAGCAGATCAAGGTCGGCGTAGTCGCCGTTCGACTCGTCGGTCAGCGCGCTCAGGCGAGCGGCGCGGATCATCGCCAGGCGCGCCGGGTCGACGGTCAGGCCGACGATCAACGGCCCGTTCGCGCGCAGCAGGCCGACCGGCGGTGGCGCGCCCGGCACCAGCGGCACGTTCGCCGCCTTGATGCCGCGCGATGCGAGATACATGCAGGTCGGCGTCTTCGTCGCCCGCGAGACGCCGACGATGATCACGTCGGCACCGTCGAGATCGTCGCTGGCGACGCCGTCGTCGTGCGCAAGGGTGTATTTCATCGCCTCGACACGGCGAAAGTAGTCCTCGTCGAAGGCATCGCCCGAGCTGTGATGCGACAGGATGGCCGCCCCGGTGTATTCCGCGAGCTGACCGACCAAGGGCTCGAGCGCGAACTGGAAGGGAATGCCGAGATGGCGGCAGCCTTCCTCGAGGGCTTCGCGCACGTCGCTGTGGCTGATGCTGTGCAGGACGTAGCCGGGGGCGGCGGCGAGCACACCGAGGATTTCCGGCACCTGGTCGAGGCGGCGGACGGTCTTCCACAGGCGGCGCCTGACCTCGACCCCGGCCAACTGCGTGACGGCGTTGCGCGCCAGCATCTCGACCAGTTCACCCGAGGCATGCGAGACCAGATAAAGCGCCACCGTCCTGCTCACCGGAGCTTCCTCCCCTGACGGCCGGGCAGAACCGGCTCAGCGATGATAGCCACCGTCGAGGCGCAGGACGCTGCCGTTGATCATGACGTTCTTGATGACGTGCAGGACGAGCATGGCAAACTCGGCCGGGTCACCGAAGCGGTGCGGAAACGGAATCTGCCGCGCCAACCGTGAGTCGAGGTTCTTCTCCATGTCGAACAGCGTCTGCGTCCCGAACAGCCCCGGCGCAATGCCGACGACACGGATTCCCAGCGGACCCAGCTCGCGCGCCGCCGGCAGGATCATGCTGACGACACCGCCTTTCGATGCCGAATACGCGGCCTCGCCGCTCTGCCCCTCGTAGGCCGAGACCGAAGCCGTCGACAGGATGACGCCGCGCTCGCCGTTGCTCTGCTGCGGCAGGGCAGCCATGTCGGCAGCGGCCAGCCGAATCATGTTGAAGGTCGAGATCAGGTTGACCTCGACGAGCTTGCGGAAATCCTCGAGCGCCACCGGCCCGCCGGGCCCGAGAATGGGTTCATTGTGGCCGCGACCGACACAGTGCACGAGCACGCGCGCCGCACCGTGGGCCGCGCGTGCGCGCGCGATCGCCTCCTCGGCTGACTGCGCGTCGGCAACGTCGCAGTGAATCGCCAGCGCGCCGATATCGTTCGCGACCCGGTGCACACCGTCAGCGTCGATGTCGATCAACGTCACGCGGGCGCCGGCCTCGCTCAAATAGCGCGCGGTTTCCGCGCCCAGACCCGATGCCGCCCCGGTGACGACCGCGGGGCATGCCCACAAATCCATGCCAGACCTCCTGCCATTGCCGACCGCAGCGGTCGGCGTCTGCGCGCATTATATCGGGCGTCGCGGCTGCAGGTCTGCACCTCGCACGCGTCAGCAGTCGTCGATGCGGGTGGCGGCCGCTCGCCGCCCGCATCCCGCAATCGGTGGCAGCGTCGCCAGCGGCAAACCGTCATCAAGTCGTCAACAAGCGGTCACACAATGCCCATCGATCGCCGGCACACGGGTCGCGGCCAGGCAGGAGGCAGCGCAGCCGTGCTCGGCCCGCCCGGAGCGATTGCCCGCAGCGCCATGCCACAGCGGCGGTCCGCACGCCGGCGCCGCCAATCAGCAACCACGAATCTCAACATCCAAGGAGTCCGTCATGTCCCCATCCAGCAAGCCGGTCAGCGCCGACGTCATCGCCGCGGCAGCCGAAGAACTCAAACGCCGGCGGCTGACTGCAACGCCCGCGGCCGCAGCATCGCCAGACAAGGGCACGGAACGGAAGGCGAGCAAGGGTGGAAAGGGGAAGGCGGCGACACGCAACTGCAAACTGCGACTGCCGCAGCAGGAAGACCGGCAGTTGCGACAGCTCAGGCGGCAACTGGCGGCAGCCAACATCCGAGCCAGCAGGCAGGAACTCGTACGCGCCGGCTTGCTGCTGCTCGTCCGTCTGGATCGTGTCGACCTCGTGCTGGCACTGCGTGGCATGGTCGCCGCCCAACAGCCCGAGCGAACCGCCTGAAAGGCGGCGCAATGGGCTCGCGCGATCCCGCCGCACCGCTGACGCCGGCCACGGGCGAACGATTCGCGCCAGCGCGGCGGGCGCGGGCCCAACCGTCATCAGGCCGTCACAGCAGCAACGCACACTCCGCTCTGCACGCAAAGCACAGCCACAGGAGACCATGATGAAACAGCCTGCACGACATTCCACCACTGCCGCCGTCGCCATCCTCGGCAGCCTTGTCCTCAGCCCACTGGCCTTCGCCGCCCCGCCGGTGGTCAAGGTCGACGGCTCGAGCACCGTCTTCCCGATCACCGAAGCCGTCGCCGAAGAGTTCCAGAAGGCCCGCAAGGGGGCGACCAACGTCACCGTCGGCATCTCCGGCACGGGCGGTGGCTTCAAGAAATTCTGCCGTGGCGAAACCGACATCGCCAATGCCTCACGGCCGATCTCCAAGAAGGAGATGGATGACTGCAGCAAGGCCGGCATCCGCTATTACGAGTTGCCGGTAGCCTACGATGCACTGACGGTGATGGTGAACCCGCAGAACACCTTCATCAAGAGCATGACCGTCGCCGAACTGAAGAAGATCTGGGAGCCCGGCGCACAGGGCAGGATCAACAACTGGAAGGACGTCAACCCGGCGTGGCCGGACCAGAAGCTCAAGCTGTACGGCGCCGGCGCGGACTCCGGCACCTTCGACTACTTCACCGAGGCGATCGTCGGCAAGGCCAAGTCCAGCCGCGGCGACTACACGGCCTCCGAAGACGACAACGTGCTGGTGCAGGGAATCGCCGGCGACAAGGGCGCGCTCGGCTACTTCGGCTTCGCCTATTACATCGAGAACCAGAAGAAGCTGAAGGCGGTGGCGATCGACGGCGGCAAGGGGCCGATCGCGCCGACGCCGGAAAATGTCGACAACGGCAGCTATCAGCCACTGTCCCGGCCGATCTTCATCTATGTCAGCGAGAAGTCGCTCGACAAGCCCGAGGTTCGGGATTTCGTCGACTTCTACATGAAGAACGCGCGGCCGCTGGTGAAGGAGGTCAAGTACATCCCGCTGCCGGCGAAAGCCTACAGCGGCAACCTCGACCACATCGCCCGCAAGAAGATCGGCACCGTCTTCGGTGGCGAGAACGAAACCGGCCTGACGATCGAGGAACTGATGAAGCGCGAGGCACAGCTCTGAGGCACGCCCGGCCACCGGCGATCTGCCGCCAACAGGAGTCCGCATGATGAGCAGCATCCTTCCCCTGAAGCATCCGCCAGGCACCTTGGCGGAGACACCGGGTGCGCTGCCGCAGGGATGGTCGGCGGCGCGGCTGCGCCGCCGGCTCGCCGAACGGGCGATCGAGACGCTGCTCATGCTGGCGGCGCTGGTCTCGGTGTTCACCACCGCCGCCATCGTCGCGATTCTCGTCTGGGAGTCGGTGGTCTTCTTCCGCACCGTCCCACTGCTCGACTTCCTCACCGACACGCAGTGGACGCCGCTCTTCGACGACGCCCATTTCGGCATCATCGCACTGCTCTCGGGCACGCTGACGACGACGATCGTCGCCCTGCTGGTGGCGGTACCGCTCGGTACCATTCTCGCCATCTACCTCTCCGAGTTCGCACCGTTTCGCGTGCGCGAGGTGGCCAAGCCCTTCCTCGAACTGCTCGGCGGCATCCCGACGATCGTCTACGGCTACTTCGCGCTGCTCTTCGTCACCCCGGTGCTGCAGAAGATCTACCCGGAGCTGCCCGGTTTCAACATGCTCTCGGCCGGACTGGTGATGGGCATCATGATCATCCCCTACGTCAGCTCGCTGTCAGAGGACGCCATGCGGGCGGTGCCGATGAGCATGCGTGAAGCGTCCTACGCGATGGGCGCGACGCGTCTGCAGACGGCGCTCTTCGTCGTCACACCGGCGGCGCTGTCGGGCCTCGCCTCGTCGTACATCCTCGGCATCTCGCGCGCCGTCGGCGAGACGATGGTCGTCGCCATCGCCGCCGGCATGCAGCCGAACTTCAGCTTCAACCCGACCGAACCGGCGGCGACGATCACCGCCTACATCGTGCAGGTCGCGCTTGGCGACCTGCCACACGGCTCGATCGGCTACCAGACGATCTTCGCCGCCGGCCTGACCCTGTTGCTGATCACCCTCGTCTTCAACATCCTCGGCCACTTCCTGCGCAAGCGCTTCCGCGAGGCCTACTGAGCATGATCCCGAAATCGATTGGCGCTTCCTCCTCCGAATCCGGCGTCGCCGAAATGCGCCGCCTGATCGCCCGCCACAAGACCTGGGACTGGCTCTTCGGCCTGCTCGGCACCCTTGCCCTGCTCTTTGCGACGCTGGTCTTCGCCGCCCTGTTCGGCCAGATGCTGATCAACGGCACGCCGCAATTGTCGTGGGAATTCTTCACCAGCTTTCCCTCGCGGCGCGCCGCCAGCGCCGGCATCCTCTCGGCCTGGGTCGGAACGATCCTGGTGATGCTGGTGACGGCGGTCGTCGCCGTGCCGCTCGGCATCGGCGCCGGCATCTACCTCGAGGAATACGCGCGCAAGAACCTGCTGACCGACATCATCGAGATCAACGTCACCAACCTCGCCGGCGTGCCGTCGATCATTTACGGGCTGCTCGCGCTCGGCCTCTTCGTCTACCAGTTCGGCCTCGGCCAGAGCATCGCCGCGGCCGGCCTGACGCTGGCGCTGCTGATCCTGCCGGTGGTCATCGTCGCCACGCGCGAGGCGATCCGCACCATCCCGCAGAACATCCGCGAGGGTGCCTACGCCTGCGGCTCGAGCAAGTGGCAGGTGGTCTCGCACCACATCATCCCCTACTCGCTGCCGGGCATCATGACGGGGGTCATCATCGGCCTCGCGCGGGCGATCGGCGAGACGGCGCCGATCATCACCATCGGCGCGCTGACCTTCATCGCCTTCCTGCCGCCGTCGCCGTTCTCGAGCCCCGATCACCTGCTCTCCTTCGAGTGGCTGCTGGCACCCTTCACCGTCATGCCGATCCAGATGTTCAACTGGATCTCGCGGCCCGAGGAAGCCTTTCAGGCCAACGCCGCCGCTGCCGGCCTCGTGCTGCTGGTGATGACGCTGTCGATGAACGCCCTCGCCATCTGGATTCGTTATCACTTCCGCAAGAAGATCAAATGGTGAGCCTGCGGCTCGCCACGACAGGACCATCATCGTGAATACCGAGACCTTCCCCACCGCGAAAGCCGGCGCCGAACTGAAGGCGCAGGCGAAAGCCCTGAGCTTCTATTACGGCGACTTCCAGGCGCTGAAGAACATCGACTTCCCGGTCGAGAGAAACCAGGTCACCGCGCTCATCGGCCCCTCCGGCTGTGGCAAGTCGACCTTCCTGCGCTGCTTCAACCGCATGCACGACCTCTACCCGAACATGCGCTACGAGGGCGAGATCCTGCTCTATCCCGACGGCGTCAACATCGTCGACCGGCATGTCGACCCGATCGAGGTGCGCATGCGCATCTCGATGGTCTTCCAGAAGCCGAATCCCTTCCCGAAGTCGATCTACGAGAACGTCGCCTACGGCCTGCGCGTGCGCGGCGTCCGCAACCGCTCGCTGATCGACGAGAAGGTCGAGGAGGCGCTGCGCGCTGCCGCGCTCTGGGGTGAGGTCCGCGACCGCCTCGACGACCTCGCGTTCAACCTCTCCGGCGGCCAGCAGCAACGCCTGTGCATCGCCCGCGCGCTGGCGACCGACCCCGAGATCCTGCTCTTCGACGAACCCACCTCGGCGCTCGACCCGATCGCCACCGCCAAGATCGAGGAACTGGTGAGCGAGTTGAAGGAAAAGGTGACCATCCTGATCGTCACCCACAACATGCAACAGGCGGCGCGCGTCTCGGCCTACACGGCGTTCATGTACATCGGCGAACTGATCGAGTTCGACGACACCAAGCGCATCTTCACCAACCCCTCGTCGAAACTGACAGAGGAGTACATCACCGGCCGCTTCGGCTGACGACAAAACCCAAACGGCGCCCAAACGGTGCCGCCAAAACGGTGCCAAAACGGTGACAGTATACTCAATTGGATTTAAGTATACTGTCACCGTAACTGGCAGTGTTCCACGATCGCGGCGAGCAGCAGTGACTGCACGCCGGGTGCCAGGTCGTGGCCCATTCCCTCGATGATCTGCAGGCGGGCGCCGGGGATGAGCCGTGCCGTCTCGCGGCCGGCGGACACGGGCAGCAGTGGATCGTCGGCTCCGTGCACCACCAGCGTCGGCACCCGGATCGCCGCCAGTTCGCGCCGCCGGTCGCCGG